>ERZ1643249.1428-NODE-1428-length-24164-cov-5.490066_pt1 | contig 24164 bp, 19 predicted proteins | sample MGYA00579263_ERZ1643249 | MGnify/ENA primary metagenome ERZ1643249 (study PRJEB29033, sample SAMEA4952264) | chicken gut metagenome | biome: Broiler Chicken; feature: Gastrointestinal Tract; material: Caecum | place: Ireland | collected 2018 | study: Broiler... | reverse complement strand
CGGTAGGATATGCGTTATTTTCAGACACGTTAACCATAAATGGAACAGCAACCGCTAAAGGTGATTTTAATTTAAGTTATGCATGTGAGTTTGTTGATGAAGATATTAGTTGGGGAGAAGGCCAAGAAACATCAGCATCAACTGGAACGGGTTCATGCCAAGTTGAAGGTAATGAAATAACAACAACTAGTAAACTATCTAAGCCAACTGATTTTTCAATTTTCAAGGTAACGGTAACAAATAACGGATCAATACCAGCAGTATTAAAGACGGTTGATTCATCAAATAATGTAGCTTCAAATATGACTGGTGTAGGTGACGTATTTTATTTGGATAAAACAACTGCATTATTTGGATATTACGAAGTTCGTAAAAATAATGAATTAATTTCCGCTAACGGTGATGGAGCATTAGAAGAAGCAACTGTAACTTTACAAACTGGAGAATCTGTAGATTTTTATATTTATAACATGTGGATGGATTCAGATATGTTAGGTTTAGAATCACAACCTGAGTTATCAAATGGGCAAGCAACTATGCAATATAACATGACGTTAGGCTTTGAACAATCCGCAAATTAATAAAATTTAAAAGACCCTTGCCGGGTTCTTTTTTTTTAAATATTTTGTTATAATAATTAAGAAAAAGAAGGTGTTATTATGATGAAGATAATAAATGAAAAAGATATGGATTGTATTATTAAAGACAGTGTTGTAATCGTACCTTCTTTTAGCGAGCAGTATTATAAAAATAAATATTATGGTAATTGTTATAACATTACTACGCTAAGAAAATTTGTTTTAGATAACTATGATGGTAATGGTAAGTTAACTAATAAATTTCAGGAATTTATCATCATGCTTAAAGCCTTTTTAAACGTTAAGGATAAACTGAAACGTTATAAAGACTTTTACTCAGTTTCTTTTGTAAATGATTTGTTAGAAACTTATCAAAATTATGATGAGTATGATTTGATTTTTAGTAACAAAGTAAGTGATTTAAGCACCATATATCATGAATATGAAGAACTTTTAAAGAAAAAAGGGTTAATTAATTATAAAATGGTTTTAAATTGGGTTATTAACAATACTAATTTTAATTCTAATTATTTATTTTTAAACCTAGAATACCTTGACAATAAAGAACTTAAGATATTTAAAAAAATGAGTGATGATGGATTTGTTTGCGTTTTACCTAAACTTTTAAATAATGAAAACTTATTTGATAAATTATCCATGGTTGATAAAACTAATTTAAAATTGGATTTTAAAAGTTATGATGGTAAAGAAGTTGTTTTTAAAGGATTAAACGACGTTCAAGATGAACTTTCTTTCGTTCTTAATGATATATCTAAAAAAGTAATGAAAGGTAATAAGTATCATGATTTTATAATTGTTTCTAATGATATTGATACGTATTTACCATACATGGATTTAATTTTTGATATTCCTTATTCTAAAAAGAAACAAAGTGGGGTTTTAACTAGCAGGTTTATAAAACTATTTTCTAACATGTTAAATGGTGATTTTTCTTATTTAAATTTTATTAATTTACTTAAGCTTGATTTATTTAACGTTACTTCTTTAGAAGTAGACAAAATAGATAATTATGTTTATGAGTGGAATTTAGAAAACGAAAACTTTTATAAACCTTTTACGTATAATCCAAATGGAAATAAGGCTTTTACTGATAAAGATAAAAAACTACTTCAAAAACTAAATGATATAAAAGATAGCGTTGTTTTACCAATTAAATGTTTGTTAGAAAACGTTTTTAATGAAAAGAGCGTTAGTGCTAACTTAAAGTGGTTTTATACTTATTTATCTGAAGAAAAAATTGATGAAAAGTTAAATGAAAAAGATGCTGAAGGGTTATCTAACTTTATTAGTTTATTAGAAAACATAAATGATTACTTGGATATTGATATGGGAATTGGTGAATTGTTTTCGGTAATTAGTAACGTTAATTTGCTTTCTTCAAAAAGCGTTTCCATGGTTGATGAAGTGTGTATAACCAACATGAAAGATGCTAATTTTGAGGATAAAAAATTCGTTTATTTAATTGGTGCAAGTAGTGATGTATTACCAGGTAGTTTTAAATTACCAGGGCTTATTTCTTTTTCTGATTTAAAAAAAGAACAATTAATTAAGTTAGCGAATAATTTTCAAAAAGAAGAAAATTATAATTTGTCTAAAGTGCTTAATAATGATTTTGTTATGATAACTTATCATAAATTATCACCAGATTTAAAACTTAAAAACTTTTCTAATGATTTGCTTAACTTAAAATTTGCCGAAGAATTAGACGAACGTATTTATAACGTTTCGTTAATAGAAAATGATTATGCACTTAAATTATCTAAAAACGAGTTTTTACCATGCAATATATCTATTTTTAACCATATAAATAAATCAAATAAACATGACATAAATAAAAAAATTAGTAATGTTAATGCGGTTAAATTATACACAAATAACTTGGTTATAAGTCCAAGTAGTATAGAAACATATTGTAAATGTGCCTTTTATCATTTTTGTCAGTACGGATTAAAACTTAAAGTTAAAGAAAAACATTTATTTGATAGTAGGGAAGTGGGAACTTTCGTGCACTACGTCTTAGAAAATATCATTAAAAATGATTATGATTTTCTAAACGAAGAAAACACTTTGCAGCTAATAGAAAAATACGCTTCTAATTATTTAGAAGATAATAATAAGTTAGTTAATAACGTTACTTTATACACGATAAAAGAGCTTGGTAAAAACGTTTCTATAATATTAAAAAACATTATTAACGAACAGAAGATATCTAAATTTAAACCTAAGTATTTTGAGTTTAAAATAGGAAATTTAGAAAAGATTAAACCAATAAACATAAAACTAGATAATGGTGATTTATCGATAATTGGTACGGTAGATAGAATTGACGTGTTTGATGATGAAGAAAATCATTATTATCGTGTGATTGATTATAAGACTGGTAACAAGAAGTTTAGGTTAGATGACGTTTTAGCAGGCCTTAACCTTCAGATGCTTTTATACGTTTTTTCTATAAAAGAAAATGGTATTAACCATGGTAAAAAACTTATTCCAGCGGGCTTCTTTTACTATCCATCCTTGTTAAAAGAAACTTGTGTAAGCAGAAACCTAACCAAGGAGGAACTTAATCTTAGCGTGGTTAACAGGTTAAAAATGAACGGTATGCTAAATTACGATAAAGTTATATATGATGCTTTGGGTGGGGATTTATTTAATACTTATGCCGATATATTCCAAAGGGGTAAACTTTCAGAAGAAAAGATTTATAACGTAGAAAGCTTAGATTTGTTATTTGATAGCGTTAAAAAAACATTAAAAACAATAGGAAATGATATATTGGATGGAAAGGTTTTGGTAAACCCAAAAAACAAAGATACTGATGTTTGTGAATATTGTAAATTTAAGAGCATTTGTAAATTTGATCAAGAAATAGATAAAAAAATAAAAATACCTAGTTATTCTAATAAAGAGGTATTTCAAAAGTTAGAGGGTGAAAAAGATGCCTAGTTGGACTGATGACCAAAAAAAAGCCATTACTTCAAGAGGAGGTAAAATAATCGTTAGTGCTGCAGCTGGAAGTGGTAAAACCGCCGTTTTATCCCAAAGGGTAATAACCTATGTTACTGATGGGGGCAACATTGATGATCTTTTAATCGTTACTTTTACTAATGCTGCCGCACAAGAAATGAGGGAAAGAATAAAAAAAGAAATAGTAAATGCCACGGTTAAAAATCCAGATAATAATCATTTAAAAAACCAGTTGCAGCTCGTTGAAACAGCTCAAATTACCACCATGGATGCATTTTATAATAACCTTGTTAAAGAAAACTTTGATAAGTTAAAAATTGATAGAAACTTTAGTATTTTGTCTCAGGAAGAAGAAAAAATCATTAAAAATAAAGTACTAAAAGAAGTTTTAGAAAATGCTTTTACTAATCTTGAAGGTTTTAGTGACGTGCTTAAGATGTTTAAAACCGAAGGTGAATTTTTAATTAAAGAACCAGTTTTAAAAATAAGCTCCTACCTAGATACGATTGCTTTTCCAAATGAGTTTATAAAAGATAGTATTTCGAAGTATTCAAGCGATAATCATTTTTATAGAGATCTAATGTTAAATCAAGTTAAGCAAAAAATGGAATCCTTCACCCAAATTTATGATGAAATAATTGAGCTTTTCAAAGAAGATAAAACGTTTGAACGGGTTTTGGTAGTTATCGAAAACGAAAGAAAGTTTATAAATAACTTCCTTTTGGTAAAAGATTTAGATGAACTATCATCCCTTATTAGAAGTATTTCTTTTGATAGACTATCAACACCGAAAGGTTTTAAAGATGATCCTATCATAATAAGGTATAAAACCATAAGGGATGATTTAAAGAAAGTTATTCAAAAAGATTATTTTGAACTTGGCTTTATAACCGAAGATAGGTTTAAAAAAGAGCAAGAAATAACTAGAAAAACGTTAGTTACTTTGTTTGATTTTATAAACACCTTTAAAGAAAAGCTATTAGAAGAAAAGAAAAAAATAAACGCGTATTCTTTTTCTGATATAGCGCACTTTGTTATTGAGCTTTTGATAAAAGATAATCATAAAACTAAACTTGCAAAGAAATTGTCTTTAAGGTATAAAGAAATACTAATTGATGAGTATCAAGATACTAATAATTTACAAAACGTTATTTTTAACGCTATATCAAATGATGATTCTAATCTTTTCGTTGTAGGAGACGTAAAACAAAGTATATATAGATTCAGAAGTGCTTGCCCTGAAATTTTTAATGAGGATAAGCAAAAAGCTAGTAAAGAATCGTTTCCTTTATTGATTACTTTATCTAAAAACTTTAGAAGTAGAAAAGAAGTTTTAGACTTTTGTAACTTTATTTTTTCTAATACCATGACCAGTTACTTTGGAGAGGTTAGTTATGATAAGGATGAAATGCTTTATTTGGGAGCTAATTTTGAACAGGGTGATAACTTAGATCCAGAAGTTTTATTAATCGATGGAAAGGTAAAAAGTGAAGACGAAGACGATGAACTTACTAACGCTCAAAAAGAAGCCATCGTAGTTGTGGATAAGATAAAGGATATGTTAAGTAATGGTTACAAGGTATTTGATAACAAAAAGGGATTATGGCGTAAGTTAAAACCAAGTGATATAGTTATTTTGCTAAGATCTCTTAGTAACAGTGATCTTTATATTAAAGCACTTAATAAAAGAAACATAAGTGCGTACTCTGAGGTTTCACATGAATATTTTGATAACTATGAAATTAAGTTAGTAATTAGCTTGTTAAAGGCAGTGGATAACCCATATGATGACATATCGTTGATGAGTGTTTTAAACTCTGATTTGATAGACGTAAGTTTAGATGATGTAGTAAGTTTAAGAGCGTTAAATAAAAACGTGTCTTTATATGAAAACATGATGGAAAGTAGTAATGAATGCGTTAATAAAGTTTTAAACTTGTTATTAGAGCTTAAAAGTTATGCTAATAATAATTCCGTTTATAAATTATTAAATAAAGTGTATAAAGACTTTGATTTATTAGCGGTAATAGGAGGTTTAAAACAAGGTAGTAACCGTGTTAAAAACCTTATACACATGTTGAACTATGCTAATTTATTTGAATGTAAAAGCCTTCATGAATTTATTACTTACATAGAAAACATTATTTTAAACAAGGGAACCTTAGAAGGTGTAAATCCTTTATCCAATGAAGATAACGTTCTTATAACCACGATTCATAAATCAAAAGGGTTAGAGTATCCGGTGGTTTTTTTAAGTGAAACCGGAAGGGGTTTTAACCTTAAAGATTTAAAAAATGATTTAATGATTAACACTGATTTAAACGTGGCTTTTAATTTAAGAAACGATGATTATAAGGTAAAATACGTTTCGCTTCCAATGATGACCTTCAAAAATTATGAATTTAAAAAAGCTCTTTCTGAGGAACTAAGAATACTTTACGTAGCTTTAACTAGGGCTAAAGAAAAGATAATAATAACGGGATTTAGTAGAAATTTGGAAGGCTTAATTAATAAAGCTGCATCTAAAATGGGAAATTATGACGTTGTGTCTAATTTATATTTAGATGCATCAAGAAGTTACCTGGATATTATGATGCCATGTTTCTTAAGACATCCTATGTGTAAAAACTTAAGAGATTATAGTTTGATGGACGTAAAAACCCAAGATGCACGTTTTAACTTAAACGTTAACGTTATTAATGCAAATGAAATTAATGAAAGTGAGTTTTTAATAAAAGAACGTATCTTGTCAAGAGAGTTTGACCATGATTGGTTAAATAAGGTACTTAATTTTAAATATGACGATAAGTTTACTAAAGTTCCTTCTTTGGTAAGCGTTAGTGAAATAAAAAAGAAAAAACAATTTCTTAGAAAACCTAACTTTTTAAATGATGGTGTAAACCACACTGACATAGGTACTTTATATCATAAAGTGTTAGAAAACTTACCAATAAAGAAGTATCATATAACTGATTTAAACGATGAATTAAATAACATGGTAGAAAAGAACGTAGTTTCTAAAGAAGATTTAAAAAAACTTAACATGGATAAGTTATTTGCATATCTAACTTCTGATATTTATGATATGATACTAAATAGTACTGATGTAAGAAGAGAATATAAAATAACTTTTAAAGCACCAATAAATTACTATGATGATTCTTTATCAGGTATGGATGTATTAGTTGATGGGGTAATTGATTTACTTTGTAAAACAAGCGATACATACGTAATAGTGGATTATAAAACCGATAACGTTGATCTTATCGAAGAGTTAAAAGATCGTTATAAGGTGCAGCTTGATTTGTACGAAATAGCCGTTAAGGATGTTTTGAAAGCTAAAAAAGTAAGAAAATTCATATATTCTATAAAATTGAATAAATTTATAGAAGTTTAGGAGGTAATAAAATGGTTGATGAAATATTTGCTACCATAGAACGTGAGAAAAAAAGACAGCAAGACACGATTGAGTTAATTGCGTCCGAAAACTTTGTTAGTGAAAACGTGCTTAAAGCACAAGGTAGTATTTTAACTAACAAGTACGCAGAAGGTTATCCAAATAAGCGTTATTATGGTGGATGTAAGTACGTGGATGAAATTGAACAAATGGCAATCTCTAACGCTAAAAAGTTATTTGGTGTAAAATATGTTAACGTCCAGCCTCACTCAGGTTCATCCGCTAACATGGCTGTTTACCGTGCTCTTTTAAAACCAGGAGATAAGGTTTTGGGAATGAACCTTAATTCTGGAGGACACCTAACTCATGGTAGTAACCTTTCTTTTAGCGGAATGGATTATAATTTTATATCGTATGACGTTGATAAAGAAACCGGTCAAATAAATTATGATGAGGTAAGGAAAATAGCTCTAAAAGAAAAACCAAAGTTAATCGTTGCGGGAGCTTCTGCTTATTCTAGAAAAATAGATTTTGCTGAGTTTCGTGATATTGCTCATTTTTGTGGGGCATATCTTATGGTTGACATGGCACATATAGCGGGAATAATTGCTGCCGGTTTACATCAAAACCCATGTAAATACGCTGATGTTGTTACCTCAACAACGCATAAAACGTTAAGGGGACCAAGAGGGGGAATTATTTTAACGAACGACGAGGTGTTAGCTAAAAAAATAGATAAGATGGTTTTCCCTGGAATTCAGGGAGGCCCTTTAATGCACGTTATTGCTGCTAAAGCCGTTTGCTTTGCGGAGGCAATGTCCACCGATTTTATAAATTATCAAAAACAAGTAATTAAAAACGCAAAAATATTATGTGATGTTTTAAAAATAGAAGGTTTTAAAATCGTTACAAATGGTACGGATAATCATTTGATTTTGGTAGACGTTAAAAAATCCGTTAACATGACTGGTAAAGAAGCGGAAAAAATACTTGAAAGCATAGGAATAACTTGTAACAAAAACATGATACCGTATGACGTAACAACGCCGTTTATTACTAGTGGTATAAGGTTAGGTACCGCCGCTATGACAACAAGGGGATTTAAAGAGCAAGATTTTGTTGAAGTTGGTAAAATAATTTCCGCTTGTCTTCATAACACGGAAGATGATAGAATATTAACCGATTTAAAAGATAGGGTTAAAAGACTTTGCAATGAACACCCAATATATGAGAAGGTGAAGTATGAATAACATAATTGATGGTATAAAGATAAGTACTGAGATAAGAAAAGATATAAAACAGATCATAAACGAAACAAAGATTACTCCCGCTTTAGCGGTTATTCAAGTTGGGGATAATAAAGCAAGTAGCATATACATAAAAAATAAAAAGAAGGCTTGCGAAGAAGTGGGGATAAGGTTTGAGCACATAAAGTTTAATGATACCATATCCGAAGAGTTAGTGATTAATGAAATTAAAAGGCTTAATAATGATATTAGCATTAACGGAATACTTGTTCAATTACCGCTTCCGCTTGGCTTTGACGAAGGTAAAATAATAAACACAATAAGCCCGGTAAAAGACGTTGATGGGTTAACTTACCAAAACGTTGGTAACTTGGTTTTGGAAAATGATTGCTTAGTGCCATGTACTCCTTTAGGAGTAATGGAACTTTTAAAAGCTTATAACGTTCGTTTATCAGGAAAAAACGTTTGCTTAGTTGGAAGAAGTAATTTGGTTGGTAAACCTTTAATTCAGCTTTTATTAAGAAATGATGCTACTTTAAGCATATGTCATTCTAAAAGTTTAGATATAAAAAATCATACTAAACAGGCTGATGTTTTAATCGTGGCGGCAGGTCACCCTAACCTTATTACTAAAGACATGGTAAAGGATGGCGTTGTTATAATTGACGTTGGTATAAATAAAGAGGGTAACTTACTTTGCGGTGACGTCGACTTTGATAACGTTAGCAAGAAGGCTTCTTTAATAACCCCCGTTCCGGGTGGCGTTGGTCCAATGACCGTGGCATGTCTTTTGAAAAACGTTGTAAAAGCATACCAGATTCAAAATTAATATGAAAACCCAGTTAGATGATGTTTTCATAGATAACGTTCCTAGCCTTGACCTTCATGGTGAGTTTAGGTTTTCCGCAAGGGTATTGGTGAAGGAATTTATTTATGATAACTACGTTTTAAAAAATAAAAAAATACTTATAATCCACGGTGTAGGGACTGGAGCAATAAAAGAAGAAGTATACAACGTTTTAAAAAATGATAAAAGGGTTGAATCATATCACTTAAATCATTATAACCAAGGGTGTACGGTAGTTTATTTAAAATAATGTAAACTAGAAAAAAAATGGACCAATAGGTCTTTTTTTAATTTTAATTAGTATTATAATCATAGGTGTAAGGGTACAAGTCGCTTTTTGTAAAAAAGTTGACAATTTTAACCTTTTATGCTATTATAACAGCCATTCGGTGAAGAAGGGGGAATTTTCATGGAAAATAAAAGTGGATTAACGGTAAAGGACTTGTTAATTAGGTTAGTGTTAATAGTAATATTTATCTTTTTATTAATTTGGTTATTTCCTATGCCAGATTTAAAACCTTTAAATAATCAAATTTTTGCAGATAACATTGATCGAATGAAGGATGTTGCAAAATCATATTATACGGTTGAAAGATTACCTCAAGATTTTAACACGTCCAAAAAAATGACTTTAAAGGAAATGATAGATGAACATCTTATTTTACCTTTGATGGACTCAAATGGTAATTATTGTAGTGAAGATGATTCATACGTTCAAATTACTAAGTTAGAAAATGAGTACGTTATAAAAGTTCAATTATCATGTACTGATAAAAAAGATTACGTAATTGAGCACTTTGGATGTTATGATATTTGTAGTGATGTGTGTAAAATACTTGAAACGACGAGTAAAAATGATAAAACAACGGGTGGTAAAGTAACGACCACTAAAAATAATGGTAAGCTATATGAATATCAGTTTATGAAAAACGAGTGTACCGAGAAGTTTGATAAATACGTATGTCCATCAGGTTATTATTTAGTTGGAAACAAGTGTATGAAAGATGGTTCACAGACGGTTAGTAAAGACGCTTATAAGCACGTAACGAACGTGTCTTCTACTGATACTAAAGATGCTAAACCAATAATTACTAGTACTGATGAAAAAGAACCCGCAACTTGTAAGGTTACCACATTAACTTCAACCATTGATGCAACTCCATCAAGTACGGTTACTGATCAAATTAAAACTGGAACACAAACTATAACAGCTGATAAAAAATATAGTTATGATGTTAAAGGTGCCGTTGGAACCGTTAAAACGGTTACTGCTAACAAGATAACCGTTCAAAATTATGACGTAATAAGTGCAACAAAAGTGGCAACAGGTTATAAATGGACTTACCAATCTACCTTAATATCTGATAAAAGTAATTTGGCTTTTACTAATGATAATGAAAAATTAGTTTTAGTTGATTCTTGGGAAGAACTTACTTGTGATACTTGTTTTACAACTGTAACGGTTTATCAATATTGGCGTTATAAAAAGGAAGCCACTGGTTATACTTACTCGTGTGATGCTTTCCCAGGTTATGAAAAATATGATGGCGACAAGTGTAGAAAAGCAACTACCGTTACAACAAAGTGTCCTGATGGATACACCGATAATGGCTCTACTTGTTCAAAGCAAGAAGTTACTTATAGTTGTTCTAAGTATGGATCAGATTACGTGCTAGATGAAAACAAAAAAACATGTACTAAAACAACGGTAAGTTATTCGTGCCCAGCGGGAACAACCAAAACATCTGATGAAAAATATTGTAAGAAAGACGTTTATGGTTGTCCAGCAGGAACAACCGCAATTAGTGGAGGAAAGTGTTCTAAAACAACTTATTCATGTCCTCCTAATACTTCAAATAAAACATATACGTTAAACGGAACAAAGTGTACCGTTAAGTCTAAGGTTAAGGTATGTTCTTGTCCTGAAGGAACCGTTCAAACCGAAGATAAGTTATATTGCATAAAAACAAATTCTAGTACTACGTATTCTTGTGAAGCATATCCAGGATACACGTTAAACGGAACAAAGTGTACTAAGACAACTACAACACAAAAGGTAACTTATTCATGTGATAGTGGTTATACTTTAAGTGGTACAAAATGCGTTAAAACCGTAAGTACTAGTGATACTAAAGATGCGGAACCAACGTATAGAATCTCTTGTGATCAAAAGTACAAGTGGTCTACAAGTACTTCAATTGATGGTTGGATTTATACCGGAAATAAAAGAGAAATAAAATAAAAAGAATAATAAAGGGTTAAAGAAGGCTTTTTGTAAGTCTTCTTTTTTGTTATACTTATAGTAAGGTGGTGATAATGTGTATGTAAAAGTATTAATAGAAACCAGGGTAAAAAGTAACGACATGACTTTTACTTATCACGTGCCATCAAACGTAGAAAATAATTTGTTAATCGGTAAAAGGGTGCTTGTCCCGTTTTCAAATAGAACGGTAGAAGGGTTTGTTTTAGGTTATGATGCTAAAACAGATGATTATGAAATAAAGGATATAATAAAAATCATAGATGATGAACCAGTATTAAACGATGAACTTATTAATCTTGGAATTTACATGAGTAAAAAGTATTTATGTCCTTTAATAAATTGTTATCAAAGTATGCTTCCTAAAGCGTTAAAAGCTGGTGTAAAAAACGGTGGTGGAATAAAAAAACTTTTATATGTTAAATTAAATGATAACGTTGTAAATGCGGATGTTAAGGTTAAAAGGCAACTTGAAATAATAGACTTTTTAAAGGATAATAAAGAAGTATTAAAAAGTTCTATACAAAGTAAATCTTCGTTAGGCAAACTAATAGAAAAAGGCATAGTATTAGAATATTATAAAGAAACGTATAGAAAAGTTGAAACTGAGCTTGACCGTAAAGAAATATTGTTAACTAAAGAGCAGAACCTTGTTAGTAAAACGATAAAATCTTATTTAAATAAGCAACTGGTAACATTATTATATGGAGTTACTGGAAGTGGCAAGACAGAGGTTTATATAGACGTGGTTAAGGAAGTTGTTAAAAGTGGTAAAAGTGCCATTATACTAGTTCCTGAAATAAGCTTAACGCCACAAATAACAGCTAGGTTTAAGGGCGTTTTTAAGGATGAAATTGCCATTTTACATTCTTCTTTATCTGATGGTGAAAGGTATGATGAGTACCGTAAAATAATTAGAAAAGAGGTAAGCGTTGTAATAGGTGCTCGTAGCGCTATATTTGCACCACTTAATAACATAGGTATAATAATAATAGATGAAGAACATTCTGAAAGTTATAAACAGGAAAATAACCCAAGGTATAGTACTTTGGATATAGCAGTTGAAAGATCAAAAACACATGAGTGTCCAGTTATCCTAGGAAGTGCAACTCCTAAGATAGAAAGTTATGCTAGAGCTAAAAAAGGATATTATCAATTATTAGAACTTCCTTCAAGGGTTAATAATAAGCCTCTTCCAAAGGTTAGTATAGTTGACATGAAAAAAGAAATTAGAAAAGGAAACGTTATTTTCTCGGATGAACTACGAAATAAGATAAATGATAGGTTAATAAAGAAGGAACAAGTTATGTTACTCCTAAATAGAAGAGGATACGCGAATTATTTAACGTGTAATAATTGTGGTTTCGTGTTTAAGTGCCCTAATTGTGATATAACCTTAACTTATCATAAAACTTCTGGGATGATGCGCTGTCATTACTGTGGATACGCAAGTAAAAAACTTGAGGTATGCCCCGCTTGTAAAGAAAAAAGCATAAAGCAAATGGGCGTTGGAACTGAAAAACTAGAAGAAAAAATAAAAGAGGAATTTCCGTTAGCAAAGGTTCTTAGAATGGACGCTGATGCAACTAGTAAAAAAGGATCACATAATAAAATAATAAGTTCTTTTAATACGGGTGAATATAACGTTTTGGTTGGCACGCAAATGATTTCTAAAGGACTTAATTTTCCTTGTGTTACGTTAGTTGGAGTTATAAACGCTGATGTTTCTTTAAACATTCCAAACTTTAGAAGTAGTGAACAAACCTTTAGTTTACTAGATCAAGTTATAGGGCGTAGTGGTAGAGCAGATAAAGAGGGAGAAGCAGTTATTCAAACCTTTAACCCTGATCATTACAGCATTATATGTGCTTCAAACCATGATTATAAATCATTTTTTAATCATGAAATGTATGTTAGAAAAAAACTTAATTACCCACCATTTTGTTTTATTACTCTAATTAAAATATCATCAAAAGACTTTAATTATGGTATAGGGGAAGCTAAAAAGATTAGTAATTACTTAAGGCAAAATTTAAAGAACACAAGCGTTTTAGGGCCTTCGATAGCAAGCGTTTTAAAGGTAAACAATAATTATAATTTTAGCGTCATCTTAAAATATAAAAAAGAAGAAAAATTATATTATTTTCTTAATCAAATAATTAAAATATACGAAGGTAACGCGAAAATCAAAGTTAGTTTAGATTTTGATCCGATAAATTTTTAAAAAAACAAAAATCATAAAACATAAAAATACATATTAAAGGAGTTATGTTATGCAAGAAATTATAGAAAGATTGGTTAAAGTTTATTTTAAAATTAATGGAAATTAACAACGTTAGCCAAGAAGAAGTTTTTGAAATAATGGTAAAGAAAAAAGAAATGATGGGTGGCTTTGATGAAAAAACTTACTTAATTAAAGTTGTTGATCAACAATACGTTGATGAAAATAAGGGCTGCTTACTTTGCTGTAATCCCACTTGCAGGGCTTTTTATCGTGAAAAACTTGGGGTTGATGAAAACGGAAAGCCTATGGGTTACAATTGTATAGGGTATGAATCAGTTTATAAAAAAAATATAAGTAGTGGTTTTTTGGCATAAAATAACTTGAAATGATTATTATTTTGTTATATAATATCTTTGGCTTTTCGAGGAAAAGAAATACACACAAGTTTGGATTTACATCTCGAGTGTCCGAAGAGGATGAGTATGTGAAGAAGAAGAACTTGGAGGAGATAACGAAGGAGGAATGAAAATGCCAGTTGTATCAATGAGTTATCTTTTAGAAGCAGGTGTACATTTTGGACATCAAACTAAAAGATGGAACCCAAAGATGAAAGAATATATTTTTACCGCAAGAGATGATATTTACATCATCGATTTGCAAAAGACAGTTAAGAAGATAGAAGAAGCTTACGCTGCCTTAAAAGAAATCGCTGCTAATGGCGGAAAGGTTATTTTTGTAGGAACTAAAAAGCAAGCTCAAGAGTCTGCTGAAGAAGAAGCAAAAAGATCTGATAGCTATTACGTTGCAAAACGTTGGTTAGGTGGAACTTTAACTAACTTTAGAACCATTAGAAGAAGAATTGGTCGTTTGGATCAAATCGAGAAAATGGAAAAAGATGGAACTTTTGATAAGTTACCTAAAAAAGAAGTTGTTAAGATTCGTAAGGAATACGAAAAGTTAAACTCTTATTTCTGTGGATTAAGAGAAATGAAAAAATTACCACAAGCTATGATTATAGTTGATCCTAAAAAAGAAGTTAATGCTATTAACGAAGCTAGAAAGCTTGGAATACCAGTATTTGGTATCGTAGATACTAACTGTGATCCTGATATGGTTGATTACGTTATTCCAGGTAATGATGATGCTATTCGTGCCGTTAAGATCGTTCTTGGAGTTTTAAATAACGCAATATGTGAAGCTACTGGAAAACCAGTTGAAGATTACATAACCGAAGAAGATAAGACTAAAGCTGCTGCTAAAGAATTAGTTAATGATGCAAAAGAATTAGCTAACGACGTTAAGGAAGTTGTTAAGAAGAAAGCTGCTGAAAAAGTAGAAGAAATAAAAAAAGAAGTAAAAGAAGCAGTTGAAGAAGTAAAACCAGTTGTTGAGAAAAAAGCTGAAGAAGTAAAAAAAGCGGTTTCAAAGAAAGCTAAGGAAGTTAAAGAAGAAGTCGTTGATTTAACAAAGAAAACGGTAGCAGAATTAAAAGCAATGGCAAAGGAAGCTAAAATTGAAGGTTATTCAAAACTAAAGAAAGATGAATTAGTAAAAGCATTAAAAAAATAAGACTTTAAAATGAGTGTCATTTTTGATTATAAAAGGGAGAGTTAACAAATGAATGCAAGTTTAATTAGAGAACTAAGAGATATGTCTGGAGCTGGAATGATGGATTGCAAGAAGGCTTTAGAAGAAAATGGTAATGATATTAAAAAAGCAGTTGAATGGTTAAGGGAAAAGGGAATTGCTAAAGCTGCTAAAAAAGCTGATAGGATAGCAGCAGAAGGTCTATCAACCATAGAAATTGATGGAAATAAAGCGGTAATCATAGAAATTAACTGTGAAACTGATTTCGTAGCTAAAAACGAAAAATTTCAAAACTTCTTAAAGGACGTTGCTAAAATAGTTTTAGCTAGTAACGTTAAAACAATGGAAGAAGCTTTGGAATTACCATGCGAAGCAGGTAAGTTAAGTGATTATGTTACTAATATGACTGCTACAATTGGTGAGAAAATATCGTTTAGAAGATTTGCTATTTTAACTAAAGAATCAGATGAACATTTTGGTTCATACATCCACATGGGTGGTAAGATTTCTGTTTTATCATTAGTTAAGGGAGCTAACGAAGAGGTTGCAAAGGACGTTTGTATGCACGCTGCTGCAATGCGCCCAGAATACGTAACAAAAGAGCAAGTTCCAGAAGAACAAGTAGAACATGAAAAGAAAATTTTAACTGAACAAGCTATGGCAGAAGGTAAACCAGCTAACATTGCAGAGAAGATGGTAATGGGAAGAATCTCTAAATATTACAAGGAAATCTGCTTAGAAGAACAAGATTTCGTTAAGGATAATTCCGTTACCGTTGGTAAGTACGTAAGCAATAATGGTGGTAAAATCGTTGATGTTATAAGATACGAAGTTGGTGAAGGTATGGAAAAACGTCAAGACAACTTTGCTGAAGAAGTAGCTGCTCAAATGAAAGGTGAATAGTTATGAAAAAGTTAGTGGCGTTATTACTAACTTTTTTATTGGTTTTAGTGGGATGTGAATCAATAGAAGTTACTAAAGTAGAAGATGATATTGAAACTGATGCTATAAGGTTTAGCAAGGAATATTCCTTAGATAACGTTAATAACGTTTATAAGTATACAACTTATGATAACGTTGTTGATACCATTGAATCTGGAAGTGGCATTATATACTTAGGTTTTCCAGCTTGTGATTTATGTAAAGAAGTTATACCAGTATTAAATGATGTTGCTAAAGATAAAGGTGTAAAAGAAATACTTTATTATAATTTTAAGGATATAAGAGAAAATAATACCGAAGAATATTTAAAATTAGTTGAATTATTATCTTCATATTTAAATGAAACCGAAGAGGGTGTAAAAAAAATTACCGCACCAACCATTATTTTCGTAAATAAAGGAAACGTAGTTGGGGTATACATCGGTAAATTAAATCCTGATTCTGAAGAAATCATGACCAAGGAAGAAAAAGAACGTTTAAAAAATAATTTTTCTAGTTTGATTGATAAAATGTTAATTGAAGAAACTACTAGTAGTCAAGAAGAACAAAAAGACTTGTAATAAAGTCTTTTTTTATTATATAATATTATATATATGAAAGAGGGATAAAATGTTAGAAGAAATTTTACTAGAAGCAGAAGATAAAATGCAAAAAGCAATAGAGGTAATGGAAAATAGGTTTTTAAACGTTAGGGCTGGTCGTGCTAACCCTAAGATATTAGATAAGGTGATGGTAGAGTATTATGGTGCTCCAACACCACTTATTCAGTTAGCTACTATTTCTGTTCCAGAAGCACGTAAGATAGTTATAAAACCTTTTGATAGAAGTAGTATAGGATCAATTGAAAAAGCAATTTTTGAAGCAGATCTTGGACTTACACCTAATAATAATGGTGAAACGGTTATGCTTGTTATTCCGGAACTTACTGAAGAAAGAAGAAAAGAATACGTTAAGGAAGCTAAAAATTTAGCAGAAGAAGCTAAAATAGCACTTAGAAACATAAGACAAGATGCTAATAATTCAATTAAAAAATTAGAAATACCAGAAGATGAACAAAAGGGTGGACAAGAAGATATTCAAGAGTTAATTAATAAGTATAATAAAGTAGTGGACGAAAAGTTAAAAATAAAGGAAAGTGAATTAATGGAAATATAAACAATAACAAAAGTTATTGTTTTTTTTATAAAAAGAAAGTATAATTATATTAGTCTAGGAGGGTTAAGATGAAGAAAGATAAGAAAAACATTTTAATTCTATTTTTAATCTTAATGGTGATAATCCTAACTAGTTACTTTTTATTTGTAAGTGGTACTACAAATAAAATAAAGGCAAGTTTAAGTAAATTATCAGCTAACGTAAATGAAGATGTAAATGCTAGTTATTATCCTGTAATAACCATGGTTATTAATTCTAGTGGGCAAAGGTTAGTGAACGAAGATGTTGCGGTAACAATAATGGCTGAAAGTCAGTATAAAATAGATAAAGTTTATTACTCTTTTGATAAAGAAACTTGGTATGATGATGCTTTTGAAGCTAATTATGGAAAAGAGGCAAACATTAAATGAGTATTTAACGAAAGCATGGATGAAAAGTTGTATATTAAAGTAGAAAACGAAAAAGGTTACCAAAGTTATGTTTACGAAACAAGTATCAAAATAGATAAAGAAAAACCTAAAGTTAAAGTGAGTAAAAAAAGTTATGGTATTAACGTAACGGCAGAGGATAATTATGGTTTATCAAACGTTCAATTTTCTTATGACGGTGTTAACTGGGATAGTGAAGAAATATCAGGTACCATGGTTAGCATGGGTAAAAAGGATTTTGATTACTCGTATGTTAGGGTAGTTGATGAAGCTGGAAACATTAGTGATGTTAAGGAAGTTAAGTAATTATTGATTAACTTCTTTTTTTGTGTTACAATAACTTCTAGTTAAAGGCAATGAAAAAGAGTAGTAGTAAGAAAAAAGCCGATAGAGAGTTAGCGGTAGGTGGAAGCTAATGGTAATATCTTATGAATTCACTTTGGAGCTGGGTAACCCTAAAGTTATCACGTTTATCTTACGTTACAAGAAATAAAGTGCATAGAAATCTATGAAGCAAGGTGGTACCACGGAAAATGTTTTCGCCCTTGTTTTATAGATTTTTTTATTTAGGAGGAAATACTATGAATGAAAAAGTAAATTTGATTAAAGAGTCTTTTGAAAAAGATTTATTATCTATTGCTGATTTAAAAAAACTAAATGATGTAAGGGTGGAGTATTTAGGTAAACAAGGTAAGGTAACAGAATTATCCAAGATGATGAAGGATATACCTAATGAACAAAAAAAAGAGTTTGGTATGCTTGTTAATGAAGTTAGAAATTATGTTACATCTAGTCTAGATGAAAAGAAAAAAGAACTAGAAGAAAAAGCGTTAAACGAAAAGTTGGCTAGTGAAAAAATAGACATTACTTTACCAGCAACTAAAATTCCGGTTGGTTCACCGAACATACTAGAAAAAATAATAGAAGAAGTAGAAGAACTTCTTATGAGTATGGGCTATGATGTAGTAGATGGACCTGAAATAGAAGAAGATCATTATAACTTTGAATTATTAAACATACCAAAAGGGCATCCAGCAAGAGATGCACAAGATACTTTTTACATCGAAGATGATAGATTATTATTAAGAAGTCAAACATCTCCAGTACAGGCTCGTGTGATGTTAGCAAATAAAGGTGAAAAACCAATTAGAATGATATGTCCTGGTAAAACGTATAGAAGGGATGATGATGATGCTACTCACTCACATCAATTTATGCAAATAGAAGGATTATTAGTTGATAAAAACGTTAGTTTATCAGATTTAAAAGGTACCTTTGACGTGATTGCTAAAAAATTATTCGGTGAAGATTGTAAAACAAGGTTTAGACCAAGTTATTATCCATTTACTGAGCCTTCTGTTGAAACGGATATATCTTGTTTTAATTGCCACGGAAAGGGCTGCAGTATATGTAAAAATACTGGTTGGATAACGGTATCAGGAGCTGGTATGGTTAATCCAAAAGTATTAGAAGACTGTGGTTATGATCCAAAGGTATGGACAGGGTTTGCGTTTGGTTTTGGTGCGGAACGTTTAGCAATGCTTAAATATGGTATTAATGATATAAGAACGTTTTATAACACAGATTTAAGAGAAGTAAAAAACTTTGATAGAAAGGATGGTGAATAATATGATTAGTATGAATTGGGTAAAGGATTACGTTGATTTAACTGGTGAAGATTTAAAAGATTTAGCGGTAAAAGTTACTAAGGCTGGTATTAACGTAGAAGCTGTTGTAACTAATCATATTGATAACCTAGTTGTTGGTAAAATAACTGATGTAAAACCACATCCTGATAGTGATCATTTAAACGTTTGCATGGTAGACGTTGGTAATGAAATAATTCAAATAGTATGTGGTGCATCAAACGTAAGAAAAGATTTAAAGGTAATAGTTGCACTACCTGGTGCTGTTTTACCGGGTAATTTTGAAATAAAAAAAGGTAAGATACGTGGCATTGAATCAAACGGGATGATATGCGCGTTATTTGAGTTAGGATTAGAAGAAAAAACGGAAGAAACTTATGCTAAGGGAATTACTGAGCTAGGTGAAGATGCTAAAGTAGGTAGTGATCCATTAGAGTATCTTGGGTTAGATGATACTTTATATGATTTAGACGTTCATAAACATCGTAATAATGATTGCTATTATCATATTGGTTTTGCGTATGAAGTGGCGTGCATATTAGGTAAAAAAGTTAATTTACCAAAGAGCCCTGTGACAGAAATAGATGATGATATTAATAATTATTTTAGCTTGGATGTAAAAACGGATAAATGTCCTTTATATACTGCTAGAATGGTAAAAGACGTTAAGATTGGACCATCTCCTGATTTTATTAAGAAAAGATTAGTATCTGCGGGTATGCGATCAATTAATAACGTTGTTGATATCTCTAATTACGTAATGTTAGAATTTGGTCAACCACTTCATTTCTTTGATAAAAATAAATTAGGAAATAGAGTTTTGGTTAGGATGGCTGAAGATAATGAAACCATTAAAACTTTAGATGGTAAAGAAAGGGTTTTAAATTCTGATGATATTGTTATAACAGATGGTAACAAACCAGTTTGTATAGCGGGCGTTATGGGTGGTGAAAACACTGAAGTAGATGATAATACTACTGATATATTAATAGAAAGCGCTATTTTTGATGCCATAAACATTCGTAATACCGCAAATAAACTTAACTTAAAAAGTGAAGCATCAATTAGATATGGTAAGGGCTTAAGTTATGAATATACTTTAATGGCTATCGAAAGAGCTTGCTACTTACTTGAAAAGTATGCAGATGGTAAAGTTTTAAAAGGTATGGTTATGCATGATAAGGTTGATAAAACCCCAAAAACGGTTACTTTCTTATCTAAAGACGTTAACAAATTACTTGGTATAAATATATCTGATGAAGATATGAAAAAAGAATTAGATAAGTTGGATTTTGCTTATGACTATAAAGATGGTTTATTTACTGCTACTATCCCACCAAGAAGACTAGATATTGACCCAACCGTTGCGGATATCGCGGAAGAAATAGGGCGTTTATACGGATATCATAACTTAGTTTCTACTTTGCCTTTAGGAGTAACTAAAAAAGGCGTATACGTAGGTGATGTTTCTTATCGTAAATCCATTTCAAAAAGACTTAGAACCCTTGGTTTAAATGAAGTTAAGACTTATACGTTAATTTCTAAAGAAATGGATGATATGTTTAAATACGAAGATAAAAAAAGTATTGATTTACCAAACCCAATGAGTAGTGATAAGTCAGTTATAAGAACAAGTTTGTTATCATCACTTATGAACACTTATGATTATAATAAAAAAAGACACGTAAAAGACGTTAATATATATGAAATATCAAAAACTTATGATATTGATTATAAAGAAGATAGTAAAATTGCTATTTTAATGAGTGGTAATTACATTACTAATGAGTGGCAAAATACTTCTGTTAAAGTAGATTTTTACTTATTAAAGGGAATAATAGAAAACTTACTCGATTTTTTAGGGTTAAAAAATAGGTATGATTATGAAGTTTTAGAAAATAAATATTTTCACCCTGGAATGAGTGCTAAATTATTGTTGGATAGAGAAGAAATAGGTGTTTTTGGTAGGGTTCATCCACAAGTATGTAAAGATGAAATATACGTTTGTGAAATATCTATGTCAAAGCTAATAAGAAGCGTTAAACCTCTTAAGTTTAAAGAAGCTCCAAAATATCCTGAAATAATAAAAGACGTTGCGTTTATAGTAAACAAGGATATCAGTTCAAAAACGGTAGAATCTGCAATTAAAAAAGCGGGTGGAAGACTTCTTACCAACATAAACGTATTTGATGTTTATACTGGAGATAAAATAGGTAATGAAGAAAAACAAATTGCTTATTCATTAACCTTTGCTGCACCAGATAGAACACTTACGGAAGAAGAAGTAATGGAAGTATTTAACAACATAATAAAAAAGGTTACTGAAAGTGTTCCAGCAACCTTAAGAGATAATTAATTTAAATGAGTTTTTAGAATTTCTAAAAGCTCTTTTTTTAGCTCATCAGATGCGTTTTTCCATATTATTTCCATAAATACACCAAGTCCAGGTAAAGCTTCTTCTAAACCTTCTTTTATCGTATCTTCAATTGACTCTTTTATTTCACTTTCGTTATCACCTTTAAAGCTGTCTATTATATACTGTCTAATACTTATATTTTCCATTAATATCATTCCTTTCAGTATAGTTTTCTGTAAAAAACGTCAAATTATACTAAATTTTGTTGATAATGTTATAAAAAATTTATATAATTAAGTAAAATAGGAGGGATAAAATGGATACTAGTTATTATGTAGATACGTATTATGGATATAATGCTGCAAATTCTTCCATAGTTGGTGGTATGTTTGTTTTTATGGTTATTATGTGGATAATATCAATAATAATAGGAGTAATTGGTATAGTTTCATTATGGAAAATATTTAAAAAAGCAGGTAAACCGGGTTGGGCAGCTTTAATACCATTTTACAACTACTACGTAATGTGTGAGATAGCAGAAAAACAATGGTGGCATGTTTTGTTATTATTTGTACCAATAGCACAAATATATTCTTTATTCGTTGTGTATGATGGTGTTAGCAAAAAATTTGGTAAATCTACGGGATTTAGCGTTGGAATGCTTTTCTTACCTTACATTTTTTTACCAATCTTAGCATTTTCTGATGCACAAATGATTGATAAAAATAAAGGTTTTGGAAGTACTAATCTAGAACAATCCGTACAAAATGTTGATGCAAATATCGTTGATAATAATACGAACAATATGAACCAAGGTTATGTTGCTCCAAGCTTTGAAACGCCAGCTACACCAAGTGCTCAAGAACCTGTTAACAACGTTTCACAACCTATGGTAAATAACGATATTAATCAAGGTTCACCAATGAACAATATGAACCAAGGTTATGTTGCTCCAAGCTTTGAAACGCCAGCTACACCAAGTGCTCAAGAACCTGTTAACAACGTTTCACAACCTATGGTAAATAACGATATTAATCAAGGTTCACCAATGAACAATATGAACCAAGGTTACGTTGCTCCAAGCTTTGAAACGCCAGCTACACCAAGTATTGAAGAACCTGTTAATAATGTTTCACAACAAGTAGTAGAAAATAATGTTAATAAAAGTGAACCGAACCAAAATAGTGCTCAAGGTATCGAACCAAATGAAGCAATAATTAACGCAGAAAAGCCACATACATCATTTTGGTCAAATAGAAATAATCAATAAACATAAAAGGGTTTTTAAAACTCTTTTTTTAATGCTATAATTAAGATGGTGGTGTAATAAATGATAAATCAGGGTAAAAATAAGGATTTGAATTATCAAATGAATTTATTTAAAGAAATAATATTAAAAAATAATATTTTAAAGACGATTTTAGAAAGATTAGAAGGATATGGTTTAGATAATTATTACGTTGCTGCAGGAGCCATAAACCAAACGGTATTTAATTATTATCATAATAATAGCATGAACTATTTAATAGATGATTATGACATAGTTTATTATGATGAAGATTTAAGTTATGAAAAAGAAGATAAAATAATTAAGGAAATTAATTTATTATGTAAAGATTTAAACGTTAGTCTTGATATTAAAAATCAAGCTAGGGTGCATTTATGGTTTGAAAATAAGTTTGGGTATTCAATCGAACCAAATAAATCAGTTGAAGATGCGATAAGTAAGTGGGGATCTACCGTTACATGTATAGGAGTTAGGTTAAAAAATAATGAGCTTACTATTTTTGCACCGTATGGTTTAAATGATTTATTTAGTTTAATAATAAGACCTAATAAAGAAAATTTTATTAAAAAAGGTTATGAGGAAAAAACAAGAAAATGGAAGCAAAATTGGCCAAAACTAACCATAATACCTTGGGATAATGATTAATAAAATGATATAATGAAAAAAGGTGATAATGATGAAAGAAGTAGTATTAATTGATGGTAATAATTTGTTATTTAGAAGTTATTATGCAACGGCTTATTCTGGTAATTTTATGAAGAATTCTAAAGGATTTCCAACGAATGCTTTATATGGTTTTATAAACATGATAAACAAGATAATAAACGATGAAAAACCAGAATATATGTTAGTTGCTTTTGATAAAGGAAAAACGTTTAGACATGATAAATATGAAGATTATAAAGCTGGTAGAATAGAAATGCCAAACGAACTTAAAGCACAGTTTCCCCTTGCTAAACAAATACTTACAAATTTAGGTATAAAATGGTTTGAAATAGATAATTATGAAGCTGATGATATTGTTGGTACGTTAGCTAAAAAGATTGATGAATCAGACTTATATAACGGATTAATAATAAGCAGTGATAAAGATTTATTACAACTTATTTCAGATAAAGTAGTAATGAAGATGTTAAAAAGTAAAGATTACGTAATGATGACAAAAGAAACCTTTTTTGAAACGTATGGTCTTACTCCAGATAAAATGATTGATATAAAAGC
>ERZ1643249.1427-NODE-1427-length-24166-cov-8.086558_pt1 | contig 24166 bp, 25 predicted proteins | sample MGYA00579263_ERZ1643249 | MGnify/ENA primary metagenome ERZ1643249 (study PRJEB29033, sample SAMEA4952264) | chicken gut metagenome | biome: Broiler Chicken; feature: Gastrointestinal Tract; material: Caecum | place: Ireland | collected 2018 | study: Broiler... | reverse complement strand
TTTGCATAGACGTTTGTTGCCTGGAAGTTGATTGTTCCTCCTAGCGAAACGTTTGCTTGGGTTGCCGCCCAAACAGCAACTATTACTATTGTTAAAATTAATACAAACGCTGAGATTGTTGAAATTAGCTTTACCTTTAAACTCATAACTTTTTTCCCCTTTTAACTATCTTTTGTATTTTACACTATTTTATTTATTTCTTGTTAACGCTTTTCCGTAAACAAGGTTTTGTTCTGTATAAAAGTTTTTTTGTTCTCTTTGGAAGCTATCAACCCTTCTTTAATGCTAACGCAATTTAGAAAGGTTAACTTGAACGACCGCCAGAGGACTGCTCAACCAAAAAACTTTCGTGGTTTTACATGCTTATTGTACTGCCCCCCCTGTCAAGTTTTTTGAGGCGTTTTTATAATTTTTTATTAAAAAAGCGAAGCTTTTTCGCTTCGCTTTGGGTTTTTGTTTGCTCTTTTTAATTGTCTGAGAGTTTAATCATGTAGTAGCCAACTGCATAGTTGCACAGCGGACAGGTCTTTTGCGGCTGCTTTGCCGTCTCTTCATATCCACACTTTGAACACTTCCACTTTGTTGGCGAAGGCTCTTTGTGGAGCTTGTTGTGCTTAAGCTTTGAATAGAGTTCTCTCAACTGCTTGTTGTGGCAGTCTTCAACCGTTGCAATTCTTAAAAACTGGTCTGCAACGTCGTCATAGCCCTCGTCTCTTGCAATTCTTGCAAAGGCTGGGTAGACGTTGTCGAACTGAGAAAATTCTGCGTCCGCCGCAAGTTTTAACCCTGGCTCCAAGGCATATGGCGTTACAGGAAAGCCGGCTTCGATGTCTATGTTCTTTTCACACTTTCCATATTTTAAAATAAAATCATAAAAAACCTTTGCATGAGCCATTTCGTTTTTGGCGAGCATTTTTAAAAGGTCCATCATATAGTTTTCGCCGTCCGCCTTTGCCTGCTGGGCAAGAAACTGATAGCGAGCGCCGTCTTGACACTCTCCGGCAAACGCCCTTGCCAAATTTCTTTTTGTTTGAGATTTTTCAAATTCAACCATAATTCCTCCTTGAATTACAATTAGTATTTGCAATTCTCAAACTTTTAAACAATTATTTCTTTTGAAAATTGTTTTTTTTATGGTATATATATTAAGGTAAATTTTTAAGGAGATTAGTATGGATAAATTTGTTTTGTCAACGGACACATGCTGCGACGAATTAAAGTCGAATTTAAAGAAAAACAGAATTGAATACATAAAAATGGCTTTTATATGCGACGGGGAAATTTTTGAGGACAATTTCGACAGTGTTGAAGAATATAAATTTTTCTATGATGAAATGAAGAAGGGGAAAATTTATTCAACAACCGGCCTCAACCATTTTCAAATTAAAGAATATTTCATGGAAATCCTTGAGAGAACAAAAATGGACATTCTTCACGTTTGCCTTTCTTCTGGGTTAAGCGTAACTTGCGATGTTGCAAATCAAGTTGCCGAAGAAATCAACAAAACTTCGCCAAACAAGGTTTACATTCTTGATAGCAAATCTGCAACACAGGGGCAAAATGCAGTTTTAACTTATGCAATGTTATTAAGAAATGAAGGGAAAACAGCGCTTGAGACGAAAGACATTTTGGAGAAGGAAATTAAGCGCCTTTGCGTAACCTTCTTCCTTGGAGACTTGGAAGCTCTTAAGCGCGGAGGAAGAATAAGCGGCGCCCAGGCGGCAATTGCAAAAATGGTTCAACTTAGGCCTGTTTTAAAGTTTGACCAAGAGGGAAAGCTTCAAATAATTGAAAAGGCAATTGGAAGCAAAAAGGCAATCAAAAGCCTTTTTGACAGATTTGCAAAAAAATATGACCCAAACTCGCCAATTCCAATCTTCCTTGCATATGCCGGAGACCCAACCAACATGAATGAGCTTAGAAAGATGTTTGAAGAACGTTTTGGCATAACAAACATAATAACTGGCCCTGTTGGCCCGGTTATTTGCAGCCACACTGGCCCTTCGCTAACCGGATTAATTTACCTTGAAAGGCAATAAAAAATAACTAATAATAAAAACAAGCCAAGCGGCTTGTTTTTTTAACTTACAATGTCAACATTTTCCCCTTGAAGAAAGGCGGGAATCTCCTCTTTTTCTGGAACTTTGAAGTTTACGTTTTCAAGAGCTTTTTTAATTTTTGAGTCAATTTCTTCAAGGCTAAGCTCTTCTCTGTTCATATCCCTCTTTTCAAATTTTTCCTCAGTTTCTTTAATTTCAAAGTTGTTAAACAATTCTGTTGAAGTTTCAGAATCATCATAGATTGTTTTAATTCTTTCCATAAGCTGGTCGTGGTTTGGAAGCTGGCTTAAATCTTCAAGATTGAATCTCTTTAAAAACTCCTCCGTTGTTCCAAAGAGAAGGGGCTTTCCAACGGCGTCCTTTCGGCCAACAACTTCAATTAGGTTGTGGTCTAAAAGCGTTTGAACAGTGTAGTCACTGTTAACCCCTCTAACCTCCTCAATCTCAAGCCTTGTTATTGGCTGCTTATATGCAATTATTGCAAGGGTTTCAAGAGTTGCCCTTGTTAGCGCGCGCTCTCTGATTGGATTTAAAACTGTTGAAACATAGTCTGCATTATCTGGATTTGAAGAGAGTTGGATTTTGCTGTTGTATTTAATCAAATGAATTCCACAGCTGCCGCTAAAACGCTGGGAAAGCTTGTCCGCCGCCTTTTTAACTTTTTTTGGGTCAACTTCCAACTTTTCTGCAATAAAATTCATGTCAACGCCTTCGCCGGCAACAAACAAAATGCTAAGTAATATGTCTTCCAAATTGTTTTCAATAAATAAATCGCTCATATCTCACCTGTTATAACTATATCATTTTTTTGTTAATTTTCAACCTGATTTTCAGCTTCTTGGGCTGGTTTATATTTTGTTATTTCAATTTCGTCAAAAAGCTCGTGTTGGGAAATTGAAATTGTTTGAAGCTTTAAAAGTTCTAAAATTGCAAGAAAAACGTTAATAATCTCGCTTTTTGTAATATCCTTATCTAAAAGCTCTTTAAATTTAACTTTTTCTTTTACCATAACTGCGTCCTTAATTGCCGCAATTTTTTCTGCAACGGTGAACCTATCTTTAACAATGTTTTTCGGCTCATCAACTTTTTTTTCAACTTGCGTCTTGTGCATGAAGTGCATGAAGGCGTCAAGCAAGTTTTCAAGCGCCATGTCCTTTAAAACAATCTTAAACTTATTTGCGCTTGGCTCTGGCTCCTTATAAAGCCTGTTGATTTCCTCTTTTTCTCTAAGTTTTTCGCTTGCCTCTTTGAAAATTTTGTATTCCTCAATTTGGCGCAGAAGTTTCTTTTCCGGATTCTCCTCTTCTGGAACTTCTTCGTCAAGCCTTGGAAGAAGCTTTCTGCTTTTAATTTCCAAAAGTGTTGCCGCCATTTCAATAAACTCGCTTGCTTTTTCCATGTCAAGCGAATCTATCTCGCTTAGATACTCTAAATATTGCTCTGTAATTTCAGATAGTCGAACCTCGGCAATATCCATCTTTGCCTCTTTAATTAAGTGCAAAAGAAGGTCCAGAGGTCCTTCAAAATTTTCTAGACGAACGTGATAACCATCTTCCTGTGGGATTTCCATTTGAACCAAAACTTCTTCCATACTAAAACATTAGCCCCCAAAACATCAAAAATAAATCTAAAATTCCGTTTGCAACATAGTTAAAGGCAAAACCAAAAAGGCCTGTTATAATCAGCACAAGCAAAATTATTGAGCCGTATTTGTACATAAACTGAGAGAACTTGTTTCCATATTTTAAAAACGTGTTGATAAAGTTGAACCCATCGAGAGGATAAATTGGAAGCAAGTTAAAGACCGCAAGCGAAATGTTGATCACAACCAAAAACATTGTAAGATAGGTTAAAAACACAAAGAACAAATTGGAAGGGTCAAGCCTTGAACAAAGCATGAAGAGAGGAACGGCCAAAAATGCAAGCAAAATGTTCGTTATAACCCCGGAAATTGAAACCAGCGCCATGTCGCGCTTATAGTTTCTAAAGTTAAGAGGATTGACCGGGACCGGTTTTGCCCAGCCAAAGCCAACGAATAAAAACGAAAGGCTTCCCCAAAGGTCCAAATGTTTCGCCGGGTTTAAAGAAAGCCTTCCCTCAAGCTTTGCAGTTTTATCCCCACACTTATAGGCAACAAAGCCGTGGGCAAGCTCGTGGCACATGAGCGCAAAAACGATTGCAATTAAATATGCCAAAACAAGCATTAACATTTCTGTTGCCGGAAGGTTATAGGTAAACAAATAATAAAGCATGTTTAAATTATATAATAAAAGGATTTATTTTGCAATAAATCCTTAAAGTTTTTCAAATTTTATTTCTTAAAAAATTTTATTTGACTTTTCAAAAATTTTTATATGCTTTCCATTTCGGCTTCTCTGTTTTGACTGCCAGCCGCCTGGGTTTCCGCCTTAAAAAACTCATCTTTTTGAACCATTTCGCCCGTTGATGAATAGATTGGTTGAACAACAACCCTGTTGTTTTCTCCTATAACGCCAAACTTTCCGTTGCAAACATAAACTTTCATATTCTCTCCTTTAACAAAATTTTAAAATGACAAAGTTAATTTGTCAATACCCACTTTAAAATTTATATTAATTTATCTATTAAAAAATGAGAGAATTTGTTAAAAAATGTTGTTTTTTGTTCTATTTTTTTAAATTATTTAAAATTTTTAAAAAGTTTTCTGGAAGCTGAATTTTAAACTCTAGGTTCTCCTTTGTTCTTGGATGGATAAAGGAGATTTTATATGCACAAAGGAACTGGCCAGAAAGGCCAAATTTTTTTGGCCCGCCATAGGTTAAATCCCCAACAATTGGGTGGTTTAAAAATTTGCTGTGAACTCTAATTTGGTGGGTTCTTCCGGTTTCAAGGCTAAATTCAACAAGGCTGTAGCCGCTGAAATATTCAACCGTTCTGTAATTTGTTTTTGCGCGCTTTAAGCCCTTTGTTGTGTCCGAAAGAGGAAAGGCCGCCATTTTTTTTCTGTCCTTCCTGTCCCTTCCAATCAGTGTTTCAACGGAGCCTTCGGGCTGTTTAAACGCGCCTTCAATTAGAGCAAGGTAGTTTCGCTTGCAAGTTTTTTCTGAAATTTGCTTTGAAAGGTTTGCATGGGTGAAATCGTTTTTTGCAATTAACATTAGGCCACAAGTTTGCTTGTCCAGCCTGTGGACAATTCCTGGCCTAATTTCCCCGTTTATTGAGCTTAGATTTTTAATTTTTAAGAGGAGGCCGTTGACAAGCGTTCCCTCCGGACAAGACAAGCAAGGGTGAACGACAACGCCTTGGGGTTTGTTAACAACGGCAAGATCGTCATCTTCATAGACAATTTCAAAGGGAACATCTTGGGGCTTTGTTGAAACTTCTTTTGGTTCAAGCGGGTTAAAAAAGACAACATCTCCCCTCTTTAAAATTTCGCCCGCTTTATAAATTTTCTTCCCCTTTCGCAAGAGATATGAATTTTCGAGTTTTAAGTTGTTTTGAATGTTGCTTCTGGAAAGGTTTGGAAAGCGCCCCAAAAGAAAGACATCAAGCCTTTTCCCAACCTCCTCATTCTCAGCCAAAATTTCCAATTAATTCTCCTTCTTTTTGCTCTTTGCCTCTTTTATTGCTTCAACTAAATAGTGGATAATTAGGCAAACAACTCCAACTGTTAAAAACGAATCTGCCAAGTTAAAAACGGGAAAATCCATAAAATCCAAATGGATAAAATCTCTTACATACCCGAAAACAATTCTATCGAAGAGATTTCCAAGCGCGCCGCCAACAATTAGGCCAAGTGAAACATGAAAAAGCGTGCTTGTTGTTTTTGAAAAGAGTGTGTAAATCAAAATTAGCGCAATTGCCAAAACCGTAACAAAAATTAAAAAGCCCGTGCTTCCAGAAAATATGCTCCATGCAGCGCCAAAGTTTTGTTGGTATACAAATGAAATGAAGCCCGGGATAAATTCGCTGTCTATTCCAATTATAAAATGCTTTGAAATTAAATCTAAAATTAGGCAAGTTAAAAAAACAGCCGCCCAAATTAAAAGTTTAATTTTCTTTTCAATCTTCATCACACACCAATAAATAGGAATTTTCGCCCGTTTTTTTAAGGCTTCCACCAACGGCAAAGGCCGCTCCAAAAAGAAAATCCAAAACCCTTGTCTTGTCCTCTTCGTCAAATTTTTCAAGATTAATTGAAAGCTCCTCCCCCTCTTTAAAAAGAAGAACAAGGTCTTCAATTTCCTCCTGGGTTTGAGGCGTTTTAAAAAGCGGTTCTTTTCGCTTTTCTTTTAAATTAAACTTTGCGTTTGGAAGAACAACGTTCTCTCTCTTTTTCTTTAAATTTTTGCCCTCGCCTAAATTTTCCTCTTCCTGTTCAAATTCTCTCTCATCAAAGCCAATTGCCCTAAAAAGTTTATCAAAAAATTTCATACACCAACTTCCTTTGTTGTTTTAATTTTACATGGCTTTTTAGTTCTTGTCAAACAATTCATCGTTTAAGCTTTCTATTTTGCGTTTTAAAATTCTTTAAGCCATAAGAAAACGGCGCTTCGATTGGTTTAATTGCTTTGTTAAAACCCAATCCCTCTTTCAGCGGTTTGGAAGGCGAAGTTTGCCATGCTAACTTTTTCGCCTAAAAGATTAAATTTTGAGAAAATTTTCTTTAAACTGTTGACAAATTTATTTTTAGATGATATATTACTTTCGCAATTTAATAAAAACTTTTGTCCGAAGACAGCAAGTGGAACTTTCCATAAACCAAAATTGGTGCTTGCCGAGGAAAAGAACATGAGAAAAGTCAAACCTCTTGTGCTTTATTCGGGCATTGGAGGTTTTGTTTTATTGCTCACACAAAATTTATTAAAAGGAGAGAATCGTGAGTGCTAATTTAGAAGCTAAAAAAGAACTTGTGGCGGAAATTAAAGACAAGCTTTCTAGGGCAAAATGTGTTGTTTTTGTTGACTACCGCGGCCTAAATGTTGCGCAGGACACAGAAATGAGAACAGAATTTAGAAAGAACAATTCCGACTATAAGGTTTACAAAAACCGTTTAGTTCTTCGCGCTGCCAGCGAACTTGGAATTTCTGGCCTAGAAGAACATCTTCAAGGAACAAGCGCAATTGCGTTTGGCTATGAAGACGAAGTTGGCGCAGCAAAAATTGTTAGCCAAGTTGGCGAAAAAACAAACACGCTTTCAATCAAGTGTGGCCTTCTAAACGGTAAATTAATTTCTTCCGATGAAGTTAAAACTCTTGCTAAAATTCCATCAAGAGAAGAACTTATTGGAAAACTTTTGTTCATTTTCCAAAACCCAATGCGTTCTTTGGCTGTTGCAATTAATGAAATTGCAAAGAAACAGGCGTAGTTGAGAGGAAAAAATTTAAAAAATAGGAGAATAATAAAAATGGCAGATTTAAACAAATTTATTGAAGACATCAAAGGTTTAACAGTTGTTGAACTTAACGACCTTGTTAAAAAACTTGAAGAGGAATTTGGCGTTAGCGCTGCTGCAACAATTGCAGTTGCAGGCGCAGCACCAGCAGCTGGCGCACCAGCAGCAGAAGAAAAAACAGAATTCAATGTTTGCCTTAAAGAAGCAGGCGCAAACAAAATTGCTGTTATTAAAGTTGCAAGAGAAATTACAGGCCTTGGCCTTTCAGAAGCAAAAGCTTTGGTTGACAATGCTCCTTCTGTTCTCAAAGAAAATGTTCCAGCTGAACAAGCAAAAGAAATGGAAGCTAAGCTTAAAGAAGCAGGCGCAACCGTTGAATTAAAGTAATTTTAGAAAGAGTTAAAATTTTGTGTGATAAAAAAACCTTGCAGCTGCAAGGTTTTTTTTGTTGTACAAAAAAAGCGGATTAAACCGCTTCTTCTTTCTTTTCCTTGTAAATTAAAATTGGCTTTTCTTCGCCGGAGATCACTTTTTCTGTTATAACGATTTTTTCTATGTTTTGCTTGCTTGGCGCCGTGAACATAACATCTTGCATTGCATCTTCAATTATTGCCCTAAGCCCGCGCGCGCCTGTTTTAAGTTCCTTTGCCTTCTTTGCAACCGCTCTAACCGCTTCTTCTGTTATGTCAAGTTCAATGTTGTCCATGTTAAACAGCTTTATATATTGTTTTACAAGGGCATTTTTTGGCTCTGTTAGAATTTTGACAAAGGCGTTCTCGTCAAGTTCGTCCAAACAAACATAGACGGGGAGGCGACCAATTAACTCTGGAATTAGGCCAAATTTGATTAAATCTCCCGGTTGGACATTTTTTAGAAGGTTTGACTTTTCCTTTTCTTCCTTTGTTTTGACATCTGCGTTAAAGCCAAGAGTTGAGCTGTTTATTCTTCCCTCAACAATTTTATCTAGCCCAACAAAAGCGCCGCCACATATGAACAGAATGTTTGTTGTGTCAATTTGAATCATCTCCTGTTGAGGGTGTTTTCTTCCGCCCTGTGGGGGAACGCTTGCAATTGTTGATTCAACAATTTTTAAAAGCGCTTGTTGAACGCCCTCGCCCGAAACATCTCTTGTTATTGAAACATTTTGGCTTTTCTTTGCAAGCTTGTCTATTTCGTCAACATAAATTATCCCTCTTTCTGCAAGCGGTATGTCATAGTTTGCGTTTTGGATTAGTTTTAGAAGAATGTTTTCAACGTCGTCTCCAACATAGCCCGCTTCGGTTAAAGTTGTTGCATCGCAAGATGCAAAGGGAACGTTTAAAATTCTTGCAAGCGTTTTTGCAAGAAGCGTTTTTCCGCTTCCCGTTGGGCCAACCATTAAAATGTTGCTCTTTTCAAGTTCAATTTCGTCTGGGGCGCCAATGTGGTCGTTTGCATGGATTACGTTGTAGTTTATCCTTTTATAATGGTTATAAACTGCAACAGAAAGCGCGCGCTTTGCCTCGTCTTGGCCAACGATGTATTCGTCCAGTTTTTGTTTAATTTCCTCTGGGGTTAAAAGTTTAAGCTCCTGCTCTTGGGCGCGCTTGCCCTTTCCGCGAAGAATATCCCTGCAAAGAGAAACGCACTCCTCGCAGATAAAACTGTTTCCTTCGGGGTTTCCAATCAGCTTTCTGTTTGGCCCTTCTGGCTTGTCGCAAAAAGAGCACTTATATATTTTGTTTTCCATACTATCCATATTATTACGCCAATTTTAAAAATTAACCAAAATTACTTTTTTGTTCGCTTTTCAATAACCTTGTCGATAAGGCCATATTCACACGCTTCTGCTGCGCCCATGTAGTGGTCGCGGTCTGTGTCCTTCTCAACTTGTTTAAGCGGCTTTCCTGTTTGGTCTGAAAGAATTTGATTAATTTTTGCCTTAATTTTTTGAATTTGCTTAGCTTGAATTTCAATATCTGATGCTTGCCCCTGAGCGCCTCCAAGAGGTTGGTGGATCATAATTTCTGCGTTTGGAAGAGCAAAGCGCTTTCCCTTTGTTCCGCTTGAGAGCAAAAACGCCCCCATTGATGCAGCAAGGCCTATGCAAATTGTTGAAACATCACACTTGATGTAGTTCATTGTGTCATAAATTGCCATTCCTGCCGAAACGCTTCCGCCCGGGCTGTTGATGTAAAGACAAATGTCCTTATCCGGATTTTTCCCTTCAAGGTAAATGAGCTGAGCAACAACTATGTTTGCAACTGCGTCTGTTATTTCGCCAGTTAAGAAAATTATTCTGTCTTCCAAAAGACGAGAATAGATGTCATAGGATCTCTCGCCGTTTGCCGTTTGGTCTACAACCATTGGTACTAACATTTTTCCACCTCGTAATTATTATATTGTTCTTATTTTTAAATTATATTGTTGTTACTTTTTAAGAAATCTAGGAGTTTTTTCATTAATATGTCGTTTTGGTAATATGCAATTGTTCTGTCGTCCAAGGACTTTTTATATTCTTCAACTGTCTTTTTATATCTCTCAGCTGTTTCTTTTAGCGCACTATCAAGCTCCTCTTCCGAAACAACCATGTTCTCTTTTTTAACAAGAGCTTCTAAAACAAGGCGGGTTTTAACCGTTTGCTCTGCCTGCTCTCTTCTTTCTTTTCTTAGGTCTGAAACATTTGTTCCAACATAGTCTAAATATTCTTCAAGTTTTAGCCCTTGGAAAGAAAGCCTTGTTTCAAGGTCTCTGATAAAGATGTCAAGCTGTCTTTCAACCAAAATTTCTGGAATTTCAACCTTGCTTGATTGAACAATTTTTTCAAGCAAATCGTTTTCAACTTTCCTTTCCTTTTCTTGCTCAAGTTTTTGAGAAAGCCTTTTTTCGATGTCCTTTTTATAGTCTTCCAAATTCTCAAACTCGCTAACGTTTGCCGCAAACTCGTCTGTTATTTCTGGAATTTCTTTCTTTTCAATCTTTTGAACAACAACCTTAAAAACGGCCTTCTTCCCCGCCAAGCTTTTCTCGTGATAGTTTTCTGGGAATGTTACGTTAACATCTTTTTCTTCGCCAACTGTTGTTCCAACAAGTTGATCTTCGAAGTTGTCTATGAAACTGTGGCTTCCAAGCTCTAGGCGATAGCCCTGGGCTGTTCCTCCCTCAAAAATTTCTCCGTCAACGCTTCCGGCAAAGTCAATTGTTGCAAAGTCTCCAAGTTCCGCCGGTTTTGTTGATTCAACAAACCTTGCCTGCCTTTCTGCAACAGATTTAAGCTCTGCTTCGACATCCGCCTTCTTAACCTTTTCCTTTCCTCTTTCAACTGTTAGGCCTGTATAGCTTCCAAGTTCAACTTCTGGCATAAGAGGAGCGGATGCAACAAGAACAATTCCGCTCTTCTCAAATTTTTCAATTCTAACATCTGGTTGGGCAATTGGCTCTATCTCCAAATTTTTGTCCAAAAATTCGTTGTATTCATCTGCAAACGCAATTTCAAGCGCATAGTCAAAAAACACGCTTTCGCCATATTGTTTTTCAATTACTTTTCTTGGAGCCTTTCCCTTTCTGAACCCCTGAACGGAATATTTGTTTTTTGTTTCCTCATATGCCTTTTGAAGGCTTTCTTCCCACTTTTTTTCGGAAATTACAATTTCAACTTCCAAGTTGTTTTTTTCTTTGCTTCTAATTTTGTAGCTCATGATTTTCTCCTTAAAATAAATTACCAAGCGCATTATATCACACTTGCAAAAACAATACAAATTGTTTTTTTAATTTGACAACACATTTTATCTTCTTCCTTATAAATATATCTTTGCTTCTAACAAAAAACGCTTGCATTTTTGTGTTTTGTGTGATATATTTCTTTCCGTCAGTTCATTGACAAATAAACACCCATGTTCCATTCAAAGGCCGTTGCCATTTTCGCTCTCAACAAATGGTTGCCTTTGGAGCAAAGAAGACTTGGGGAAGACTAAAAACAAGGAGGAAAAAATAGATGTCGGTTATTTCAATGAAACAACTTCTAGAAGCAGGCGTTCATTTTGGCCACCAAACAAGAAAGTGGAACCCAAAGATGAAAAAATACATTTTCACCGCACGAAATGATATTCATATCCTGAATCTAGAACAAACTTCCGACCTGATTGACAAGGCATATCAATTTGTTAGAGATGTTGTTGCATCAGGAAAAAGCGTTTTGTTTGTTGGAACAAAAAAACAAGCAGCAGACGCAATCCGTGAAGAAGCAGAAAGGTGCGGAATGTTCTATGTTAATTCAAGATGGCTTGGAGGTTGTTTAACAAACTTTAAAACAATCAGAAGCAGAATTGACAGGCTTAACAAGCTTAACCAAATGGAAAAGGTTGGAGAGTTTGAGCTCTTGCCAAAGAAAGAGGTTGCTCTTTTAAAGTCAGAAAGAGACAAGCTTGAAGCAAACCTTGGCGGAATTAAAGAGATGAGAGAGATGCCAGGAGTTATCTTTGTTGTTGATCCATCAAAGGAACACATTTGCGTTAGAGAAGCAATTAAAATGAACATTCCACTTGTTGGCCTTGTTGACACAAACTGTGACCCATCGGGAATTGACTATGTTATTCCTGGAAACGACGATGCAATTCGTTCTGTTAAATTAATTGCAAGCGCAATTGCAGACGCTGTTATTGAAGCAAAAGAAGGCGTTTCCTTCAAAGAGAGCGAAGAGGAAGAAGAGCCTGTTGACCTTGCGGCGGCAATTGAACAGTCTAAACCAACAGCAGAAGATTTAGAAGAGCCAGCTTCAGAGGAAAAGCCAAAGAAAAAATCTTCAAAGAAGAAGGAAGAGGAAGCTTCTGAAAAGCAAGAAGAAGCTAGCGAAGAAGTAAAACCTGCAAAAAAGGCTTCAAAGAAGAAAGAGGAAGAACAAAAAGCTGAAGAAGTAGCAACCGAAGAAAAACCAAAAAGGGCTTCTAAAAAAGCAAAATCAGAGGAGGAATAGGCATGTTTACAGCACAAGACGTTTCTAAACTTCGCCAAACAACTGGCGCAGGAATGATGGATTGCAAAAAGGCACTAACTGAAACCAACGGAAACTTTGACGAAGCAATCAAATATCTCCGCGAAAAGGGAATTGCAGCGGCAGCTAAAAAGGCTGACAGAATCGCCGCTGAAGGCGCTGTTGGCTCCTACATTCACATGGGCGGAAAAATTGGCGTTTTAGTTGAAGTTAACTGTGAAACAGACTTCGTTGCAAAGAGCGATGCCTTCCAAAACTTGGTAAAGGACATTGCAATGCAAATTGCAGCAGCAAAGCCGCTTTACGTAACTGAAGCTGAGGTTCCAGCATCTGCGCTTGAAGCAGAGAAAGAAATTTTAAAAGCTCAAGCCTTGAACGAAGGAAAACCAGCAACTGTTGTTGAGAAAATGGTTGAAGGCAGAATTAAAAAATATTACAAAGATGTTTGCCTTATGGACCAAGAGTTTGTAAAGGACAGCAGCAAGACAATTTCTGAAGTTGTTAATGAGGCAATTCTTGCAATTGGAGAGAAAATTTCAATTAGAAGATTTGTTCGCTATGAAATGGGCGAGGGCCTTGAAAAGCGCGTTGACAACTTGGCAGAAGAAGTTGCAAAGATGAGCAAATAATTAAAAGAACTTGGCACTTGCCAAGTTTTTTTATGTTTTAACTTACAATATTGCTTTTTTTGACAAAATTTGATATTATTTCTCTCGTGAGAGTTGTAAATTTATCATCGGGAAGCGATGGAAACTTAACATATTTGGAAAGCCAGGGCTCAAAAATTTTAATTGACGCCGGCCTTTCTTGCAGGGAAATTGAAACAAGGCTTTCTCTTCTTGGCGTTTCTGGAAACCAAATCGATGCAATTTTAATAACCCATGAGCACTCCGACCATATAAGAGGCGTTGACGTCTTTGCCTCCAAGTTTAAAACAAAAATCTATGCCCACCAAGACGGCTGGGACGCGCTTTCAAGAAAACTTCAAAGAATTTCAAACACGCAAAAATTTCCGTTTACCTCTGCTCCATTTCAAATTAATGATTTAACAATAACAAGTTTTAAAGTCCCCCACGATTCCGCTTGTTGCGTTGGTTTTTCAATTGAATCGGAAAACAAACGAATTTCAATTTGCACGGATCTTGGAACAATTTCAGACCAAATTCTTTCCAACATCTATGGAAGTCAGCTTGTTTATTTAGAGGCCAACCACGACATTGAAATGTTAAAAAACAACATCAACTACAGCGCAAGTTTGAAGCACAGAATTCTCTCTTCAAGGGGTCATCTTTCAAACATTGCCTCTGCCCAAGCAATTGAAAAACTTTTTAAAAATGGAACAAAAAGAGTTGTTCTCTCCCACCTTTCAAAGGAAAACAACACGCCCACCTTGGCATATGAAACAGTTAAAACAATTTTAGAGGCAAGGGGAATTGTTATTGGAGAAAGCTTCTTCATAGATGTTGCCTCAACTCTCCCGGGGAAAATTTACAAAATTACATAATTAAACCACGGAGTAAAGCCGTGGTTTTATAGTGTTTTCAACCCTTGTCCTATTTTCAAAACGAATATGCTTCAGTTTTTTAACTAACCTTATCCAAAAGCCAGGTTATAAATTGTTTGTTGCTTGGAATTGGGCTTGCATCGTTCAACGCACTTCTTCCACTTATCTCATCAAAAACAATTCTGTTTTTGCTTCGCTGGGAGGCAACGGTTATTGCATTTCTTATGTTCCTTTCAACATTGTTAACCTGTGTGTTATAGCGCATTGCAAGCTTTGGATAAACCTTTTTGTTGAAAGACTGCAAAAGCCTTTTGTCCTTATAGACAATTACAACCAATTCTCTGATATATGCGTAGCCCAAATATTTTGTTGTTATTCCAATTTCTGAAAGCAGTTTTGTTGTTTTGCTTTTGACGCATTCAATTTTTTCTGGATCAATCGACTTCGCTTCCCTCTCCTTTGTTTTTGAAAGCATTGCTGTTACATTGCCAGAAAAATTTCTTTTATCTACAATAAAAAGCCCTTCATCTTCATAGTTGTATTTCTCTGGATTGTTTGTTAAAACAACGACCTTTGGAACATAAAAAATGTTTGTTTCTTTAAATTCTCTATAAATATTATATGGAAATTCGTTGGATTCTGCATCATAAAATATTATTTCTGGATTTGAGTTTATAACATTATTGAGTAGCTCCGGAAAAGTTAAACAATAAACCAAATTGACTTTCTCATTTCTACAAATAAGGCGAAGCGCTTCCCCAAGTGAATAATCTCTTTTAGAAAACAAAACTGCACTTTTACACATTTTTCTCTTTCTCCTTTGTTAACTGACAAGCTATATTCTACACCATTTTTTTAAAAAATCCAAGTATATTGTAAAAATATTTTATTATTTTTGTAAAATTACTTCTAATTTTTTACAAAATTGTTGTAAACCGCGACTTTTGTCGACAAAATCTTTACGGATAACCGTAAACCTTGACACTTTTAAAAAATTTTTGCAATTGTTTTTGGATTGTGATAAAATCACAATAGGGCTATGGGAAACAAAATTTTAGACCAAAATTTTATAAGCTCTCTTGGGAAAAACTTTGAATATCTTTCCCATGCCTATCTTTTTGTTTCCCCAGATTCAACCTACAACAATCTCTGTGCAGAAATTTTTGCCTCTCACATTCTCTGTGAGAACAAAAACTTTTGCGGCGCCTGCCCCTCTTGCCAAAAATCCATTGCAAAAACCAATTTGGATTTAACAACCCTTCCAACGGGAAGGACAATTTTGGCAGAGGACATCAACCTTGTTGTTGAAAAATCCTTGGAAAAGCCGATGTTTGGCGATTTTAAAGTTTTTATTCTGAAAGAAATAGACAGCGCAACTATCCAGGCCCAGAATAAGCTTCTGAAAACGCTTGAAGAACCTCCGCGTCACGTTGTTTTTATTCTAACGGCAACGAACGAAAACAAAATTCTTCCAACGATTATTTCAAGAGTTAGAAAGATTTTTCTTCCAAGGTTAAACAAAAAGATTGTTGAGGAAATAATTTTATCTCCCCCACCATATTTAAAAGAGGCTTTGCCCTCTAAATTAAATACAAATAACCTCTCCGAAGCCCTTGAGGAGGGCGAAGGTTGGCTTGGGAAAACAATTGAGCTTTTAAAGGCAGAAAGCTTTCCCAAAATGTATGCCATCAGCCAGGAGATTGCCCTTTCCTTTTCAAAGAGCAAGGATCTTCCCGTTTTAAGTGCAAAGGTTTTAGAGTTTAAGGACAGTATTTTAAAATTTTTGGAAATCCTTGGCCACAGCTTTGAAAAGCTGTTAAGAGAAAAGGGGAATTTGGTATATTGTGAAATAATAACCAACATAAACTCGGCTGTTGAAGAGCTTGGAAGGAACGTTGGCGCAAATTTAATTGTTGACAATTTGCTTATGAAAATTTTAGAAATAAAGTATAATTATAATCTATAGGAGAAATATGGACGCACTTATAACATTTTCTAACAGCCCAGTTGGCCACTTTATTGAAATTCCAGAAGAAGTTAAGGCTGGAACAATTGTTGTCGTTGAAAGCCCAAGAGGGCTTGAACTTGCAAAGGTTGTTAAAATTAACCCAGCAAAACCAGAGGAAGATTCTGATGACGAAGGGGAAAAAATTTCTTTTGTAAAGATTGCAACCGAGGCAGAAATTAAAACAGACAAAGAGAACTTAAAAGTTAGAGACCAAGTTAAAGAAAAAACAAATCAACTTATCCGCGAGCTTGGCCTGGAAATGAAAATTAGCGGAGTTGATGTAACCCTTGATAAGAGCAAGGCTTCGATATATTTCACCGCAGAAAACCGCGTTGATTTTAGAGAGCTTGTTAAAAACCTTGCCGCGATTTTTAAATTGAGAATTGAACTTCGCCAAATTGGCTCCCGAGATGAAACGCGAATTATGGGCGGGTTTGGCCTTTGCGGAAAGGAATGTTGCTGCAAACAATTTTTAACAGATTTTGAACATGTTTCAGTTAAAATGGCAAAAAATCAAAATCTTTCATTAAATCCAACAAAGATAAGCGGGCTTTGCGGAAGGCTTTTGTGTTGCCTTGGCTATGAAAACGCCCACTATGTTGAAACAAACAAGCTTATGCCAAAAGTGGGTTCAACTGTTGAAACCCCGCTTGGCGAAGGAAAGGTTTTATACAATGATCTTTTAAAAAGAATAGTTCAGGTTAGAATTGGCGACGAAGCCAATTATGAAGTTAAAAACTTTGAACTTTCTCAAATCAAACAGAACAAGGATAAAAATGAATCTAAACCAAAGCGAGAGGCTTGAGGACCTTCAAGTTGGCGGCCTTAAAATAATTCAGGACGGAGAAAAATATTGCTTCACAAGCGACTCCGCAATTTTGGCAAACTGTGTTAGCGCAAAAAAGAGCGACAGGTGCCTTGAAATTGGCTGTGGGAACGGCGTAATCTCAATTCTCGTTGCCCACAAGTGCAACCCAAAAGAAATTGTTGCCTTCGAAGTTCAGCCGTCCGCCGCCCTACTTGCAGACAGAAACGTTGAATTGAACAACTTAAAAGATAAAATAAAGATTGTTCAATCTCCAATTCAGGACTTTAAAAATTATGTCAAACACGAAAGTTTTGATGTTGTTTTCTCCAATCCTCCATATATGAAAACAAATGAAAAAAGCCTTGTTGGAGAGAACAGCTCAAGGGCAATTTCTCGCCATGAAATCCTGCTTTCCTTAAAGGAGTTAATCTTCTGCGCGGCAAAGCTTTTAAAGTTTGGAGGAAAATTTTGTTTTGTCCACAGGCCAGAGCGCCTTTCAGAGATTTTTTCTGAGCTCAAATTAAACAATTTAGAGCCTAAAAAGCTTCTTTTTGTTTCCCCCTCGGAAAGCAAGGCTCCAACAATTGTTCTGATCGAGGCAAGAAAGGGGGCAAAGAGCGGGCTTGAAGTTCTTCCAACACTTATTGCAAACGACAAGGACGGTTCATACATCTATACAATTAAAAAACTTTTGGGAGGAGAAAATGGTTAGTTTTGTTTCAACGCCAATTGGCAACTTGGGTGACATTTCGCTTAGAGCGCTTGAAACGCTAAAGGGCGCAGACATAATTTGTTGCGAGGACACAAGAACCTCCAAAATTCTTTTGAACCACTATAACATAAGCGGAAAAACACTCCTCGCCTACCACAAGTTTAACGAACGCGAGTCAGCAGAAAAAATTTTAAAGCTTGCTCAGGAGGGAAAGGAAATTTGCGTGATTTCCGACGCTGGAACGCCAGGGATTTCAGACCCGGGAGGAATTCTTATAAAACTTCTTGTAGAAAGTGGCGTTGATTACACGCTTGTTCCCGGGCCTTGCGCGCTGATTAGCGGGCTTGTTTTAAGCGGCTTTGACTCCAGAAATTTTTATTTTACCGGTTTTCTTCCAGAAAAGACTTCAGATAAAGAACTTTTAATTTCCCAAATTATAACGCTTAAATCAACGTTGATATTCTATATCTCTCCCCACAACTTAAAGTCTGACATTGAATTTTTGTTTAAAAGTCTTGGAGACAGGCGAGCTTGTTTGATAAAGGAAATTACAAAGCTGCATGAAACAAAAGTTTTCTTCAGCCTTTCAAGCCTTCCGGAAATTGACAGCCGCGGCGAATTTGTTTTGGTTGTTGAAGGAGCAAGCGAAGAGGATTTTTCTAAGATGACGATTATAGAGCATGTAAAATTTTATATCAATCTTGGGTTTGGAAAAAACGACGCGATTAAAAAGGTTGCAAAGGAGCGCGGGGTTAACAAAAACAAGGTTTACACAGAAGTTTTAAAAATTTAAAGAAGGCTTTGCCTTCTTTTTTTTAAATAAAAAGAGCAATTTTTCATATAAATTAACATGAAATATAAAAAATTTTTGAAAAGTTTGAACCCTAAAGATGCAATTGTTTATTACAACTATGACCTCGCGCCCCACACCTCATTTAAAATTGGCGGAAAGGCAAAATATTTCGTTATTGTAAAAAATGAAAAAACCCTAAAAAATCTTCTTTCAAAATGTAAAAAGTTTTTTATTCTTGGCGGAGGAACAAACACCCTGCTCTCATTTAAATATTACAACGGAACGATTATTAAGCTTAGCGGAAATTTTAAAAGAATTTATGTTGGAAAAAACAAACTAACAGCAATGGCTGGCGCAAATCTTTTCTCTCTTTGTAAGCTTGCAAAGGACAACTCACTTAGTGGCCTTGAATTTCTTTATGGAATTCCTGGAACTGTTGGCGGGGCAATTTTTGGGAACGCTGGCGCCTTTGAGGAAGAAATTTTAAGTCGCGTCACGCGTGTTAAGGTTTTTAAAGACGGGAAAATTTTTTGGACCAAGAAATTTTCCTCCTCCCACAGAAACACAAGTTTTAAAAAAGACGGAAGCATAATTTTGGGCGCGCAGTTTTCTCTTTCTCCCGGAGACAAAAAAGAAATTGAAGAAAAAATGAAAGATCTTTTGGCGAGAAGAAAACAAACCCAGCCCTATGGCGCATTTTGCGCGGGAAGTATCTTTAAAAGACTTAAAGTTGACGGCCTAACAATATTTCCTGCAAAAATAATTGACAACCTGGGGCTAAAAGGTGTTAAAATAGGAGGGGCGAAAGTCAGCGAGAAACACGCGGGGTTTATTGTAAACTTTGAAAAAGCCTCGGCAACAGATGTTATCAGGCTGATTAAAAAAATCAAAAAAATTGTCTATAAAACAAACAAATTAAAACTTGAAGAAGAAATTATAATCTTTGGAGGAAAGAGGCTTGATTTTAACGGGAGATTTCCACACTCACACACCCTTCAGCCACGGAAAGGGAACAATTTTAGAAAATGCGATTTCGGCAAAGAAAAAGGGCCTTAAAGCAATTGCAATAACAGACCACGGCTTTAATCATAAACTTTATGCGATGAAGAGAACAGATCTTGATGAGATGAGAAGGCAATGTTTAGAGGCCGAAAAGTTGACTGGCGTCAAAGTTTTGCTTGGCGTTGAGGCGAACTTTATTTCAAACGATGGAACGATTGATTTAAATGAAGAGGATTTTTCCAAGCTGGATTTGATCATTGTTGGCCAGCACAAGTTCGTGACCGCAAAAACTTTTAAGGACCAGTTTAGCCTTTTTGTTAGAAACAATCTTTCAAAAATTTTTCCAATTTCAAAGAAAAAACTTGAGAAAAACACAAACGTCTATCTTCAAGCTTTAAAGAAATATAAAATAGACATTCTCTCTCATCTAAATCGAGGAATGAGAGTGGACACCCTTAAAGTTGCCCTTGCCGCAAAGGAGGCGGGAACACTTATTGAACTTAACGGCAAGAAAATTTTCTTCACGGACGAAGAGATGGTTGAAATGGCAAAGGCTGGAGTAAAATTTATTTTAGATTCTGATGCCCACAGTGCAGAGCGTGTAGGCGAAGTTAACAATGCAATTGCACTTATAACCCGCCTTAACATTCCGCTTGACTTAATTGTTAACATTGACAAATTGCCTCAGTTTAAAAAGGAGGAAAAATAGTTGGAGTCCTTTTCTAAAGCAACCAAAGCAGAGCTACTTTCTGAAAACGCAAAAGTTTCCAGCGCTTTTTTCTTTGGCCTCTTTGTTTCAAGCGGAAGCTATGACGAGGAGGGAAATGTTGAAATCACAACAGATTTGACAAGCCTGTTTTCGTTTTGCAAAAAAAATTTAAAAATATTATTGAAAAAATATGAAATTAATGAAAATATTGATGAAAATATTCAAAATTTAGAGAGTTTTAAAATAAATAATAAAATTTTTTATAAAATTATTTTTAAAAATAATATTTTGGAAAAATTGTTTGAAAAATATGGCTTAAATATTGAAAATAATATAGAAAATAATTTACATTTAATTTCTGAAAAAAATGAGGATATAAAAAATTTTTGCAAGGGAATGTTTATTGGCTGCGGAACGTCAAGCATAAAAATTAGCCAAAAGCCAAACGAAAAGACCTCGAGCGGCTATCATCTTGAATTCGCATCCAAAAGCCTTCCTCTTCTTCGGGAGTTCGCCCACATTTTGGCGCAGTTTGACATCTTCCCAAAATTAATTAAGAGAAAGAACATCTATGTCCTATATTTAAAAGACGCAGCCCAAGTTTCAAACTTGCTTGCATTAATTGGCGCTAATAGCTCCGTTTTAACTCTTGAAAATGAAATTGCAAAGAGAGATTTTAGAAACAAGATCAACCGCCAAACAAACTGTTTGAGTGCAAACATTTCAAAAACAGTTGACGCAAGCCTTAAACAGCTTGAGGCAATTGAAAAGATTGACAGAAAAATTGGCCTTTCCGCTCTTCCGCCAGATCTTGAAGAAGTTGCCCTTCTTAGACTTGCAAATCCAGAGGAACCGCTTTCCTCTCTTCTCCTTCTTTCCAACATTAAATTGACAAAAAGCGGGCTTAATCACAGGCTTAGAAAAATTGTTTCGATTGCTGAAAAATTATAGAATTTTCACTTGCAAAAAAACCTTTAAAGGGTGTAAACTAAACCTATGGAAAAATTTGTTCATCTTCATAACCACACTGAGTTTAGCCTTCTGGACGGATGTGCAAGAATTAAACAACTTGTTGAAAAAACAAAGGAGCGCGGATGGGATGCAGTTGCAATAACAGACCACGGAAACATGTATGGCGCTCTTCAATTTTATTCTGCCTGTTTGGCCGCAGGAATCAAGCCAATTATTGGAACGGAGTTCTATCTCTGCGACAATCTTCATGTTAAGGCTGGGAAGCAAAAGCTTTACCACCAAATTTTGCTTGCAAAAAACAACACAGGCTATAAAAACCTTTTAAAATTAAATTCAATTGCCTTTAAAGACGGCTTCTATTATAAGCCAAGAATTGACTTTGACACGCTCAAAGAGCACAGCGAGGGCCTAATTTGTTTAAGCGCTTGCTTGGCCGGGAAAGTTCCTCAATCAATTTTGCTTGGTCAATTTGAAGAGGCAGAGCGTGCGGCAAAGTGGTTTAAAGAGGTTTTCGGGGAAGATTTTTACTTGGAAGTTCAAAACCACGGCCTCTCTGAGCAGCAGGAAGTTAACAAATTTTTAAGAGTTCTTTCCGATAAATTAAACATTAAACTTGTTGCAACAAACGATTGCCATTACATTGAAAAGTCCGATGCAAAGATGCAAGACGTTTTGATGTGCGTTCAAATGGGAAAGAGAATTGACGACCCAGACCGGCTTAAGTTTGAAACAGACGAATTTTATTTCAAAACTTATGACGAAATGAAAGAAGCTATGGCTGGCTTTGAAGACGCCCTTGCAACAACGCTTGAAATTGCGGATAAATGCGACGTCATCATTAGGTCCAAAGCCCATGGAGATATTCCCGGGATTGATGAAAAATATGTCATGCCGGCAAACGAAAATTACATTCCGCCCTATCACCCAGAAAACGGAATGACTTGTTATGAATATTTAAGGCACTTGACTTTTGAGGGCTTAAAGAAAAAATATAAAGAAATAACTCCTGAGATCATGCAAAGGGCGGAGAGCGAGCTTGAGATAATTCATTCTCAAGGTTTTGTTGAATATTTCCTTGTCGTTTGGGATTATATCAATTATGCAAGAGAAAACGGAATTCCCGTTGGCCCAGGAAGAGGAAGCGGCGCGGGAAGTATTGTTGCTTATGCAAGCGGAATAACTTTGGTTGACCCGCTTAAATATGATTTAATCTTTGAAAGGTTTATCCATAAAGAGCGCGTTTCCATGCCGGACTTTGACGTTGACTTCGATTACGACAGAAGGGGCGAAGTTATTGACTATGTTAGAAGAAAATATGGCGAGGATAACGTTGCGCTCATCGTAACATTTGGAACAATGGCCGCAAAAAACGCAATTAGAGATGTTGCAAGAACACTTAACATGCCATATTCAGAGGCAGACAAAATTTCTAAATTAATTCCAAACCGCCTTCCAGCTGGGATAAAGAAACCCCCGGTTTTAAAATATTATTTTGGAACAACGGGAAAGGAAGAGAACAACAAATACATAATCCCAGAGCTTAGAGAGCTTTATGAGCAAGACCCAGCAGTTAAAGAAATTGCGGACATGGCAATTAAGCTTGAGGGAAGCCCAAGAAACACTTCAACTCACGCAGCGGGCGTTTTAATTGCCCCAACCAGAGTTGACGACTATGTTCCTCTTGCAAGAAACGATGAAGATATAACAACTCAATATAACATGATTGAGCTTGAACAGCTTGGCCTTTTAAAAATGGATTTCCTTGGACTTAGAACGCTTACGGACATTGACAAGGCAATTAAATATGTCAAACAAAACAAGGGAATTGACATAGATTTTTATGCAATGGAATATGACGATAAAAACGTTTATGACCTTATAAGCAGCGGAAAAACAGACGCAATTTTCCAACTTGAAAGTGACGGAATGAAGCGCTTTATGAGGGACCTTAAACCAGACTGTTTGGAAGACATAATCGCCGGCGTTTCACTATATCGCCCAGGCCCAATGGATTCAATTCCGAGATACATAAAAAACAAGCAAAACCCAAGCGAAATTAAATATGCCCACCCGTGCCTAGAGCCAATTTTGAATGTTACCTATGGTTGCATCGTCTATCAAGAACAAGTTATGAAAATCTTCCAGGTTATGGGTGGATATTCAATGGGCCAAGCGGACAATGTTAGGCGAATTATGGGCAAGAAAAAAGTTGAAAAGATGCCAATTGAGAAGAAGAAGTTTATTGAAGGTTGGGAGGATCCGACCGGAAGGGCTTCAATTCCTGGCGCGCTAAAGCTTGGAATCAGCAGAGAGGTTGCAGAACAAGTTTTCTCAGAAATGGAATCTTTTGCCCAATACGCCTTCAACAAGTCCCACGCCGCCGCCTATGCCTTTTTGTCCTACCAGACAGCATATTTAAAGTGTTACCACGAAATTGAGTTTTTGTGTTCCGTTCTCAACAACAGAATAACAAACTCCGATGAAATTAAAAAGTATGTTACCTATGTCAAAGAGGAAGGTTTCAAAGTCTTTCCCCCAGACATCAACAAGAGTCAAACATATTTTTCTGTTGAAGATGGAAACTTGCGTTTTGGCCTTGCAGCCGTTAAAAATGTTGGAATTTCGCTCATTGAGAGCATAATTGAAGAGCGAGAGAAAAACGGACAGTTTAAAGATTTTATGGATTTTATCAAACGCGTTGACGCCCAGGCAAGAAACAAGCGCTGCTTGGAAAGCCTAATTCTCTCCGGAGCATTCGATTGTTTTGGACTCCACCGCTCCCAACTTATGAGCGTTTATGAAACGGCCGTAAGCAGAGTTAGCGCAGAAGCAAAAAAGCAGGCAACAGGCCAATTCTCTCTCTTTGACACCTCTGATGACTCATCTCTTGAGGACAAGCTTGACTATCCTAACATAAAAGAATTTAACAAGGAATCACTTTTAAAGTTTGAAAAGGAAGTTGTTGGAATTTATCTTTCGGGTCATCCGCTAGATGATTATCTTGATAAATTTAAGCAATACAATTTCAACACCAGCATGTTGGATACAACTTCAGATGTCGAGGAGGGCGATCATCTTGAAGAGGAACAGTCGGAGCAATTTATAAATTCTGGCCTTGAAAACGACATGAGAGTTGTTTGCGGGGGAATAATTTCCGATATAAGAAAAACAATGACAAAGAGCGGAAACAAGGAAATGGGCTTTGCCAAACTTGAAGACCTTTATGGGACAATTGATTTAACAATTTTCCCCGGG
>ERZ1643249.1424-NODE-1424-length-24213-cov-29.519869_pt1 | contig 24213 bp, 17 predicted proteins | sample MGYA00579263_ERZ1643249 | MGnify/ENA primary metagenome ERZ1643249 (study PRJEB29033, sample SAMEA4952264) | chicken gut metagenome | biome: Broiler Chicken; feature: Gastrointestinal Tract; material: Caecum | place: Ireland | collected 2018 | study: Broiler... | reverse complement strand
GTACTGTCATCATAGGAATCATCGGAACTGTCATCGTAGGAATCATCCTGGGTACTGTCGTAATACTCTTCCGTATAACCATAGGAATCCCCGGAATCCTCGCCATACCCGGTCTGCTGGGAATTTTCCCTTGTATCCATCTCGCTGTTGGAAGACAGACTCATATAGCGCAGATATGCCACACCGCTGTCTTCATCCATAGTCAGAGTCGCCTTTTCCATATCGCCTGTTTCTATGCTGTAAATCTCATAAGTATTCCCATCGGCCGTAACAACCTTCATGTCATAAAGGGAAGAATCCGAAGAACCTGTATCTCCGGAAGATTCTTCTGAAGAACCGCTTTCCATTGCGGAAGATCCGGATGAATAGTACATCTGCACCTGCTCGTTATCCTGTATGATCGATTCTGATGGAATAAGATTTTTGCCCCATTCCTCTGTCCCTGAAGTCCTCAGATATATTTCTCTCAGATTTGTTCCCAGATTATTTGTAAGGTAAATAAATTTAGACTGAGAAGTTTTTACGCCGATCACCCTGGGGGCAGGCGTCGCCGTAGGCGCAGGAGTCACTGTCGCGGGAACCGCCGTAGGAGTTGCCGTAGGCACAGGAGTAGGCGTTACCTGAGGTGCCTCTTCCTTCGTGCCGCATCCGGCAAGTGTCAGAGCCATTGCCGTACCGGCTGCTATTAAAAATATTCTGCTTTTTTTCATTATCGCATACCTTCCTTTCTAAAACCGCTTGTCAGAGGTTCTATGATCATCCAACTTGGATATTGGCAAAAATCCTCAATTTCCATCTTCGGAATCGATTTCTTCTTTTGCCCAGTCGAAAGTGCATTTAACAGCTTTCTTCCAGCCTTTCAGAAGTTTTTGTCTGTATTTTTCTGTGATTTCAGGATGAAATTCCCGTTCCTTCTTCCAATTCTTTCTGATCTCTCCGGCGTTTTCCCAGAATCCTACTGCCAGTCCCGCAAGATACGCCGCTCCCAGCGCCGTCGTCTCGATACAGCTTGGCCGGACTACACGGGCGTTCAGAATGTCTGACTGGAACTGCATGAGAAAGTTATTTGCGCTTGCCCCGCCGTCTACGCGGAGAGAACTGAGTTTCATTCCAGAATCCATTTCCATGGCGCGGATCACATCAGATACCTGGTAAGCCAAAGATTCCACCGTCGCGCGGATCAGGTGCGCTTTTCCCGCTCCTCTTGTCAATCCTACGACCGCTCCTCTCGCGTACTGATCCCAGTAGGGCGCGCCCAGTCCTGTAAAAGCAGGCACCACATATACTCCGTTTGTATCCGGAACAGACAGGCAGTAAATCTCAGACTCCGCTGCATTCTGCAGGATCTGCATTTCATCCCGCAGCCACTGGATCGCCGCGCCTGCCACGAACACGCTTCCTTCCAGCGCATATCCCGGAGAACCGTCAGGATTCACCGCAATTGTCGTAAGAAGTCCATGTCCAGAACGCACCGGCCGGTCTCCTGTATGCATCAGGAGAAAACAGCCTGTACCATATGTATTTTTTACATCTCCCGGCGCAAAGCAGCACTGGCCGAACAATGCCGCCTGCTGGTCTCCCGCCGCTCCGGATATGGGAATACGGCCTCCTATGAGGTTTTCGTTTGTATATCCGTAAATACTGCTGCTGGGCTTCACTTCCGGAAGCATGGACGCAGGAATTCTGAATCTTTCCAGGATTTCATTATCCCATTGTTTTTTGTAAATGTCAAACAACATTGTACGGGACGCATTGGTGTAATCTGTAACATGGACCTGACCTTTCGTCAGCTTCCAGATCAGCCAGGTATCTACCGTTCCAAACAGAAGCTCTCCTCTTTCTGCCGCTTCACGGGCGCCATGCACATAGTCAAGGATCCATTTTATTTTTGTCGCCGAAAAATAGGCGTCCGGTATGAGTCCTGTTTTTTCACGGATCCTGTCTGCGAAACCGTCTTTTTTCAGTTCTTCCACCATACCGGCTGTACGGCGGCACTGCCATACGATTGCCGGATAGATGGGGTTTCCGGTTCTTTTATCCCAGACAATGGTCGTCTCTCTCTGATTGGTAATGCCGATCGCGGCAATATCTCCCGCGTCCGCTCCGATCCTTCCCATAGCTTCAATGGCAACTGCCATCTGAGAGGACCATATTTCATGGGGATCGTGCTCAACCCATCCGGGATGCGGATAATACTGGGCAAATTCCTTCTGCGCCACACTGCAGATATTCCCTGCCTTGTCAAAAAGAATACACCGGGAGCTTGTAGTTCCCTGATCCATCGCCATAATATATTTGCCCATAAAGCACCTTCCTTCCTGCTTTTTCATTTTTTACCGACGTTTTCCGTCCATCTTTCTCTACGCCATAAGGACGTTTTTTCCAATAAAATATCCCAGCACCAGCACGCCAAGTATGATTCTGTACCATCCAAAGGCCTTGAAATCATGTTTCTTGATGTAACCCATCAGGAACTTGATCGCCAGGATCGAAACTACAAAAGCCACCACAACACCGGTGACCAGAATCACGACTTCTGTTCCGGTAAACGCAAATCCGAATTTTACAAGTTTTAACAGGCTGGCTCCGAACATGACCGGGATCGCCAGAAAGAAGGTAAACTCCGCCGCTACTGTCCTGGAAGTTCCCACAAGGATCCCTCCTATGATGGTGGAACCGGAACGGGAGGTTCCCGGGATCACCGACAGCACCTGGAAAATTCCGATCAGGAACGCGGTCTTAAAGCTCATATCCTCCAGCGAAGTACAGACAGGACGTCTCTTTTTGTTATAATTTTCAATAATAATGAAGATCACGCCGTAAACGATCAGCGCAATAGCGACCACCACATAGTTATTGAACTTTTCCTCGATCACATCATTGAAAGGCAGCGCGATCACGATAGTTGGTATGCAGGCCACCAGAATCTTAAACCAGAGGATCCACTTTTCCTTGTCGCAGTATTTTTCCACAAAAGTCAGCACCCACCGGGATACCGCTCCCTGCGAACGGATCGCCGCCTGTTTCTTCTTCGGGATCTCCCGTATATAAAACGGCCACAGTTTGCTCCAGTATAGGACCACTACCGCCAGGATCGCCCCAAGCTGTATCACCACAAGAAAAAATTCCTTAAATTCCGGCGTCACATCCAGCTTGATAAATTCATCCACCAGGATCATATGTCCGGTGCTGCTGATGGGAAGCCATTCCGTGATCCCTTCCACAATTCCCAGGAACACGACTTTTATAAATTCCACAATATTCATATCCTTTTCCTTTCTTCCGCACAGATGTACAGGCGTTCTGTACAGCGGCGCTGCGTTTTCTCCGGAGTCTTGATTTTTTGCATACTCCGGTTTCTATAAGTATATTACAGATTTGCCTGTCCGTAAACCTTCTTCCGCCTTATTCTGTCGCGAAAAATCCGGAAGGAAACAGGAAACCGGAGGATTTTACTTTCCTCCGGTCTTCCGTCTCTTCGCTGCTCCTATATGCGCCTTTCAGAGAAAATTTTTATTTTATATTTATCTGTCCGCAATGGTCGCAATGTCGATCAGGGTCAGATGGTTCAGATCTGTATTTTCGAGGCTGGTAACAAGCGCCTCCGCCGTATCCAGACTGGTCAGAACATTTACTCCTGTTTCAATAGCGTTTCTTCTGATCACAAAACCGTCCTTCTGATGTTCCACACCCTGAGGCGGCGTGTCGATCACCACGTCGATCTTATGTCCCAGAATCAGATCCATCAGGTTCGGCGCCGGCTGCTCCAGCTTATTGGTACGGATTGCTTTGATGCCGTTTTCCTTCAGGACACGGGCGGTTCCCCTTGTTGCATAAATACGGTATCCCAGGGCGGCAAACCTTCTGGCGATAGGCACTACCTCCTGCTGATCCTCGTCCTTTACAGTGATGATCATGTTGCGGTATTTCGGAAGGCGGATCCCCGCTCCCAGGAACGCCTTATAAAGAGCCTCGTTAAAGGTTTCCGCAATGCCGAGACATTCTCCTGTGGATTTCATCTCCGGTCCCAGGCTGATATCCGCGCCCCGGATCTTCTCAAAGGAGAACACAGGCATCTTGATCGCAATATGTTTTGCTTCCGGCTGAAGTCCCGGGGTATAGCCCAATTCTCTCAGCTTATATCCAAGAATCACTTTTGTCGCCAGCGGAACAATAGGGATTCCCGTCACCTTGCTGATATAGGGAACGGTACGGCTGGAACGCGGGTTTACCTCGATCACATAAACTTCCTCTCCGCAGACAATAAACTGTATATTGATCATGCCGACCACATGAAGAGCCTTCGCCAGACGGCGGGTATATTCCGCGATCGTCTCTTTTGCTCCCTCGCTGATGGTTCTGGCAGGATATACGGAAATACTGTCTCCTGAGTGGATGCCGGCTCTCTCGATATGTTCCATGATTCCCGGGATCAGGATGTCCTCCCCGTCGCAGACTGCGTCTACTTCGATTTCTTTTCCCATCAGATATTTGTCTACCAGAATGGGGTGTTCCTGGGCGATCTGATTGATAATACCGATATATTCCTCTACGTCCTCGTCGCTTACCGCAATTCTCATGCCCTGGCCGCCAAGTACATAGGAAGGACGCACCAGAACCGGATAACCCAGTTCGTTGGCCGCTTTTTTCGCCTCCTCCGCAGTAAATACGGTATGTCCTTTCGGACGGGGGATTCCGCACTGTTCCAGAATTCCGTCGAAAAGTTCTCTGTCCTCTGCGGCGTCTACATTCTCCGCAGAAGTACCCATGATCTTCACACCCATTTTCATCAGGGCTTCTGTCAGTTTGATGGCTGTCTGTCCGCCGAACTGAACGACCGCTCCGTCAGGCTTTTCGATATTGACGATATTTTCCACGTCTTCCGGAGTCAGGGGCTCAAAGTACAGCTTATCCGCAATGTCAAAGTCTGTGCTGACTGTCTCCGGATTATTGTTGATGATGATCGTCTCATATCCTTCCTTTGCGAAAGCCCAGGTACAGTGTACGGAACAGAAGTCAAACTCGATTCCCTGTCCGATACGGATAGGTCCGGAACCAAGAACAAGTACTTTCTTTTTATCTTTTGTCGCCACAGCCTCATTTTCCGTATCCGGGCCGCCGTATACAGAATAGTAATACGGGGTGGCTGCCGCAAACTCTGCCGCGCAGGTATCTACCATTTTATATGCGGCCCGGATCTTATAGCCTGCTCTGAGCGCCTTGATCTCTTCTTCTGTACGTCCGCAGAGCTGACCGATCACATAATCCGGAAATTCCATGCGCTTCGCTTCCAGAAGAAGTTCTCCTGTCAGCGGCTGTGTTTTCAGAGCCTGCTCCATCTCCACAAGAACGGCGATCTTATCAATAAACCAGCGGTCGATTTTTGTAATACGGTGGATATATTCTCTGGAAATATCTCTTCGTACAGCTTCCGCGATCTTCCAGATACGGCGGTCGTCCACTACCGCCAGCTCTTCGATCAGCTCATCCTCGTCAAGTCCTGTAAAATCATAAGACATAAGGCTATCCACATGCTGCTCCAGAGAACGGATCGCCTTCATAAGCGCTCCCTCGAAATTGCTGCAGATACTCATGACCTCGCCGGTAGCCTTCATCTGTGTGGTCAGCGTACGTTTGGCCGTGATAAATTTGTCGAAAGGCAGACGCGGGATTTTTACCACGCAGTAGTCAAGCATAGGCTCAAAGCTTGCATAGGTTTTGCCTGTAATGGCGTTGGGGATCTCATCCAGCGTATAGCCAAGAGCGATCTTTGCAGCCACCTTGGCGATAGGATATCCTGTTGCCTTGCTGGCAAGAGCAGAAGAACGGCTTACACGGGGATTTACCTCGATCACGCAGTATTCAAAACTGTCCGGATGGAGCGCATACTGCACGTTGCATCCTCCAGTGATTCCAAGCTCTGTGATGATATTCAGCGCTGAGGTACGGAGCATCTGGTATTCTTTGTCTCCAAGCGTCTGGGAAGGCGCCACTACAATGGAGTCTCCTGTATGAACGCCTACCGGGTCGATATTCTCCATATTGCAGACAGTAATACAGTTGCCTGCACTGTCCCGCATTACCTCATACTCGATTTCCTTCCATCCGGCGATGCAGCGCTCTACAAGCACCTCACCCACTCTGGAAAGACGAAGGCCGTTTTCCAGAATCTCTCTCAGCTCATATTCGTTGTTGGCAATACCGCCGCCGCTTCCTCCAAGAGTATAGGCAGGACGGAGGACCACCGGATAACCTATGGTCTTTGTAAAGGCAAGTCCATCCTCCACCGTAGTGACTACCTTGGAAGCCGCAACCGGTTCGCCGATTTTTTCCATGGTATCTTTGAATTCCTGACGGTCCTCCGCCTTACGGATGGTCTCCGCAGTCGTACCGATCAGACGTACATGATGTTCTTTCAGGAAGCCTTTTTCTTCCAGCTCCATAGCAAGATTCAGTCCGGCCTGACCTCCCAGCGTCGGCAGCACGCTGTCCGGTTTTTCCTTCAGGATCAGTTGTTCCACAACCTCTACAGTCAGCGGCTCAATGTAAACTCTGTCCGCAATATCCTTATCTGTCATAATAGTGGCGGGATTAGAGTTCAGCAGCACTACTTCAATGCCTTCCTCTTTCAGGGAACGGCAGGCCTGTGTTCCTGCATAGTCGAATTCCGCAGCCTGTCCAATGACAATCGGACCGGAACCGATCACAAGGACTTTTTTTATCTCTTTATTTCTCGGCATTGTCGTTTCCTCCCATCATTTCCATAAAGCGGTCAAACAGATATCCGGAATCCTGCGGTCCAGGGCATGCTTCCGGATGGAACTGCACAGTGAAAATATTTTTGCCCTCATAGACCATACCCTCGTTGGTTCCGTCGTTGACGTTGACAAAAGCCGGCCTGGCAATATGCTTCTTCTCCAGTTCCTCCGCATCCACCACATAGCCATGGTTCTGGGAAGAGATATAAACTCTTCCAGTGGAAAGGTCTTTCACCGGATGATTGCCGCCTCTGTGTCCGTACTTCATTTTATGAGTATCCCCGCCTGCCGCCAGCGCCATAAGCTGATGTCCGAGGCAGATCGCAAAAATCGGCACATCCGACTCATACAGTTTGCGGATCTCCTTTATAATGGAAGTGCATTCTTTTGGATCTCCGGGGCCGTTGCTGAGCATGATCCCGTCAGGATTGTCTTTCAGGATCTCTTCCGCCGTGGTCAGTGCAGGATAAATCGTCACCTGGCATCCTCTTTTGTTCAGAGAACGGGCGATATTTCTCTTTGCGCCAAAATCCATCAAAGCCACTTTCGGACCTGCTCCTTTCAGCACATCCTTCTCACGGCAGGTAACCTTTTCTACTACTTTTCCAGTTGTATACTCTTTTAAACGGGGGATAATTGCATCTAAATCATAATTTTCATTGACTGTGATCATACCGTTCATGGTACCTTTTTCACGGAGAATTTTTGTCAGGGCTCTTGTGTCAATGCCTGCGATCCCTGGTATATCATGTTTTTCAAGAAAATGCTGAATAGTGTCCACGCTTCTGAAGTTGCTTGGCACCCGGGATAATTCACGGACAATAAATCCGTCCACCCATGGTTTCCTGGACTCCTGATCCTCATAACAGATTCCATAATTTCCTATGAGAGGATATGTCATGCACACAGCCTGTCCTGCGTAGGACGGGTCCGTCATAACTTCCAGATATCCTGTCATAGAGGTGTTAAAAACAATTTCGCTGATTACTTCTCTGGAAGAACCGATACTGGTTCCGGTAAAAACATGACCGTCTTCTAATATCAGAAATGCTTTCATACAATCTCCCTTTCTCTTGTTTTATCCTAAATCTTCAAGATTGTATCACAAGAGATGTGCTTTTTCAACAAAACACGGGGCAAAAAATAATTCTGTATGGCTTAAAATATTTCTGTTCAAGAAATTTTTTTAATTTTTTTAAAAATATCTATTGACATTTATTCTGGATTGATGTATTATAATCAAGCAGTCGCGAGAGAGCGGCTGAGAAATAAGAAATGCAGGAGTGGCGGAATTGGCAGACGCGCAGGCTTCAGGTGCCTGTGGTCGCAAGATCGTGTGGGTTCAAGTCCCATCTCCTGCATTATTTTTTATTTACGGGAAGCCTTGGTTTTGCTGAGGCTTCCCGTATTTATTATGTCTTTTTTCCGCCTCACTGCCTCTGAATGTACTGTGAAGCCGCAAATCCGTAATATTTTCCCGCGATCCGGATGTAATACCAGAAGCTGCCGTCCGCCGCTGTCTGTGTGAAATTCATTACGTCTACAAGATTTCCTCTTTTCAGTATGGGATAAGAGCGGATCTGCGGATACTCTGTTCCCGCCCAACTGCGGACATTCAGAACAGAAGCCGTTACTTTTCCCACGAAAAGGCGTTGTTTTTTATCCTGCTTATCAGCGATTTCCACATCTTCCGCACTCTCTCCGTCTTTTTTGGTATATCTTGACGCCACCCAGCCAACTCCAATATTCGCTGCCATAATCTGCATCCAGTCTCCCGATACCACCCCATTGATCTCAAAACGATTTCCTTTCATCAATTCTCCCAGGACTTCTCCATTAGGCCTTGCTCTTACAAAAAGGTTATCCACTGTAGACACAGCGGTTCCGACTGCTTTCCACCGGCTTTCTTCTGTAGTTCCGCTTCCTGAACCGTAATCGATCCACACATATCCATCAATTTGAGGATTCCCTATGGTATAGGACTTTTCCGCCACACTGCCTCCATTTGCCTCCACGTTATTCAGTTTTCCTGACGAAGTGTTTCCTTCGTTTGTATAAATGATTTTTTCTGTGATACGGATGATACGCCCCATATGGGCTCCATTGCGGAAATTTACCAGGGCGCCGAGTCTCGGTTCTGTATGCCAGGTTCCTTCTGCTTTTGCATGTGAGCGGACACTGTTGCAGTTATAGAATCCGTTTCCCATGATTTTCAGCGCTTTTTCCCTGCCGAACACCTCTGCGCAGATCCAGAACTGATATACCGCGCACCAGGGTTGGCCCTGATATCCCGGAAGTCCCCAGCTATCCACGTCTCTCGCATACTTTGTATAATTTCCATAACCGGCGTTTTCTGTTTTGCTGTCCAGATCTTTCGGGGATTTTTTCTCCAGATACCCTAGCTGCTCTTTCATCAGCTCCTCCGTCTTTTTCCACAGTTCCGGAGGGTTTTCATTGCTTTCCACCGTCCCTGACGCTTCTCCGCCGCTTTCCTCTTCTCCATAATCCTTATAAAAAACATCTCTGTCCACATAACCGGAGATCCCAGGGATCACAGCCTTGCTGCTATATTGCCATCCCACCCCGAAATCCGGACGAAGGCGTTCCTGAAGCGTTCCATTATCATTTGCAGGGTACCGGGCGATCCAGAAATCATATTTCTTCAGGCTGGCGCTGATCATGGTCTGATACCAGTCTACATTGCAGTAAATTCCGAATTTATACCCGGCATTTGTAATCACCTTCTCAAATGCCTCTGCGATCTTTTCTACTCCGGCCGCTCCCAGAGTTCTCTGACTGTTCCACTCCAGATCCAGAAAAACAGGAAAACGGATTTCTCTCCCATGCAGGACTTCAATTACTTTTTCCGCTTCTCTGCGGGATTCTTCCTCCGTCATGGCATAACTGTATTTATATACGCCCACTGGAATTTTGTATCGGACACATCCTGTATAATTGTCTTCAAATGTACTGTCAACTACATTCCCCGCTTCTGTGATCCTTAGAATAGCAAATCCCATCCCGTAATCTGCTACCGTTTTCCAATCAATATGCCCCTGCCATGCAGAAACGTCGATCCCTTTTATTTCCATAAAACTTCCCTCCTGATTCTGAGCAAAACTTTTTTCAGCCCTCTTCCTTCTTTTTTCCGTCTTTTCGCAGCATATTTCGCAGCATTTCGTAAAACCCGGTGGATGCAAGTCCGGAGATCATCCCTTTCAGGATAATTCCGGAGCTTATATCCGGCCAGTTTGCCATAAGATTGATGGCGGTTCCAAGAAGCAGCATTAAAAGGGGAATATACTGATTCCCCATCCACTCAAAAAGCTTTGCGTATTTCAGGGCGAAGCCTACGCAGAGGCAGATACCCAGAGTTACCAGATTCACATAATCCATCAAAAAGCCGAGATCCATTTTCCATCCTTTCCTGCCGTTCCCGGCAAAATTTCCGCAGCTCCTCCGTTATTTTTTATGTAAAACCAGAACTGCAGAAACGTCTTTTCCTTTATCTTATGCAGGATTTTCTTTTTGGCTCACAGTGTTGATGTACAAGGAGACAATGCAGTCGATAATGATTTTTACGGAAAGAAAACGAAAAATAAAAACATCTCAGCTTTTTATCTGATAGAGATCCACATTTCCCAGCGTCCTGACAAAAACAGCCTCTGCGTCCCTGTCATAATACTCACGGATATATGCCAGAGTCAGGTCGATCTGATTGTCGATCAGGTACACTCTGTCATTGTTGATCATGTCTCTGTATGGATTTACAATCCCATGTTCTTCCATTTTTTCTATAATTCCGGGAGTACGGCACTCCCAGCCTCCCAGCCAGTAAAGGTTGTCCAGAAGATTTTCCGGCATCCGGTCAAAAGGTCCGTAACAGACAATTTCCGAAACCGTACCGCTTTTCGCCAGATAAACATGGTCTTTATCTGTTCCGATTGTTTCCAGAACTGCTCTCTGGCTGACCCGCGCCTCCGGGATCGAGGAGGTTGTGATCCGCCAGTCGTCTTTCCACATAAACTGGCTGGCGGCAAGAACTGCGGCGCACAGAAAAATCCCGGTTTTTTCCGCCCGCAGCCGCCTGTCTAAAATGATCCAGAGAATCACAAGACATACGCTGCACCAAAGTCCCACATCTACCCGGTTCACCATATATCTGCCCTGATAATAGAGATAAAAATACACCGCGCACAGCAGAATTCCCTCAAACGCCAGAGAGATCACCGCGCTGAAACTTTTCCCTGCAAATATCAGCCACACCGCCAGAAAAGCCAGCCCAAACCATGCCATAGAAAGCTTTGACAGATCAGAAGGGAATCTTTTTAAAAAGCTGACAACCTGGGATATATGGAAAGTCCGCCCCGTTTTTTCCCGGACAAGCTTTTCCATTGTTTCCGATGTAAATTTTTCCGGATCATTAAAATTCCATGTTTTGTACAGCTCATAGGCTTCCCTTGAGATCCCCAGTTCCTGATAGGTTTCTGCACTGCTGTCATAATCAGGGAATCCATAATCCAGAAGTTTTGACCTAAGCCCGTTGAACTCCTGGTACTCTTTCCACTGGCTGTCATTGTACATGTAGGAATCCACAGCTCCCGCAGCCGCCGCAGATATCAGAAGAATTATAAAACTTCCAGCGCAGATTCCCAGTTTTCTGAGCATCTTTCCAGAATACTTCTTTTTCAGTGTCAAAAGGAAATAGACTCCGGCTCCCGCCATCAGGGCGCTGCTGGCCCAGAACTGGTCTTCCCGGTACAAAAATCCCATAAATCCCAGACCGATTCCCCAAAGGAATTCCCAGAGGGCAAAGCGCTCCCGGCTGACAAGGTGCAGTAAGAGAAACACCGCCGCTGCTGCGGCGATTCCGGCAGTCTTGGTAAACTGAATGTGAATATAGGCTTCATATCCGAAGCAGCACAAAAAGATCACAGAAAGATACAGGCCGGAATATCCCTCCAGCCTGTTCATCAATACATAAGTTACCGCACTGAAAGCGGCAAGCAGCACTGCATACTGAACTATGGTATACCATGGCAGCCGTCCTGTTGCCTGATATAAAAAACGGTAGATCAGCCCCAGTATGTAATTCTGGAATACCAGATGAGCGTCCTTCACGCCTCTCAGTCCGCTTCCAAATTCCGCAAAAACGATATCATCGTTCGTCTCAAAGGACGGCCGCATCAGCAGTACCATAACTGCCATTGCCAAAAGATTGACACAAAGGGCAAAGCCGAGGCTCTCTCTCCTCTTTCTGACAGCCTCCGCCCACTTTGCTCCCATTATTCTTCGGAGGCGGCTTCCGTTTCTCTGGCTTCCGCTTCCTCCTTCCTGGCAGGCTCCTCTTCCGCCGCCTCTGCCTCTTCATTCGTGTCTTCTTTTACTTCCTCTTCCTGGCTTACATCTTCCTCCTGTTTTTCCTCTTCGGGCTGTTCTTCCACATCTACTTCTTCCGCAGTTCCCTCTACCACGTCTCCGGCTTCCGCCTCCGTCTCACGGGTAGGGCAGGCAGCTCCGCAATGGGGACAGAAAGAGGCGCTTCCGTCTACGCTGCTGCCGCAGGACGGACAGATTTTTCTCCCTTTTACTCCCGCAAGACTTTCCTTATAACGAGCAATCTTCTCCATTCTCTGATCGATCTGCTCGCAGAGCATCTTCTGGGAATCCTCCAGAGGAGTTCCGTCCAGATAGCGCCTGTAAATAATCTTCCCGATTTCCGCCATGATCTTCTGGATCTGACGTTCCTCTCCGGAAATCCTGTTTTTCATCTTCTGCGTCTCATAAAGAGTTTCTGCCCGTCCTCCCAGTTCTCTGGCTGTCTTTGTAATCGCCTCTCCCAAACCGTCAAAAAATTCTTTTCCCATAAAAACCATCCTCCTTATCTGTCTGTTTTATTCGTAAATTCAGCCCTGCTGCGCTTCCAGGAGAGGAACCTCCTGGCCTCTCAGCAGGATCTTTGGTCCTCCGGTTCCTTCAATATATTCTCTTGTAATGATCACCTGCCCGATACTGTCGTCTTTCGGGATCTCATACATGATATCCAGCATATATTCTTCCAGGATCGCTCTCAGAGCACGTGCGCCTGTTTTTTTCTCCATGGCCATTTTTGCGATGGCGTGGAGAGCGCCTTCATCAAACTCCAGTTTTACCTCATCCAGCGCAAGAAGCTTCTGATACTGTTTAAGTATAGCATTTCTCGGCTCGCGGAGAATTTTTACCAGCATCTCTTCCGACAGTCCGTCCAGGGTAAAAATAACCGGCAGCCTTCCGAGGAATTCCGGGATCATTCCGAAAGTCCTGAGATCGTCCACTGTTACTTTCTCCAGAAGATGCGGATCATTGTCGTACTTATCCTTCAGATCCGCGTAAAAACCGATAGACGCCTGTTTGTTCAGCCGTTCCTTGATAATATTTTCCAGATCCGGAAACGCGCCGCCGCAGATAAAAAGAATGTTTCTTGTGTTCACTGTCACCAGAGGCACCATAGCGTTTTTGCTGTTGGCCCCTACCGGAACCTCTACCTCGCTTCCCTCCAGAAGCTTCAACATTCCCTGCTGCACAGCCTCGCCGCTTACGTCTCTCTGATTGGTGTTTTTCTTCTTGGCGATCTTATCGATCTCGTCAATGAAAATGATCCCGTGTTCCGCTTTTTCAACATCGTTGTCCGCGGCTGCCAGAAGCTTTGAAACTACGCTCTCGATATCGTCTCCGATGTATCCCGCTTCTGTAAGAGACGTGGCGTCGGCGATTGCAAGCGGCACATCCAGAAGCTTTGCCAGGGTTTTGACAAGATATGTCTTGCCGCATCCGGTAGGCCCGATCATCAGCATATTTGATTTTTCGATTTCAATTTCGTCCATCGTATCTGTGGCGACCCTTTTATAGTGATTATACACCGCTACAGACATTACTTTTTTAGCATATTCCTGGCCGATCACATACTCGTCCAGAGCAGCTTTTATCTTATGAGGCGCGGGGATCTTTTTCAGATCAAGCGCAGGCTCCTGCTGCTTTTCCTTTTTCTTCCGGGGCTCTTTTTTCGGCTGCGCCATCTGGTTCTGCAGTCCTGTCAGATCGATCATGCTGACTCCGGGCATATGCAGAAGATCCGCGTAATTAAAATTCCCCTTGTTCATCTGCTGGTTCATCATGTCAAAGCTTTTCTGCATGCAGTCCGAACAGATATGTATATTATTGGGAAGGTCGATCATTTTTCCTGCCTGGCTTTCCGGTCTGCGGCAAAGGGAACAGAATTTCTCCGGTTCTCTTTTTTCCTCGTCCTGCTCCTGATCTTCTCCTTCTATGATATCGTCTCTATATTTATCCGTCATATAAACTCCTTTCTCACCTGTCTGTCATACGTTCTCCAAAAATTTTCCCGCGCCGGGCTTTCTCTAGTTCCGCCTGCCCAAAGTCTTCGGAAACAGAAAGAACGCACAGGCAGCCTTCCCTTTCCTGGATATCCGCTGCCTATGCGTCCATTATATCATAACCCATGTCACTGTAAACTAAACTTTTTATAAAAAACCCGGAACTGCTTTTGCCCTTTGTGCCCGCCGGATCACGGCATGCTTCCCATGGTCACCTTGACATCCTTTTCCACATACTGTCCGTTCTCGGCTCTTGCAACTACTACGTCCACCGTTTCCCCTGCGGCATAATACTGCAGCTTTTCTGACAGATCTTCTTTTCCGGACACAGCCTGACCGTCAAATTCCGTAATGATATCACGTACCTGAAGTCCTGCGCTTTCAGCCGCTCCTCCCTCTTCCACATAAGAGATCAGCGCCCCTGAGGGTACATTATACATGCTCATTGCCTGGGCGGACAGATCCAGGATTCCCACTCCCAGATAACCGGCCTGGGAGGTATCCACCTTATCTCTGTTCATCAGATTTTCCAGAATCGGCTGCGCTGTGGAAATGGGGATCGCGTAACCCATTCCTTCTACAGCGCTGTCTGCATATTTCGCGGAATTGATCCCGATCAGCTCACCGTTCATATTAAGAAGAGCGCCTCCGCTGTTGCCGGGATTAATAGCCGCATCCGTCTGTATCAGCCCTGTGCTTGTTCCGTCCTCTGTTTCAATGCTTCTGTCCAGCGCGCTGACCCAGCCGGAAGTTACAGACTGACCGTAACCCAGGGCGTTTCCAATAGCAACTACCTGTTCTCCTACCTGAAGGTTGTCAGAATTTCCCATCTGGGCGATTTTTATCTGGCTCATGGTATCCTCCGGGATATCCGCCTTTTTTACAGACACCACCGCCAGATCGTTGGCGCTGTCTGTTCCTTTTACCGTTGCGCTGACCGCGTCCTCTATATTGATGCCGTCCGACATCCCTGCGATCTGTTCTGTCTCTTCCGCCGCGTCTGCCGCGTCGTCTCCAATGAAACATACGCTCAGCGTATCCGCTCCCTCTACCACATGATTATTCGTAGCAATCAGAAGCTCATCGTCGTTTTCTCCAACAATAATGCCGGAACCGCTGCTCTCGCTGGAATACTGCTGCGTTCCTCCGAAGCCGTAAATCCCGAAAAAGCTTGGGATCTCCTGGATACTGACTGAAGTAATGGCAACTACAGAAGGCATCGCCGCCTGCGCCACGCCAGCCACTGTACCTGATGTCTGGGACGTGCCGGTCTGGGACGTGTCTGCATCGTCCTGATCGACTGTTTCCACGGACGAAAGCGACAACTGTGTATCCGGTTCCAGATATCTGTCCGCGGCCATATTCACGCCCTGGAAGACTCCTCCGGCCACAAGTCCGAAGACAACAGCCAGCGCTATTGTTTCCGGAAGTTTCTTCCAGAACCCCTTCTTTTTCCTGGGACTCTTCTGAGGAAGTTTTTTCTGCAGGTCAAAATTGCTCTGGTGCATCTGATAATGGGTATAGCGGCTGACTTCTCCGTGTACGCCGCCTGTTTGTTCTTCATTCCGATTTTGTGGAGCATTCTGATCCCATAATCTATCGTCGTTCATATTACTGCTCCCTTCTTCTGTTTTCTCTTTTTATAGAAATCAGTGTATCAGGCAATTGTGTTCAAAATGTGACAACTCTTTAAAAAATAAGTGTACCTCCGCCGGCCGGATTATTTTTTATTTCCAGTAATCGCGGCTCATGGTACACCGCAGGATCATTTTGTCAGGAAGCCTTCTGAAATTTTTTCCGGCAAGGTATCCTGCATATTTACACGCGCTCTGAGCAACAAAACCCGGTACCATCCAGAATTTCCTGTTCCGGAACAAATGGCAGAAGGTTCTTTTTACAAGGCGCATTCCTTCCCCTTCCGAGGACACTCCCTCAAATATTTCCGGATGCTCGGCCTGGGAAACTCCAAGATCGAAATTCCTCCGGAACTGCTGCGCGCAGGAATAATTGTGAGAATGGATGACCTGTGCCTCCGCCGCATAAGCTATCCGATATCCACTGCGGATCAGGGCGGCGGCGTAAATCATATCTTCGTTAAAGATTGTACGGGGAACAAAGCCTCCCAGCCTTAAGTATATCTCTTTTTTGTACGCCGCGCAGACATTGGAACAGAAAAAAGTTTTTATGCCGTATACAGGAAGATCCGCCTCCGACTTCACAGAGGGCTGTTCCGGATAATTAAAGGCTCTTGTATATTTTTCTATATAGCTGCAGTCTTCTCTGGGAAGCTGTCTGGCGTAAGCCGCTCCGATCTCCGGTTCCGATTCAAGAGCTTTTTCCAGGTTTTCTATAAGTTTTCTGTCTGCAGGCAAAGCGTCCTGAGTCATAAATACCATAATATCTGCTTCTGAAAGCTCCGCCGCTTTCTTTCTCGTTCCGCCATGATCAAATTCTTCTTTTTTCAGATGATGCACTTCAAGGTCAGGATACTTTTTCTCCCATCCGGTATTCCAAAATTTTTCTTCTGTGTTCATGACAAGGATTTTTCTTACAGGACGGCTCTGTTTTTTCAGACGATCCAAAAGCCCGGCAAATTCCTTCCCCGGATGATAGGTGGGAATGATCACATCGATTGTCTTTTCTTTCATGATATTTTCTCCTGTCAACAGGAGGGAATTTCTCATTTCGAGAAATTCCCTCCTGAATAAGATTCCTATGCAGCTTGTTCTGCTCCTCCTGCAGCCGCGTCTCCGCCTCCGGTGTCTGCTCCGGCGCTGGCATCTCCGCCTCCGCTGGTATCTCCGCCTCCGGTAGTATCTCCTCCGCCGACGTCTCCACCTCCGCTGGTATCTCCTCCGCCGACGTCTCCGCCTCCGCTGGTATCTCCGCCGCCGACGTCTCCGCCTCCGGTAGTATCTCCTCCGCCGACATCTCCGCCTCCGGTTCCGGGATCATAACCGGTGTCTCCTCCGTCTCCGGTAGTATCTCCTCCGGTTCCGGGATCATAGCCGGTGTCTCCTCCGGTTCCAGGATCATAGCCGGTATCTCCTCCGGTTCCAGGATCATAGCCGGTATCTCCTCCGGTTCCGGGATCATAACCGGTGTCTCCTCCGGTTCCGGGATCATAGCTGGTATCCCCTCCGTCTGTTCCGGGATCTTCATATCCGGGATCATAGCCGGTATCTCCGGAGTTATCGCTTGCGATCTGATCGGTGGTATCCGCCCATCCGCTTCCGTCGTTCTGGAAGAACACGGTATCGTCTCCTGTATTTTCCGTTTCTTCTGTAACAGCCGGCTGGGTGTCGTTCAGATTTGCTGTACCTCCCACAATATCCAGGATTTCCTGGCTGTTTTCCTTAACTGTGGAAGAAGGCGTGTAATTCTCGTCTCCATAAAGGAACTTGTGAAGCTCTATCACATTGGATTCCAGATCAGTAGGCACGATCACGCTTCCCTTCACGGTTGCGAACTTATAGTTGGTCGGGAAACCTACCGTCTCGTTCATACTGTAACCGATCATAGTCGGCAGGAGCTGAAGGATCTCGGTTTTGCTGAGAGAGGTGGTCACCATGGGGAACACCTGATCCATGATGTCAAAGATCGTGCTCAATCCTGCAGTTTTCGCCTTCTGTACGATCATCTGGATAACTTTTCTCTGTCTTTCCGTACGTCCCATATCCAGGCTGGCCGTATAACGGATACGGCAGTAGGAGGTTACCTGGACGCCGTTCAGATGATAACGGTAGTCGATCTTTTCGATATCCTCCGGTCTTTCCGGAAGCTCGATAGGAGTATAGGACTTTCCTGTTTCCTCTGAGGTCTCCTGACAGTAATTGTTCATATGGACAATCTCCGCGTAAGACATATCCATATCCAGACCGCCGAGACAGTCCACGATCTCCGCCAGGGCATTGAAGTTCACCGTCGCGTATTCTGTGATGTTCAGGTCCAGGTTCGTGTTCAGCATGGTGATCGCCTGCTCCGGGCCTCCGTAAGCATAGGCCGCGTTTGCCTTGGAATATGTGCCGTCTCCAAGATTCAGAAGCGTGTCTCTGTATACGGAAACCAGCTTCACATCCTTGGTATCATTGTTGACACTGGCAATGATCATGGTATCGCTGTTTTCTGTTCCCAGGGCAGGATTTTTATCCCTGTGATCAATGCCGAACAGAGCGTAAGTGGTATAACCTGTAAGCTTGGAAGTTTCCGAATCGATAGCGTCCTGAACTTCCTGGTTGACCTGGATCTTACTGTCGTCCATTACCGGCTGGTTGACCTTATCCAGTTTGGAATTCAACTGTCCGTAAACATACAGACCGCCGATAAACAGCAGCAGAACGATGATCTCTACCGCAAACAGTATCTTTTTCGTTTTGGATCTTGGTTTTGCCATGTTCTTTCCCCTTATCTTTTAATATGCATTTTTATTGATAAAACCTTTAAAAAATGTCAAAAACAATATCTTTATGTCAAATCCTATTGTCCAGTTTTCAATATAATAAAGGTCATAATCAATCCGTTTTCTGATAGAAGTATCGCCCCGGTAGCCGTTTACCTGAGCCCATCCGGTAAGACCCGGACGTACCTGGTGCTTTACCATATAGCGCGGTATTTCTTCCCGGAATTTTTCTACAAAGAAAGGCCGTTCCGGTCTTGGCCCCACCAGACTCATATCTCCCCGCAGAATGTTAAAAAGCTGCGGAAGCTCGTCAATACTTGTCCTGCGCATAAATCTGCCGATTCCCGTGACCCGCGGATCATTCTTTACCGTCCACGCCTTTTTCTCTTCTGCTTCAGGCTGGATCTCCATGGAACGGAACTTATACATGCGAAATGTCTTATTATGAAGGCCCACCCTTTCCTGCTTATAGATCAGCGGTCCGGGAGACGTAAGCTTGATCAGGATGCACATCAGGAGCATTACCGGAGAAGACACGATGATCGCCGCAATAGCCCCTGTAATATCCATGGCTCTCTTTACCATGGCGTTAAAGGTATTGCTCAGAGGCACGTACCGGATATTGATCACCGGAAGGCCGAGAATATCTTCTGTATACGGTTTGGTAGGTATGATTTTGTTGTAATCGGGAATAAATTTTGTATGAACGCCTGACTTTTCGCACATAGCGACGATTTCTTCCAGGCGGTAATACTCGCTCAGTCCCAGTGTGATCGCGATCTCGTCCAGTCTGTTGGCCGGAAGTATCACGGTAAGATTCGCGATCCTTCCGATCACCTTTACTCCTTTGTACAGTGTCCCGGCGGGAACATTATCATCCAGGATTCCCCGGATAACATAACCCCACTGGGGATTCTGCTGGATCCTGTCAATATATTCTTCTGCCGCGCGGCTGTATCCCACCAGTATGATCTGTTTCTGGTTATGGCCTTTTTTCCGCATATCCCGCAGCACCGCGAAGATCAGCATGCGGACGGACCATTCCAGAATGATATTGATCACACAGAAAATATATACCGTCAGTCGGGAAAAATCGCTTTCCTCCAGCATGTACAGCGTAAATACGATCAGCAGCAGCCCCAGCACGTTGGCCTTGATCACATTTGCCAGAACAAGCCTCCGTCCCTGCATGTGCATAGGCTCATAAAGCGTGAAAGCCTGATACAGAAGCAGGTAGCCCGGAATGATAAAGATCAGGGCAAACATATACTGCTCAAAGGATAGTGTACGCACTGCCGAATAGGAAAACGGCCCGATAAAACGGATCATCCATGCGATCACGTAGGAACCGGCGATGACAAAAGCATCTATCAGCATCTGAAGACGACTGAAATTCTTCTGGTTATCCTGAATCAATCTCTGCCACCTCAATCCATTTCATAGTGTTTATCTTATAATAGTTGTACTTTAAAATCAATATGATCTTCCTGTTTATTTTATAAAAATAAAATGAAATCCTGTAATTTCTTCCTTACGCCGCAAAACGCCGGAAAATATTTACCCATAATTCTATCTGGATCTTTACATAATTGGAAAGGTGTTTCACAGTAAACGGGACTTTTTTTCCCTTCCGGCTGATGGAAAAACCGTTTTTTATCCCCGCCAGATATTCTTTTCCCATTCCCTTCGCGGCGAAAAACAGCGCCTTGATCCCGAAACCGGCCGCCAGAAACGGAAGATTCAGGATAATCTGCAGCAAAGGCATGTTTTTGTAGATCAGATAAATATTATTTCTCGAGGAATATCTTGTTTTAAACTGGTTATAGCGCGATCCGCTGGTGCCGCTGCCTACATGGTAGACCACAGCTTTCGGCGCGTACCAGTTTTCATATCCGTAGATTCTGGCCCGGTAGCCGATATCAATATCTTCCAGATAAGCAAAATGCTCTTCATCAAAAAGCCCGATCTGTTCCAGGACTTTCTTTCTATAGATCGCGGCGCCTCCGCAGGAAGCGAAGATCCGTTCTTCTTTTTCATAAGAATGAATATCTTTCCCTTTTCCCCGGGCATAGGACCATCCCAGCGCGCAGTAGAAATTTCCCGCATCGTCCAGCCTGTCCCTATCGTGGTACTGTACCATCCTTGCCCCACAGGAAAAAGCGTTTTTATGCCTTTTCAGAGCCTCCAGCATTTCTTCTACAAAGTTTTCTTCCGCCTCCGTATCATTATTCAGAAGCAGTACATAAGGAGCCTTGGCCGCTCTGATCCCTTCATTGACCGCTTTGCAGAAGCCAAAGTTTTCCGGCAGCTCCAGAATATGGACCCAGGGATAATTCCCCGCCACAAAGGAGCAACTTCCATCTGAAGAGCCGTTGTCTACAAGGATCACTTCAAAATCCCTCAGCGTCTGTCCCTCAAGACTTCCAAGAACACTGTCCAGAAAAGCAATTCCGTTAAAATTCGGTATAACCACCGATACCTTCATAAATCCTCCTTACCCCTTCTTCGTCATACCCGGAAGAGGACGAAGTGAATAATTCCATTTTGTCAGGGAAAGATTTTTATTGTAATAGGGATCTCCCTTTTTCAGAATGCCGATCCAGCGGCTCCGCATATACTCGATCTCTTCCTGGAAACGGCGTACCTTCTCTTTGCTGTCCTCGGCTCCTCTTGTCTTTGATTCCGCGTGGTAAAGCTGAACATAAGGATCATATACGATCAGTTTTCCGTTTTCTCTGACTTTCAGGCAGAGATCCACATCGTTAAAAGCCACCGACAGCTTTTCCGTAAATCCCCCGGCGGTATCAAAGACATCTTTTTTCATCATCATGCAGGCTGCCGTAACAGCGCTCATATCCTGCAGCAGCGACGCTTTATGAAGATACCCGGTCCTGTTCGCGGGCATATCTACAAACATGTGTCCCGCAATCCCGCCGATTCCGATCACACATCCGGCATGCTGGATCGTGTTGTCCGGATAGATCAGCTTTACTCCCACCGCGCCTACCTCGGGGCGCTGACAGACTCCCAGCATCTCTTTCATCCAGCCCGGAGTGATCACTGTCACATCATTGTTTAAAAACAGCAGATACTCTCCTTTTGCCTGACGGACGCCGTAATTATTAATGGCAGAATAATTGAATTCCTTTTTCCATCTCAGCAGACGGATACGGGGATCTGCCGAAAGCTCTTTATAATACTGAAAGATCTCTTCTGTGGTACTGTTGTTTTCAATGATCAGTATTTCGTAGTTGGAATACTCTGTTTTTTCACGGATGGATTCTATGCAGGCCTTCAGAGTCTCCTTCTCATCCTTATTGGGAATGATGACAGAGATCAGAGGTTCGCCCTGAACAGGATATGTCACCCGGTAAAATCCCAGATCCGGCGTATGACTTACTGTCCCTTTTACCCCTGTTCTTTTCAGATGAGCCTCTATAGCCCGTTTTCCGGCGTCAAAGGCGTACATCTTACTGGCCGGATTGTCTGCCGTGGAAGCCTTATGCGTTCTCCAGTGATAAAGGATCTCCGGAATATGTCCCACCTTTTCCGCCTGTTCCACACACCGGAAGATAAAGTCATAATCCTGGGCCCCGTCAAATTCCTGCCGGAAGCCGCCCACTTTCTTAAGGATCTCCCGCCGTACTACGAAAAAGTGGCAGATATAATTGTTGGACCGGAGAAGATCCAGGTTGAAATCAGGCTTCAGATGAGGCTGGAAATGTTCTTTAAGATCTGTCGTCACTTTATCCTCATCTGTATACACAGCGTCCAGACTGCGATCCCTTCCCAGCGCTTTGGCTATTTCAAAAAGAGCGTTGGGGGCAAGAAGATCATCATGATCCAGAATCCCCGCAAATTCACCGGAGGCCATGGAAAGAGCTGCGTTGGTATTTCCGGCGATCCCCAGATTTTCCGTCAGATCCTGCACGCAGATGCGCTTGTCCCGGGCGGAATATTCTTCCAGCACCTCTCTCATATCCTCGTCCTGGGGACTTCCGTTTGCGATGCACAGTTCCCAGTTCTTATATGTCTGTGCCAGAAGGGAGTCCAGCATCTGGGAGAGAAACAGCTTTGGCGTACGGTAGGCAGGCACCGCTACACTGATCAGCGGTTCATAGTCCAGCCTGCTCCGCCGCTGGCGGTTCAGTTCCGCCTCGTCCGGAACATACGCTTCGTACCAGGGTCCATATGGGACCTCTTCCGGTTCAAAGCGCTCATGGAGACGGATCCAGAATTCTTTCGGACCGTAATGTTTCAGATAACGGAATCCTTTCTGCACAGTATAGGGATTCAGCTTTTTTATCATGCGTCCCCATTGGATCCGGCTTCCTGTATTCTGCTTTTTATCCATATTTATAATCCTCAGATATTGTCGATTTTACATACTTTTTACTTTTCGCCGGGTTTATTTTATCATTGTACCCTGTTTTTTGCAAGGCTATAGAGGTATTTCCTCTGTAAAAGCCGCCAAGAAGGTGTTGAATTACAGAGAAAAATGGGATATGATAGGTTCTGAAACAATCTCCGCAGATCATCTGATTTTTTTCTTTTTTTGCGGAATAATAATTGACAGATCATTCATTGAAAACAGGAGTATATTTATGAAAATAAAAAGATTTTTTGCCGGCCTGCTGGCGGCGGCCGCTGCCTTTTCCCTGCTGCTGCACACACCGGTCAAAGCCGCAGAAGAGACTGCTGCCGCGGGAACGGGCATCACTACCAACAGTATTTCCAGCTGGCCCCAGGGACCTGACATCACCTCTACTGCGGCAGTCATCATGGAGGATTCCACCAATACCATCGTATACGCCAAGAACATGGATCAGGTTCTTTATCCCGGCGCCACGGTAAAGGTGATGACTTCCCTCCTTGCCCTGGAAAACAGCCAGCTTACCGACCAGGTGACTATGACAGCTACCGGCGTGTCCGGCGTTACCGACGGCGGAGCAAATATTTCCGCCCAGTTAGATGAAGTTTTCACCATGGAACAGTGTCTTTACGCCATGATGCTGTCTTCCGCCAATGATATCGCCCTGCAGGTGGCCGAACATATCGGCGGCTCTGTAGACGCCTTCGTCCAGATGATGAACACAAAAGCCTCCGAACTCGGATGCACCAACACGGTTTTCACCAACCCCACAGGGCTTCCGGATGAAAATCAGCATACTACTGCTCACGATATGGCGCTGATCATGAAGGCCGCCATCGACAATGATACCTTCTGTACCATCGCCGGCACAACTTCTTATACCATCCCGGCTACAAACGTATCCGGCGGAGAGCGCGTCCTGACAAACAATTTTTCCATGACAAACAGCGCCAACGCCGCATATTATCAATACTGTCTCGGCGGCCGTGAGGGATATACGGAGGCTTCCGGCAGCACTCTGGTATGCGGAGCCCGCAAAAACGATATCACACTCATCGCGGTGGTCCTTCAGGGAGCTTCCGGCACTACCGGCACAGAGGCGGGAAGTCTGTTGAACTATGGATTTGATAATTTCCAGATGCTTTCTCTGGGAGATACGAATTTCAATATGGTTTCCGGAGGAGATGTCTATGTTCCGTCGGGAACTGCCGCCGACGCCCTTACTGCAGAGGATTCTCCGGCCGAAAACGGACAGACCAGCCGTCAGTACTATTTTAACGGAACGCCTGTCGGAACTGCTGTTATGGCCGC
>ERZ1643249.1423-NODE-1423-length-24214-cov-15.475351_pt1 | contig 24214 bp, 17 predicted proteins | sample MGYA00579263_ERZ1643249 | MGnify/ENA primary metagenome ERZ1643249 (study PRJEB29033, sample SAMEA4952264) | chicken gut metagenome | biome: Broiler Chicken; feature: Gastrointestinal Tract; material: Caecum | place: Ireland | collected 2018 | study: Broiler... | reverse complement strand
ATGATTACAGAGCCGGAAGGACAGAGAACGCTGCAGAAGCATTCAAAAAGTTTAGTTAAGGGTGGCAAAGGACACGCCGAGTTCGAATAGTAAACAGAGAGCCGGGAAACCGCATAAACAGCGGACTTTCCGGCTCTTAGCTTAATCAACCATTATGATGATTATAAATTGTAAAAGGCGGTACAGATATGGCGGATCAGAAGCTGATTGATGATGTAGGAAGATACATAGATAAATATTACGAACCGGTAAGTGATGATATCAAGATGGATAAGGAAATGCTGTCCATCTTTGATAGAATCACCAGATTTCGTAAGAAAAGAGCAGAGGAAAAAGCTTTACAGGAACAGCAAATTCAAGAGAGCAGTCAGATAGAAGAATCAGCGCCTGACGAATTTGATGTTTCAACCATGCAGAAGACAAAAATAAAAAGAGGTATGTCTTCTACGATAGCAGTAAACCGAAACATTGATAATCTTATGGATCAGCTGGAAGAAACTTTTTCGCAGAGATTGCTCCGTATGATTGATGAACGTGGTATGACAGATTCGGAAGTGTATACGAAGGCCTATGTGGATCGCCGACATTTCTCTAAAATCCGAAAAGATGTCAATTATGTTCCGAACAAGAAAACTGTACTGGCTTTTACCATCGCTTTGGAATTATCATTGGATGAAGCGAAGGACTTACTGGCAAGTGCTGGATTTGCACTATCCAGAAGCTCAAAAACAGACATTATAGTGGCATATTTCTTACAGAATAAGATTTATGATATGTTTGAAATCAATGATGTGCTGGATGCATATGGACAACCAGTATTCTAACAAAATATTTTGGTGCAATGTCACCTGACAGGCGACCAACCCAGTTGGTTCTGTAGATAAAATGTGATTAACAATAAATACCAGAGGAGGAAGTCACATGAATGCAGAATTAACTGAGTTGGTTTTTATTTTGGACAGGAGTGGATCAATGGGTGGTTTGGAAAGTGACACGATTGGCGGTTTTAACGGCATGATTGCAAAACAAAAAGCACAGGGGAAGAAAGTGAGTGTGACCACTATTTTATTTGATGATGAAGTAGATATCATTCATGACAGGTTTCCGGTGGAGATTATCGAACCACTTACAGAAAAGGAATACTTTGTGCGCGGCTGTACCGCTTTATTGGATGCAGTTGGAATAGTAATCGAGAAAATGGAAAACGTACAGAAACATCTCCCAGAGGACCACCGGGCAGGAAAAATCATATTTGTTATTACTACAGACGGATTAGAAAATTCCAGCGAGCATTTTACACAGGATCAGATCCGGCGAAAGATAGAAGCGAAGAAAGAGTGCGGTTGGGAGTTCCTGTTCCTGGGTGCAAATATTGATGCGGGAAGAGAAGCTGAGAAGATAGGGATTGCCAGGAACAGATCTGTGACATATGAGAATGATTCGGAAGGTATTGCAGTTAATTTCAGAGCAGTTGGTAATGCGTTAAGCAAAGCAGTTATCTGTGACACGGGCAAGGATTTTTTAGAAGATGACTGGAAAGATGAAATTGAGGAATATCATGAAAAAAGCCATAGACAGAAAAGAGGGTAGGATCTATGTGTTTCTAGTCGATTATTTAAATGAATCATTCGCAAAGTCGAAGTTCTGATTTGCGCTTATCATTGAAGAAAAACATACAGTATGATACAATGGTATGGATTGAAAGTATAAAAACAAGAATTAAAAATATACTTTCAAAATACAGAAAAACCATAAGTTTTGCATAACGAAGAGGTAGTACATATGGCAGTATCATACAATGGATTATGGAAGCTATTGATTGATAAAAACATGAAGAAAGTGGATATGATGAATCAGGTTGGAATCAGCAGCAGCACCGTGGCAAAAATGACCAATGGGGAGCTGGTTTCTATGAAGGTTCTGGAGAGGATTTGTGAGAAGCTGGATTGTGATTTTGGGGATATTGTCCATTATGAACGCAAGCCGCAAGGCGGCCGCGTACATGAGCAAGTAGTGAAAGCGGATTGCGAGTGTCCGTCGTTTCAGGAAACGAAGGCAGGTGGACAGTAATGGAATACAGTGCAGGACTTACATCAAAGTTATTCTGGCTGCAGGAGTCCAGAAAGACAGCGGGATATATCCTGGAGGGTTACAGCAAAGAGGATATCAGGAAGATTGCCTGGGAAGAGAACATTTATCAGGTAAAAGCAGAATATCGTGCCTATGAGGTACTAAACGGGACTTACCGCAGAGTATCCGCTTTCCCAGGGGCAGTGCTTAAAGTATTTACTACCTGTAATGTGGAGACAGCTAAGATTTTGAATCTAATCGGAATTCTGATGGACAGTCGGTTGTTCTTTGAATTTCTTCATGAAGTTTATGATGAGAAGATACGTTTAGGCGAGAAAGAAATCACAGACCGTGATCTGAATGTATTCTTCTCAGATAAGGCAATGCAAAGCGATGTAGTAGCAGGATGGACAGACACTGCGGTGCGGAAACTGAAACAGTGTTTCACAAGAATGATGTTTGAGGCAGGGCTGTTGGAAAGCAGTGCGAAGCCAAGAACCATTAAGCCAATCCATATCGACTATCGCACAGAAGAATTACTGACTGCTAATGGCTTGGGAGAATACTTGAAGGCAGTGAAGGGAGTCTGAGGATGGCAAGATTAAGTTTGGAGGAAAGGCTGAACTGGATTGAGGATAAGATCTCTGAAAAGTCTTTCCGTGAAAATAAAGGACTGGGAAACGAAGTCGGATATTATGTGTTTGACTATGATCCGAGAACAGAACTGGAAGTGCGGAATCATATCGCATACTTAAAAGACAGAATCAACAATGGCAATAAGGATTTTAAAATCATAGAATTTGACCTGTTTCATACCATGATTCAGGTATTAGAGGAAGAAGGATATTTGGAAGCCTTCTTTGATCTGGAAAAAGAAAATGGATTTTTTGATATGGCAGACAGCCTGGTAGAGACACTTGGACTGGATGAAACCAATGAACTGAACCTGATTATCTCAAAGATTTTGCAGGAAGATCTCACAGACAGTGTGGTATTTCTGACAGGTGTAGGCAAGTGCCATCCAATCATTGCCAGCCATAATATTTTAAACAACTTGCATCAGGTACTGGACAGTGTTCCGGTAGTGCTGTTCTATCCGGGAGAATACAGCGGACAGGATTTGAAACTATTTGGGACCATGGATTCCAGAAATTATTACCGTGCCTTCAGGCTTGTGTAGATACGGAGGAAGAAAAATGCAGATTAAAGACATGTTTGAGAAGCAGATTGACCGTGATATTAAGGGCGTCATCAAAGTCGGTCAGTCTGATGAAGAAAATGTATATCAGGAATTGGACGAATATGTAGTAACAAAAGAGTTGTTAAAGCATTTTCGTGATTTCTTCGATAACTATGAAAAGGGCATTAACGGTTATACAGACAAAATGGGTGTCTGGATCTCCGGTTTCTTTGGGAGTGGTAAATCTCACTTCTTAAAAATTCTTTCTTACCTGTTAAAAAACAGTGTAGTAGAGGGAAAGAGAGCCATCGAGTACTTTACAGACGGTAAAAAAATTGAAGATCCGATGCTGATTGCCAAGATGACCAATTCCGGAACGATTTCTTCTGATGTTATGCTCTTTAATATTGATTCCAAAGGATCTGCAAAGGTTGGTTCCGGCAAGGAAGCTATTGTGGAAGTCTTTATGAAAGTATTCAATGAAATGCAGGGATATTGCGGCTCTATTCCATATCTTGCAGAATTTGAGCGCCAGCTGGATAACGAAGGCAGATTTGAAGAGTTTAAAGAAAAATTCCAGGAGATTGCAGGCGCGTCATGGGAGAAAAAGAGACAGGCTTTTGCGGTTATTCAGGATAAAATTGTAAAAACAATCGTAGCGATGGACTTCATGAGCGAAGAAGCTGCCCGTAACTGGTGTAAAAACGCCAAAGGAAGCTATGACCTCAGTATTGAGAAATTCGTATCTCTGGTCAAAGAATACTGTGAGAAAAAAGGTCCGAACCATCATGTCATTTTCCTTGTAGACGAGATCGGCCAGTATATTGCAGATGACACCCAGTTAATGCTGAACTTACAGACCATTGTGGAAGATCTGGGGACCGCCTGCAGAGGAAAAGCATGGGTCATTGTTACCAGCCAGGAAGACATTGATTCTATTACAAAGACAAAAGGAAACGACTTCTCCAAGATTCAGGGACGTTTTGATACCAGATTGTCTCTGTCGGCATCTAATGTAGATGAGGTTATCCGGAAACGTATCCTGGAGAAGAATGAGATTGCGGAAGAATCCCTGAAGTTATTATATGAGCAGAAAGAATCCATTATCAAGAATCTGATTACGTTCACAGCGGATACCGCAGACAAGAAATTATATACAGATAAGACGGATTTTGCAGACTGTTATCCGTTTATCCCATACCAGTTTAACCTGCTTGGACAAGTGCTGACAGCTGTGCGTACCCATGGAGCCAGTGGAAAGCACTTATCCGATCAGTCTCGTTCTATGCTGGCATTGTTCCAAGAGTCTGCAATCCGATTAAAAGACAGCCAGGAAGGCGCACTGGTACCGTTCAGCTATTTCTATGATCCGCTGCATAAATTCATTGACCATCAGCATAGCCAGGTGATCAGCGATGCGGAGGACAATAGCAGACTGGATGAGTTCGATGTGGAGCTGCTGAAAGTGTTGTTTATGATTAAATACGTCAAAGAAATCAAGGCAAACGTAGATAACCTTACTACACTGATGGTCTCCAACATTGACGATGACCGGATTGAAATCCGTGGCAGGATCGAAAAATCCTTAAAGAAGCTGATCCGTGAGACGCTGGTACAGAAGAATGGAGAAATCTATATCTTCCTGACCAATGAAGAACAGGAAATCAATAATGCCATCAATAATGAGTCTGTTGAAATGGGGGAGATAATCGGGGAAGCATCCACAGTAATCTTCGAGGAAATCTTTACAGACAAGAAATACCGTTACAGCAGTCGTTATTTATTCCCATTCAATCAGAAAGTCGATGATCGGTATTTCAAGGGCAACCAGTCTAATGATATCGGTGTGTCTATCATCACACCATATGGCGGCGATTATCCGGATTCTGCATTGCGTATGCTTTCCGCGCAGGAACATACAGTCATTGTGAAACTGCCGAATGACAGTACCTTTCTGGATGAGATTACAGAGTCCATCAAGATTTATAAGTTCCTGAATAAAAATGCAGCAGGGGCGAGGGGGAGCTTTGACAGCATCCGTCGTGCAAAAGAGGACGAACGTATTGAAAAGAAAGACCGTATCCGTATCTTTATTGAAGATGCGCTGAAATATGCAGATATTTATGTGAATGGTGATAAAGCAAATATCTCAGCCAAAGAACCGGCAAGCCGTATCAATGAAGCACTAGGCAAGCTGGTAGCCATGCAGTATAACAAGCTGACCTATATGGAGACAGCTCCGGAACTTTCAGATATCGCAGCTGTGTTCAATGGCAACGATGGACAGCTTTCTTTCCTTGGAACCAGTGATACTACACCGAATAAACTGGCGCTGGAAGAAGTGATTCAGGTGATCAGCCTGAACAATGCACGACATATGAAAACTTCTCTGAAATCCCTGCAGGATAAATTCGGGGCAGTTCCTTATGGCTTTGATCCGAAAGATGTGCAGTGGTTGGTTGCCATGCTCTTTAAGATGGGGAAAGTATCCCTGACATATAACAGCCAGGGCTTATCTATGCTGTCCAATACAAAAGAGGAGCTAGTACGCTATCTGACGAAACGTGAATTTGTTGAAAAACTGCTCATTGATATCCGGGAACGAGCGACAGACGGACAGATCCGTTCCGTAAAAGAAGTATTGAAGGATTATTTCGGTTATTCATTATCCAGTGATGATGACGATACCATTATGAGAAGCTTTAAGAATAAAGCTCAGGATAAGCTGGAGACTTTCGGTGACATCATGATTGAATATCGTGTGAATCCGAAATTGCCGTGTAAATCCCTGATGGAGCGGGCAAAGAATAATCTGGAAGAACTTCTGACTATCAAAGAGCCGGTAGAGTTCTTTAAAACGGTAGAAAAAAAGCGTGACGATCTGCTGGATGACGCCGATGATACTGCGCCGGTATTTGACTTCTTCAAAGGCGGTCAGAAAAAGATCTTTGAAAAAGCACTGGAGCAGATTCAGATGTTTGAAAACAGCAAGACCTACGTCCGGGAACAGGAGATCATTGATAATGTGGCTCAGATGGAAGCCATTGTGAATGCTAAGAATCCATTTGGACAAATCCAGAAATTGCCGGATATGTCCATGAAATTTGTGCAGCAGTATGGAACTTTACTGGAAAAAGAAGCAGAAGAAATGCGTCCAATTGTGGATGATGATCTGGAGAAAGTATTACATACACTGGATGAGAAAGAATTTGCCTCTGTATTTCGGGATAAATTCGTAAATGCTTTTGCAGAGTTGAAACAGAAGCTGGATACATCTCATGAGATTGCGGCAGTGAAAAATATCAAACTGGAAAGTGATACATTAAAACTTCGTTGTATGGATGATATCACAGACTATGAAGAGGAACATTGTTCGAAACCAGATCCGAAACTGCCAGTAGATCCAGTGACATCTTCAACAGGCGGGGGCAATGTGCACCCAGTGAAGCCGGTAACGCCGCCGGTTCAGGCAAAACCGAAGAAACGCAAGAATGTGTCAATCAGCAGCGTGGCCGGTGCAAGAACTTATTCAATCGAAAATGAGCAGGATATTGACAGGTTCCTGGCAGAGATGAAGCGAAAATTATTACAAGAACTGGAAGAAAATACCATCATTACATTGAGCTGATAGAGCAGAGTGGAGGTTATTCATTTGAAAAAGGAGTTTTTGAACACATTACAACTGGATGAAAACCATGAGCGCGAATGCAAGCTGGCAGAAGGAGGTCTCCCGGAAAGTATATGGGAGACCTATTCGGCATTTGCAAATACAGATGGCGGGACAATACTCCTTGGCGTGAGAGAACACAGAGATTCTTTTACAGTAAATGGATTAACGGACAGGCAGATCGTGAAATATCAGAAAAATTTCTGGAGTGTGCTCAATGACCGCAATAAAATATCCAGAAATATACTTTTAAACCATCATGTAAAAGTTGTAGAGTATGAAGGAAAGAAACTACTGGAAATAGATGTACCGGCAGCGGATCGGCATGATAAGCCGGTATATGTGGGGACGGATCCGATGCGGGGAACTTATCGGAGAGATTACGAAGGTGATTTCCTCTGTACAGAGGCATCCGTCAGAGCTATGTTTGCGGATCAGAGGGATATTTCTGTGGATACAGAAGTGTTGGAAGATATGGAACTGGATGCATTAAATTCCGATACGATCAAAGGATACCGGGTGATTTTCGAACAGCTGCATGAAGGACATCCATGGAATAAGCTGATGAAAGATGAGTTTCTGATCAAATTGAAAGCGGCGGCAAAGAATAAAAAAGGCGCCGTATCCCCTACCGTCGCAGGATTGCTCATGTTTGGAGATGCGGATCGGATCACCGATGTGTTCCCGAACTATTTTCTGGATTACAGAGAAGAATGTGATGATAAAAATGTGCGCTGGCTGTACCGGACCCATTCCAATGAAGGAGATTGGAGTGGAAATCTCTTTGATTTTTTCTATAAAGTAACTACCCGGATTGACGATGATGTGGCAGTGCCATTTGTGAACCGGCGAGAAGGAGTACGTGTAGACCGTGTGGATGTACATGACGCGCTCAGCGAGGCAGTGGCGAATGCGCTGGTGCATGCAAACTATTATGGGAAACGGGGCATCGTCATCGTAAAGCATGGAAAGAAACTTACGATTTCCAATCCCGGAACGATCCGCATTACGAAAGAAGAGTTCTATGCGGGTGGAAACAGTGATCCCAGAAACCCAAACTTATTGAAAATATTTGGTTTTGTCAATGTAGGAGAACGCGCCGGAAGCGGCGTGGACAAGATCATGAGCGCATGGGAGGAGCAGAACTGGAAAAAACCGGAGTATGATATCTCACTGCGGGCAGAGCGGGTGACGTTGCATCTCGAAGTGGGGCAGGTGGTATATATTCCGGGAGCGGCTGATTTGAGAAAAGGTGAAATTCAGGAAAGCCACGCAGCTGATAAAGAACAAGGGATTATAGAATATATAAAAATCCATGGAAGTATCAGCATGAAGGAGGCTACAGAGCTGTGTGGTTATAAAGCAAGATCAGCAACAAGAAAAATTATCGATAACATGCAGGAGAAGCAACTGATTGAAAAAATTGGGAATGGTCCCAAAACAAGATATAAACTAAAAAGTGACCTCTGATGGTCTTAGCGGAATGAATAGATGGTCTCTAATGGTCTTGATGGAGCGCATAGGTGGTCTCTGATGGTCTGCAAGAGTCCAATAAATGGTCTCAGAACTTTTATTCTGGAGGAAACAGTACATGAACAAGAATGCGATAAAGAAATTTGCCATAGAAGCAAGAAAAAAACTGATTGATTCTGTTACAGATAAAGCCGGTATGCTTGGAATTACAGAAAAATCATGCAGTGAACCAATCACAAAAGGACCAGACTTTGAAGTATACCAGACCGTTGCAGGAACAGAAGTAACATTGAATAAAAGACAATGTGAACAGAGAAGACGACTGGTATCCCAGATTGAATCCCGTGGATTTGAGGCTGTGGTAGAAGAAGTAGCTTATACCTGGTTCAACCGAATCTGTGCGATTCGTTTTATGGAAGTGAACGACTATTTTCCAAACAGAGTTCGTGTACTTTCTTCCGAAAAAGAAGGAAAAATGGAGCCAGATCTTGTGACACAGGCACCGGATGTTGATTTAGATCTGACTGTACAGGAAAAAGAAGAGATCATCAATTGGAAAATGAGCGGTACATCAGAAGATACGGATAAACTGTATTGCAAATTGTTCCTGAAGCAGTGTCATCAGCTGCATGATATTCTGCCGGGACTTTTCGAGGCAGATTCTGACTATATGGAATTGCTGTTTGGTATTTCCTATACCAATAAGGATGACGTCATCTATATGCTGGTGAATCCGGAGATGGGGATTCCAGAAGCAGATTTTAATGTATCTGCATTGGATGAAGAAGGCAATCCAACCGGACAGGTGGAGATTATCGGATGGCTGTATCAGTATTACAATACAGAATTGAAAGATGATACCTTCGCAAAACTGAAAAAGAATGTAAAGATCACGAAAGAAAGAATTCCAGCAGCCACTCAGCTCTTTACACCGGATTGGATTGTTCGTTATATGGTTGAAAACTCTGTAGGAAGAATCTGGATCGAACATTTGCGGGCAGTGGATCCAAGCACAGATGAAAAAACAACGGCAGAAAGATTCGGATGGAAATACTACCTTCCGGACGCAGAGCAGGAAGAATCTGTCAATGTAAAACTGGCAGAAATCCGTACTACATACAAAGATTTGAAACCGACTGATATCACCTGCATTGATCCATGTATGGGAAGTGGACATATCCTGATTGCAATGTTTGATGTACTGATGGATATCTATGAAAGTGCCGGATATGACAAGAGAGAAGCAGCATTTGAGATTGTAGAGCATAATATTCATGGACTGGATATCGACCAGAGAGCATATCAGTTGGCATACTTTGCAGTCATGATGAAAGGACGTGGATATAACAGACGATTTCTGCGAGGAAGAGAAGGAAAGCCAGAACCGAAGGTATATGCCATTGTAGAGAGTAATGAAATCAATCGGAATCATCTGCAATTCTTTGGGACACATTTGAGTGAAATGGAACGGAATCTGGCCGTGATGCAGATAGAAGGATTATTGGATACTTTTATAGATGCCAGAGAGTATGGCTCCATTTTGAATGTGGACAACTGTGACTGGGATGTGCTGGAGAAATTTGTGGAAGATCTGGATGCAGATGGACAGATTTCCTTTGAAAGTGTGGGAAGTGAAGAAACACAGGAAGCGCTAAGAAAACTGGTGAAAGTGGCAAAAAACTTGGGGCAGAAATATGATGCGGTGGTGACAAACCCGCCGTATATGGGAGCAAGCAATATGAATGCCACACTCAGCAAATATATAAAAGATAATTATGCAGATTATAAATCAGATTTTTTCTCTGCATTTATCATTAAATGCTCAAGTATGGCCAAAATGCAGGGATATCTTGGATTTTTAACTCCATATGTATGGATGTTTATTCAGTCTTACGAAAAACTGAGACAGTATTTATTTACAAGTGCGACAGTTCAGACATTAATACAGTTTGAATATTCAGCTTTTGAGGAAGCTACAGTACCAATCTGTACTTTTGTATTTAAAAACTCATATGTAGATAAAAAGGGATGCTATTTGAGATTAACCGATTTTCGTGGAGGAATGGAAGTTCAGCGAAAAAAGGCACTTGAAGCGATTAATGATCATGAATGTGGATTTTATTATGAACAGAATGCAAAGAATTATTCAAAAATTCCAGGAAGTCCAGTGGCATATTGGGTGAGTTCAAAAATGCTTGAGGCATTTCGACTAGGAAATAGATTTGCGGGAGAAACCAAAAAAGGTGTATTAACAGGAGACAATAATACATATCTTCGTCTATGGCATGAGGTAAACATTGATAAAATTGGGTTCAATTTGTATTCTCATGAAGAAATGATAAATTCATCTATGAAATGGTTCCCGGTGACATCAGGAGGCGAAAAAAGACGCTGGTATGGTAATTTTGATACTGTTGTAAATTTACAGAATGATGGAGCAGATATAAAAGCAAATGTAAAGAATTATCGTTTACGAGAACCAAAATACTATATGTTAGAGGCCATAACTTGGACAGAAATATCTTCAAGTATTTTTACATGCAGATACGTACCGAAAGGAATTTTGTTTGGTAATGGTGGCCCAGTGAGTTTTTTCTTTAACAAAAAACTCATGTATTATTTAGCACTTTTGAATTCAAAGGTTACAATGGAAATATTGGGATATCTGGCTCCAACAATAAACTATGGCCCTGAGCAAATAAACAGAATACCAATCGTGTATTCAAATGAAGATGATGTAAAACAATTAACAAAGAAGAATATTCTTTTATCACGAATTGATTGGGATTCCTATGAAACCTCGTGGGACTTCCAATGCCATCCACTTCGTCGAAAAACTTCTACTATTGCTGAAGCCTTTGCGCAATGGAAAAAAGAATGTGACGAGCGTTTTGAACAGCTAAAATCCAATGAGGAGGAAATAAATCGTATTTTCATCGACATCTATGGATTACAGGACGAATTAACACCAGAAGTAGAAGATAAAGATGTCACTGTTCGCAAAGCTGATTTAAGCAGAGATATCCGCAGTTTTATTTCCTATGCAGTTGGGTGCATGTTTGGTCGATATTCTTTAGATAAAGAAGGATTGATATATGCTGGTGGTAACTTCAATGACTTTTATAAAAAAGAGGATTTGGTATTAGCGAATGGTGATGGAAGCATTCTGTTAATTTCAGATGATGGCAGTGCATTGAAAGTTGACGAACGATATGGAAAAATAAAAGTAGATAATGAATGGCGAGATGTTTCATTTGCCTCAGATTTAGATAACTGTCTTCCGATAACGGATGAAGAATACTTTTCAGATGATATTGTAGGACGTTTTGTAGAATTTGTCAAAACCGTTTACGGAGCCGATACCCTGGAGGAAAACCTGGATTTCATTGCCAGGGCATTAGGCAATAAGGGCGACACTTCCAGAGAAGTGATCCGCAATTATTTTTTGAAGGATTTTTATGCGGATCATCTGAAGGTTTACCAGAAGCGCCCCATCTATTGGCTGTTTGACAGCGGGAAGGAAAATGGGTTTAAGGCTTTGATCTATATGCACCGTTACAATGCGGATACGGTAGGGCGTGTAAGAACCGATTATCTCCATCGAGCACAGAAATATGTAGAAACAGCGATGCAGAGCGCTCAGTATACCATTGAGAATGCTGCTTCCGCTTCTGAAAAATCAAAAGCCACAAAAGCAGTGACGAAGTATACGAAACAGATCGCGGAAATGAAGATCTATGATGAGGCCATCGCTCATATTGCCAATCAGAGAATTGAGATTGATCTGGATGACGGAGTGAAGGTCAATTATGTAAAATTTCAGGGTGTAGAAGTTGCCCAGGAAGGAAAGAAAGCATTAAAAGTGGATCTTTTGGCGAAACTTAAATGATATAAATTCAAAAATCTGTTGGAAAAGAGAAAATGCGATGGTATTACAAGAGCGTGATTATACAAAATTTATTAGCGAAGAAGAAAAAAGTGCTTTTGAGCTGGAAATGCAAATAGCGGGTAGAAAAGGGATAAAAAATAATAGAGAATTTCCAAGATTTTCTCATCCAGATGAAGCCGTTAGAGAATTTATATGGCATAAACGATCATTATTTCCAAATAATTATCTGCATTTATTAGAATATAAAAAATTAGACTTTGATGAAGAAGCAGATAATTATCATAAGATTATTTATAAAGCAAAAAATGAGCAGGAAATCCAGCAATATGTAAAATTAAATCATAAATGGTTTATTCCGGGATCCATATTTTTAGATTACAATTTCGGTCATCATGATGCGTATTTATTCCCGGAACAGAAACTGGGGAATGAGTATGCTGCGGATTATATGCTATTAGGAAAAAGTTCAGATGGATATAGTATTATCTTGGTTGAATTTGAAAAAGCAGATGTTCCCTATTGTCGTACTATTGACAATATGGAAAGCGAAAGTGTAAGAAAAGGAATTACGCAAATTAAAGATTGGCAAAGATGGATGGGACAATGTCGGGATTATTTTTTGAAGAATATAGGATTGTCACAAAAAGGAATAGATGTTCCCATATATAGAATATTCTACTATTTGGTAGTGAGTAGAAGAGATTATATGAATGAAACGGTATGTGAAATTAGAAGCCAAACGATGTATGATATGCATAATGTAAAAATTGTGACTTTCGACAGACTAGAAGATAATATCCGAAAATTGAAATCGTATCATACGTGGTAAGTACTTTTGGGGAGAGCAGATGGAAAAAAGAAAAATAGTATATTTTATAATTGCTGCGATTGCGTTTCCTATTGCTATTGATTGGCTTGTTTTTTCAAATGCATTTCCAAGCCATATAACAAATGAAGCATGGGCTGGATTTCTGGGAAGTTATATTGGTGGTTTATGTACTATGGCTGCAGTATTTATTACTATTTCTGATAATAATAAGAAAATTAAAGAACAGGAAAAACAAAGAAAGCTACAGCAGGAAGAAGAAAAAAGATTAAACATACGACCATACTTAGATACACGTTATACTTATTTTGAACATGATGTAAAAATTGGCGATAATGATAGAATATTTGATATCGAGAATGAACATACAAGTATGGTACATTTTGATATTAGTCCCTCTAGGCGTAAACAAATTGAGATCACCAATAAAATGCAAGAATCAAGACTTTTGTGCGTTGATTATATCATCAGTAACGTGGGAGCGGGTAGTGCAATAAATATGGTAGTCACTGTTAATAATTTTAAAGAAAATATGGCAATTGCAAAGGATGAAACTGTGCAGTTGTTGTGTATTATATATATTAGGGATAATACACCATCAGATTTAAAAATTAAGTTGACATATAGTGATGTCGAAGAACGTGGAAGATACGAAAAGGAAGAAATTATCCATATAGATATTGATGAAAACGGAGAACTTATTTCGAGGATGTTAAAAAGAGAGCAACAAAAAACTGTAGAAATAAGCAAAAAGGAAGGTTAGTGGTGATAAATAATGAATTTATGTATTTCATTAGATTTTGTCCAATACCAACTTATTATTTGCAGAAACTAAATATAATTTAAGCTATATGCATAAAATTTGGTTTAGAATGAGGTAATGTCGAATGAAGCTAAAAAATATCAAGATTTCCAATTACAGATGCTTCAAAGAAGTAGCGATTGATTTTGATGATCATATCACATTGGTAGTTGGTAAGAATGGAGCAGGAAAGACAGCAATACTGGATGCAGCGGCTGTCTCAGTCAGCACCTTTTTACTGGGAATAGATGGTGGCGTAAGCAGAAGTATAGTAAAGGATGATGCCAGATATGAATTCCATGATTTGAACGGAACGATTGATCCGCAACATCAGTTCCCGGTAGGTATCGAGAGCACTGGCGATTGCCTGGATCAGCAAAATGTGAAATGGATTCGCTCTTTGAATTCCGAAAATGGCAAGACAACCATTAAAGATGCGGGGGAATTGACCGCTCTTGCGAAGAAAGCGCAGAGTCAGATTATGAAAGGAGATAAGTCTCTGATACTTCCTTTGATTTCATATTATGGAACCGGACGTTTATATGCACAGAAGAAAGAAAAGAGAAACTTGAAATCTTTAACGGAGTTTAAACGTCAGGTTGGCTATGTGGATTGTATGGCAGCAGAGTCCAATGAAAAGCTGATGTTGAACTGGTTTCAGATGCAGACACTGAAAAGCCTTCAGGAGCAGCAGAAGACAGGCATACTGGACAGACCGTTGCTTCTGAAAACGGTTGAAAAAGCAGTTTGCAGAAGTTTTGAGAGAATCAGCGATGCACGAAATGCCAGCCTTATCTTTGATCTTGATACCCATAGACTGGTACTGGAATTTGAATCCGCAGATGGCAATGCACAGAAATTTGCGATGGACGAGATGAGCGATGGATATAAGAATACACTTAGCATGATTGGCGACATTGCCTATCGTATGGCAGTGCTAAACCCTACTCTGGGAGATCAGGTGCTGGAAAAAACACCTGGTGTTGTACTGATTGATGAAATTGATTTACATTTGCATCCGCAGTGGCAGCAGACTATCTTAAGTGACCTCCATGCAATTTTCCCAGAAGTTCAGTTTATTGTCAGCTCTCATGCACCTGCAGTTATCAATTCTGTTCCAAGAGAACAGATCCGGATTCTGGATCGTGGAGAAATATATATGCCTGCGGCACAGACCTATGGAAGAGATGCAAATTCCATATTGCGAGAGGTTATGAATGTATCAGAACGTCCGACTGATATCAAGCAACGTATGGACTTATTTTATGCATATATGGATGAAAATAATTACAAAGAAGCAGACAAGGTTTTGACGGAGATCGAGGCGATTGTTGGAACGACAGATCCAGATATCGCAGCTGCAAGAACATCTTTGGATTTAGAGAGAATATTGGGGGAATAGATTATGATCGTTATAAAAAGAGGCAAAGAACCCAATAGTCTTCTGAAATTCCGCAAAGAAAATCCGGATGCGGATTATGAATCTGATATGCCTACAGATGTATTAAAAGACATCCGGGAACAGATGTGGGAAGAACAGAGAGGTCTTTGCGCATATTGTATGAAGAAGATTGAGGCTCCAAGTGTTGTGAGAATTGAACATTGCAGGCCGAGACATCCAAAGGACGAACAGGAACATGATAAAAAAGCAACGCTAGACTTTAAATGGATGCTCGGGGTGTGTTACGGAAACAGTCTGGTGAGAGGTGTGAAGCCAGAAGATACAACCTGTGATGCACATAGGGGCAATACAGAGCTGACAGTGAATCCGTTTGATAAATTGTCTGTCAGAAAGATTAAGTATAAAGCGGATGGAAGTATTTACTCAGATGATGCGGATATCAATAAAGATGTGACAGAAACATTGAACTTGAATTGTCAGGCGCTTTCTTTACCACAGACACGGAAAAATGTTTTGATGGCAGAGAAGAACAGAATCATGAGAAAGTGCAGAGGTAAATCACAAGATGTATTCATGCGTGAGCTGGAACGCACTTATGCAAGTCTTGTGCAGGAAAGAAATTTGACGCCGTATTGTGGCATTATTATTTCCTGGCTTGAAAGCAAATTGAAGATATCATAAACTGTGCAGGGATTTGGCACAAATAAACTTGAAGGTGAAAAGATGGATTTACAAAATATACAAGATCAGTTAAATACTGAATTTTTCAAGGAAGATACTCGGATCATATTCTGGTTTGATGATAAAGGGGAGTATGAAGATGAGGTATCTGAGTTGCAGTTGGACAATGCAAAATTACATATTCTGGATGGAACGAACTGGTTTTATTCCAAATGGTTATTGAATGAATCAGATACAGAGAGCAAGTATCTTGTATATGCACCATTTCCCAGACCAAGTGATGCAGAAAATCCTTTAGCAGATATGTATTATTACTCAGTTCCGTACTACACGGACCGGGTATCCCAGATGTCACAGGAGATCGGAATTGATAACCGGTTTAAAGAATATCTGACACAGTACAGCAACTTCTGGAAAAACAAGAATCGTATTGAGAAGTTTAAGGAACTCGGCATAGACCATTTCAATGTGGAAACCATTGATATTGGTCTTATTGCTGTGCTTACAAATGTGAAGACTCCGAACTTTGAAGAAATTATAAGACAATTATTGTTAAATGACAACGAAGCATATATGAAAGCCTTAGAGGACAATGGACTATTAGAAAAGTTCTGGGAATTATGTGAGAAATACTTTGGATATCAGTCTGACAATCCGAATACAAATGATCTGGCTGCTTGTATGCTTTTGACTTATGCATCAGTTACGCTGAAAGATGCACTGCCGGCTGTTTTGAAATCTTACGTTCTGAAAAAGAAAAATGATGTGGTCGTATTTGTGCGGAACCTGATGGACAATGTACTTTATCAGGATGCTTATGATGCATTATCAGAAAAAGTGAATAAGACATTACGGATAGTGAGCAGAATCCGGGATGAACTAAAAAAGGATGCTGACAAATCAAAAGATCAGTCTGCGCAGCTTCTGGATATTGCAAATTGTGATGCTTTCCTGGAACTGGATAATATCTTAATTGACTGGGCGCTGGATCAGCTGAATGATGAGATCCTGGATGCTCAGATTGATGGTATGAACCTTGCTCAGATCGCAGAGCAGCGAACTGCCAAGTCATGCCATTTTGGAAATGTATATAAAAATGAATATCAGGCGATCAAATATGCTTACCAGATGATGAAGGCGATATCTGTTCTGGAAGTGACCAGTGATATTAAAGCTATGGTGGCTGATTATCAGAAACAGACATATTTGGTGGATTCTTATTATAGATGGTTTTATAGTGCCTATGACTGTATCGAAGATGCAGAGAGATTTTCGCAGGTAAGAGAGCGGATTGAGAATATGTATTCCTTTACTTATCTGCAGAAAGTAACACCGAAATGGAATCAGGAATTGACGGATAATCTGATGGCGGATACCGGATTAAAACAGCAGGAAGACTTTTATAGCAATTACCTGAAGGCTTATGAAGGAAAGAATCGTGTCATCGTTATTATTTCTGACGCTTTCCGATATGAGTGTGCAAAAGAGTTGATGGAGCAACTGGAACTGGATGAAAAGTGTACACCGAAACTGGAATGTATGATCAGTGGACTACCGTCTGTAACATCGGTGGGAATGGCAAGTCTTTTGCCTCATAAGGAATTACAGGTAGATGATAAATTGAATGTCACAGTAGATGGACAGAGTTGTGGTGATCTGGCATCCAGGGATAAGATTTTAAAAGCGCAGAATGAAAATAGCGTAGCTTTAGCGTTTGATGAAGTGGCAAGTGCCAATAAAGAGAAAATCCGTGAATTGCTGCAGAAGAAGAATATCGTATATATTTATCACAATCAGGTAGATGCTCGTGGGGATAAACCTGTCAGTGAAAATGAAGTATTTACAGCTTGCTCAGAAGCAATCGAAGAGATTCATAAGCTGATCAAGAAGCTGACCAGCTATATATCAGCACCAAAATTCTTTGTTACAGCAGATCATGGTTTCCTGTATAAGAGAGACAAGCTGCATGAATTTGATAAAGTATCCTATGATCGGGAAATCTGTGCATACTCCAATAAACGGTTCCTGCTTACAACACAGAAGGTAAATGAACCGGGAATGAAATCCAGATTGATGACATATATGAATAACTTATATGTGACGACACCGATTGGAGCAGACATATTCAAAGTGGCCGGTGGCGGACAGAACTATGTGCATGGTGGCTCTTCTCTGCAGGAGATGTTGATTCCAGTTATCGAATTGACAACGAACACCAGAGCAGTTGCTTATGATTATGTAGATGTGATCCTGACCTCTGTGAACCGGAAAGTGACAAACCTGATCACTTACTTTGATTTTATCCAGACAGAGAAAGTGACCGATACTATGAAGGCAAGAAGTCTGGTGGCATATTTTACGACGGAAGATGGAGAAAAGATATCCTTCGATGTACCAATTGTAGCAAACAGTCGGGAAGATGCACCAGAGAAGAGAACATTCCATGAGAAATTTACATTGAAGTCCAGAGAATATAAGTATGGTGATAAGTATTATCTGGTGCTGGCAGATGCGAATGACGAGAAGAATATTCTGCAGCAGTATGAATTTATGATTGATATTGCATTTGTGGATGATTTTGGGTTTTAACTGAGGAGAAATGTGGAAAATGAATAACATTGTTCTTACAACAAGTGCTGTTATGATGGAAACCATGTGGGAAGAAAAAAGAAAAGATTTACTTGATTTAATAACCCCATTTGTATTGTATTCCATTGCACAAAAAACATCCATTGGTGGAGAAATAAAAATTGATTATATTATGCAAAGTATGGGAAATTTTTATGGCTATAAAGATATTCCAGAGTCGGTAATTAGAAAAATATTGAATAGAAATCCTAAAAAATGTATAAAGAGAGAACGAAATAAATATTTTTTAATAAAAGACCTTGGCGAATTTGCTGATAATTTCGATAAAAGATGCAAAGAATGCGACGACAGAGTAAATAAAATTGGCGATAAATTAGCAGTTTATTTACGAAATCATTGTACACGATGGAAGCAGAATTACACATCAGAGGAGAGCATTCTACGTCTACAGGATTTTTTCTCTAGATATGGATTGTTTGTAGGGATAGATAGATTAGAACAGCGAATAGAATTATCACCTAAAGAACATGAAATAGATTACTATATTGGTAGATACATATTTGATAATAAAACAGATAATACAATAGAATATAGAGATATTCTGGATTTAGTAAAAGGGTATTTTTTAAAGACAGTAGTATATTTGCAACCTGAAAATGGAAATTTACTATCTGCAAATTATCGAAATGTAGATTTCTATTATGATACCCCAATTCTTTTAAACTTATTGGGCTATCAATCAGAAGAAGAGAAAAAGGCTGCTAATTTATTGCATGAACAGTTAAAAAAACAAAAAGCAAATTTTTGTTTTTTTTATCATGCTGAAACAGAAATGAAAAATATTTTATCAGCTTATCAATACTCACTGAGATCAGGCGAATATACAGGAAGAACTTTGGAGGGATTAGACAGGAAAAAATATACTGTCAGTGGTGTAGAACGTTTAAAAGACAATTGGAAAAGTCAATTGAAAAATACGTTTCAAATTATTGAAAAAAATATCCCAGAGTATAAAGTTAAAGAAAATGGAACAGTGGATGAAAGTGAAGTATTGGATGAAAAAGAACTAATAGCAAGTATACGTAAACATGCTAAAAGTTATAAGCAAGAAAATATCGAAAGAGATGTTGATTCAATACTTGCAATACATAGATTACGTAATAATTATGTGTGTGAAAATATTGAAAGTGCAAGAGCAATATTTGTGACAAATAATTTCGATTTGGCGAATTCAGTTAATAATTATTATAGAAGAAATGTTGATAAAAAAGCTTTTCCATTAGTGCTTACTTCAGCAGAATTATCAGCCATGCTTTGGGTAAAAAATGGGACAAGTACAGATTTGCCAGAAAAACAGTTGCTAAATAACGCATATGCTGCATTACAACCTATGCCGGAATTACTTAATAAGTTGTCAGAAGTGTTAGAACAAATGAAGTTGGAGGGGAGGGTAACTTCAGAAGAGGTTACTGCACTTAGAACAAGCCATTACGTACATAGAGAGCTGTGGAAAGAAACATTTGGAGATGAGAACCTAACCAATGAAAATACTATAATGGAAATCAAACAAAAATATGATGATAGCATTATAGCAAATTATAAGCAACAAAAAGAACTTGAAAAGGAAGAAGAAAAGCAAAAACTATATGAAAATGCCCAGTTAAGTGCTCTTGAGGCAGGAAAAAATGCTAAACAAAAGTGGCTTAGACGATTAAGAAATGGATGTGAATTAATTGCTGCATTGATATTTGTAGTATGTCTATGTGCAACAATAAAAACCTGGGGGAATTTCAAGTGGAACGTATTTTTTGTAGTTGTTATAGGAATTACCGCCCTATCTCTATATGATATATGTAAAGCAAGAGAACAATTTATAGATAGGGTATTAGTTAAAATTGCTAATCATCAAGAAACTCGTGTTATAGAGAAGAAGAAAAGTGAGTATTTAAAATTGTTTGAAGAAGAAAAGTAATACTTATGTAATTTTCAATGTGGAGGTACCTGGTTATGGAAGATTCGTTTTTAGAAATAGATGATAAAAGAGAAGAAATCAAGCAAAAACTCCGTCAATACTATGATGGTCGAATCGTTCGGAAGGATTTAACAAAGTCCATCCGTGAAGGAGCCAATGTCCCAGTCTATGTACTGGAATATCTTCTTGGGCAATACTGTAACTCTGATGATGAAGAGATCATTGAAGAAGGGGTAGAAAACGTAAAGCGTATTTTGAGAGATAATTATGTGCGTCCGGATGAGGCACAGAAGATTCTCTCTCTTTTGCGTGAACGAGGCAGCTATACTGTGATTGACCGTATCACGGTCGTACTGAATACAAAAGAAGACCGCTATGAAGCTACATTCTCTAATCTGGGTGTGAAAGGGATTCCGATTCATCCGGATTATGTGAAAGACTATGATCGTCTGCTTTGCGGTGGTATCTGGTGTATCCTGCAGATGGAATATGAGTTTATTGAGGAAGATAAGAAGAATACACAGCCAATTCGTATCCGTAAACTGACACCAATCCAGATGCCACATGTAGACATGGATGAAGTGAGAAATGGAAGAAAAGCATTTACAAAAGAGGAATGGATGGATATCCTGCTTCGCTCTACCGGATTGGAGCCTGAAAGCTTTAGTGAGAGAGCAAAATGGCTTTTAATTGCGCGTATGATCCCACTTGTAGAGAATAACTTTAATCTTTGTGAATTGGGACCACGTTCTACTGGTAAATCTTACATATATGAACAGATTTCTCCGAACAGTATTTTGGTTGCCGGAGGACAGACAACCGTTGCCAACCTCTTCTACAATATGTCCAACCATACAGTAGGTCTTGTTGGTATGTGGGACTGTGTGGCTTTTGATGAGGTTGCCGGTATTAAGTTTAAAGACAAAGATGGTATCCAGATTATGAAAGGATATATGGCATCAGGAGCATTTTCACGAGGAAAAGCGGAGATTCAGGCAAAGGCATCTATGGTATTTGTAGGAAATATCAACCAGAGTGTGGATACTCTTTTGAAGACATCCAGTTTATTTGATCCATTCCCGCCGGAAATGGGTACTGACACAGCGTTCCTGGATCGTATGCATTGCTATATTCCAGGCTGGGAGATTCCGAAATACAGACCAGATTCCTTTACCAATGATTATGGATTTATCACAGATTATCTGTCTGAGTTTATGCGTGAACTTCGTAAGGACAGTTACAGTGATCTGATGGACAAGTATTTCCGTCTTGGAAATAATCTGAATCAGCGTGATACCATTGCAGTTCGCAAGATGATTTCCGGATTTACGAAACTGCTGTATCCGGATGGAGAGGTGACAAAAGAAGAATTACGTGAGATTGTGGAGATTTCACTGGAACTTCGCCGCAGAGTAAAAGAACAGCTGAAGAAGATCGGCGGCATGGAGTTCTATGATGTAAACTTCTCTTATACAGATAATGACAGCTTTGAGGAGCATTATGTTTCCGTTCCAGAGCAGGGCGGCGGCAAGTTGATTCCGGAAGGCATGGGAAAACCGGGATCTGTTTATACCGTTTCCAAATCAAAGACAGGTATGATCGGTTGTTATATGCTGGAAACACAGATGATGCCTGGAAATGGAAAACTGACTTGTACTGGTATTGGATCAGGAAAAGAACCGAAAGAAGCAACCAATACAGCGTTTAATTACCTGAAAGCTAATGGAAACCGTATTTCTGGTCAGATTAGTACCACTACAAAGGACTATATTATCAATTATCAGGATATGCAGGGCATTGGAATGACTGGAAATCTGGCATTGCCGACGCTGATTGCAATCTGTTCAGCAGCACTTGGAAAGACACCACTTAACAGTCTTGCGATTTTAGGTGAGATCAGTATCGGTGGTACCCTGATTAAAGTGGATGAATTGGCAAGTACTCTGCAAGTATGTTTGGACAGTGGAGCGAAGAAAGTATTATTGCCAATTACTTCCGCAGGAGATTTGGGAACTGTGCCATCAGATCTGGTGGGAGCATTTAGCTTAATTTTCTATTCCTCCGCAGAAGAAGCAGTATTTAAAGCACTTGGTGTAGAATAAGACTTGAACACAGAACAATAGCAGACAAGAAGGTGATGAGTTATTTTTGAACAGGATTTTGAAGAGATGTTACGGCAGCACCAGGCATCTCTGGACGATAGAAAGAAATTTACCGCATTGGTAAAAGATTTATTTCCAGATCAGGCGAAGAATGTCAATCTACTGCTGATGGCATATAACATGGGCATTGCACAGGATATTCAGAGTGCATCCCATATCAATAATACCTTTGCTTTTCGCTATGTGAAGCAGCTTATGGACGATTTTGGTATGAGCCGTGTCAATGCAGATTGGATTGTATCGGTGTGGTGTTCCTGCTATGGAGGGAAAGTTCTTGGAAAAGTCTGCGATATTTCCATTCAGAAGCAGGGAGGCGGACCGGCAATTCAGGGAGAACAGTCATCTTCTGGCAAATCTTATGGGGATCTTTTTACATATGAGAAAAGCCGCAAGGGAAAAGGTCTTGCGGTGACTGGATTCCGTGGAGATAAGAACAAAACGATTATTTTTCAGAACAGATCCGGGAATACGCCGGTAGTGGAGATTGCAGATGACAGCTTCAGTAATTCTCCGACAGAGGAAGCCATTCTGACAGAAGGAATAGCGTACATTGGACGAAATGCTTTTTCAAGCTGTAACAAATTGCATCAGGTGGTGTTACCGATCAGCATCGAAGAAATTGAAGATTCAGCCTTTGAAAACTGTAGTAATCTCAAATCAATCTCATTGCCGATGGCATTGAAGACAATCGGAGATGGTGCATTGAAAGGGACTGGCTTGCGTACCGTCGAGATCCCGAAGAGTGTGTTCTGGTTAGGCGATGGAGTAATGGCAGATTGCCAGTCTATGGAGCATGTGAAGATTCCGGAGAACATTGGCAGGATCCCGGATCGTATGTTTGAAGGCTGTACGAATCTGAAAAAAGTGGAATTACATGAAAAACTGGGAGCTATTGGTGAACGAGCATTTTTCGGCTGCAGTTCTTTGGATTTTATTGTGATTCCGGACAGTGTAAAGCAGATTGGGCAAGATGCCTTTACCAATACAGACAAGCAGTTTATTATTCAATGTTCTTTTGGCTCTTATGCAGAAGAGTATGCCAGAAAGAACAAATTCAAATATCAGCTGGTATAGTATAAGTTTCAGATTGTCGCCTGCTATGCGACAACGAAAGAGAAGATTTACGGTATATTGACTGGGTAAAGAGGTGAGAGGATGGGACTTTTTGATGCACTATTTGGAAATCGTAATCAGATCCCTACAGTGACAACGATATTGCCAGATGCAGCAAGGCAGGAGATCATTGCTGGCAGACTTCCAATTTTAAATACAGACAAACTGTTCCTGAAACGTGGAGAGAAGATCCATTTTATTGATAAGGCAATCAATATGGAACAGAAGACAGTGAAAGAGTTCCGTCATGTGGGTGGAAGCGCACCTGGACTATTTGAAGGAACCAGATGGAGTTCCGGAAGAGGAAGAACGGTGGAACATACAGAACTTGTGCAGCACCGGGGAATCTTATACATAACAAATCAGAGGATTGTGTTTCAGGCAACGG
>ERZ1643249.1422-NODE-1422-length-24245-cov-15.613890_pt1 | contig 24245 bp, 25 predicted proteins | sample MGYA00579263_ERZ1643249 | MGnify/ENA primary metagenome ERZ1643249 (study PRJEB29033, sample SAMEA4952264) | chicken gut metagenome | biome: Broiler Chicken; feature: Gastrointestinal Tract; material: Caecum | place: Ireland | collected 2018 | study: Broiler... | reverse complement strand
TTGTGGTAATAGATATTTTTGTTTATCATATTTCTACACTTTTACTAACATTTTTAAAAGGAAAACATTTTTAATCTTGTCTCATTTTCTCAAAAAAATAAAATATATAAATATCTTTGCATAAATAAATATAAAACCTATAAAATGATCACAAAAAAAAGTGGATGGCATTTATAAATTTCATCCACTTCTTCTCAACCTTATTTTTTCAACATTATTTTTTAACCTTATTTTTTAGACTTTATTCGACCTTTACTGGTTCTCTTGGTCGTCTGTTAATTTACTATCATTGTTGGCTTGTGATATGTTATCATTGTTGGTCTGCGATTTGTCATCGCTATCTTTGCACATTGATGCTTGTTTGTCACTATCTTTAGCCGTTTGTGATTTGTTGTCGTCTAGCACATTTGGTTTTCTTTCGCCCTTATCTTGGCTTTGTAACTGTTTCTTCTCTTTTTGTTCTTTGATAAGTTTTATCCTACTATCGGTATCAGCCAAAACATGATGTGCAGCATCATATGCACCCGCATCAGCATCTGTCGTCAAATGACTCTTGTAAAACTCGGATGCAAGATCAAAGTAAGGCTGACTTGTCATATCTGCAACCATCTTCAAAATTTGTGGTTTAAACTCTTCGCTCAATGTATACCTAAAACTCTTTATGGCATATTTATCATCATCAATTTCAAAAGGTTCTCTTTCTTCAAAAATCGTTCGTGCTAAATCGCTGTTAAACTTGCCTTGTAATTTGATTTTAGTTAAAGCATTTAAAAAGTAATTTTTCATTTTGCAAAGTGCTATGTAACGGAGATTTGTAGCATCAAATTTTAAAAGTTGTGATATATACTGGTCAATCATCTTGTCATTGTTAACACCTTTAGCCTGATTTTGATCTATAATACCTGCATATAAAAATGGGCTTTCGTAAGGTGAAATATCTTGAAGTTTAGAAATATCCCAGATAAGTCTTAATGAAGAATCAATTTTGCCTTGGGTAATTTCCAAGTCTCCACGTTCTATAATACTATCCATATCAAAAACTAGGACAGAATAGACGAGCATTTTGATTTCTTCGAGGTTTACACCCTTTCTAGTAAGGTCTTTAACATAATCTATAATAATATCTCTACCAAAAAGGTATTTGTGGTGAACGGCATATGAATAATCACAAAGAAGGTCAAACAATCTTTTTGTGTTATAGAAAAAATATTCGTATGGCAAGTTTCCTTTTGACAATTCCTCTATCATTTTTCCACAACTTGCTGGCACGTCTTTATCGACAAAGAAGCATTCATTTGTCAGTGAGTTTTTCTTTATCTCATCCCAAATTTCATTTGATGATTTGCCTTTTTTATCTATGAAAAGTTTTAAATCTTCTATATTTTCGTCTACAATCTCTTGAACCTGCTCTTTAGGCGGATAATAAGTTAGTCCTTGCATATTTCCCTCTCACAATTTTAATATACATAATTATAACACATTCAAATTAGATTTTCAAGCCCTTTTTCGCCATACATTTCAAGCAAAAATCTATCGATTGCTCAAGTGTCATATTGCTATTATCTAAAATGATGGCATCATCCGCTGGTTTGAGCGGTGCAACTTTGCGATGTTCGTCTCTATAATCTCGTTCTCGCAAATCCTTTAATATCTCATTAAAAGTCAGACTTTTATCTTTATTCTGTTCAAATCTTCGTTTCGCACGAACCTCTTCTGAGGCGGTAACGAAAAATTTGATATCTGCATTTGGCAAAACGACACTTCCTATGTCTCGTCCTTCCATAACACAGTTATATTTATCTGCAAAATCGCGTTGAATAAGCCTCACCTTTTCTCTTAGCACAGGAAATGGTGAAATTTTGGAACTTAAAACTGATATTTCCTCTTCTCGTAGGTGCTTGGTATAGTCCTTGCCATTTATTACTACGTGCTGAAGGTCGCCTTCAAAAAATATATCGACTTTTATATCTTTCACAAAATTTTCTATCATTTGCTCATCAATATTTTGAGATCTTCTATCCCTAAAAGCACAGGCAAATCCTCTATAAATCGCCCCTGTGTCGAGGACATGAAATCCTAGTTTTTGTGCAAGTCCTCTTGCAAGTGTACTCTTGCCACTTCCAACGTGACCATCAATCGCAATATTTATCATAAACTCCCCTTTTCTATCTTTTTAATTATACCAACTATTAAGACAAATTTCAAAATGATTTGTAACTATTTTGAAATTTTGTTGTGTTTTGCTATAATTATTATATGAAAGATAAAATTTTTGATGGTTTTGAGCCACTTGTGGATAAAAATAGTAAGGTTTTGATTTTAGGCTCTTTCCCTTCGGTCAAATCACGTGAAAATTGTTTCTATTACGGCAACCCTCAAAACAGATTTTGGAAAGTGCTTTCTAGTATTTTTAATGAAAAGATACCTCTGACTATTGATGAGAAAAAAGAATTATGTCGAAAGCATAATATTGCACTTTGGGATGTTGTGGTAAGTTCTAATCTTATAGGTTCGGCTGATACAACTCTTGAAAAGTCTAATTTTTCACTCGCTGATATTGATACTTTGCTGAAAAATTATCCGAATATTAAAAAAATCGCTTGCAATGGTAAACTTGCCTTCAAATTATTTCAAAAGCACTTTGCTCATCTCAAAATTGATGCGGTGTACCTTCCTTCAACAAGCCCAGCGAATACTAGGTTTGATATGAATATTTGGGTAGAAAATTTAGAAATCAACAATTGATAAAATAAAAAAATCACGATAAAAGTCTCGTGATTTTTTATGATTATAAAATTAATTTACTTTGACGAATACATAGTAATAAGGCTTACGTCCACCAAAGCAATAATCTCCAGACTTATGTTCCATAAACATATATTTTTTACCATCTATTTCTTTTATAACATATGCTGAAGCGGTTTTATATTCTGTGTTTAAAATAAAGCCTTTTGTCCACTTAAAATCTTGCATATTTGCCTTGCCATCTTTATAAATACAAATCGTCTCTCCGTTTTCAAGTAGTACTAAATTGTTATAAAGCATTGAGGTGTATTTTTTATCTGGAGAAAAATCCGCAATCTCTCTGACAAAGCCACAAGTTTTCCAAACACCCTTAACATTGTCATCTTCAAAAGGTAAATCTACATTATCCTTAATTTCAATTTCGTCAATGTTGTACTTTTTGTGGTCAATATTTTGATAAACTGCATAGTACTCAGCAATTCCTGACCTATTCCAATCAAAAACAATCACAAGTTTATCATCTTTATAATAGTATTTCATAGGCACGTCATTTATAAATATATAGTCTTTTGTCCAAAAGTCTATTACCCAATAACCCTCGCCATTTGGCAAAATAAATAAATCGTTAATGGCGAAATTCTCCGACTTATAAAACTCACATTTTTCTATTTCATCTTCGCTATCACACAAACCTAGTAAATGCCATTTCCCTATCAGTTGTTCGTCATTTATAAAATTTTTCATAATATACTCCCCTTTTTCATTTTTATAAAGGTTAGAAATGTCTCGAATTGCTTTTTTCATTCTTTTAACCTGTTTTGAAAGGTCTTTAATCTTTTTATCTAAAGTTTTATCATTGAAGTTTTTTATCTCGTTAAGTTTAAAACCCATCTTTTTAAGGTAAACTATTTTAAGTAGTTCTTCAACGTTCTTTTCGTCAAAACGTCTATACCCTGTGATAGAGTCAATTTCTGCCGGCATGATTAACCCTATTTCTTGATAATATCTAATCGTTTTGACTGGCACACCTGTTAATTTTGAAAAATCGCTTATTCTTAACATATCTTTTCTCCTTTATGCCTACAATATATCATTACACCTTACTGGAGAGTCAATAGTTTTTTTCAAAAAAAAGTCTATTTTTTGAATAGACTTTTTAAAAATTTTATTCATTTTAATTATTTTTTCTTCCGTGGAGCAAAGACCAAACAAATTAGTGACGAGCCAAAGGCAACTAAAGCTCCCCAGCCGACTGTTACGTATATACCCATCTCTCTAAAGCCGTCCCAAATTTCCTTTCCACCTTCACCTAAAATGGCAAACATATCGTTTATACAATACATACCAATCATAATAACTGCAACAAGCATACACAGAAAGAACATTAGTCCTGCGACCTTTGCTCCAATAAATGACTTGTTGTTTGCAGCACGTGCAATCAGGTTGACAAGGGTGAGTAAAAGCATTATTCCAGCAAAGACAAGTGCTAAAATCAAGAATACCGCTGCCACAGTGTGATATGTCCCTTGATTTTCATCAAAGGTTATAAAATCAAACAGGCTCCTCTTGAAATCATATGAATCAAGGTTTCCTTCGCTATCCGTTCCGTATGCACCTATAACTGGTTGTGAAAACATTACTATTGAAAGTACACCAAAGATTAAAGTTATAATTCCACCTATCATAAAATCACCCTACTACTTTAAATTTTGAAAGTTTCTTCTTAATATCTTTAGTTAGTTTTACTTTGTTATATTTCTGTTCTCTGTAAACAAAAAGTTTGTTTTCATCATATGCAAGGTTAATTTTAAGTCTTTTCTCTTCAATCGTATCTTTTATATGTTTTCTCTTCGCCTTACTTTTTTGACTTCTTTTCTTGATAGCCTTTGTAAAGTCAAAGTTTTCAAGGTCAACGTTTTCTTTTACTGTCCTAATCTTTTCAACACGTTTTGGAATGCCTTTATAGTCAACAGGAAGTGTCACCTTGTCTTTTCTTTCACGTATTTCAACTTGGTCGTATGGTATTGAAATATTATTGCGTTTAAGTTCGTTATATACAAGTTCTAAAACGTCATAGTACACATCCCAATAATCTTCGCTATCACAATAGCATCTTGCTGTAAACTGGATGCTACTTGAGTTTAATGCACTAAGTCTGCAGAATGGTTCTGGATCTAAAAGGACTTTTCCATTGCTTATCATACAATCTTTTATAAGTTTTTTAACCTGTTCGACATCGGTTTCATAAGCAACATCAAATGTAAAGTCTACCCTACGAGTTTTATTTGTGTCGTAGTCGACAACTGAACTATTGACGATTGTAGAATTTGGTATGGTAACACGTTTGTTATCGCCTGTAAGAATGGTGGTAAAAAGGAAGTTTATCGCTATAACATTGCCTTCTTTGCCATCAACTGCAATATAGTCACCCTTTTTAAACATTTTGTTTGATACAATAACTATTCCGTTTGCAGCATTGGCGATAATGTTTTCAAGAGCCATACCTATAGCAAGAACGAGAGCACTGATTGCAGTCAAAAGTCCTGTGATATTTATACCAATAATGCTCAATAGTATCAAAACAAAGACAACATACAAACAAATCTTGATTATTGCAATGATAAAACCAACGGTAATCTTTTCCATCTTGGTTTTATATAATAGTCTTCTCGTAAGATTTATTAATAATTTAATAACTATTATACCGATAATTAAAGCAGCAAAAAAGATTACAATATTCCATGCATTAGTTTCAAAGAAGTTTACAATGTCATTCCAAATTGCACCCCAATCCATACTATCACCCTCTTTTGTTTATATAATGATAGTACTATTGCCATGTTTTGTCAACATTTATTTAATATTTTTTATCTTTTTTATTTAATATTTTTTATCTTTTCCCACGGGAAATTCTCTCTTCCAAAATGGCCATAGCAGGCGGTCTGTTTATAAATTGGTTTTAATAGGTCAAGTTCGTCTATAATATTTGATAAACTAAAATTGAAGTTATTTTTTACAAAGTCATAAATATCTTGCATAGGTACTTTATTTGTGTCAAAGCACTCAATATAGATACTTATAGGGCTTGGCAAACCGATTGCATAACTTAACTGGATTTCGCACCTAGACGCAAGGTTGTGAGCGACTATATTTTTTGCAACGTATCTAGCATAATATGCCCCTGACCTATCCACCTTTGTGGCATTTTTAGAACTAAAGCACCCTCCGCCTACTTTACCTTCACCACCATAACTGTCAACGACTATCTTACGTCCCACACAGCCACTATCAGAAAATGAGCCCCAAATGGTGAACTTTCCGCTCGGATTGATTAAAAATTTGGTCTCTGGGCTCAAGTACTGCTTATACTCCTCCAGCACCTTATCTATAACTTGAGATTGAATGGCAGTCCTAATTTCATTTTCTGTCAAACTGTCGCTATGAGACACTGAAATAAGGATACAGGTTATCTCTTTAGGCTGGCTATCCATATACCTAGCAGAGACTTGACATTTCGCATCTGCAAAAAACTTATCCGTTGTGTGTCTAAACTTCTCATATTCATACATGAGTTTATGTGCAATAACTATTGTAAGTGGCATAAACTCTTTTGTCTCGTTTGTCGCATAACCATACATTATACCTTGGTCGCCTGCACATAACTCTTTTCTTTTTACCGCTTGGGCAATATCTGGACTTTGGCAGGACAATTCTTTTATTATGGTAAAATCATTTTTATAGCCTATTTCTTTCAAAATATCCCTTGCTATTAACTCATAATCTATCTTTGCCTTCGTTGTCGCCTCGCCATAGATAAAAAGTTTGTCATTTTTTATGGCACACTCAACCGCCATTTGGCTGTCCTTATCCTGCCTTAATGCCTCATCTAAAAAGGCATCTGCTATTGTGTCGCAAGTCTTGTCTGGATGCCCTATATTTACACTTTCGCTTGTGATAATCTTTTCCATAATATTCTCCTATTTCTATTTTTCTCAATTTCTTTAAATAATTATATATTATTTTTTTTAGTTTATAAAAGTCGACATTTTTCTTAAAATTTTTTAAATATAAATCTCTATTTATTTCAATCATAATAGCATAAAAATACTTTATATTTTTATCATAAATATTATCTGGAATCATTGCACCTACGTACGGATAATTAATTCTTGTTTTATAACCTTTAGTTTGAAAATACGTGGTCGTAAAATCAATAATATTTTTATCAATATACTTTTCATTAATTCCTATACAAATATCAGGAAAATCTCCTTTTTGGTCAAGTACAATATCTTTTGAAAAGGAGTGACAATCTACTAAAATAATAGTTTTTTTGTTTAAATTTTTAGTTTTTTTATCTAGTTTTTTATGCACTGGAAAATAAAATTTATTTAATATTTTATTTTTATATTTTTCATCTATGTTTATAAATTCTTTGCCCTGATGTGTTTTCGTATAAACAACACCAAGTCCGAACTTGCTCATACATTCTTTACTATCATCAATAAATTTCTCGCAGTCACAAACTATTCTTGACACCCTACTTTTTATATTACAAAATCTATACGAAGAAAAAAGTTTATCAGTATACAAATCGGTCATTGACATATTGAAAAATCTAATTTCACTATCACTCAGCAATTTTTCATGTTTTTTAAAAATATGGGGCAATTTAATACTAGAATGTGGCAAGAATAATATAATTTTATTCTTCACCATAAAGTGTCTTAAGTCCCTTAAAATCTACAATGTCTTTACCCTTTTTATCAAGTTTCCAACACATGGTTGATACATAGCCAAGTCTTCCGTTTTCTAAACAAAAATGATACCCTTTTCTATCCGTTTCTGGTTCAATCTCATTGCCATTTAGCCATTTTACACCTTTTGATTTTAAAAAAGATAGCAGTGATTTAGTATCTCCTTCGTTGATGCTTACCCAAATAGTTTGATTAATTTTAATAGTTTTTTTCATATTTTTCTCTCCTTTTATTTAACCAAAAGAGAGATTGAAGAATTTTTCAAAATTAGATTGAAAAATAAAACCCCATCGTTTCCGATGGGGAATGTTATCATCTTCTTAACTTATCGCCATCGGTCTGCCATTAGCACCTTATCAAATGATAGGTTGCTGTGTGGTCAAAGGGGCAGTCCCTCGCACACTCTTTATGGTTATGTCAATATTATACTCTTTTTAATCTAATTTTGCAAGTAAATTTACTAAATTTTTACAATTTCTTCAATATTTTCTTCTTTAGTCTCTTCTTTCATAGTTTTTCCTTTCACAGAAGCAAGTTTTTCATCGCACATTGCAAAATATCTCTCGTACGACTTTTTGCAATAATTCTTATGAACCTCATCCTCGTAAATGTTTGGATTGTTAAAATTATAAGCACCATTTACCTTCCATTTTTCAAATAATCCTATCTTTATTGCATTCTTAGGGCATAAAAATGAACATCTCATGCACATTAGACAGTTGTTACCAAAATGAAATTCGCCGTCTTTTATGGTTATATTGTGAGTTGGGCAGATATTCACACACTTTCCGCAGTGAATACAATTTTTGGTCACTTTGTACCTCTTGCCATTAAATCTACCGCCCCAATGCTCTATTCTAAACAGCCATGCAATAAAACTACCCATAAAAACATCGTCAAGCAGGGAGTATTTACCGCTCAAAAGTTCCTTACAATCTATTGGTATAACTTCCTGTGCCGTCTTCCACATTTTGTATGCCATGTTGTCGGTGTGCCTAAAGATAATGTTATACGGCATACAGTAGTGGTACTCATTTGTGACGTTGTACCCCTTTCCTTTCAATATCTTGATAAGTTTTATTGATGAAATATTGTTGAGTTTGAGTGGCTCACCTGACGTGTTGACAATAAACACCCGTTTGCCCTCGCAGTACGGAAGCGACTTTGCAAAGTCGAGTATAATTGAGGGTGCATTGAATGCATGAACAGGATAGGCTATACCTATCATTTCATAATCGGTCACATCATAGTCAAACTTGTTTGTCTCAATTTTGTATGTATCACAAGTCACTCCTTCGAGTGAAAGAGCCTCTACGTATTTATTGACAACTTTTCTAGTGTTGCCAGTGCCTGAAAAATAACAGATTAAAACTTTCATTTTCTCCCCTTTTATCGCCTTTCTATCTTCGCCGTAAAGTTTTCATCAAAATAATAAAGATTGTTCTCAGACTCATCGTGACTATCTAGCCAAATTTGTGCAAAAATCTTGTCCTTCTTTGACAGTCTATCAAAATCCCAAACATTCTCGCTGTAAATCCTATTGTACCAATGTCCACCCTTCATAACAGTAAAGGCAGTCGCAGTAAACTTTTCGCCGTCCTGTGTCAGCCATTCAAGTTTTTGATACAGGTCATCAAAATTTTTAGACAAAAGTTCCCCTCCATGAGCATGGGCAACATTTTGCAGGTCTTTTATAGTTATATTTTCATAATTATCAATGTTAAAATAGTAGTCTATAAGTTTTGCATTTTCTCGCTTCCTAAGTTTTAAATAGTCAATCTCTTCGCCGTTTTCACCCTTATTCTCTACCAAGAGATTGAATTTTGACCAGTCTTTCCCTAACTTTTCATACTTATCTACACCTTTGAAGTATGCTATCATTTTAGCCTCATCGTGATGCTTATACCAATAGGCTGGCGAATTTTTGCTCTTAAAAAGTCTCTTGATTGCAAAGGTAGAGATCACCGACTTTGGAACCGCCTTGCCAAGATTGTAACACCAATACTTTTTGGCAATCTCCTTCCAATATTCGTCAGTTGTCTGTTTTTGGTAGTCAAATAGTTTATCTAAAAGTTTGCTATCATAAAACCACATACCATGGAAGTTACGGGTGGCATTGTAATAGGGCTTAAAAAAGTCTTTCGCACTTCCGCCGATTAGTTTAAAACCGTCATTTAAGGTATCAAAGCCTGTGATACAATTTTCTTCTCCCCCACCAATGTTGAAAATATGTTTCCAAAAAACCTTAGATAAGTCCTCAGCCATATCCTTTCTTAAGATATTTGCAATGAGCAGTCCACTGTCATGTGCTGTTGCCCACTCAAGCGGTGCATTAAAGCAGGTGTGGAACATAAGCCCATCACTCATATTGTCTTTGAGCATATTGATGTGAAGCATGGCAGTCTGTCTAAGTACCACCCAGGTTTTTATCTCTGACTCCAGCACACAAAATTCTCCACGTAGTTTGGTCGCAGAATAAATATCATAAGGGCTAACAAGCAATGGGTCGCCAACCTGCCCCCATGGATGATGATAGTTACGGTTTCCGTACAGTGCGACAGTGGAAATATGTATGTATTTTGGCTGATATTCGCATGACTCAATCGCTTTTACAAGATTTTTAACCCCTGTTTCATTGCAGTCAATCGCACTCTGCGGGTCTTGGTCAGAATGTGGCGGAATAACTGCGGCAAGGTTAATTACATAGTCACAACCACTTACAAGCCTGTCGCAGACTTCCCTATCCTTTAAATTGCCATATATAACTTCAAATTTATTTTTGTAACTTCTATATTTTCTAAGAAGTTCCCTTATTCTTTTATCATCTGGCAAAACAAGAAATTTAAACTTGTCAATCCCTTCTATTTTAACCACCTCACTAAGAGTGGCTTGTCCCATGTTTCCTGTTATGCCGGTAATTGCTACTTGCATAATTTCTCCTAAAAAGCAAAAATGTTTTCAAAACATTAATCAATAATATAATAACATATAACAACAAAAATTGCAAACGTTTTAAAAATTAAATAGGAGATATTTGCGAGTGTTTTGTAACAGATGATAATATAAACTATGTGATGTTAAAATTTTATTTGCATAAAATTTTATAAATTCTAGCGAATTTGTGTGCTTCACACACCCATCACATAGTATGTATGACCATCAGCCTCACCCTTGCGAGCAAGTTCGGCTTCCGATAATATAAATTATATGTTGGTTGCTCATCAACAGGTCGCAAATCTTCTATCCCACTCCATCTAATAAAAAAATGCCGAACGGCATCTGGAGCTAACGGCGGGAATCGAACCCGCGACCTGTTGATTACGAATCAACTGCTCTACCGACTGAGCCACGTTAGCATATAGGATAAATCCCCATAAACTAAATGTATTATTATAAACCGCTTTTATGGTATAGACCTATAAAACTTTACTTTTAAACGATAATTGTTCTTTGGTTAAAATTAAAAATATCTTTATAAATTTTCTGATACTCTTATATCTTTATTCCGCAATTTAAAAGAATTTATATTCATTTGTAAGGCGAGTGGTCCATCTCGGATTGCTATAAAGAATAGCATCAACATGAGCCATATCTTTTATAAAAATCTTTTCCCTTTCAAGTACATATTTATCTTGTCCGTCTGGTGCAATAAGTTTGCCACTCTGTTCGTCTAGATATTTATAAGTATATAAATTGACATAGCCATAAAAATCAATTAATTTCTCTAAATAGCCAACATGCTCTTCACCGTCAAGGGTTGTCACCTTTACTTTCATGCCATTAGCTTTAGATATATTCCCTTCATTCAGTGGCTCTTCACTATCAAATTGCCCATTTAATTTGTAAAATTCAATATTTTTCATTTGATTTTCTCCGTCATATATAGTATTATGTCTTGCATAATAGACACAATATATAGTATTATGCATTGAATTTAGGTGACTTTATGTTGAATATGGATATGTTTATAAAAATTAAAGAATGCTTATCAGTTTGAATGATACCCGCTCATTTTCTTCGTCTTTATCTAAGACTTCAACCTCTACCCTTTGGTCAAGTTTGACAATCTCGTAGATTTGTTTATTGTTGGCTTCGGTCGCATTCTTTATATGAAGAAGTCCTGTCGCACCATTTTCGAGTTTTATTATTGCTCCAAATTGTAAAATTTTTACAACTATGCCTTTGTAAATTGCACCCACATGAAGTTCCTTAATTGCAATAAGGCGTGGGCTTTCTTGAAGCGCCTTTAAACTTAATGTAACCTTTTTGTTTTCACGGTCAAGTTCAATCACTTTAAAGTTATACTCTTCGCCCTCTTTTATGATTTCGCTAGGGTTGCCTATCCTATTATAAGACATATTTGATATATGCAAAAAGCAATCTACTCCGCCGACATCGACAAAAGCACCATATGGCATAATCTTTTTAACTTTTCCTCGTACAATCTTATTGATGAAAATTGAATTCCAAAAAAGCGCTTCGTTTGTCTCTTTAACTTTTTCTTCTAAGAGTTTGATGCTGGCAATTATTTGTCTTTTATACTTGTCAATTTCGGTAACTGTTGCTTCAAATTGTTTTCCTATCGTCTTATGGACGTCTCGGGTCTTTGGTGATATTTCGCTCATTGGGATAAAGATTGAGTACTCACCTAATTTTGAGTGTAAGCCGTCTTTATCAACATTTGTTACCACAAAAGTGAATTTACTGCCTAGTTTAAGTCTACTTGCATTTTGAGTGGCAAGTATGATGTCATCTGCCATAGATTTTGACACTTCAATGTCCGAACCATTTTTCTTAGTGATAATAACCTTAAAGCGGTCGCCCATCTTCAGTGCATCATAGTCATCAACCTCTTCCTTAGGCAAAAAGGCATCATTTTTGCCACCTATATTGAAGACACAACCATCTTCGCCCTTTTTGACCACCACACCATCAAACATTTGACCACGTTTATAGTTTGCAAAAGTTCTATCAATTGCCGACATATCAAATTTTTCGTCATTTGTCTTTTTTGATTTTTCTTGTTTGGTCTTTTCGTCTGTCATATAATCATTTCTTTCTTCCATAAATACCTCTAGCAAAAGTTTATCATTTTATTTCTTCTTTGTCAAAGAATTGAGTGCAAATTCTCGTATTTCATTCATTTTTGCGGTCACTATATTGCCTGCGAGTTTGAGTTCGGTGCTATCAAGTTTTTTGCCGTAAAATTCTTCAAGAGTGAAAGGCTGACCGATGAATATCTTATTTCTTCTAAAAATTTTAGGTTGTCTAAGAATAAAAATTGGCACAACCGGGACTTTCGCCTTGATTGCAAACATTGCAACACCATGCTTGACCTGTCCAAGTTCCATGTTTTCATTATGAACACGTGTACCCTCTGGGAAAATAAAGAGTTTTTTATTGTCTTTTAGTACCTTTAAGCAATTTTTTATGGCTGTCACATCATTTGCCTGTCGATCAATCTTTATCCCTCCTACTTTCTTTAGGAAAAAGCCAAAAAGTTTATTTTCAAAAAGTTCTTTCTTCGCAAGGTAATATTTTTTCTCCCACGTTTTGGCTGCAAAAACGACCGCATCCATGTTGGAGGTATGATTGCTCGACAAAATACAGGCACCTTTTGGAATATTTTTTTTGCCTATTATTTTGGTAGGAAATAGCATCCTTATTGGTAAAGCCAACAAAATTTGAATAAAATGAAACATATTCTCTCCTTATAATAGTATAATCATATTCCCCAAAAATTGCAAATGATAAGATAAATATTCCAATTATTATCGTTTTGTTTTTTGAATAATAATGCGGATATTATTTTTGAGTTTTTTGTACATGCTTTTAGATAAATTATTTTTTACTATGTTATGATTTAAAAGAAATTTTCATAGATTTTTCAAATTTATATTTACAGTTCTTTCCGTTTTTTTCTCTTAATTTTCTTCCTTTATTATACTTTTGACGCAGGCATGGGCGGTGGAAAAAGCGGTTTGAAGGTTAAAACCTCCTGTTAGGCAGTCAATATCTAATGTCTCCCCTATAAAATAAAGATTTTTAACCTTCTTACTCTCCATGGTCTTTGGGTTTATCTCCTTTAAATCAACTCCACCTGCCGTCACTATTCCGCTCTCAATCGGATAAAGGCTATCAAAGGTCAAATCAAAATGTTTTAGGCTTTTGATAATAGTTTCTCGCTGTTTGACTGTGATTGTATTTACCTTTTGATGATTATCTATCTTGTACCTACGTAAGAAAACTTCGCCAAGGCTTTTTGGTAAAAGTCCTTTTATAATAAAAGATATCTCCTTATTTAAATTTTCTTGGATATCTCTTTTTAAACGCGAAAGCAATTTTTCTTCACTTAAGGTTGGTTTTAAATCAATATAAAGTTCAACATCCCGATGCTGGGCAATATAACTTGACATTGACAAGGCGATTGGTCCTGTTATGGCATCATAGGCAAACAACATTTCACCGAATAGTGAGTGGTCTTTGCCGTCAAAAACCGCATGAAGAGAGACGTTTCTGAGCGATAGTCCTTGCAAATCTTTACAAAAATTGTCTTTTATTTTTATAGGTACGAGGGCTGGGCGAGGTGGAATAACGTTTATGCCAAAAATTTTGGCAAACTTGTAGCCATCTCCTGTGCTGCCTGTTGCTGGGTAACTTTTTCCGCCTGTGGCGACTATCACTTTATCAAATAAATAGGTGTTTTGAGTGGTCTTGAGCAGAAATTGCTCGCCCGCTTTCTTGATATCAATCACCTTTTCATTCAATTTTATATCGGCATTTTGTGCATTTTTCATAAGTGCCTTTGTAATGTCACTTGCCTTATCGCTGACTGGAAATACTCTTGCACCTCGTTCCACTTTTAAGTGACAATTTAAGTTTTCAAAAAAGGATATGGTGTCATTGCTATCAAAGTTATTTATAGCCGACATCATAAATTTTTTGCCGTTTACAACATTATCAAGGTAGGTCTCTTTTGATGAAGCATTGGTGACGTTGCATCGTCCTTTGCCTGTGATATATATCTTCTTGCCCGTTTTCTCGTTGCCATCAAAAATGGTTGTATCTATTCCGCTTTTACTAAGTTCTCCGCCTGCGAAAAGTCCACTTGCACCGCCACCTATAACTGCAACTTTCATCTTTTACCTACAAGGCTATTGAGTTCCACTTCTGTCAAGTCTTTATAGTCGCCTCGTCTTAGCCCGCCAAGTCTAACCTGTCCTATCCTGACACGTTTAAGAAGTTTTATTGTCTTTCCTATCGCCTCGAACATACGTCTTATCTGGCGGTTTTGCCCTTCATCTATAATGACCGACAATTTTGTGTAGCCGTTCTCATATGATATAAAATTTACTATAGCACTTGGCATACGTTGTCCGTCAACAACCACACCCTTTCGCATAACTGCCATCTCGCTCTCTTTTATCTCTCCCTCAACGGTGACACGGTACTCCTTGTCTATGTTAAATTTTGGATGAGCGACCTTATTTGCAAAGTCGCCGTCATTTGTGAGTAAGATTAGCCCCTCGGTGTCATAGTCAAGTCGTCCAATAGAAAAAAGACGTTCTTCACTGTCAATAAGGTCATATATCGTCTTTCTCCCCTTTTCATCATGAGCGGTGCAAGCATAACCCTTTGGTTTGTTAAGTTTTATATACACAAAAGAAGAAGGAAGAGTTATTGTCTTTCCCTCTACTGTTACTTTGTCCTTTTTCTCGTTGATCTGCGAGCCAAGTTCGGTCACCTGTTTGCCATTTACAAATACCTTGCCCTCTTCAATAAGTTGGTCGCATTTTCGTCTTGAGGCAAGTCCGCTATTACTTAAAAATTTGTTTAATCTCATTTTACCATTCTTCTACTAGGTCTTTTAATTTCTCCCAAATAGAATTTCTCCTTACATTTTCCATTGTATATATTTTTTCGGTAAAATGCAAGTCTTTATCAATAAAAATCTTAACTTCTCCGACTATCCGCCCCTTTTCTACCGGTGCTTCAATGTGGTCTTGTATGTCATAGGTGTAACTTACCTTTTTAAGTTCGCCGTTTTTTAACGGATAGAGATATTTGCCGTATGTGCCTATTTGAACATACTCCTGCTGTCCGCTATCAACCACTATTCTATTTTTGAATGCATAGCCAGAAGTTAGGTCTATTAAGTGATACTCCTTAAATGCCCTATCAATCAATGTCGCACTCTCTTCAAACATTGGTCCGCAGTTAAGCACCACACATACGACATTCATACCATCTCGCTCACAACTTGTGACAAGGCATCGCCCTGCATCATCGGTAAAACCTGTCTTAACACCATTGCAACCATCAAGCGAGGATAGGAGTTTATTTTTATTCTTCAAATATCGACTCTTTCCATCCGCATTGGTAATCTTAGTGTTTTTGGTTGAGACTATATCTTTAAAGGTCTCATTTTGCATAGCATAACTCGTGATTAGTGCTAAATCGTAGGCGGTGGTGTAATGAGTCTTTGAGTCCAGTCCATGAGTGTTGTCAAAATGGGAATTCTCGGCTCCTATCTCCTTTGCCTTTTTATTCATCATATCAACAAAGTTATTTACCGTACCTCCACAGTACTCGCCTATCGCCACACTCGCATCATTGCCAGAGATGAGCATAAGTCCATATAATAAATCGCGAAGAGTAAATTCCTCGCCTGCCCTTAAATACAGACTTGTTCCGCTCACCCCAACCGCCTTTGGTGATATAACAAAACTCTCATCCAAATCTTTGCCACTCTCTATCGCCGTGATTGCGGTCATTATCTTTGTCGTGCTTGCCATGGCAAGTTTATTATCTTCATTCTTGCTTGCTAGCACCCGCTTTGATGAACTCTCCATGACACACATTGCCTTTGCTGAGGTGTAATATCCACTATCTGCATGAGATGAGCGAATTATAATCGACAGACTGCCAAATACAACCGACAAAAGAAATATGATCACAAAAAGAAGGCAAAGAGTTGACTTTAACTTATTCTTCATCTTCCCCCTCTTCGCTTTCGCTCTTTCCCTCTTCATTTAGTTTGCTAAGCAAGGTGTTGAACATATTAAGCACAGTTTGATAGAGCGACTTGTTTTCGACATTTATAAATTTAACCTCACCATTGCCAACAATCAAAAAGCCGACTGGTGTCACACTCATTCCACCACTTGAACCGCCAGCCATTGGAAAGTGATTGGCAACTCGTCTTGAAGAAAGGTCGGCATATTCGCCACCTCCGACAACATAACCGACTGTCACCTTTGAGATAGGTATTATTGTGGTGCCATCGTCCGCCACCACCTTCTCACCTATTATCGTACTTGAGTCCACAATGGTCTTAATCTTCTCCATTGCATTGTCAATAAGTCCGTTGATATTCTCATTGCTTGAATAAAATTTCATAGTTTGCTCCTTTTTTATGTTATCTTTTGTAAAAAAGAAAAAGTTATACAAAATTTTTATCTTTTGGGTCAATTTTTATTTTATCCTTTAGGTATAAGTCGTTTACCCTGCATTTTGAGTCTTATCTTCCGTTTGAGTCTTATCTTCATTCTCTGTTTGAGTTTTCTTTTGCTCCGCCTGGTGTTTGCTTAAGACTATTGAGTGGCAAAAAGAATAGAGTACGTCAAACAATGAGATAGACAAAATGCAAGTTAAGGCAAACTGGCAAATCTCCCTGTTGTATGAAATGGTATTGTTTAAAGATAGGCTTGCTGTCGGCTTTTGATTTTTTATGTTTGTAAAAAGTGAGGTTACCACAAAGTTGACAAGCCCTGCCACCATTGCAGAAGAAAAGGCATCGCCTGTGCCTATGTTATAGAACACTGCCAACTGTTTTAGCCTGGTCTTGTCCTTTATCTCTTTCATAAAGGTCTGCAAAAATATAATCTCCTCGCTATGGAAGTCCATCTCGACAGTCTCTATCTCGTCATCGTTTTGGGTTATGATTTTCTTGCCCTTTATCCAAAACATTTGATGAAGTAGTTTGATTTTAAAGAGAAAAACACCTACCGCACCTGAGAAATTTAACACATTGAAAGATGCCCTCGCCTCAAGTTTTATTGGAAAGAAAAAGAGAATTATAATGAAAAATGGGATAAATAGATAATAATTCAACTTAGCACCTCGCTTATTGCATTTGATATGATGCTTGCCACAATTTCAACATTGGAGCGAACGTCCTTTGGGGCTAGAATCAAATCTTCTGGACTATTCTCTTTAAGGTCACTTGCAAAAATCATAAATGGCACACCTATTGATAGGCATGGAACACCCATGCTTTCATGGTCTATCGCTCTATTGAACCTGACCACACCGCTTCCCGGTGTCATGCCTGTGGTGGTAATTTGAAAAGAGGTGCCAAGTCTATAGATTTCATTGGTCGATAATGAGTCAATAATTATGACAACATCTATATACATACATTTGACTATCATCTCCACAAGATCTACCGTCTCAATACCTGTCGAAAAATAGATGTTAGGACAGAATTTGAAAATGTTGTTATTCTTGGACAAGGCATCAATTTTTATCCCATCAAAGACCTCTTTGCCTAGCCTATCTGCCGTGATATCTGGGTTGCCAAGTCCAACAATCAGCACTCTATCCTTCTTCCTAACCTTAAGTGTCTTTAAAAAGTGCGACAGTCTCTCCTTCAAAATATCACTTATATAGACCTGACAGTCTAAGCCAAAATCATAAAGTCTTGGTGCATTTAAAATAAAATAGTCACCACATTTCATGTTATGCTCCTCGCTTTCCATTTCATCTTCAATCGACAGCGAACCTATGGTTATACCGAATTTGTCCAACTTTTTTAAGGTGTAACCATACTTTTTTAAGTCCTCTCCACATTCATCAATTAAATCATACATGGTTTTATTTTACCAATTTTTAAAAAAATTATTTATTTTACTTGATTTTATTTAATTTATATGCTATACTCATATAGAATTTTTAAAGGAGAATACTATGCCTAATATTAAATCTGCAGAAAAAAGAGTAAAAATTATCGAAAAAAAGACAGCCGAAAACAAAGCAGTTAAATCTAAAATTGCTACTTTTATCAAAAGATTTAAACTTGCTATTGAAAATAAAGATGTTACTGTTGCTGAAGTCGCTTTCAACGACGTTGTCGCTTTGATGGATAAAGCCGCTTCTGACAATGTTATACACAAAAATAGTGCTGATAGAAAAAAGGCTCATTTTGCTAAACTCTTAGACGACCTAAAAAAAGAAGTTAAGTAAAAGTTAAATAAAAATGAGTTTATTTCCACAAGCATTGCTTGTGGTTTTTTGTGTGCTATTTTTTAGATTGAAATTATTCATTCAATCTATTTTCTAAAATCTTGTTGTTTTCACAAAAATTTAAAAAAATTTTAAAATGGGTATTGACAAGCGGGAAAATCTATGTATAATATAGGTATGCTAGATGAAATTAATTTTGCAACGCATAGCGAAGGGGTTGTACATTCTGTACTTCCCCTTTTTTGTTTTTAAAGTGTCTGCAAAATGATTTCGCTGAAAAAATAAAAAGGATGAAATAAAAAATTGCTATTACGATGAAGTGTGCAGTGAATGTTTCCCTGACATCGAAAACAATCAATAAAACATTAGAAAGCAAATAATTACACTTCTAAATGACTTAAGTGAGCCTTCAAAACCAGAGAGTTTTGGTTGGCTCACTTTTTTAGTATTTTTTTCGACAAAGTTTGCATAATTTATCTTAAATTTACTATTGACTTTTAATAAAAAATGAGTATAATTTTCTTTGCATGCAAATTAAACAAACACTTTTAGTGTAAAAAAATATTTAAAAATAAATTTTTAAGGAGAAGATTATGGAACAAGTTATTAGTAAAAATGTGATGAAAGAGATGTTTAACAAAAGTCAATACCCAGTGCTATTAAATAATGATGATGAAAGACTTGGGCAATACCTTAAAACAAAGAAGATTTTAAAAGAATTCAGTCCAGCAAAAGGTGTATATTTTTCTGCTGATGTTTTGTATTTTAAGTCACTTTCATGCTCAAACAAAGAGGACTTCCAATTATATTTTGACCACATTGTAAACTCTTATAATGCCGAATTTATTTATAAGTTTGCAAAGTATCATGCAAGTGACCTCACCATTTCACAGATGAGAGATATCTACTCCACCCTTGTTGAAACTGAGAATAGAAAGTATATCAAAAAATTTGCTGAGGATGTGGCTACAAGAATTCTTTATGTTGAAGAAGAGAGATATATCTAAAAAAACATATGGTTGTACAAAAAATACTCGCTAGATAATGCGAGTATTTTTTGTATAGATATTTAGATTTTAGTAATTCAAGTCAATAAGACTTTATTTTAGTAATTCAAGTCAATAAGACTTTATTTTAGTAATTTAAGTCAATAAGACCGAATTTGCCGTCCTTTCTTCTGTAAAGAATGTTGATTTTTCCTGTCTCAGCATTTAAGAACACGAAAAAGTCATGACCAAGTCTTTCGATTGCAAATCTTGCATCGTCAATCATCATTGGGTCAAGGTCAAAGGTCTTACGTTTGTAAATTGATGGGAGTTCTTCTGGCTCCTCTTCAATAAACTCGAATGGAAGGAAATTCTCTTGTTTTGAGCCTTTTGCCTTCTTTTCTTTGCGTTTTTCATTGCCTCTAACAATTTGTTTTTCAAGTTTTGGAAGTGCATAATCAATATTGTCATACATATTATCGCTTGTCACTTCACTTCTATACAAAACACCCTTGCTTGTGATTGTGATTTCAAGTTTTTCTTGTTTTGCTTCCTTTTTGCAAACGACTTTGGCATTTGCTTCATCGTCAAAATATTTTGATAATCTTTCGAGTTTTTCTTTAACTATTCTCTCTAGTCTTTGGCTAATCTTGTATCCGCCTCTTTCTAAAAACTCAATTTTCATAAATTCATCCTCCTATACCTATATATTAACAAATATTATAATTTTTTCCAAACAAAAATCAAAAATTTACATATTAAGTTTGTTTTTAATAGGTTTTTATATGAAAGTAATATATAAAAAATACCTTTGATAAATTGCAAAGGTATTTTTCCTGTTTTTCAGTTTTTTACAAAAAAGTTATAGTTTTAATCATTTGTGAAAGTGAGTTTATCGTCTTCTACGTCAATGACTATGTCGCCTTCGTTTTTGAGTTCGCCAAGCAATATCTTTTCGGCAATTTGGTCCTCCACCTCTTGTTGAATGTAACGTTTAAGTGGTCTTGCACCATACTGTGAGTTCGAACCTTTCTTGACTATAAATTCAAGTGCATCTTCGGTTATTTTAAGTGACAGATTCTTCTCTTTGAGACGTTTATTGATGTTTGAGATGAGTATCTTTGCAATCTTGACAAGGTCATCTTGAGTGAGTGGGTCGAAGATACAGATTACGTCTATACGGTTGATAAATTCTGGCTTAAATTTTCGTTTGAGTGCATCCATATAGATAGCACGGCTGTCAATCTCCTCCTGCTCGTCATGGTCACCAAAGCCAAGTTGTTTTTGATGCTGGGTAACCTCTGTAGCACCAAGGTTGCTTGTCATGATGATAATGGTGTTTTTGAATGAAACCGTTCTTCCCTGTCCGTCTGTCAAACGTCCATCATCAAGTATTTGTAAAAGTGCATTCAGTACATCTGGGTGAGCCTTTTCTATTTCATCGAACAGAACGACTGAGTATGGGTGACGTCTTACCTGTTCGGTCAGTTGTCCGCCCTCGTCATAGCCTACGTATCCTGGAGGTGAACCTATGAGTTTTGACACACTGTGAGATTCCATATACTCACTCATATCTATTCTGACAATATTATTCTCGTCATCGAACATTGCCTCGGCTATCGCCTTGCATAGTTCGGTCTTGCCGACACCAGTTTGCCCCATAAACAAGAATGAGCCTATTGGTCTACGGCTATCCTGCAAGCCAACTCTTGAACGTCTAATTGCTCTTGCGACCGCCTCGACTGCCTGATTTTGTCCAACCACCCTCTTATGCAAGATATCTTCAAGGTGGATAAGTCTATCCTTTTCGCTTTCGGTTATCTTGGTGACTGGGATACCCGTCCATTTTGACACTACCTGTGCAATTTCATTCGCTCCAATGGAGTTTTTGCTAGATTTTTCCTTTCGTACGTCTAGTTTTTCTTCCTTTTTCTTGAGGTCGTTTTCAAGGTTGATAATCTCAGATTGAAGTTTTGCCGCCTTTTCGTAGTTACGTTGCAAACTTGCCTCATCTCGGCTGGCTGAAAGTGACTTAATTTTATCTTCAATCGACCTTATCTCTTGAGGCTTGAGTGTGTAATTGACTTTTGCCTTTGAACTTGCTTCGTCTATTAGGTCTATCGCCTTATCTGGTAGACTTCGGTCAGAGATATACCTATCAGAAAGCACGGCAGCAGCCTCGATTGCCTCGTCTGTGATGGTTATCTTATGAAAAGCCTCATAACTATCGCGAAGTCCTTTCAAAATTTGTATGGTCTGCTCGACTGTTGGCGGATTTATCATGATTGGTTGGAAACGTCTCTCAAGCGCCTTATCTTTTTCAATAAATTTTCGGTATTCGTCAGTGGTTGTGGCACCGATTGTTTGAAGTTCGCCTCGAGCAAGGTATGGTTTTAACATATCTGCTGGTGAGGTTTCGCCCTTTTCAGAGCCTGCCTGTGCAAGAGTGTGTATTTCATCAATAAAGACAATAATATTCTTGCTTGCAATAATCGTCTCAATAGCATCTTTGAGTTTTTCTTCCATGGACCCACGGTATTTGGTGCCTGCCATAAGTCCACCTATTTCAAGGGCATAAACGACCTTATCTTTGAGAACTTCTGGCACGTCACCTGAGACTATCGCCTGTGCAAGCCCTTCGACTACCGCCGTTTTACCAACACCAGCCTCACCAATAAGCACTGGGTTATTCTTGGTCTTTCGGCAAAGTATTTCAACTAACCTTTGTATCTCTTCCTCTCGTCCGATAACTGGGTCAAGTTTATGTTCCTTTGCCTTGAGGGTTATATCTGTACCCATGTCAAGCAATTTTTCTGGAAGTGTACTTCCTGCTTGTTTGTTTGTGGTTTCCGATTTTTCCTCGCTTGGTGATGCTGAGGTTAAGGCTTGTGTCACCCTATCACGCAACGATTCAATATCAACTCCGTACTGCCCCGTAAGTATTCTATAGGCTACACTGCCCGTGCTTGAAAGTATGGCAAGTAGCAAATGCTCGGTGCCTAAAAATGAATGGTTCATTTGAAGGGCTATTTGCTGGGCTATTCTAAATAGATCTTTGGTCCTTGGAGTGAGTTCCACTTCATTTGAGAAAATCATGGTGTCATCGTCTACGTTTTCTTCAAAAAACTCAAACAAACTTGGCTCGGTAACACCAACTTCTGCCAAAAATTTTGAGGCTAAGCAGTCTTTAACTGACGTTAAGCCATACAAAATGTGTTCGCTTCCAATAAGGTTTGAGCCAAATCTTAAAGCAAACTTGCTGGCATTTTTAATAACTTTTTGTATATTATCTGAAAATGCTGATGATGAATAGTTCATTTTATCTTACCTCCTTTGTCAATTCTTTTATCATGTTAGATATATACTCCGCTCTAACAATATTTTCCTTTTTTTTATCTGATATTTCAAAAATTTCTTTCAAATTTGCACTCATGCCCTGATAATATAACTTTTGATACTTGTCGTCCGAATTTATCCTAATAAAGCCAAGCACTGAGCCTAATTTGACCTGAGAGAGAAGTTCTAGCATTTCTTCCTCGCCAAGTGAATAACAGTTTGCAAGCACTCCATATGCACGGAAACATTTATCCTTGTATAAGTCATAGTTCGTCTCAAGAAGGCTGTCACGAAGTTCCTTTTCCTGTCCGCAAAGAGAATAGATAAACTCGCTTACCTTGTCTATTATCTCGTCCTCGCTCTGACCTAATGAGCCTTGATTTGAGATTTGATAAAAATAGCCTAATGCCTTACTGCCCTCGCCGTATATTCCTCTTACTGTCAAGCCGTTGTCCTTTGCCCGCAAAATTATATCTTCCATATTGCCTGTCAGACTGCAGGCAGGCAAAAAGCACATGACAGAGGCCCGCATTCCTGTGCCAAGGTTGGACGGGCTTGCCGTGATAAAGCCTAGGTCGCGGTCAAAGGCTATTGGCAGGCTTGAAATAATCTCATCATCTATCTTGTTTATTCGCCTATATGGTTTGTATAAATTAAATCCTTTCTCAAGGCACTGCTCTCGTATGTGGTCCTCTTCGTTTATCATAACAATAACCTTTTCATCTTCGCTGATTGCAACCGATGAAATGTCCTTGTTTTCAATCAGTTCCTTGCTGATAAGGTGTCTCTCAAACAGAGCATTGCACTCGTTGAGTGATAGATTTTTAAGCGAAAAAAAGTTGAAGGCATCAAACTTCTCAAGTGTTCGCATGACCGAACCTGTGATATACTGTGCATCTATATCACTTTGAAGTTTGGTAAAAAAATTTAAACCTTCAACGTTTCTTGCAAGTCTAATACGTGAAGATATGGCTATATTATCAAATACCTCCATCGCTCTTCACCCTCTTACCTCTATGCTTTTTGTCGCCATACATCTTCTTGATGGCTTCCTGTAACTGTGGTATTTCACTATAACAATGACAACACCCTACAAACCCAGTTTGCAAAATTTCATTGTAACTTGTGTTGCAATAAGGACATCTATTCATAAGACTATTATATCATATTTTTATAA
>ERZ1643249.1418-NODE-1418-length-24275-cov-5.160116_pt1 | contig 24275 bp, 24 predicted proteins | sample MGYA00579263_ERZ1643249 | MGnify/ENA primary metagenome ERZ1643249 (study PRJEB29033, sample SAMEA4952264) | chicken gut metagenome | biome: Broiler Chicken; feature: Gastrointestinal Tract; material: Caecum | place: Ireland | collected 2018 | study: Broiler... | reverse complement strand
ATATTTATAGGTATTTTCATTAGTTCTTCTTTTGGTAATGAAATATATTTTAAGGCATCTATTAGTGTTTTTAATTCGTTATTGTCTAGATTATCAAAATCTAATTGTTTTAAGAATGGTCTACTAGTGATTATATGGTAGACAGTTTTTTTATCTAGATATGGGCTGTTAGTGATATCTGTTATGGAGTTAAATTTAGTAGAATTTTTTTCATAGATGATATCAAGTACTATGTGATGATAATCAGTATTATTTTGATATATTTGATGAAATTTTTCAAATATTAAATTAAAATCATAGTTTTTATAATTTTTTTCGTTTTCTATTATATTTGAATTAATTATATATTTATATTTTTCATATATTTCTTTATTGTGTTTTTGAAGAAATTCTTTTGTTTTTATATAACAATATAGACTAGCATCTATTTCCATTAGAAATTCATTATGGTGTTTATTATAAAAGTTATTATCTTCATTTATAATTATTCTTTCAAATATATTTATGGCGACGTATTCAAAGGGAATAGCTGTATTTAATAAAAATACTTTATTACCATTAATTTCTTGTTGTTTTACTTCTGTTTTAGTAAATTTTGCTAAATTGTTTTGTCTCGTATGTTCAAATTCATGATAAATTGTTGTTAATAAAGTTATTAGTGGATTTGTATTAGGAATTTTTTTTGCTTTTTTGATACCGTTTAGGTAAATGAATATTGTTATTCCTCTTTCAAAGCTTTTTCCTTCAGCATATAAAGGAGCTGTTATTAAAGCTATTTTAGTAGAAATGGCGGCTATTTTCATTTTCTTTTTAAAGAACTTACTATTATACCATTCAATTATAGTAACAGGATTTGAACTTATTTCTATATTTTCTTTTTCAGATTCTTCTTTTAGAATACTATTTACTAATATTTTCATTTCTTTTGTTGTTAGATTTTCTTTTATTTCCATGGTTTGTACCTCGTTTTAGTTAATTATAGCATGTTTTTATAAAATTAAACAAAATATTTACTAATGTTTATAAATTTGTTATAATTGAGTTGTTATTATTAGTAAGGAGACTATTATGAAGAAAAGTGTAAAAGATTATGATTTAAGTGGTAAGAAAGTTGTATTAAGATGTGATTTAAATGTTCCTATTAAGGAAGGGAATATTCTTGATGATACTAGGATAAAAGCTAGTTTAGAGACTATTAATTATATATTAGATAATGGTGGATGTTGTATTATTTTATCTCATCTTGGTAAAGTAAAAGAAAGGTCTGATTTGGAGAAGAATAATTTATATCCTGTTAGTGTTAGACTTGGGGAATTACTTAATAAAGAAGTTAAATTTTCGCCTAGTACTAGAGGTGATGATGTTGATTCTATGGCAGAAAATTTAAAACCTGGTCAAGTTATGTTAATTCAAAATACTAGATATGAGGATTTGGATGGTAAGAAAGAGAGTGGGTGTGATTTAGAACTTGCAAAGTATTGGGCATCTTTGGGGGATATTTTTATAAATGATGCTTATGGTACTTGTCATAGGGCTCATGCTTCTAATGTTGGAATATGTAAGTTTTTGCCTAGTGGTTTAGGTTTTTTACCTAGTCGTGAGATTGAGAAAATTGATGGTATTATGAATGAAGATACACATCCTTTTGTAGTTATTATGGGGGGAGCTAAAGTTAGTGATAAGATTAAGGTTATAGAAAATTTAATTAATAAGTGTGATAAGTTGTTAATTGGGGGAGCAATGGCATATACTTTTTTAAGAGCTAAAGGTTATAATATTGGTTCATCTATTTTGGATGTTGATTCTATTGATTTTTGTAAGGAAATGTTAGATAAGTATTCAGATAAGATTTTTCTTCCAGTTGATAGTTTAGTAGCTTCTAGTGTAGATAGTGATATTTATGACATAAGGGATGTTAGTAATATAAAGGATGGTGATATAGGTTTAGATATTGGGCCTGATACAATAAAATTATTTAAAAATCATCTTAATGGTGCTAGTAGAGTTGTTATAAATGGTACTATGGGATATTATGAGAATGATAAATTTTCTGACGGAACAAAAGCTATTTATAATTATATAGTAGATAATAATATAAAGACGTTAGTAGGAGGTGGTGATTCAGCTGCGTCTGTTAATAAGCTTTCTAATCCTTTGAAATTTTATCATATTTCTACAGGAGGAGGTGCAACACTGGAGTATCTAGAGGGTAAGAGTCTTCCGGGTATTAGTGAAATTGATGAAAAAGAAGAAGATTAATATTGTTATAAATATTTTTGTAATATTAGTAGTACTTAGTATAGTTTTATATTTTTCTTTAAAAGATGATTATGAAAATATAATTAATTCTATCTTTAATATGGATATTAGATTTTTTATACTTGCTGTTATATTATTTTGTTTTTATCGTATTTTAGTGGGTGTTTCTAATTATAATTTAGTTAGGGCTAATGGAGAAAAAATATCTATATTTAAAGCAATTCAAATAAGTTTTATAATATTATTTTTCAATGGGGTTACTCCTTTTGCAGGAGGAGGACAGCCTATGCAGATATATTATTTGCATAATGAGAAGATTGGTGTTACTAAGGCTACAAATATTACTTTACAGAATTTTATTGTATATCAAATTTCTTTGATTTTGGTTGGAATATTTGCGTTACTTGATAATTATTTTTTTGGATTATTTCCTAATAATAGTCTAATTAAGAGATTAGTAATATTAGGTTTTGTTATAAATTTGTTGGTTTTAGTTGTTACTTATATTTTGAGTTTTGGTAAGAAAACTAATAGATTTATATGTAATCGTGGAATTAGTTTACTTGCTCGTTTAAAGTTTATTAAAAATCCTAAGGATGTTAGGAATAAACTTAATACTTATTTGAATAAATTTCATAGTAATGCAGTCCTTTTGAAGAAGAAGAAGGGGATTGTTATATTAAATATATTTGTTAATATATTAGGTATTGTTGTTTTATATATAGTTCCATATGCTGTTTTTAAGGGGCTTAATGTTAATGATGTTAATGTTTTAGAGAGTGTTGTTAGTACAGCTTATGTTATGACTATTGGGTCTTTTGTTCCTATACCTGGTGGTACTGGAGGAATAGAATATGGTTTTATATTTTTCTATGGACATTTAGTTAAGGGTAGTATTTTGAATGCTGCGATGTTAGTATGGAGATTTATTACTTATTATTTGGGAATAATTTTTGGGGCTTTAGCACTTGCTTGTTATAGAAAGAAGGAACGCAAATGAGGATAGGAATATTTACTGATACATATACGCCTTATATAAATGGGGTAACAACTAGTGTTGTTATGCTTAAAGATGCTTTAGAGAAGAAAGGGCATATTGTGTATATTGTAACTGTTAATAATGAAGATTTACATTTTAGATATGAAGAAGATGAAAAAATAATTAGGATACCTGGGGTTCCTGTTGGTATATATGATTATAGATTGACGGGAATATATCCATTGAAGGCTATAAATAAAATAAAGAAGTGGGATTTAGATGTTATACATTCTCAGACAGAATTTGGAGTTGGGACTTTTGCTAGAATTATAGCTAAACAATTTAATATTCCACTTGTTCATACATATCATACTATGTATGAGGATTATATTCATTATATAACACGTGGTTATTTTAAAAAGTCTAGTAAAAAGTTAGTGGAATATTTTACTTTATTTTATTGTGATAAAACTATATCTGAATTGGTTGTTCCTACTAAAAAAGCATATGAGTTATTTAAGAAGAAATATAAAGTAGATAGAAATATATATATAGTACCTACGGGGATTGAGGTTGAGAAGTTTTATGTGGAAAATAATAAGGATATAGATCGAGATAAGGCTCGTGAAAAGTTAGGGTTAAAGAAGGATGATTTTGTTATATTGTTTGTAGGAAGAATTGCTACAGAGAAGAATATAGAGTTACTTCTTAGTTCTATGAAATCTTTAATTAGTGTTTCTAAAGATATAAAATTGTTGATTGTTGGAGATGGTCCTGATTTAGAGTATTATCAAGATTATGTTAATAAAAATGAAATAGATAAGAATGTTATTTTTACAGGTAAAGTTCCTTGGGAAGATATTGTTTCATATTATTTGATTTCTGATTGTTTTGCTACTGCGTCACAAACTGAGACGCAAGGTCTTACTGTTATTGAGGCTATGGCAGCATCTTTACCTATTGTTTGTATTGATGATGAGAGTTTTAAAGATACTGTTATTGATGAGTTGAATGGGCTTGTGTTTAATAATAGAAGAGAGTATAAGAGGTGTATTATTAGTTTGTATAAAGATAGGGAATTACTTAGAAGATTAAGTAATCAAGCTAGAATAGCGTCTGAGACACACTCTTCTAAATATTTTGCAGAACAAATTTTAGATGTTTATAAGATTGCTATTAATAATAAACCTAAACATAAAATATCTTTAATTGATAAAGTTCATAAGATAATTAGTACGGATGGAGATGAAATTGATGAAAAAAATGATAATTCTGAATCATAAGATGAATTTAGAATATGATGAGGTTATTGATTATATTGGAAAGATAAATAATGTTGATACTTCAAATAATATTGTGATATGTCCTTCTACTTTGTATTTAGAGAGTTTTATAAATAATTGTAGTTGGGGAATTGGAGCACAAAATGTTTATTATGAAGTAGATGGTGAATATACTGGTGAGGTTTCTACTTTACAACTTAAATCTTTAGGAATTGAGTATGCTATGATTGGGCATTATGAGAGAAAAAAATATTTTGATGAGAATAATGAGATTATTAATAAAAAGTTGATTGCTTGTTTAGATTCTAATATTGTACCTATATTGTGTTTTGGAGAAACTGGTAAGATGGAAGATATAAAAAGTTCTTTAGATAAATTACTAAAAGATGTAGATAATATAAATTTTATAGTATTTGCATATGAGCCACTTTGCGTTACTGATAAATTAACAAAAGAGCAAATAAGGAATGATATAGAAGCAATTTATGATTATTTGTATTCTAAATATAAACATAAGCCTAATATAGTTTATGGTGGCGGTGTTGTTGAGAGTGATGTAGGAGAGTTATTAAAAATAGATAATCTTAATGGTGTTTTGGTAGGAAAGATATCGGCTGATATAGATAAGGTTTTAAAAATAATTGATAGCGCTAATTAATATTTGGGCTGATGCATTAAAATTTAGGAAGTAATAAAAAATTACTTCTTTTATTTTTTTTAGTAATAATTCGACAAAATTTGCGTGTAAGTAGTTCTATAATGGAGTTGTCAAATAAAGTTAGAAAAGAGGAATAAAATGGGAAAAATAAGAGTATTGATTATAGATGACAATGTTAATTTAACTGAAATGGTTAAAGAATATTTTAATGATAATAAAAAAATAGAGGTGGTAGATTGTTGTTATAATGGGGATGATGGCTTAAAGAAGATACTTACTAAAGAAGATGCATACGATATAGTTTTATTAGATTTGATTATGCCTAAGAGAGATGGTATGTATGTGTTAGAAGAATTGAAAAAGAGGAATATTACTAAAAATATAATTGTTGAATCATCATATAATAGTCCAGATGTTATAAGAAAGGTTAGTGAGTATGGGGTTAATTATTATATATTGAAGCCTTTTGAATTATTGGATCTAGAGAATAGAATATTAGAGGTATTTGAACAACTTGATAGTAAGAGTATTAATTTATATAAGAATAATTTAGAGATATCTATAACTAGAATGTTGCATGAATTGGGGATGCCATCACATATTAAGGGTTATCAATATATAAGAGAGGGTATAATGATGATTTATAATAATCCTGAGATTATTGGAGGTATTACTAAAGAACTTTATCCTGATGTTGCTAGTAAGTTTGATACTACTGTATCAAGAGTTGAGAGGGCTATTAGGCATGCTATAGAGGTTAGTTGGAATAGAGGTAATTGGGATCTTATGGAAGAGATATTTGGTCATAGTGTAGATATAGATAAGGCTAAGCCAACTAACTCAGAATTTATTGTTACTATAGCTGATAAGTTAAGATTGGAGTTTATGAAACAAGCAGCTTAAGTATTAATATATAAAATGTTATTTAAGAGATAGCATTTTTTTTTGTTTTGGTGTATAATTGGGGTATGATAGTAATATAGAAATATTTTAAGGAGGTTAGTATGAAGAAGAGGTTGGTTATAACTAGTTTAATATCGCTTATTTTAGTATGTATTTTATTTATAAATTCTACTTATTCTATATTTACGACTGGTGATATAGATGAGAATGCTAATGTATATACTACTGGTAATTTGGATGTTACGTATATGCTTAGTGATGAAAATGTTAAAATGACTAATACTACTCCTTTAAGTAATGATGAGAGTATTAAAATTAAGCCATATAGAATTACTGTTGTTAATAATGGAAATGTTGCTTATAAGTTTAATGTTCTTTTAAATGATACTAGTACAGGTGAAAAAATAGATTATCAATATGTAATGACACAGGTAGGTAAGTTAGAGCCTAAAAGATTAAATAGTTGTGATAATAATGCAATAATTAGTGATGTTGTTGTTGAGGCTGGTAAGAGTGTTGATATAGATGTTAGAGTATGGTTAGCTTCGGATATAAAGAATACAGAGATTGGAAAAAATTTCTATGCTAAACTTTCTATTTCAGGAGTTGCTACTTATGATAGTGTTAGTACTAATAATAGTGACTTAAGAGCAGATGAATTATCTTTAGCATCTAGTTATATTGCTGATATATATAATGATGGTAGTGATATTAAAGATGTATATATTGCTAATGATAGTAATAAGCCTATAGTTCATCTTAATTCTAGTAGAGGAATAATGTTAGATAATAATGGGGAATATAGATATTATGGGAAAAATCCTAGTAATTATGTAAAGTTTAATAATGAGATGTATAGAATAATTGGGGTTTCTGAGGTTTTAGGTAATGATGGTAAAAAAGAATCAAGATTAAAAATAATTAAGAATGGTTATTCTTCTAAAAATATAGATTATGGTGTTAATAATAATGATTATTCTGTTTCTTCTGTGTTTGAATATTTGAATAATGATTATTATGAAAGTTTATCTAATGATGCTAAGGGTTTGATTGATGATGCTACTTATTATTTAGGGGCTGTTGATAATTTTGGATATGCTAGTGATTTTTATTCGCAAGAGAGAGGTACTAAGATTTGTAATGATTGTGATAAAGATAGGAATGTTAGTTTTGTAGGTAAGGTTGGTCTTATGTATCCTAGTGATTATATGTATGCTGTAGATTTGGGATTGTGTACTGTTAATTCTAGTGAATATAATAGTGATAGTTGTATTGGAAATAATTGGCTTTCGTTAGAAGATGAGTTTACTATTACGCCAAGTATTAATAATAGTAGTGATGTTGTTTCTATTAGAGATGGTGTAGTAGGAGTTGGTACTAGTAACTTAAAAAATAGACCTGTATTATATTTAAAATCTTCTGTTTCTATTGTTAGTGGAAATGGTACAGAAGATAATCCTTATAATTTAGAAATAGTTGATTAAGTTTGTAATTAAAAACTTTCATAAATTAAAAAGTAGTGTTATGAGAGTTTTTTTCTTCTTGGCTATGATTAGTTATATTTAATTTTATTTTGATCGAATAAGTAAATAAAAGTTGTATTAGTATTTGCTTTTTTTTTGTTTTATTAATTTTAAGAAGATAAATTTATTAGTTGTTATGGTATTAGCTTTATTTTGTGTATTTTTTAGGGTGGTAGATGCTGATAGTGGATGGGACTCTAGTTATGATATTGGTGGTGGTTCTTGGGATAGTGGATCATCATGGGATAGTGGTTCTTCTTGGGATTATAGTGGTGGTGGAACTGGAGTTTATGTTAGTGGAGATGATGATATAGTTTTTATAATAATTGTTATTATTGTGATAATTATTATTGCATCGTCGGTTGCTAAGAGTCGTGGAAAAGGTAATGGTAATTTTGGTGGTGCTAGAAGTAAATCTTATAATTATATGGATTTAGGTGCTGATAGAATAAAGGATATTGATTCTAGTATAGATGTTAATGAATTAAAAAGGGAAGCATTTGATATATATAAGAATGTTCAAGATGCTTGGATGAATTTTGATGATGATGCTTTGAGGCGTTATACTACTGATGAATTATATAATATGTATAGTAGTCAGTTAAAGGTGTTGAAGGCTAAGAAGCAGAAGAATATAATGAAGGATATAGTTGATAAGAATATTAAAATTGTTGATGTTAAAATTGATAATGGTATTGAGAAAGTAGTTATTTACTTAGAGGTAGAACAATATGATTATGTTGTAAATGCTAATGATAAGGTTGTTAGAGGTGTTTCTAATAGGAAAAATAATGTTGAGTATTTGATTACTTTGACTAGAAGTATGAAAGATAATAGTATAGATAAGTGTCCTAATTGTGGAGCTCCTATTGATATAGTATCAGGTGGTGTTTGTCCTTATTGTGATAGTACTATAGTTAATAGTAGTAATAAGTTTGTTATGAGTAAAAAACAATGTATTAATCAAAGAAGAATTTAGGGTTTGATTAATTTATGTAAATAGTTTATAATTTAGTTAGAAGGGTAGTTGATATTTATGAATAAATTAATTATAACTGAAATGGATGGCTATAAAGAAAAATATGCAAAAACAGTTAAAAAAAATACAGAAAATAAAATTAAAATACCAGCATCCGAGGCTAAGCCTAAAAAAATTTCTAAAAAAGTTTTAGCTTTACTGCTAGCTGGTACTGTTGGAATATCTTCAGTTGGTATAACTTGTTTTTTTGGTAAACGTAGAATTGTTGATGATATGTTAAATGAAGGATGTGTTGATTTAGATGTTAGTTCTAGGGGTTATGATTCTGGTACTAAGTTATTTTCACAAGATAGTACTAATAGAGATAAGAGTATTGATATTGAAAAGTATATTTCTAGTGTAATAAATGATAGTAAAGAAAAAGGATTTAGTTCAGATGAAATATATATTACTATTTCTGATCGATATGGAATAGATATTGATCAATATGACTTTGATGAGTTTAAAGAAAGTACTGTTATAAGTAGATTTAGTACTAAATTTGAAGCTGGTAAAGAAGAAATTCTTAATATGTTAAGCGAAAAGAATGAAAGTAAAGGGAGTAGATAGTTATGATAGATATTAATGTTACTTCTATAGATATTAATGGTACTGACTACATACTTGTTGATACTATTAAAGACGATAAAAATATTTATAGTTTTTTTAGTAATCCTAATGATAAAGAAGATATTTATGTTTTAAAAGATAAGGATGAGGGAGAAGAGAGTTTTTATGTATCTTTAGATAATGAGAATGAGATAGATTATGCTTTTTCTTTGTTTTTTCAAAAATATAATGAATAGGTGATGTTAATGTTAGATGAATTAGTAAAGTTAGATGTTGGGTTTAATGAGGCTAGTTTTAAGAGTTATATTGATAATGTTTTTGTTAAGTTATTTACGGCTGTTATGTTAAATGAGGTTCCTAATGTTAGGCATTTTCTTAGTGATGAGGTTTATTCTGAATATGAGAAGATTAGTGCTGATAATAGTGCTCGTGGAGTAATACAGATGTATGATGAACTTAATGTTAAGTCTAGTAATATTACTGGGGTTTCTATTACTGATGATGAATTTAGAATAGAGGTTTTACTTGTTTCTAGATATATGGATTATTTGTTAGATAGTGATAGTGGTGATGTTATAAGTGGTAATAATACTAGTAGAATAGAGGTTAGGTATAAATTAATATTCACAAAAAAAAGACAGTTCTTACAACAGGGAGTTGTTAGAAAATGTCCTGGTTGTGGAGCTTCTATTAGTGTTAATACTAAGGGTGTTTGTGAATATTGTGGGGCTTTATATAATATGAGTGATTATAATTATATTTTGAGTTCTATTACTAGAATTAGTTAATGAAAAATGTTGGTGAATTATTAGTGGTATAGTCCACTATTTTTTCTTCTTTTCTGTTATCATAGGTGGTGTTATTTGTATTTTGTGGTTGATTTTTAATAATGTTTTGATTATTAGTAGAAGAAGTGTCAGTTTCATCTTTGAATGCTGATGCTATTTTTAGCATAGAACGCATGTTTCCTACCATTGGTCCTACTTGTCTTACTAGAGGAATGGTTTGGTTGATAATTCCTAGGGTTTTAGAGGTGTTATTGATTAATCCTCCCCAGTTAAAAGATTTGATAGCTCCTACGGCGTTACCTAATTTTCCAAATAATGAGGCTCCTCTACTAGCTGAACCAACACTAAGAGCGGGATTTGTCATCATTGCTCCACGTGTTAAATTTGGTATGGCACTAGAATAATAACTTGGTATAAAAAATGGTTGATTGTACATGATTAAATCACCTCTTTACAATAATATATGAATAATATCAAAAAAAAGTTAAAAAATTATAAAAAATATGTTACAATAATTTTAGAATGTAATTTTATAATAGGAGGCGGCTATGGCGGGTGGATTTAAAAAATTTATTGCTAAGTTAAATCAACCTATTGGTGGGTCTGGTACTAGTGATAAGAAAAAACAAGAGAATTTGAAACTTAAAACTATGGAATTAACTCCTGCGGATGCTATAAAGAATTCGCAGAATATTAGATATAATTATACTGCGAGAGATAAGGAAGGTAATATTATTAAGGCTTCTTTAGATGCACTGTCTAAAGTTGATGTTCATTCTTTTCTTTTAAATCAGGGATATGATGTTATTTCGATTGAAGAGGCTCGTCTTTTTAATAAGTTAGGGCTTGTTCAGCTTACTACATCTCCTATGAAAGATAAAGATTTAAACTTTTTTTTAACACAATTATCTACTTATATTAAGGCTGGTATTACTTTGGTTGATGCTATTTCAATATTGTCTAAGCAAGCTAAGAGTAAGAAAGTTAAAAATTTATATAATAGATTGGTATTTGAGTTAAATAGTGGTGAGACTTTAAGTGAAGCTTTTGCTAAGCAGGGGAATGTTTTTCCTAGACTTCTTATTAATATGGTTAAAACGTCTGAGCTTACGGGTAATTTGACTGGTGTTTTAGATGATATGGCTGCTTATTATAAGACTAAGTATGAGAATAGAAAGCAAATAATAAGTGCTATGACATATCCTTCTGTTATCTTTGTTGTAGCAGTAGTAGTTCTTGTTTATATAATTTTGTATGTTGTTCCTGAGTTTACAGATATGTATTCGCAAATAGGTAGTGAACTTCCTACTATAACTGTTGTTATAGTTAATATTAGTGATTTTTTGGCGGCTAATTTACTCTATGTTATATTAGTTATAGTGGCAGTAATTGCTATTTTGGTTATTTTGTTTAAGTATGTTATGAAATTCAGGTATGCTGTGCAGTGGCTTCTTATGCATATTCCGGTTGTTAAAGATATTATTATATATAATGAGGTAATTATGTTTACTAAGACTTTTGCTAGTTTGATAAATTATGATGTTTTTATAACTGATAGTATGGAGATACTTGGTAAGATTACTGATAATGAGATATATAAGTTACTTATTAGGGATGCTGTTATTAATCTTAGTAATGGTAATAGTGTTTCACTTGCTTTTAAGGATCATTGGGCATTTCCTGTTATTGCTTATGAGATGTTAGTTACTGGTGAGAGGACTGGTAGATTGGGTTCTATGATGACGCAGGTGTCTGATTATTATAATACAGAACAGAAAAATCTTATTACTCAGCTTAAGAGTTTGATAGAACCTATTATGATTATATTTTTAGCAGTAGTAGTTGGTATAGTATTACTTGCTGTTATAGTTCCTATGTTTAATATGTATGATGAAATTATGTAAGAAAGGATGTGATGGCTTTGGAAATTATATTTTTAATAATATTTTTCATCTTTGGTGCAGTGATGGGTTCTTTTTTTCATGTGGTTGCTACTAGAATGTCTAGAGATGAATCTATTGTTTTTCCAGCATCACATTGTGATAAGTGTAATCATAAATTAAAGTGGTATGAGAATATTCCGATTATATCGTATATATTATTAAAAGGAAAGTGTAGTAGTTGTCATAGTAAGATACCTATTAGTTATTTGATAGTAGAAATAGTTACAGCTTTATTATTTGCAGTCTGTTTTCATGTTTTCTCTTTTTCTTTTGATTTAGTTATTGCTTTGATTTTTGTTTCTAGTTTGATAATAGTAATAGTTAGCGATATAGAATATATGATAATTTTAGATGAAGTTTTGATGTTTTCTAGTTTGGTAATAGTTGTTTTAGATATATTGGTTTTGGGTCTTGAAGAGGCTGCTTATCATATATATGGTGGTGTTGGTGGTTTTATTACTATGTATGCTTTAAAGATTATGGGAGATAAGATATTTAGAAAAGAGTCTTTAGGAGGAGGAGATATTAAACTTTTATTTTTGTTTGGATTGGTTTTAGGTTATGCTATGTCTATTTGTACTATATTTTTAGCCACCTTTATAGCGTTTCCAATAGCACTTTTGTTGCTTTTTTCTAATAGAGAGAATATTATTCCTTTTGGGCCTTTTCTTAGTATGGCGGCTATTTTAATTTTGATATCGGGAATTAATTTTCAGGATATTATAGTTTTTATGATGGGGTAGGTATTAGGGATTGATTGTTTTGACATAATTGAAAGATAAATTATGTATAATTATAGTGGAAATACTTACAATTGTTAAAAAAAATGTTATAATAGCATTTACAAGAGGTGATGTTATGCGAGTAGTAATAAGTGCTGGAGGAACTGGTGGGCATATTTATCCAGCTTTAGCAATTATTAATAAAATAAAAAAGGAAGAACCTGATAGTGAGTTTCTTTATATTGGTACTCATAATAGGATGGAGAAAGATATAGTTCCTAAATTAAATATTCCTTATGAAGGAATAGAGATTACGGGATTTAAGAGAAAATTAACTTTAGATAATGTAAAGACGGTTGTTAATTTTCTTAAGGCTAAAAAACCTTGTGTAAAATTAGTTAGAGAGTTTAAACCTGATGTTGTTATAGGGTGTGGGGGTTATGTTACTGTTCCGGTTATGTTAGCTGGTAAGAAGTTAGGATATAAGACCTTTATTCATGAACAGAATTCTGTTGTAGGGCTTTCTAATAAGTATTTGAGTAAATATGCTGATAAGGTAGGAGTAAGTTTTGAATCGACATTATCGGAATTTCCTAAAAATAAGGTAGTTTTAACGGGTAATCCTTGTAGTGAAAAAGCTATTGCAACTAAAAGTGCTGATTTGAGTGAATATGGACTTACTAATGATAAGAAACTTGTACTTATAGTTATGGGAAGTTTAGGTAGTAAGACTATTAATGATAAGATGATTGATTATGTTTATGCTTTTAGGAATAAGAGTTATCAGGTTATTTATGTTACGGGTAATGATTATTATGATAAGGTTAAAAATAGAGTTTTTCCTGATAATGTAAAGGTTGTTCCGTTTATTCAAAATTTACCTGCAGTTATGAAATGTGCTGATTTGATGGTTTCAAGAGCTGGTGCGTCTACTATTAGTGAAATAACTGCTTTAGGAATACCTACTATATTTATTCCTAGTCCATATGTTACTAATAACCATCAATATAAGAATGCTATGGATTTAGTAAAAAAAGATGCTGCTTTAATATTAGAAGAGAATAATTTAACTAAGAATAATTTTATAAAGACTGTTGATGATATTTTAGATAATGATGATGAGTATAATAAAATAAAGACTAATATTTCTAAATTGGGTATAACTGATTCTTCTAGTAGGATATATAATATATTGAAAGAAATGATATTGGATGATAAAAAGTTTTATTGATACTAGTGGAATTGAATGTTATGAAGATGTTTCTTTGAAGAAATATAATACTTATAAGATAGATGCTAAGGCTAAGTATTTAGTTTTTCCTAAAGATAGTGTAGAGTTGATAAGTTTAATTAGTTATCTTAAGAGTAATAAGTGTAAGTTTTTAGTGTTAGGTAATGGGAGTAATGTAATATTTAATTTTGAATATTATGATGGAGTTATAATTAGATTAGATAGATTTAATAGTATTTCTATAAATGATAATGTTATAGAGGTAGGTGCTGGATATTCATTAATAAAGCTTGCTAATGAGGTAGCTTTATTAGGTCTTAGTGGACTTGAGTTTGCTAGTGGTATTCCTGGTTGTGTTGGGGCTAGTATTGCTATGAATGCTGGTGCTTATAATCATTCTTTGGCAGAAGTTGTTGAATCCGTTATGGTTCTTACTCCTGATAATGAAATAATTACTATGACTAATAAAGAGTTAGAGTTTAATTATAGAGAATCTTTTTTAAAACATAATAAAGATTATATAATTATTTCTTGTAAGATTATACTTTCTCATGGAAATAAAGATGAAATATTAGAGTTAATTAGTAATAGAAGAATTAGAAGAATGGAATCACAGCCTTTAAATTATCCATCAGCTGGTTCTGTATTTAGAAATCCAGAAGGTAATTATGCTGGTAAGTTAATAGAAGATTGCGGATTTAAAGGCTATAAGTTAGGTGGGGCTATGGTAAGTCTTAAACATGCTAATTTTATCATTAATTATGATGGAGCAACAGGTAGAGATATAGTTTTATTAATAAATAAAATAAAAAATAGTGTTAAAGAAAAGTACGGTATAGATTTAATACTAGAGCAAATAATTATAGATTAGGTGATTATGGTGGCTAAAAAGAAGAAAAAGAGGAAATTAAAGTTAAAGATGAGAAATGTATTAATATTACTAACAGTAATATTAATATTTGTAGGTGTTATTTATTATATATTACAGTTACCTATTAATAATATTTATATTACTGGTAATAATATTTTGTCTGATGCTGAGGTAATAGATTGGGCTAAAGTAGATAGTTATCCTTCTTTTCTTCTTACGTCTTCTAGTGAAGTAGAAAATAATTTAAGTAATAATCCTTATATTGAGAATGTTGATGTTAATAAAAAATTAGGTAATAAGATAGAGATAAATGTTACAGAATATAAGACTATTGCTTTAATTAATCAAGGTAGTCAAGTACTTTTATCTAGTGGAGATATTGTTTCTAATGATTATGAGTTATCTGATGTTCCTATTTTATGTAATAGTGTTAGTGATGAAATATTTAATGATTTTGTAAATAAATTTGCTAAGATAAATAGAAATGTTTTAAGACAGATATCTCAGATAGAGTATAGTCCTGTAGACGTTGATAATATGAGATTTTTGTTATATATGGATGATGGTAATTTAGTTTATATTACTTTAACTAAGATAAATAAGATAAATAAATATAATGATATTAAAGATAAGCTTGAAAATAAGATTGGTACTATTTATTTAGATTCTGGTGATTATGTAGAAGTTAGAGGAGATAGAGGGGCTGTTAATAATAGTAGTAGTGGTACTTCTAATACAGAATCTAATAATAATCAGAATAGTGTTGATAGTAATCAGGAAACTACTGATACTACTAATAATCAAGATAATAATGATAGTAATGTTACAACTAATGGTAATACTGTAAGTAGTGATATTAATAATACTAGTAGTGATGAAAATAATTAATTTTTTATAGTAAAAGATAGAATAATCATGGATATTTTTTTCTATCTTTTTTATTTATAAATTATTCTTTTTATTAAATTATTAAAAACATATTGACAAAAGTATATATTTTATATATATTGTTAATAACAAGAGAGAGTTTGTAATATTTTATAGATGTTATTAATAAAATTACAATCTAGAAAGAAAGAGGAGATAATATGAATGATAAAGAAAAAAAGATTAATATTGAAAATTTGGTGAATTTTAAAAATAATGAAACTATTGCAGAATATATAATAGATAATCAAAAAAAGTATTATTGTATTATTAGGGATGATTCTACTATTTTATTATCTTTGCAAGATACTATTAATAGAATTATTAATGCTGGAGGAAATGATAAAGATATAAAGAGGATTATGGGTATAGAAAAAAGAGATGGTTCTGTTTCTAATAAAGATAGTTTACATGTAGATTCTGATTATTATCTTTGTGGAAGGATGACTTTATTTATTATGCTTAATCATATTGAGGGTTATAAGGATTATTGTGCTAATTTCTGTGCTGATAATAATATTGATTTAAATGAAATAAAAAAACTATGTGATGAAAGAGATTTGGTAGATATTTATAAAAAAATTAGCACTTATGTATCTATGAGGTTAAAAAAGAAGATTTTAGATTTTGTAACTTTTAATAGAATTAATTATAATAAGAAAAAGTTAGGTGATGGTGTTAGTGAGTTATTGGGTAGTGGTAAATTAAGTGAAAATATTTTAAAAGATATTAATAATTTTAAATATAAAAAAGATTATGAACTTTTTTATTCTTTTATTGCATCTTCTTTGATAGAAAAGTATGGTTATTGTGATTTAGATGATATATGTAAAATAGATGGCGTTGTATCTAATCCACTTCATGTTATAAATGAAAAAAGAATGAGAGTTCAAAATGTAAATAAAAAACATCAAAAATTGATAATACCAATGCCTGTTGTTGATACTATAAATGGACGTTATGCGAGAACTCCAGAGATAGTTTGGGAGAATAATGATACGTTATTAACTTTAAGAAAGCCGCATCTTCTTAGTCCTGAACATTTAAGAAAGATGAAAGATATGCCTTATTAATAATAAAATTATAATAATTATGTAAGATATATTTTATTAAAAGTTGTACTTGCAAAACTTATTTTTTTGACATTTTTTGTGTTATTATGTATTTGGTGATGAAAATGATAATAAGGGATAATTATTTAAAAAAACTGATTGGAGCAAAAGATACTGAATTTATAAAAGTAATAACTGGAGTTAGAAGAAGTGGAACGTCTACACTTTTATTAATGTTTAAAGATTATTTAATTAATAATGGGGTTAAAGAAGAAAATATAATATATATAAATTTTGAATCGGCATTATATGATGATATAAAAAATTATAAAGATTTGTATAATTATGTTAAAGAAAAAGTAAAAAAAGATATGATATATTTGTTATTAGATGAAGTACAAAATATAGAATCATGGGAAAGAGCAATTAATTCTTTTAAGGTGGATTTTAAAATAGATATATATTTAACTGGTTCTAATGCTTATCTTTTATCTTCAGAATTATCGACGTTATTATCAGGTAGGTATATTGAAATAAAAATGTATCCTTTATCATTTAGCGAATATTTAATATTTAATAATTATGATAATAAAGATTTAGATGATAAGTTTAATGAGTATTTAAAGTATGGAGGGCTTCCAGTAATAACATTGATTAAGGATAATGATGAATTAGTTTTATCTTATTTAAATGATATATATAATACTATAGTAAAAAAAGATATAATAGATAGAAATAATATAAAAGATGTTGCGCTTCTTGAAAATATCATAAAATATTTATCAAATAATATAGGAAGTTCTGTATCTTCAACTAAAATAAGTGATTATTTAAATAGTAATAAAATAGTAGAAAAATCAAATCATCAAACAATAGATAATTATTTAAATATGCTTGAGAAATCATTTATAATGTATAAAGCTAATAGAACTGATATAAAAAGTAAAGCTTTACTTAAAACTTTAGGAAAATATTATATATCTGATACAGGAATAAGAAATATAATATTAGGTTTTAGAAATATAGATGAAGGGCATTTACTTGAAAATGTAGTTTATTTAGAATTACTTAGAAGAGGTTATAGAGTTAATATAGGAAAGTCTAATGATTATGAAGTTAATTTTGTGGCTGAAAATCCAAATGATATAAAATATTATCAAGTTACTAAGTCTTTATTAAATGAAGAAGTTAAGATGCGTGAACTTAGAAGTTTAGAGAGTATTGCTGATAATTATGAAAAGATAATATTGACTATGGATAAGTCAATAAATAAAGATTATAATGGAATAAAAATTGTTAATATAATAGATTGGTTATTATATTATGATTATTGATAGAAAAAAATATTTAAAATATTTCTTACTATGGTGTGAAGAACCAAAAGAATAATATATTGTTTTCTATCTTTTTTATATACTTGGTTTTTTATATGGTTATTGATATTAAGCTATATCGAATAATTGTATAATACTTATTGTTAATAAAATTTACAAGTAAATTTTAGAGTGTTATACTTATTATGAGGTTAGAATATGAAGTATATAGATGATTTTATAAAGTATTTAGGTGTTGTTAAGAAAGATTCTAGCTATACGTTAGTTAATTATCGAAATGATTTAATGGAGTTATATGATTTTTATACGGATATTGTTAATATAGATGAGGTTATAGCTAGAGAGTATTTAGAGTATATGTATTCTAAGAACTTAAGTAGGAATAGTATTTCTAGGAAACTTAGTTCTATTAGAAGTTTTTATAATTATTTAGTTAGAGAAGGTATTGTTTCTGTAAATTATTTTAGAGATATATCTAATCCTAAGAGGACTAAGGTGTTGCCTAAGTATGCTAAGGATGTTGATTTGAATATTATGTTTGATTATTTTGATAAGAGTAAGGCTATTGATCAGAGAAATTTACTTATTTTGGAGATGCTTTATGCTACTGGGGTTAGGGTTATGGAACTTGTTAATATAAAGATTAGTGATATAGATAGGTATAATAATAGTATTAAGATATTTGGTAAAGGTAGTAAAGAGAGAATGGTTTTTTATGGGGCTTATGCTAGTGATGCCTTAGATTTATATCTTAAGGATGGTAGAGGTAAGCTTTCTTGTGGTAAGGATAGTGAATATTTGTTTTTGAATAAGAATGGGGGAGTTTTATCTACTAGGTATGTTAGGAAGATGATTGATGATGTTGTTAGAAAGTGTGGTATAGATTATCATATTTCTCCTCATACTATAAGGCATACTTTTGCTACGGATATGTTAAATGCTGGTTGTGATTTAATGAGTGTTAAGGAGTTGCTTGGGCATTCTTCTATTGATACTACTAGTATTTATACTCATGTTTCTAATGAACAGATAAAACAAGTTTATGAATTTGCTCATCCACGAGCTAAGGATAATTAATTTAGGGAGGTATTATAAAATGTATAAAGAATTAACTTTTTATTATGGTGCTATGGGGTGTGGAAAAACTAGAAAGTTACTTGGTACTAGATATAGTAAGATAGAAGATGGTTTTTCAGTTGCTATTATGAAGCCACAGATAGATAAAAAGGGGGGAGATTATATTTTGTCTAGAGAAAATGATAAGGTAAAGGTAGATTTTTTGATTAAGGATAAGGATAATATTTATTTAGAGATATCTAAGTATTTGACTAAGAAGAATTTGGATTTTATATTAGTAGATGAGGCTCAATTTCTTAAGAAAAAACATATAGATGAACTTGCTTCTGTTGTTGATATATTAGGTATATCTGTTATTTGTTATGGTCTTAGGACTGATTTTAAGGGAGAGTTATTTGAAGGGTCTAAGAGATTATTTGAGATTTCTGATAATATTTGTGAGATAGAAAGACAGTGTAGTTGTGGTAGGAAGAAGATGTTTAATATGAGGTTAGTTAATGGAAAGCCTGTTTTTTTAGGGGAGCAAGTTGCTATAGATGGTGTTGATGCTAGTTATGAGGCTAAATGTAGGTATTGTTATAATAGAGAATTTAAGGAAAATGACGATTGATTTTATTGTTATTTTTTTTAATAATTGGGATTTAATATTTAGACGTATTTTTGGGGTAATTAAAGAATAAATTAATATTGCTTTTTTGTCTTTTTTTTGATAATATTATAATAAGGTGGTGGTATCTTTTGAATAATGCAGCTAATAAGAAAGATTTTTTTTATGTTGTTGTATTAATTTTAACTTTTATAGTTGTTGTTATAGGTGCTACTATCGCTGCTTATTACTTTTTGCATAGACAGGAAGAAGGAAGTAGTTCTGTTTATACAGGGACTTTAGGTATAGAGTATTTATCGGGTGAGATAATTGATGTTCATTTATTATATCCTACTTATGATCCTAGTTTTGATGAAGTAGATAATGTTTATAAGAATAATTTTAGAGTAACTAATACTGGTACTTTAGATAGTATTATTGATATTAGTGTTGATGTTAACAGAAATGATTTTTCAGATGATGTTGTTATGTATAAACTTTTTAATGGTAATGGTGAAGAACTTGTTAAGGGAAATTTAAATGGAAAAGGAAAAATAGAAATTGGAAGTAATATAGTTTTAGAGCATGAGGCAGTTTCGGAGTTTACTATGATAATTTGGTTACAAGAAACGGGAGTAAATCAAAATGAAGAGATGAAAAAGAGTTTAATGGGAACTATTAAAGTTGACGCTAATCAAAAAATAGATTAAGAGGTGTTTATATATGGACAAAAAGAATAATGATGAGAAGACATTTGGGGAGATTTTTTCTAATATTAATACAAGTAATAATGATGATAAATCTATTAGTTTTAATAGTATTAAAGAAGAAAGTAATTTGGAAGATTCAGAACTAAAGAGTGAGGATTTATTTAAAGAGGCTAGTCATAGTGATGATAATAATGATAGTAATAATATGACGTTTAATTCTATTTTTGATGATGATAATTCTAGTTCTGATGATAATACTAGTTTTAGTGATAGTTCTTTAGAAAAGTCTAGTTCTATTTTTGATAAGGCTATTCATGATGATGGTGAATCTGATAGTAGTTTGATTAGTGATAATGGTGATAGTAAGAATGGCTCTGTTACTGATAATGATAATTCTCTTGATGTGGAAGAGGGTGGTTTAGATGTTAATCCTTTCTTTAATAATGATAGCTCTAATGATGGTGGTTTGGAAAATAAGATAGATGGTAATAGTAATAAAGATGATAAAGAAATTGCTGATGGAGATAAAGTAGATGATAATGTTACTACTGATTTAGAGGAAGATACGAAAGTTAAAGATAGTGGTAATGATAATAATTCATCTTTTAGTGAAGATAAGGATGAAGTAGAAGAAGTTAATCCTTTCTTTGATAATAGTAGTTCTAATGATGAAGTTTCGAAAGAAGAATCTTCAGATAATAGTAGTAATATTTTCTTTGATAGTGATGATAGTAGTGAAAATAAAGTAGATGATAATGTTACTACTGACTTAGAGGAAGCTGCGGAAGTTAAAGATAGTGGTAATGATAATAATCCATCTTTTAGTGAAGATAAGAATGAAGTAGAAGAAGTTAATCCTTTCTTTGATAATGATAATACTAATGATAATCTTTTTCAGAATACTGATATTAGTAATTTAGATAATAATTCTAGTTCTGATAAGAAGGATAATGATTTAGATGTTAGTCCATTTTTTGCAGATACTAGTAATTCTAATAAAAAAGAAGATGTTAATCCATTTTTTGATAATAAGATTAATTTAGTAGAATCTACTTCACATGATGTAAGTGATACTGCTAGTAAGATTGATACTAGTAAAGTTCATAATTTTAATGTAAAGGTAGTTAAGAAAAAAGAGCCAATTATAAAGTTTATTTTGGGAGTTTTATCTTATGCTGTATTTATATGGTTACTTTTAATTGGTATAACTTTGTTAGTGTATGTATTAGATATTAAGATAAGGGCTGCTAAGGGAGATACTAGTCCACCTAAGTTTAATGCTTTTGTTGTATTATCTGGTAGTATGCTTCCTGAAATTCAGGTTTATGATGTTGTAATAACTAAGAAAGTTGATGCAAAATCATTAAAAGAAGGAGATGTTATAACTTTTGCATCATCTGATACAAGATTTTTAAATACTATTATAACCCATAGAATTATTAAAAAGAATTATGATTCTAAAACTGGTGGATATACTTTCCAGACTCAGGGTGATAATAATAATGTTGCAGATAGTGCTTTGGTTCAACCAAATAATATTTATGGTAAGGTTATATTAAAGATACCTAAGTTAGGATATTTGCAAGAATTTTTAGCATCAGATGGTGGATGGATATTAGTTATTTTATTACCTTGTTTGATTGTTATATCTTATGATATAGTAAAACTATCAAAGAAGTTAAGGGGAAAAAAATATAAAAATATAAAAGTACAAAGTAGATGATAATATGAGAACGAATATATTTAGAGTTAGGAAGAAAACAGAGAATAAGATTGTAATAGAGGAGGAAAAGACAAAGAATCCTTTCCTCCTATTTTTAAAAAGACATAGGAAATTTATTCTTTTTGTTATATTTTCGCTTATTATATGTTTATTACTTGTAAGTGTTGGAATTGCTTTTTCTGTATTTCAAACTTCTAGTGATTTTGATATTAGTTATTTAAATGATACTAGTGATGAGATTATTACTAATAATGATCCTAGTATTACTGATGATGATATAAAGGAAGATCTTTTAGGTGAGGTTGCTAGAAGACAAGGAGTTATTTTATTAGTCGAGACTTTTATGACTGATAATAATGATGTTGTTTATTATTTTTCTGATGGTACTGCTATTATTGTTATGTCTGATGGTAAGATTTATAGAGTATCTTCTTTAGATGATGGTAGTTATGGTGTATTGCGTAATGGAAGTATTAGTGATAAAGCAAAGAAAGTATTAGTTAAAGCTAATACTACAACTCTTAATGATGGAACTGTTATAACTTATTATTCTGATGGTAGTGCTAGGGTTGATCATAATAATATTACAATTTTTGTTAGAGATAGTAATAATATAAAGTTAGATGCAGGAACTAAGTTTAGTAATGTTGCTCCTAGTGGGGTTGCTATTAATGATAAATTGGTTAGAGATGGTAATAACTCTATGTATGTTTATACGAGTAATGCTAAATATGTAATAGATAATGGTACTAAATATTTAGTGAATCCTAGGGCAAGTGCTACGGCAGAAAATGATAATATAAGTTATGATAAAAATAATTCTTTTAAAGTTTTGGAAACTAAGAAACTTAGTGATGGTAATACTGTTTATTATTTTGATAATGGTTCTGCTGTTATTGTATCTGATGAGGATAATAATAATACAGTATATGTTAAAAAAAGTGGAGATATTGTTATTAAGAAAGATAAAATATATGAGATAATTACTAATGATTATGGTTATTCTAAGGGAGTTATTAATTGTAGTGATGGTAAGAAAGTTACTTATTTTGATAATGGAGCGGCTATTATAACTGATACTAATGGTAATAATATATATGTAGAAGATAGTGATGAGATTCTTTATGATGGTAATAAGAATGTAATTGGTACTCCATCACATTCAAAGGAGACTTCTAAAAAAACTACTACAGATGGATATGATGTTGTTAATTTTGATAATGGAAAATCACAAGTTATAAAAGATGATGGTACTAGTTTTATTATTGATACTGATAAATTAATTTTTGATTCTGATGGAGCTATTACTTCTGATGATAATAAAGAAGATGATAAGGAAGATGATAAGACTCCAGATCAAGATGATACAGAAGATGAGGAAGAAGAAAAAGAAGATCCTTTAGAGGGAATGTATGTTAGTGAAGCTGAACATAGTTATGAAGATGATAGAACAAAAAATAATCAATATAGTAATTTTATTATAAGAAATGATAATACTAGGACTAAAAGATTTAGAATTGTTATAGAAGAAGTTGATAATTATTCTAAGTATAATGCTTCTAGGCTTGCTCCTAATTATGTTAAATTTCAAGCTACTGTTGGAGATAGTTTTGTTGGTCCTAATATGTTAGATAATAATACTTGGACTGATGAGAATGGAAAAGTTAATTATGTTATATATGATGGTTCTATAAGGGCTAAATCATCTTTAGAGGTATCAGTTAATTTATATGTTGATTATGCTATACTTAGTAACAGGGAGCAAGATAAGACTTTTATTGGTACTATAAAGGTTTATGTTAATGAATAGAAATACTAATTTTGATATCTTTTGTCGAACTTAATGAAATTTTAATTTTATTATGCTATCCTTTATAAAAAGGAGATAAGAGAGATGCCTAATAAAATTATAGTTGAAGATATTATAGATGAAATGATAGATAGTATTGATTATATTAAATTGAATACTTATATAGAATTAGAGAAGAAAGACAATTGATATTTTTTCTCTAATTTTTATTTTTGAATTACTATATTATAATATTTACAAATTAAATTTATTTAAAAAAGTGTAATCTATTAGTTAAAAGTGGTTGCTTTTTTTTTTTTTTTTTTTTT
>ERZ1643249.1414-NODE-1414-length-24323-cov-4.980551_pt1 | contig 24323 bp, 22 predicted proteins | sample MGYA00579263_ERZ1643249 | MGnify/ENA primary metagenome ERZ1643249 (study PRJEB29033, sample SAMEA4952264) | chicken gut metagenome | biome: Broiler Chicken; feature: Gastrointestinal Tract; material: Caecum | place: Ireland | collected 2018 | study: Broiler... | reverse complement strand
TTATTAAATCATTTTTTATTTTAATAAATTTTGAAAATGGGATTTTATAACACTCCCCTTTGTCACTGTTTTGCAGCATCAAAAAAAGACAGCCGCCCTGAGTCCATCTCAGGCAGACTGTCTCTTTTTGATGTTATTTTGCAATATCATATACACTGCAAAGCCGCAGCGACGTTTTTAAAGCAGCAGGATCCGCATTTCCGCCGATCACTTTATCTACTGTCACTGTCACAGCTTCGCCATCCGTTAAATCAAAATAATTGTCGGAAAGTACGACGTCCGCATCAGCAAATGACAAGCACAACCCCTTTACAAATGTATCTGCACAAACGATAATCGCCGTTTTTCCTTCCTTCTCCTGAAAAGAGACTTGGATTTCTGGCTTTTTCCATGTAAAGTGCTTGGGCTTTTCAAACAATGCTGCTTTCTTACAGATCACGTGCTGCGTTTCATCCAGCAGCTCATAGGCCAGATAGCGGTGGTCCATATCCCCTTGCAGTGCCTCTTCAAAAGAAACTGCCGGCAGCTTTACAGCTGAAAGCGCACTGCACGTAACAGGCATCGAACCCTCCGCATACACTTTAAACGCCGTATCCAAAATACGCCAGCGTATTGTTAGGCTGCGGCTGTCAAACGTCTCGTTCGACACAACGAACACAACGTCGGTCCCTTCTTCAAAAGCGGCGAGCAGCACCGGTGCAAAAAAACGTTTCGCCTCATAATGCAAAGCCTTCCAGCGGCCCGCAGAATCGATCGAGGCCCAGCTTGCAACCGGCCAGCAGTCGTTTAGCTGCCAGTATAATGCGCCCATACAGCGGCCGCGGTTGGCTCTCCAGTGTTCAATAGCAAACCGCATGGCATCTGCCTGCAAAAGCTGTGAAGCATATACAAAGCTATCAAAATCCTTTGGGAACAGATAGTCAAGCGCCATATAATGAAGCATCTTCTGGTTCCCGCCGATGCATTTCTGATGACTTTCCATCACACGTGAAAAAGGATTTAAGTCCTCTTCTTCTGCAAAACTACGGCAAGTTTTCATATCCGGGAAGGATTCAAAACCAAACTCCGAACAAAAGCGGAAATAAGTAGAACGGAAATAAGAAAAGGGTTTGGCGCCATGCCATACTTCCCAACAGTGCATATCGCCGCGGTTTTCATCAGCCGGATCATCAAATCCACCGCCCGAAGAAGGGCTGGACGGCCAATAAAACGTATCCGGCGCGTATTCCTCACACAGATCCGGCAAAAGCTGCTCATAGAGATAGAGATAATCAAGCTTTGTCCGCCCGTTCTGTGGGATATCCCAGTTAAGCCATGCAGTCTCCATTTCATTGTTTCCGCACAGCAGTCCCAAGGAGGCGTGGTTGCGTAAGCGTTTGATATTTTCAATGAATTCTGGAATCAGATTTTCTTCAAATTTTTTTGTCATACGGTAAGTCGCACAGGCGAACATAAAATCTTCCCATACAATAAGGCCCAACTCATCACACGCATCAAAAAAGAAATCATCGGGATAGTACCCGCCGCCCCACACGCGGACACAGTTATAATTGGCACGTACGCAATCCTCTAACAGGTCGCGCGTCCGTTCCGGCGTGACGCGTGCTAAAATATTGTCCTCCGGAATATAATCCGCACCCATAGCGAACAGCTTTTTCCCATTTACGACAAAACAGAACTCATTTCCCCATTGATCTGCCGCCGTGCTTACCGTTATCGTACGCAAACCAATCCGCACTGATTTTTCTGCGCAAGTGCAGCCGTCCTTTTTTACACGTACCGTGACAGTGTAAAGGGGATGCGCCCCCCACCCGTTCGGCCACCAGAGAGCAGGCTCTTCTATCACAATCTCCCTGCTAAGCGTATCGGAAAAGGACAAGACCGTGCCGTCCGGCGCATAAACTGTTACCTCTGCGGGCAGTTCCTGTTCTACAAAATCAATTTCGGCTTTTACCGAAAGCTTTACCTTTCCATTCTCATGCTTCTGGCGCACCCATACGTCACGCACCTCCGCATCTGTAAAGCTAACAAGCTGTACAGGCCGGAACAAGCCCATATCCGGCAGCTGCGGGCCCCAATCCCAGCCATACATACAATGGGATTTACGGATATGCTGATACCCATCCACTGTCGTATGCGTTACACCCCATAAGGGATATTTCGAAGCCGCCTCACGCGCTGCACGCAATGGGGATGAAAATCGGACTTCCAATTGGTTTTCAGGGCAAAGCAAGCCTTTAACATCGTATTCCCAAATACGATGCATATTTTCTGTATGGCCGAGATATGTCCCATTTAAATAGATATCCGCAAGCGTATCCACGCCCAAAAACCGTAAAACCTGTCGCGGGGCAGCAAGCGTCTGTTCATCTGCCGGGAACGTCGCATACAGCGTACAATCCTCTTCCGACATCACACGCGCATCGTATTCGTTTGTACGATAAAACGGATCGTCCATTTTGCCATGTTCCAACAGGATGGAGTACATCGAACACGGAACGCTTCCCGCAAGGCCTTCTTCCCCGCGATAGGACAACTGCCAATTTTTGATTTCCTGTATCATCAAGCTCTCCCTCTCTTTATTTTGTGTTCAGTGTATCATACATCAATACGGGATGCAAGAGGCTTTTCTTTTGCAAAACGAAGAATACAAATCGTTTTTTTTTCATATAAACTACATATTGTATGATAATATGCTTCATTACGCCTTGATCCGGCATCATCTGCACTGCTTTTTCCTAAGTCGAGAGAGACGCTTTCCAACCCGATCTCCTGCGGCATCCAAAAAACCATTCTCTCAATAACCAAAAAACGCCGCCGCGAAAGCGGCGACGTTTTGCGCTTTTCAGTTTTCAGAATCGGTCAAGATTCAATGTACAAAAAAAAGATAAGCAATCAACATAAAAAGCCCGCCCACAACAATAACAGCCGGCAGCAAGACCAGCAAAGCAGCAATAATCATTGCCGGTAGATCTTTCTTCTCAAGCGGTGTATTTTCAAGCGTCTCTTTAAGCTTTTCTGCGCTCTTTTTCTCATCGATCACCCGATTGATTTTTTTCTGAAAAAACATATCTATCTCCCGGTATCCCGCTTATTCAATTACAGTGTGGTCAAGCGGATGGTGGCATGCAACAAAATGCCCCGGACGAAGCTCGCGGAATTCCGGCGTGACCAGCTTGCATTCTTCCGTACAATATTTGCAGCGCGTATGGAATTTGCAGCCCTTCGGCGGACGGATCGGGCTTGGGATATCGCCTTCCAAAGGAATACTCTCTTTTCTGTTTTCCACATCTGTTGTCGGAATTGCGAGCAGAAGAGCTTCCGTATACGGATGAAGCGGATGCTCAAACATCTCCTGTGAAGCAGCCAATTCAACCAGATTACCGAGATACATTACGCCAATACGGTCGCTGATATATTTGACAACGCTAAGGTCGTGTGAAATAAACAGATAGGTCAGGTTCTCTTTCTCTTTCAGATCCTGCAGCAGATTGATGACCTGTGACTGGATCGAAACATCCAGCGCAGAAACAGCCTCGTCGCAGACCACAAACTTCGGCTTCATGGCCAAAGAACGGGCGATGCCGATACGCTGGCGCTGGCCGCCGGAAAACTGATGCGGATACCGGTGGATCATGTACGGCGCCAACCCGCAGTTTTCCATTACCTGCATCACATAATCCTGAATCCGCTCGTCTTTCCGGATAAAAAAGCCGTGCGCCTGCGGGCCTTCCCCGATAATCTGCCCAACTGTCATACGAGGGTTCAATGAGGAATACGGATCCTGAAAGATCAATTGCATGTCGCTGCGCAGCAGACGCATTTCTGAATATTTCAGCTTTGCAAGATCGATGCCATCGCTGCGCATAGCTTCATATTTCGCAAAGTCCGGATCATTCTCATACTGTTTCCGCAACGCTGCAATTTCGGCACGCACCGATTCCAGCTCTTTTTCTTTCGCAGAAATCTCTGCTGATTTTGCCTCAATCTTTTTAGAAAGATCGTCCGCCTTTGCTTTAGCAGAAGCGGCGTCCTTTCCTTCCTTCTCGCGGCTTTCCGCTTTTCCTATATAATAGTTTCGATGAACTTCTAAGCTGCGTTTCTCTTCACGCAGGTCACGGCGCTCTGCAGCCACATGGAATTCCTGCAAAAAGAGGTGCGACACAGGCGCGAGATCTTTTACCACAATGAAACCGCCGATCAGATGCGCCAAATCAAGCACGCTGTCGTTTGCTTCCCGAATGATTTTGGTACGCTCATCCGCCTTGTGCTGCTTCTCCGTTTCCGATAGCTTCTCATATGATGCAAGATACTCTTCTTTTTTCTTTTGGAGTTCCTGCGTTTTTTCGCGGTGCTGCGGCAGTTTTTGGTACGTCTCTTTTACATATTCCGGCACAACATCATCCAACGTGCGGCCAAAATACATGGTTTTCCCTTCTGTCTGATGATAAAGCTGCAGCAGGACGCGGCCAAAAGTGGATTTTCCACAGCCGGACTCCCCTACAAGCCCCAGCGTTTCACCTTCATAAATGTCAAGTGAAATGCCGTCGTTGGCTTTGACATAAAGCTGCTCTTGACGGATTTTCTGCTTTTTTACCGGAAACCATTGTTTTAAGTTAGAAATCTGAAGTAATATCTTTTTATTCTGCATGACGCGCCTCCTTATCCGGATAGAAGCATCTGATCTGATGATTTTCTTCTACTTCAACAAGCTCCGGCTCTTCTTCACGGCAACGCTCCGTACAATATTTGCAGCGCGGCGCAAACTTGCAGCCTTTGGGAAGATCCAGCGGATGCGGAACAGCTCCCGGGATAGCCTCCAACCGCGTGCCGGCCGGCGTATCCAAACGCGGAATCGACGTCATCAACCCTTCGGTATAAGGATGCGAATAGGCATTCTTGCCGAAAATCGTATCAACGCTTGCCATTTCCACAACCTGCCCGCAGTACATGACCGCCACATCGTCGGCCATCTCATTGATAACACCAAGATCGTGTGTAATAAACAGGATAGAAGTGCCTTTTTCCCGTTTCAGCTCATTCATCAAATGCAGAATCTGCGCCTGAATGGTAACGTCAAGCGCCGTTGTCGGCTCATCTGCAATTAACAGGCTTGGCTCACACGCCAGTGCCATCGCAATCATAACACGCTGGCGCATGCCGCCGGAAAGCTGGTGCGGATATTGCTTTGCCACTGCTTCCGGATTCGGAATTTTGACTGCGGCCAGCATTTCCACTGCTTTGGCCCTTGCCTCTTTCTTGCTCATATGCTGGTGTACAATATAGGATTCTGAAATCTGCCGTTCGATGGTAAATACAGGATTTAAACTTGTCATCGGCTCTTGGAAAATAACTGAAATTTCATTGCCGCGGATTTTATACATTTCATCCATAGAACAGTCTTTTAAGTTCTGTCCCTTAAAAAAGATATCGCCGCCTGCAATATAGCCATTTCCATCTAAAAGCTTCAAAATACTCATGGCGGAAACGCTTTTGCCGGAACCAGATTCCCCGACAACGCCCAGCGTTTTTCCCGCCTCGACCTGATAGGAGACGCCGTTTACCGCTTTGACAATGCCGCGTTTCGTTTTAAAATACGTATGCAGGTCATGCAGCTCTAACAATGCCATAAAAACTCATACCTCCTATCTGTCATTCGATCTGGGATCGATTGCATCGCGCAGGCCGTCGCCAATCAGGTTGATGCTGATTGTAGACAAGCTCAAAGCAAGCGACGGGAAGACCCAGCGCCACCAGTAATTCTGAATAACGGTAGACGCTTGCGAGCCATTGAGCATATTGCCCCAGGTCGGCGTCGGTTCGATTACGCCGAAGCCTAAGAAGGACAAAGAAGACTCTGTCAGCATGCAGGAAGCAAAAGCAAGCGTGGTATCAACTATTACAACCGTTATTACATTCGGAAGAATGTGTTTGAATATAATGGCAATTTCTTTAATTCCCATTGCCTTAGCCGCGGTGACAAACTCCTTTTCCCGTTCTGCCAGAATCTGCGCACGCACAAGCCTTGCCAAGCTTGGCCAGGAGAGAACGCCCAAAATCACCATGATAACGGCAATTCGCTGAATCTCACTCAAACTGTTTCCGACAATCGCCGAAAGGATCATGGCAAATGGCAAAAATGGAATTGACGCAACAATCTCGGCAAAACGCATCAAGATGTTGTCAACCTTCCCACCGTAATAACCGGAAAAGCCGCCAATGATGACGCCAATAATGACGGAAATAATGACGGCAATCGCACCAATCGTCATGGTCATGCGTCCGCCAGAAACCAAGCGCGTGAAAATATCGCGGCCAAAGCCGTCCGTTCCCATCAGGTAACCTTTTAAACCGGCAGTAACAACCGTGCCGTCCTCTGTAACCGCATAGCTTTGGAAATAGCCGTTTGAAATGGAAACGACGTTTTCGGCTGAAATGTCTGTCTGCCCGAAGTTATTGCGTCCCCAAGCGTACACCTTTTTATCTTCCCCGATTGCGGTAAAATGATACCGGCCAGCGGCAATGGCGGTGCATTGCCCCTGTAATTCCTCCGGTACATCAAAAACGCCATAATCAGAGGAACCCCACACATAGACCTGCCCGTCTTCCGTTAAAGCGGCAGCTGTTCTATCTGTAGACGCGATATCTATTACTTTTCCCTGAATTTCTTCCGGGATCCGCTGGAAAGCATTATCTTTTGTAGCCAAGCACACCACAGTACCGTCATCCAGCAGCGCAATGGCCGTTGTAGCGTTTGGTGCAATCTTTTCAATATGCCCCTGATATGCGTCCGGTGAAATTTCAATCAAGTTTTCATTGCCCCAGTGGTACAAATAACCGTCATCCGTCAAAGCAAAGGAAATCTGATAGCCCGCCACAATATCCTTTATATTGGTGACGCCTTCCATTTCAAGCGGAATCCTATCCAGCCGAAGACGGTTGTATCCCCATGTATAAACCTGCCCATCCTCATCCAAAGCAAGGACATGGTTTAAACCGGCTGAGACGCTTACAATCTTCCCCATATCCTCGGGGATTTCTTTTAATCTGTCATCCATCTGGCCCCACAGATAAACCTCACCGTTTTTATCTGCGCCGATACCGAATGTACCGCCGCCCGCAATATCCACAGCATTTCCGTTTTTCAGTTCATCCGGGACGGATAGCATGGAAAATCCCGGAGCGATATTTTGTTGGGAAGAATCCGTATACGTCACATCCAACGGGAAAAAGATCGGCAGAATAAAACAGGAAAGAAAAATGATCAAAAATACGATGGTTCCAAACATTGCTACTTTATTGGAACGGAAATTGCGTATGACAGTCCGGAATGGACTCTGCATTTGTTCCTCTTCAAAAATGGAAAGTTCCCGCTTTCCGCCGAAGAGACGGCCGAAAAGGCTGCGGCCGAACGAGCCGGATTTCTTTTTGGGCGCTTTGTTGCTCATCGTCTCTCCTCCTGCCTTAAGAATTCAGCTTAACACGCGGATCTACCAGCATATAGGCAAGATCCATCAGTAAATTTCCTGCCAGCGTCAGCACAACATAGAACATCTGCATGGCAAGCACCACCATAAAGTCGCGCTGCATGAGCGCGTCATAAAGCACTTTGCCAATGCCGTTCCACAGGAAAATGGTCTCAATTACGACAGAACCGGCAAAAACGCTGATTACCCAGCCTGTCAGTACAGTCACAATCGGGATCAATGCATTGCGGAATGCATGAGAATAAATTACAACCTTTTCCCTTAGGCCTTTTGCGCGTGCAGTGCGGATATAGTCCTGCCGCAGCACATCGATCATAGCGGCACGGACATAACGCGTAATGCTGCCAAGTGAGGCAAACGTCATAACAATACACGGCAGCGCCATGTGATACAGCTTGTCCATGAATATCGTAAAGCCGCTGCCGGATATACCTGCGGAATTTACGCCGGAAATCGGGAAAATCGGCAGAAGCTTTGTAAACAGGAAGATAAAAATCAGCGCAATAACAAAACTGGGCAGGGAATATCCGATAACCGTACCCACCTGGACAACATTATCCAGCACGCTTCCCTTTTTCACGGCCGTGATAATCCCCAAGGGAATGGTTATCACAAAGACCAAAATCATAGAAGCCACATTCAGCATAACAGTATTGCCAATCGGGTCGGCAACAATCTCCGCAACCGGACGGCGGTACTGGGAAGAAAACCCGAAGTCGCCGGTCAGCATATTTCCAAGCCAGCTTACGTACTGTACGACAACAGGCTTGTCTAATCCCAAACGTTCGCGGGCGTCCTGATACATCTGTTCATAACGCTCTGGATCCACGGTCTGTTTGCTTGAATCGATCATCATACGTGCAGGATCGCCCGGGACGCATTTGTAAATCCCGAACATAATAATCGACACGATAAAGAAGACAAATACAAGGTACAATAACCGCTTTAAAATGTATTTGACCATACGATCACCTTTCCGTTTTGTTCTTACCGCACTTAACGGCAGCACGGTTCAACTGCTTCCGCGGCGCAACGGGATATACATATGCAGACTGCTCCGTTTAACCGCGCTGTTCCTGCTTCCGATGACAGGGAATAGATTTATGCACTTCCGCACCCCGCCGAAGTGCATAAATGCGTTCCCTGTTTCGGGGAACACAAGCTAAAAACCATAACGATACAAGAAATAGGGCATTCTTCATGCCCTATTTCTCGCCGTTACGTTATAGCACCATTCCAAAGGAATGATTTTCATTTCTGTGAATCTTATTGATCCGCTTCGTCGATATAAGCGTAAACGATTGCGCGCTCCCACTGCCAGAGAGAATCCGGATCATAGTTCTGGATCTTGTTGGAGTAGAAGTCGTGATACTCGTCGGAATACAGCGGGATATTTGGCAGAAGCTCATTCCAGCGTTTCTGGAGATTGATCCACGCCGCATCCCAAGCTTCTTTATCCTCATACGGAATCTGCTTCATCTCAGCAGCTATAGAAGCCAGCTCTTCATCTCTGATGAAGTTTGTGTTATAGCTGCCCATGTATGCGTCATCCATGCTGTACTCATACCAGTAAGAAGAAATCGGAACAAAGCCAGTTGCAAGATTGAACATGTGGTAAGTCGGCTCGTCAATACCGGTACGGTACATATTGTTCAGCAGGACGCCGAACTCAACTGTCGTCGAATTCAGCTTCATGCCGACTTTTGCCATTTCGCCCGGAAGCATGGTATTCAGCAAATCAGAAACCGGGTTATCAGGTGTGTTGGCCCAGTTGATTTCGCAAGCCATCAGCTCGCCGTCAACATTCTTATAGCGAACCTCGTCAACGCCCTCGACAAATTCCCCGCCGTCTGCATTGAGCGTCCAGCCGTCAGCAATCAGAACTTCTTTTGCTTTTTCCAGATCTTTTGCATAGTTGTTCAGTTCGTTGTCGACAGTTTCCTGATTGCGTTTGTATTCCGGTGTGGACAGGCCGTACAGGCCGTTTACAACTTTAGCATAGCCGCCGGAATACTGTCTTGCAAACTCATCGCGGTCAAGGCAGTAAGCGATTGCCTGACGGACAGAAGCAAACTGGGTCGGGCCAAAATCACACGCAAAGGTAATCTGGCCATAGCCAGCGCGGTCATATACTGCGTACTGCGCATTGCCAGCGTCGCATACATCGAGGCCGGAGTTGATTGCAGTGCCGCCGGAAACGCCGCTGATCAGGTCAACAGAACCAGCTTCCAGCTCGTCCATCTGTGTAGCGTCGTTGACAGTTTTCAATACGATTCTCTCAATGGACGGTTTCACGCCGTCATAAGTGCCAAGGAAGTTGTCGTTGATAACAAGAACAGCCTGCTTTGTAGAATCGTCATAGCTCTCGAGCTGATACGGGCCGTAAGTGACCTGCGGCAGATAACGGTAAGCGCCGTTGGCGTTGACAGTCGTCTCGAGAAGCTCAGATGTAAAGTTATCGGAAATGGTCACGCCGTTTTCGCTGTCCGTGATCGTAACGTCCGGTGCAATGACGTGCATCGGCAGCGGATCAACAGCAGCATATGCGATATCGTAGTGGTACGGAAGCTCTTCCGCAGTGATCGTTACAGAGAAAGAATGATCGTCGATCAGGCGGATACCTTGGAAGGTCTTGCTTTCGCCGCTGTTATAAGCCTCATATCCTACATAGCAGTTCGTGTATGTATGGACATCAGACGCATCCAAAGATGCATATTCCGGAGAAGCGTAGAACAGCAGGGAGAAAACGTAATCCTCTGCGGTAATCGGGGTGTTTTCCTCGTCGTTCCATTTCAGGTCGTCGCGGATTTCAATTGTGTAGGTCTTGGAACCGTCGTCGTTTTCAGTAGATTCAACTGATTTCGCAACATACGGATCCACTTCAAATTCGCCCTCTTTGGTATAGGTGACTGTAGCACCGCCAAAAATCAGGGAGCGAATTGCGGCATTCTGCGCGCCGTTTGTCCAGCCGTCAAGCATATTCGCGTCAAGATCCGTTACAGAACCGACAACGATTTGACCGCCGACTGTGTGCTGCGTCGTGCCGTCATCACATGCAGCAAATGCAAATACCATTGCAAACGCCAGCATGAGCGCCAGTACTTTTTTCATTTCTAAAATCCCTCCTGTAGGTATTTGCCCTATTATATAATAAAAAATTCAAAAAATCAATCCATCCTTCTTCAAAACTCAGAAAAAAATGACTGCTTTTTAAAGGAAAATGAATAATTTTTTGAAACTTCATTCAAACTCATAAAAAAACCGTATACAATATTTTAATTTTTAGTGAGGTTGAGGCACAATTTTTTCATATTTTCTCTCCGATTTGACTTCATCCTCCTGTTGTAGTATGATAAAGGAAAAAAGTGATAGTCAAAACTCTGTAAACTCTACAGATAGCAGAAAGTGAGGTTTTCTTTTTATGAAGTTTTCTGAAATGCCGTATCACCGCCCGGACGCAGAGGCCCTTTTCGGCGCCATCGATGCACTGTGTGACAAGCTGGATAAAGCAAAAAGCGCTGACGAGCAGTATGCCTGCTACTTGGAACTCGAAAAGCACACCATAGAGGTCGGCACGCTCAGTTCTATTGCTTATGTACGCAATACCATCGATACACGGGATCCTTTTTACGAAAAGGAGCGTGCATTTTTTGACGAAATATCGCCGCTCTTGAATGAAAAGATTTTGAATTTCGGCAAAAAGCTTTGTACTTCTCCTTATCGAAAGGAATTGGAGGGCAAGCTCTCTCCGCTGTGGTTTTATAATATGGAATTGCAGCTGAAAGGCTTCTCACCGGAGATTATCCCCCTTATGCAGGAAGAGGCGAAGCTGGAGGCCTCTTATCAAAAGCTCTATGCAAGTGCGCAGATCGACTTCGATGGGAAGAAATGCACAATCCCGCAGCTCGCCGCCTACAAGCAAAACCCGGACCGCTCCGTGCGCAAAGCCGCATATGAAGCGGAGGGTGCTTTCTTCGACGCACACCGGGAGGAACTGGACGATATCTATGACAAGCTGGTAAAGAACCGCACGCAGCAAGCAAAAAAACTTGGGTTTGAAACGTATGTCCCGCTTGGCTATATCCGGATGGGACGTAACTGCTACGGCCCGGATGGGGTTGCCAACTTCCGCCGTCAGGTCCTCTCTGATCTGGTTCCACTGGTCGACAAAGTAAAAGCCGCACAGGCTAAACGCATCGGCCTGACCGGTGATTTCAAATTCTACGACGACCTGTTTACTTTTAAGGACGGCAACGCCGTGCCGCAGGGAACGCCGGAAGAACTGCTCGCTTCTGCGAAAAAGATGTATACCGAAATGTCGCCGGAAACCGCAGAATTTATCAAGGTCATGTTCGACAATGAACTCTTCGATGTATTGTCTAAAGAAGGGAAAGCTGCCGGCGGATACTGCACCGACTTCCCTCTGTACGGTTATCCTTTTATCTTTTCAAATTTCAACGGCACTTCCGGTGATGTAGATGTTTTGACGCATGAAGCCGGCCACGCCTTTGCATTTTATACTGCCAACAAGGAAATCCCACTATCAGACCTCCGTTCCCCTTCACTTGAAGCTTGCGAAACACATTCCATGTCCATGGAATTTTTGACTTCGCCGTATCATCATTTGTTTTTCAAAGATCAAACCGCAAAGTATGAACTTTCGCACGCAGAAGACGCGCTTTCATTCATTCCATATGGCACGATGGTGGATCATTTCCAGGAACTTGTCTATTCTAAGCCAGAGATGACCCCGGATGAGCGCAATGCCGTCTGGGCAAGTCTCGAAAAACAATACCGGCCGTATATCGATTTCGCCGGCCTGCCCTTTTATGGACGCGGCGCTGGCTGGCAGCGCCAGCTGCACATTTACCTGAACCCATTTTATTATATTGACTATTGTTTGGCGCAAACGGTTGCACTGCAGTTTTTCGCCCTGTTTTTGCATGACGCTCAAAATGCATGGGAAAAATATCTTGCGTTTGTCCGTATGGGCGGTACCAAGACATTTGTTGATCTGGTGCACAGCGCAGGGCTTCTTTCCCCGCTGGACGACGGCTGTTTAAAACGCATTACGGAAACCATTGCCGCATGGCTTTCCTCCCATCAGCTTGCATAACCCATCTTAAGCCGGATCGCTTTTCTTGACAAATGCACGCTGGCACGGTATCATGAAGGTATCAAAAATTGCAAACGATTTTTTTGATGCTTTTGTTGTATCATAAGAGAGGAGTCTGTATAACAGGCCGATTGAAGGGGGACCTAATCATGGATCATGGATCAGCGAAAATGCAGGAAAAAGTCAAAACAGCTTTTCCGATTATTTCTCTTCTGCTCACGATTGCGGCTTTAGCGGTAACATCCGCGTATGTTCTCTACAAATATACAAGCGATCGCTCCTATCGTAAAAAGTGGCGCGATTATGATGACTGTGGGCTGGCATAAGCAATAAAACGCAACAGGAAGGCGGGACTGGTAAATCGGTCCCGCCTTCCGTTTTGCAATATGGCTGACAACACACCCCCAGAAAAACATGGCCGTGATTTCGTGCAGGATTTTAACCTAACCCCTATATAACAAGCCCTCCTTGCCGCGTCATTACGATCGTCAACTGGCATCTGTCCAAAAAGGCTTTAGGGCAGCCGGTTAACTTCTTCGGATCGCATAAGCATATAAAAAGGCGGCGGAAAATCCGCCGCCTTTTTATATGCTCCGTCTATCTTTCTTCTGTTCAAACGGGATATTAAAAAGTCCGGGTGACAGAATATTTTACAACTGAGTCAGCTACACCGCCCGTTCCTCTTACATAAAACACCGCTACCGCACGATAACTGATCCCCTTAGACGGTAAGTACATATAATGGGTGACGGTACGTCCGCTGCTGCCAAACGTATCGGCCCACTGGTTGTTCTCCTGACCGTTGTTAATCGTCGACCATGTATTGCCGTCTTTCCGCTGGATATAAGTATAAATTGTCCCGCCTGTAGTATAGCTGTTCGTATAGACCGTGGCTTTAACCTCTGCATAACCGGAAGTAGAAACGGAAAAGTTAATCGTCCCATTATAAAAATTTGTGAAATAAGGAGAGATGCCGATATCATCCTCTGCGTACACCGTCATTGGGACGGTTAAAAACGCGCAGGACATTATAACTGCTGCCAAAAATAAAGATATTGTTTTCTTCATCATGATTCTGATTTCCCTCTTTCCTGTGCTGTAACGCTTTTAATCATTCGGTCAAACGCCTCTTGTGAAACGCCGCCTTTATCAAACCAGCCCATTTCAATTGTATATGCTTTTCCATCCACTTCTTCAATCCACACAGCCTGACATGCATCCGCATATTCCATCCAATACACCCGCCGGCTTCCCACATCCCGCCAGCCGCGGTTTAAGCAATGCAGCAAATCAAACGAAAGCTGCTGGCTCCCGTTGACAGAGCAGTTCAAATAAAGATAAGCATAGGGGTCTCCTCCTTGCGCAAGAAGCTCCGGCTTATAAACCAGATTCTGATAGATATCGCCCTCTTCTACCGCTTCACACACAAACCCCTGCGGCGCCTCCAATGAAAACGCATGTTCCATCTGTTCACCGGCGCGGATATCCTCCTGACCGATATGTACGAAAAAAACATCCGTATCGTCCGTTACAAAAACGCTTTGCTGCGATTGGAACGTCGCATCTGTTCCTATATTAGGGAAAAAGAATAAGCCGGCGATCAACAGAAAAGCTGCCATACTGCGCGCCGCTGCGGATACCGTCCGAAAAAAGCGCCGCCTGCGGCTATCCCTGTATATCATACGCAAGATTCGCCGATCAGTCCTTCGAGAAATCTGTAACCCCTTTTCTTCCATTTGGGGCACCTCTTGTTTTATCCCGTACGCCTCCAGAAACGCCTGGCGAAGCAATGCTCTATCATCCATTAGGCGTCCTCCTTTTCGTTCAGCCGTTTAATCAGCATCTTCCTTCCGCGCGACAATTGCTGCCTAACTGTATCTTCTTTTCTCCCAAGCCTTTTGGCAATCGCCGAGATGGAATACTCCTCCACATAGCAGAGAAACAACACCTCCCGATATAGTTCGGGCAGGCCGCGAATGGCCTCCACCACCTCCTGATACCGCTCTTTTAAGGTGAGCTGCTCTAAAAAAGAGTGCTCTTCCGGAACGACATCACCGGCTTTTTCTCTCAGTTCATCCAAAGAAGTATCCAGACCACCGTGGCGGATCTGATGCCGTTTAATGGAATACGCCGCATTCTGTGCAGCGGTCACCACATACGACCGCATCTCCGGTTCGCTCACGTTATCATCAATCTGTGCAGCGTTGCGGCATATCCCAAGCATCGCCATCTGCAACGCATCTTCTGCATCCTCTTGATTTTCCAGAATTTGATAAGCCGCATAAAGCATCAGCTTTTTATACGTTTGATATATACGGTTTATCATCTCTTCCTGTTCACTACAAGCAATCAACATATCAGTCCCCAAACTTGCCGCGTCTATATTTAAAACGCATTTTTCTGCATCTTGTGACAGCAGCATGCCTGATTTAACAAAATGTTTACAAATTAAGCCGCTATATGCCGTGCAGGCTTATTATACGACAATCAACCTGATTCCGCAATTCTTTTTTTACCTGAGATTCTCCCTTTTCTCCTATTTTTCTTACGGCTTGACAAAATGCTTTTTTTCGATTATACTATATTAGTATTTTAGAATGCCGCTGTGGCGGAATAGGCAGACGCAAGGGACTTAAAATCCCTCGATGGCAACATCGTACCGGTTCAAGTCCGGTCAGCGGCACCAGTCCGAGTGTTCATATGGACACTCGGATTTTTTATTGTGACTTTCAGCATGATAAAAAGCCTGTATGCAAAACAGTACTTCGCATACAGGCTTTTTCTTCTTAGAAATTAGAAAGACGCTTTTACTTATGATGACAGCTTCCACTCATTGGGCAGCTCTGGCATCCACAGCCGCAGGAGGACTTCCCTTTCCGCTTATTCCGCACAAGATGTATAATGATCGCCGCCACAATTACAATCAAAACAAGGCAGATCAGAATGGTAGCTATATTTTCTGAAAGCCATGCTAGCATTTAAATCTCCTCCTTTGGCAAAACACGGAATGGGCCGGATTATTTTACGCGAACCCGCTCCGTAAGCTTTTCTGATTCTTTATAGGGTTTCACCAGCATAAACACGATCAAAGCAACCAGTACAAGGGCGACAATAACGCCTATTACGCCGCCGGCCGTATTGCAGTTGCCGGTGAACAAGTTTCCAAGCTGATTTACAATTAACGCCACTGCATAAGCGAATACGCATTGATAACCGATTGCGAACCAGGTCCACTTCGCATTATTCATTTCGCGTTTAATTGCGCCGATAGCCGCAAAGCAGGGAGCGCACAGCAGGTTGAAAACCAAGAATGAATAACCGCTGACAACGGTAAACGCTGCCGCAAGATTCGTATACACCGTGCCGCTGCCGCCATAGAGGATTCCCATCGTACCGACGATATTCTCCTTCGCGACCAACCCGGTAATGGAAGCCACCGCAGCCTGCCAGTTGCCCCAGCCAAGCGGTGTAAAAATCCAAGCAATTGCATTGCCAATGGCCGCAAGGATACTGCTGTCGATTTGATCGTCGGACAGCATTTGAAATGTACCGTCTACAAAGCCGAAATAAGTCGTAAACCAAACGACAATCGTAGAAAGCAGAATGATCGTTCCGGCTTTCTTGATAAAGGACCAGCCGCGTTCCCACATACTGCGAAGTACATTACCCACTGTAGGCCAGTGATAGGCCGGAAGCTCCATAACAAACGGAGCAGGATCGCCGGCAAACATTTTGGTCTTTTTCAGCATAATACCGGAAACAACAATCGCAAATACGCCCAAGAAGTAAGCCGATGGGGCAACCCAAGGCGCACCGCCGAAAATTGCACCTGCAATCATCGCAATAAACGGAAGTTTTGCTCCGCAGGGGATAAAGGTCGTCGTCATTATTGTCATACGGCGGTCGCGTTCATTTTCGATCGTCCTCGATGCCATAATGCCCGGGACACCGCATCCCGATCCAATCAACATCGGGATAAAGGATTTGCCTGAAAGCCCAAACTTGCGGAAAATGCGGTCCATAACAAATGCAATCCGCGCCATATAGCCGCAGGATTCCAGAAAAGCAAGGAAAATAAACAGAACCAGCATCTGTGGGACAAATCCCAATACAGCACCTACGCCCGCCACAATACCGTCAAGGATCAAGCCGTTGAGCCACTCCGGCGCATTCGCCGCCTCTAAGCCGTTTCCGATCAAGACGGGGATACCCGGAACCCAAACACCATATTCAGCAGGATCCGGCTCTGTGGCATCGTATTTTTGATAAACGCTGATCGCATCCTGAAGATCCGCTCCGGTAGAGGTAACCGCTTCATCCGCCATCGTTTCTTCATCAACTACAGTATATGTCGCCTCATCCGCTGTGTCAAATTGTTCACTAAATGTACGAAGCTCACTCAACGCCGTCTCTGGAGAGAAGCCCTCCGCTTCGGTATCCAGTGCTGCTTCCAAGGATTGCGTGTCAACGCCGTTCTCCGCCGCATATTCCATGAAGCCGTTTACGACCTGCGAAGCTTCGCCGAATTCTTCAGAATCCGCCGTATAGCCGCCGTCAATTCCAAACAGATGGAACCCGTCGCCGAAAAGCCCATCATTGGCCCAATCCGTTGCCCATGTTCCAACTGTCGTAACAGAAATAAAATAGACAACAAACATGACAACAGCAAAAATGGGAAGCGCCAGCCATCGATTGGTGACAACTTTATCAATTTTATCAGAAGTTGAAAGTTTGCCGGCACTTTTTTTCTTATAGCATCCTTTCATCAAAGAGGCAATATAAACATAGCGTTCATTGGTGATAATACTTTCTGCGTCGTCATCCAGCTCCTTCTCCGCCGCCTTGATATCCTCTTCTATATGGGAAAGGACATCGGCGGAAAGCTCTAACTGAGACAGCGCCTTTTCGTCACGTTCAAAAATTTTGATCGCATACCAACGCTGCTGTTCTTCCGGAATACTATGTAGCGCCGCTTCCTCTATATGTGCAATCGCATGTTCCACTACGCCGGAAAACGTATGCATTGGAACGGTTTTCCCATTTTGCGCGGCCTGAATAGCAGCCTCTGCCGCCTGCATAATGCCGGTTCCTTTTAAAGCGGAAATTTCGACAATTTTACAGCCCAGCTCGCGGGAAAGCTCAGCCGTGTTGATTGAATCCCCATTCTTTTTGACAACATCCATCATATTAATGGCTACAACTACCGGAATCCCAAGTTCTACAAGCTGCGTCGTAAGATAAAGGTTTCGCTCCAGATTGGTCCCGTCCACAATATTTAAAATTGCATTTGGCCGCTCGCCGATTAAATAATTTCTGGCGACTACCTCTTCCAAAGTATACGGTGAAAGCGAATAGATACCAGGCAAGTCAGTAATGGTGACACCATCGTGTTTTTTTAATTTTCCTTCCTTTTTTTCAACCGTAACGCCCGGCCAGTTGCCAACAAATTGATTGGAACCAGTCAATGCATTGAACAGGGTTGTTTTTCCACTGTTCGGGTTGCCCGCAAGGGCAATTCTCAAATCCATATTCAGATTCATCCTTTCCTCAGTTGCGCAATAATACGCAGGGCAAACGATAGTCATGACTAACTGTTTGCCCAAAAAATAAGGGCTGCCCCTTGTGACCTGAATTATTCAACCTCTATCATATCGGTATCCGCTTTACGGAGTGATAGTTCATACCCGCGCACCGTCACTTCCATTGGATCGCCGAGCGGCGCCACTTTACGGACGTGCACCTCAACCCCTTTGGTAATCCCCATATCCATGATGCGACGCTTCACGGCGCCTTCGCCGTGAAGCTTTTTGACTTTCACGGTATCGCCGATTTTTACCTGTCTAAGCGTTTTCATGTTGATGTCCCTCCTTCTTTTATCTGCAAAATCATTAAATCATGATTTTCTGCGCCATTTCTTTACTAATTGCCACCCGGGTTTCTTTGACATTGACAATAACATTGCCGCCAAGCATCGTAACGACCGTCACATTTCCTCCTGCAACAAACCCTAAATTCTCGAGATGCTTTTTCACTTCCGGTTTGCCGCCGACTTTTTTTATAATATTTTCTTCACCGACATTTGCAAGTGTCAAAGGCATCATTTCCTCATCCTTCTTTACTTATCCAAACAAATTAGTTGACACTAACTTTTGGATTGAATTTTTGGTTAGCTCACGCTAACCAATTATTAGCATACGCACTTTCTGCAAAAAAGTCAAGGCTCTTTTCTCAAAGTTGCTTCTTTCTTTGCAAATTCAGTATTTTGCCGCATTACCATCAAAATATCTCTTAATAAAATATATATTTTCACAACATGTTTTCTTCATAACGTAAACCAACCGGCTTTTTCCATGCCCGCGCTTCTTCTCGAATAAAGGGGCCTGTCCAGAACGGAACAGGCCCCTTTATTCGGCTGCACTCTACACTATATTTGAATTAGCTGTTTTTCATGACGACGCTTTCTACTACGTCGGCCACATGTTCGCAAGCATCTGCGCACTTTTCTAAATAAATAAAAATCTCCCGCCAGCATAGGATCTCAATTGGATCAGAAGATTCCGTATGAAGCGCCCGCATACTGGAGATAAACAGCGCGTCTGCTTCCTCCTCCAGCGCATTGATCCGAACGATTTCTTCATGCAGCTTTTTAGAGCGCTTAAAATCTGCAAACTCCCTGATTAAGCTCTGTACAGCCTGACAGCACCGAATAATTACTTTTGTAAACTGTACTGCATCCGGGCGAATCGTCTGGACGTTGTTGATATAAATACGGATCAAGACATCTTCGATTTTATCCGTCATATTATCAATATTTTGGCTCAGCGAAATAATATCCTCCCGTTCAATGGGGGTAATGAAGGCCTTAATCAATACATTCATCGTATCGTGTTTTTTCTGATCCGCATCATGCTCTATTACGTGCATTGCATCGAGCTTTTCTTTCAGCGCGGCGGCATCAAAATGATCCAGAACTTCTTCTAAAAGTTCAGCGGCCTGACAAGCAGAGTCCGCGCAGGATGAAAACTGATCAAAATAGTACGTATCTTTTTTCGACATAAAATCTTCTCCCTCTTCCAAAAAGAATATATCTGCTTCGCAACTCATTTTGCAATCATCCGTCTTGAACAAAATGCAGCAGACAAAACCTTAAAAAATCGCCATAAACACTTTAGCCATCACAAAGCTAATCAGGCCGCATCCCGGGAAAGTAAAAACCCAAGTCAAAACCATATCTTTCACTACGCCGAAATTAACGGCAGAAAGCCGTTTCACTGCGCCTACACCCATAATTGCGGTCGTTTTGGTATGCGTCGTAGAAACCGGGATACCGAAAACGCTGGAAAGCAGCAAGCACGCCGCTCCCGCAAGGTCTGCGGCGAATCCCTGATATTTTTCAAGCCGAACCATGTCCATACCCACGCTTTTGATAATCCGTTCACCGCCTACACTGGTACCCAGTGCCATTACAACACTGCATAAGAGCATCAGCCATACAGGGATTGCCACACCGTTTGCACTGCTCTGCCCATTGCAAAAAGCCATACCCAAGAATAAGACGCCTATAAATTTCTGACCGTCCTGCGCACCGTGCATAAAACTCATCGCCGCTGCGCCAAAAATCTGCGCGCCGGTAAAAAAAGAGTTGGATCTGCGGCGATCCAGCCGGGCGCACACAATCGTAATGATCTTACAGATAACCCAACCGACTGCAAAACCAAGAAGCAAGCTTAACACAAGCCCATATAAAACCTTTGCCCACTCCTCCATATTGATGCCACCGATCCCACCTTGTATTGCAATGGCGGCGCCGGAAAGCCCAGCTATCAAACTGTGGCTCTCACTGGTCGGGATTCCGAAAACGGAAGCAGCAACGCTATAGATGACAATAGAAAACAAAGCCGCGCACAAGGCAATCAAAGCATTATGCGTATCTCCGCCAAAATCCACCATATTGCTAATGGTGGAGGCGACAGAGCTGTTGATGCGTGTCATAACAAATACACCCAGAAAGTTAAAGGCAGCGCTCATCCAAATTGCTACGCGCACTTTCATACAGCGGGTTGTGACACAAGTGGCAATTGCGTTGGGTGCATCGGTCCAGCCGTTTACAAAGATAACGCCCAGCGTCAGTGCAACTGTAATAAAGAGCATTGGATTCGACAGCATCTCCTGCCAGAAATACGAAAGCGATACATCCATAAATCTTTCCAGTCCTTTTTGTCCTTCGATGTTTTTTCTCTGCATATAAGCCCGGGATACTCCCGCTGTCTCATATATTTTTATTCTATCATGCTGATTCTTCGACGTAAAGAGAAATTTTACACTGTTTTTTCACAGACTATACATAATAAATAAAAAGACATGATAAAATAAATGGGGATTTAGTTTTTAAACATGGATATGCTTGATGAATACCTCTTTCATTCAGGCGGCGCTTTATTTTAAGCCAAAAAACGGCCTTTTACAGACAGCCAAATAGGCATTTGGTGTATTGCAGCAAAACACAACGGGACTACGCTTTTAAGCAGTAGTCCCGTTTCTCACATTTCAAAAAATGAAAGCTATTTCTCTTCTGGTTTGTCTTCTAAAAATTCTCCGTCCTGTGCAGCCTCATCTGTCTCTGCGAGGCCGTCTTCATCATCATAATATACGCTTGCATCGTAGTCCAACTGATCGCCGATCGTTTTTGCCTTCCGCCGGAAGAACGCCGCAATCGCAACTACAGCACCAACTACAGCGGCAACAGCCGCAGCCAGCACAATCCAGCCTTTTCTCTTTTTATTCATATCCGACACACCCCTTTCGTATCTTGGTTTTTATTATAGCATACCTGCATAAGCTTTCAAGTCCTTTCTATGAACAAATATTTGCTTTTTCGAGGTTTAAAGCTCCCCCAACTGATGCAGCAATAAGGTAAGTGCTGCTATCGGCGCAGTCTCGCACCGCAAGATCCTTTTCCCGAGCGTGGCACACGGCACGCCGAGCTCAGAAAGGTAATGCACCTCCTCTGCGGAAAAGCCGCCTTCACTTCCAACCAAAACGCTTGCACCGCAGTGCTTTTGTTCTATCAGCGTCTGAACAGTTTCCCCACCCTTTTCATAGCAGACAAAACCACGTTCTAAAGCGAGGGCATCTGCCATCTCTTTAAATGGCAATAGGCCGTGTACCTCCGGGATTACCCCGCGCCCACACTGCTTTGCTGCTTCCAATGCAATTTTCTGCAGACGCGCTCTCTTTTTTTCAAAATCCCGTGCAGTGGCTTTGGCAATGCAAAAACGTGTCTGAACCGGTACAATTCGTGTAACACCAAGTTCAACTGCTTTTTGTACAATAAAATCAAGTTTGTCCCCCTTTGGAAGCGCTTGATACAGCGTAATGGGCAGTGCGGCCTCATTTTCATTCTCCATCTTTTTCTTTACCAAAAGCTTTACTGCCTCCGAGGATACCGATTCCACCATACAAACATAGTCAGTGCACGCCCCATCGCATACAATAACCTCCTCTCCGACACGCACGCGTAATGACCGTGAAAGATGTGATGCATCCTCTCCAGTCAATGTGATATAGGTGTCGGAAATTTGGTCGCAGAAAAAGCGCGGCATTTTGCTCTCCTCCTTTTCATTAAGACAAAAAAACGGGCGGATTCCGCCCGTTTCGTATAATAAATGATTGAAGAAAAATCCCTCAGATAAAAACATACCCACTAAGATCGGCAAAATCCAAGGGATATGGATCGCCAGAATAATATTTTTCTCCGATACACAAAAGTTGTCTTTATTCTGCCTCTTCCTGTTCTTTATCGTAACGGTTTTCATACGGGGACTCTTCCGCAAACTTTTTAACAAGCGCCGCCGATTTAACCGGAGCTTGTATCGTACCGGCACCGCCGACGCAGCCTCCCATGCAGGCCATCCCTTCCAGCAGATAGCCGTTCCGCTTTCCCGCCTTGGCAAGCATCAGCATCTTTTTACAGTTTGCAAGGCCCTCCGCGCGGTCAACCAGAACTTCCTTGTCTGGATGCGTACGTTTGATACAGCTGACAACCGCCGCTGCAACACCGCCGGATACCGCATAATTACGCCCTGTTGAGGAAGCGGCGTCTTCTTTTGAAAGTTCAGACTCTTGTGAAAAGTCAATGTCTTTTGCCGCGAAAATACCCATTAGTTCTTCATAGGTGATGACATAATTGACGTCACTTCGCACTGTACGGCGGAATGCCTCCAATTTTTTCGAGGCACATGGCCCAATAAAGCAGATCCGTGCATTTGGATGCTTTTCCTTAATTTTGCGCGCAGTCGCCACCATCGGCGTTAACGACATGGAAACACATCCCGCAAGCTTTTCACCAAGCACTGATTTTGCAAATACCGACCACGAAGGGCAGCAGGACGTCGCCAAAAACGGCAGTTCTTCCGGTACACGCTCTAAAAACTCTTCCGCTTCGGATACGGAAACATCGTCCGCGCCGCTGGCAACCTCATATACGTCGGCAAATCCAATTTCAAGCAACGCTGCTTTTACTTTAGCAGGCGTAGCAAGCGGGCCAAACTGTCCAACAAATGCCGGCGCAATTTCTGCTATTACTTCCTCATCGCCTTTTAAGGCAAGAATCAGCTGCAAAATTTGCGACTTGTCCGCAATGGCAGCAAACGGGCAGCTTACAAGGCACTGTCCGCAGGACACGCATTTGTCATAGTTAATTTTGGCACGCCCCAACTCGTCGCTTTCAATCGCACCGACACCGCAAGCCGCAGCACAAGGCCGTTCCCGCTTAATAATCGCATGATACGGGCAAATATCGGCACAACGGCCGCACTTCAGACATTTTTCCTTATCAATTGTGGATTTGCCGTTCACAATGGAAATGGCTTTAACAGGGCATACGCTGCTGCATGGGTGGGCAAGGCATCCTTGGCAATTATCCGTCACCTCATAACAGGTGGTCTCACATGCATTGCAAGCAAATGGGATCACATTGACCAAAGGGAGTTCAAATACCCGCTCTGTTGAAATTGCCTTTCCAAAATCTTTGGATATCGGCGCGTGTTCTCCAGCAGAGCGCAGATTCAGCCCACAAGCCAGACGGATACGTTCTGCAACAATTGCGCGCTCCTTAAAAACGCTTTCACGATAAGACGCCACTTCCCCCTTGATGATCTCATAAGGGAGTTCATCGACCTTATCGAATTCTCCGCTGTATGCAATCTGTGCGACCTTTTTAAAGATCTGTCTTCTGATTTTAACAACCGGCGTATAAATTCCTCTCATTTAGTTACCCTCGCGAAATTTTTGAAATGATTTTTGCCATGACGGCGTCACTTGTAGCTTTTTCAATCACTTCGCCGCCGACGATAACCAGCGGCGATGCATCGGCGTTCGCCGTCTTACATAGGTTTTCCGTTGCGTTTACCCGTACCGTCGTATCAAAACGAAGTTGGTTTTTTAGCTTTTGCAAGCTTTTTACCGACTCTGCAATTTCCAGCGCGCCGTTCATGACACAGTGTGTACATACGCACACGTTGACGTCCAGACGTTTCATGTCAGTTCCTCCCGTATCCGAATTCTCCAATAGCCCTGGTTTATGTTTTTTATACTCCTATTTTTTTAGTATACACGAAAAAAAAAGAAACGTCAACGCAAACTGACGTTTCCTTTCTTTTAGTTTTGTAGGTGTTACAATGATGTGAGACAAAAAGTAAAAAAAAAGATAGCGAGTAGAC
>ERZ1643249.1413-NODE-1413-length-24349-cov-15.064337_pt1 | contig 24349 bp, 31 predicted proteins | sample MGYA00579263_ERZ1643249 | MGnify/ENA primary metagenome ERZ1643249 (study PRJEB29033, sample SAMEA4952264) | chicken gut metagenome | biome: Broiler Chicken; feature: Gastrointestinal Tract; material: Caecum | place: Ireland | collected 2018 | study: Broiler... | reverse complement strand
TAAATGTGATAATATATTTTTGTATATTTAATTGGAGGATACATTATGAAAAAAATTATGTTTGTATGTACTGGAAATATTTGCAGAAGCGCAATGGCACATCATTATATGCAAAAAAGACTGTTTGACTTAAAAATGGAAAATGATGTAATTGTCTCATCTTGTGGTACATCTGCTGTAAATGGTGATATTTCAACAAAAAATGCAATACTTGCAATGAAGGAGTATGGTGTTGATTTATCTAATCATAGAGCTACAAATATATTTGATATAGATATACAAAATTATGATTTAATATTTTGTATGACAGAGCAGCATAAATATAATATTTTAGCGTATTTTCCAAAATTAAAAGAAAAAGTATTCACACTTAAAGAATATGTATTAGGAAAAGATATAAAAAATATAGATATAGATGATCCATGGGGATATAATTTAAGTATATATAAATCATGTGCAAAGGAAATTGTTGATTGTGTGGATAAACTTCTAGAAATGATATAAAGGAAGTGTATATATGATAGTAATTGGATCAGACCATACAGGGATAGAACTTAAAAAAAGAATAATTAATCATTTAAAAGAAAAAAGAATAGATGTTATAGATGTTACTAATTTTAATGATCAAACAGGAGATGATTATCCAGATATAGGATATATAGTAAGTAGAAATGTTCTTGATAAAAAGTGTTTAGGAATAGCTATTTGTGGAACAGGTATTGGTATATCCATAGCATGTAATAAAGTAAATGGAATAAGAGCTTCTGTATGTACAGATAAGTATATGGCAAAAATGACAAGGCAAGATAATGATGCAAATGTATTATGTTTGGGAGCGAGACTTGAAAATATTGCAGTAGAAGATATTGTTGATACGTTTATATCAACAGAGTTTGCTGGTGGAAGGCATCAAAGAAGAATAGATAAAATAAAAAAAATAGAAGACTGTCAAAAGGATGGTGTAGAGTATGGCGATAGTTTATAGTATAGTTGTAATAGCTTTTGTCTGCTGTATTATATTAACACCATTTGTTATATCTATGTGTAAGAAACATGGACTTGTGGATGTTCCAAAAGATAGTCGAAGGGTACATTCAAAACCAATGCCAAGATGTGGAGGAATAGCAATATTTGCTTCTGCAATGATTGCTATGTTTGTATATTATATAATTACAAAAGATGTTGAATCGATAGCTTTTAATACACAATTTTATGGATATTTAATTGGAGCTATTTTAATATTTACAATGGGAATAATAGATGATATCTTTACTCTTAAAGCTAGATATAAAGCTATATTTGAATTTGCTGCTATTTTTATAGTATTTATATTTGGAGTAAGAATCGAAAATATCGGAAGCATTAATTTAGGAATATTTTCATTACCAGTTACTTTTTTATGGATTATAACCGTACTTAATGCTATGAATTTAATAGATGGACTTGACGGACTTGCAGCAGGACTTACTTCAATTTCAGCGCTATCTTTACTTATGCTATTTATATCTACTTCTTCAAGTTTAGAAGCAATCATAATAACAGCTGCAGTAGTAGGAGCGGGAATTGGATTTTTACCGTATAACTTTAATCCAGCAAAGACTTTTATGGGAGATTGTAGCTCAAATTTTTTAGGATTTACAATGGCATGCGTTACAATTCTTGGATTTTCTCGAGGATATACTACGGTTGAATATTTAGCTCCAGTACTTATACTTGGTGTACCAATATTTGATACAGTTTTTGCAATGGTAAGAAGAGCTATAAAAAGAAAGCCATTGTTTGCACCTGATGGAGGACATGTACATCATAGACTAATAAAAGCGGGATTTACTCAAAGACAAGCAGTATTAATATTATATACAGTAACAAGTACTTTATGTATAATAGCTATTTCATTAATTACTCAAGATGTTTGGAAACTTGCATTATTAGTTGGAATGTCAACAATATTTATTGTTTTATGGATTGTTAGCATGATTAAAAATAGAGAGATAAAATCGGATAGTACAGTAAGTAATAATTTTAAAGTAAATAATACTTAAAAAAATACATATAATTTTAATGAAGGGAGATAATATAAATGAAGGAACAATTATTACAAGATTTAAAAGAGGCTATGAAGGAAAAAGATACTATTAAAAAGGATGCAATAACAATGCTTAGAGCATCAATACTTCAAGTAGAAAAAGATACACAAAAAACTTTAAATGATGATGAAATTTGCGCTATTGTTGCTAAAGAGGTTAAAAAAAGAAAAGAATCTCTTAAAGAATATGAAGATGCAAATAGAGAAGATATTGTTGAAGGTTTAAAAAAAGAGATTGAAGTTTTATCTAAATACTTACCAGAGCAATTGTCAAAAGAAGAGATTGAGAAACTAGTTGACCAAGCTATTATCGAATCTCAAGCTACATCTATGAAAGATATGGGAAAGGTAATGTCAATTTTAAGACCTAAGACTGCTGGAAAAGCAGATGGAAAATTAGTAAGTGATATAGTAAAAGAAAAACTTGCTAATATTTAAGTAAAAGCCAAGTTAAATCTTGGCTTAATTTAATGTAAAGGAGAGGTTAAATGAATATTTATAAAATTAATAATAACAAGTTTAAAAGTATTTATATATCATATAACTTTACACAAGAAGTTAGTGATACGAAAATTTTTTCAAGCTATGCTGTACTTGCATCTTTAATGGCAAAGAGCTCTAAAAAATATACTACACAGAAGGATATAGAAAAATACTTAAATTCTTTATATGGAGCAAATTTTGATGTAAATATTGAAAAGTTTGGAGATTTATATAATCTAGAATTTAGAGTTGAGTTTGTAAATAAAAAATTTATTCCAAGTAAAGAAGAATTATTAGAAAAAGTATTATTATTTTTAAGAGAAATGATATATAACCCAGCAGATTGGACACAGGATATATTAGATAGAGAAAGAGATTTTATATTGCAAAGAATAAATGAAAGAAAAGATGAAAAGTTAAAATATGGTATACAAAGAGCTGAAGAGTTACTTTGTAAAGGTGAGCCTTTTGGTACATATTTATATGGTGAAAAAGATGTTGTTGAAAAACTTGAAGTATATGATATAAATGGTGCATATAATAGATTAATAAATAATAGTTTAACTGTAATTATATCTGGAAATTTAGATGGATATGATAACATAGAAAATGATGTGGAAAAAATATTTAAACAGTATGATAGAAATCCTAATAGTAAGATTGAAAATTTAAAATATAATATAAAAAAACAAGAAAATTATAAATACGAAGAAGTAAAAGAAATTCAAGATACAACACAAAGTGTTTTATCTTTAGGACTTAGAATAAAGGAATGTACACCAAAAGACTTTTATGTATTGAATGTATATAATGCTATTTTAGGTACTACACCATCATCTAAATTGTTTCAAAATGTTAGAGAAAAAGAATCACTTGCTTATACTGTAAGATCAAGATATTATAGATTTAAAGATATAATTGTAATATATGCTGGAATTAATAAGGAGAATTATTCAAAAGCATTGGAAGTAATAAAAATGCAACTTGAAGATATGAGAAAAGGAAATATAACAGATATAGAATTTAAAAGTGCAAGAGATAGTTTACTTGCTGATCTTTTAGAATGGAAGGACTCAAAAGTTGCTATGGCAAAAATGAAATTATCTAATTTAATTGCTTTTAAGGATGCAGATATATCTATTGATCAAATGCGAGAAGAGATTAAAAATGTTAAAATTGAAGATGTAACAGAAGTTGCAAATAAGATTGAAATTGAAAAGGTGTTTTTACTTGGAGGTGAGATAGATGAATAAAATAGCTGTCATGAATTCTCAAGAATTAGGAGAAAGTACTTTTACTACAACTTTACCTGATGGACTTGAAGTGTATATTTGTAAAAAACAGGGATTTTCAAAAAAAATAGGAATGTTTGGAACAAAATATGGATCTGTAGATAACGATTTTATAGATATTAATACTAATAAAAGAACTAAAGTACCTGATGGTATCGCTCATTTTTTAGAGCATAAATTGTTTGAAAAAGAAGGAGCAAATGCACTAGATTTATTTTCTAAAATGGGTGTTTCATCAAACGCATATACTTCTTTTGATCAGACTGTATATTTTTTTGAAACATCAGAAAAATTTGATGAGTCAATTGAAATGCTTGTAAAATTAATAAAAGAGCCTTATTTTACGGATGAAAACGTTCAAAAAGAACAAGGTATCATAGGTCAAGAGATAAGTATGTATGATGATGATCCTAATTTTATGGTATATTTTAATGCATTACGTGCAATGTATAATCAAAATCCTGTAAAAATTGATATAGCTGGAACAATAGAATCAATATCTCATATAACAAAAGAATTATTATATACTTGTTATAATACTTTTTATAGTCCTCAAAATATGTTTTTTATTGTTGTAGGAGATGTTGATGTAGAACATACAATTAATTTAATAGAAGAAAACTTAAAAAAATATGAAAATAAAAACTTGCCTAAAAATAAGATTCAGAAATTTAGGACAGAGGAAGAAAAGAAAATAGCACAAAAAGAAATAGTGCAAAAAATGGATATATATTTACCTCAACTTTGTATAGGATATAAATTAGATTTAGCGGAAGGTAAAGAAATATTAAAAAATGAGATAATTGTTAATATTATATCAGATATGTATTTTTCTAAACAATCAGATTTTTTTGAAAAAGAATACAACTCTGGAAAAGTTAATGATAGTATAGATATGCAATATGAAGGAAGTGATTCATTTTCACATGTTATAATATCAACTCTTTCAACTAAGATTGATGAGGTAGAAAAAGATATATTAGAGTATATAGAAAAAATAAAAAATATGCCCGTTGATGATGAAATGTTTAATATAATAAAAAAGAAAAAGATAGGAGAAGCTATTCTTTCATCAGATAATTTGAATGTAAGTTATAGAAGAATTATTGATTCTATACTTAATAAGACAGATGTATATTATCAAATAGAGGTTTTAAAAGGAATAACCAAAGAAGATATAAGGAATTTCTTAAATAAACTAACTATTGATAATCAAGTTTCTTCAAAAATTATATCTAAATAGTAAGAAATATCACTAATTTTTATATATAGTAAATTAAATTTTATTAGTTGCATAAACTAGTTTTATACCACGAGATATATATGTCGAAACTTGCGACGAAAAAGTATATCAAAAATGTTGACTAATAAGTCAACAAATGGTATAAATATGTAAAAAAAGAGGAGATATGTATGATAACTAATGAGATCGAGTTTTTAAAACAAAAATTAGACAAAGAAATTGAAGAAAATTGTTCATACGAGCAGATATTAAAAACGAGTGAAGAAATAGATGTATTACTTACAAAATATTATTTAGAAAATATTAAGAATATCACTTAAATTTACATTTAATAAAATTAATCCTAATATAATAATTAATGCATAATTTTCATCTGATTCCAATAGTAATAATATGATTATTCCTATTATTATTAAATCATCTATTTCAAAGGTGAAGCCTAACAAATTTATTTGTGTTCTATCAAATGAAATAAACTTATTATTTCTTTTTTTAGTAGAATTATTAGTGTGTATTTTTTCTTCACTTTCGTTAATAGTGTTATCACAGTTTGGATTGGCATTATTATTGTAGAATTTTTGAAAGGATATTGTATCACTTTGTTGTGATTCAGTATCTTTTTTTTCACTTTCAACATTTTCTGATATATTTTGCATATTTCTATTATAATAATAGTTTCTATTGCGCATATAAAATGGATTATAATTATAATAATACATATTTAATCACTATCCTTATTTTTAAAAGCTTCTAAAGCAGATATAACATTTAAAATGGTTAGATATTCATTCATTTTGTCTTGTCTAGATTTTCTAAGAAAAGGTTTTAAAGAAAGCAGTAAATCCTTTTTAGGATTATTGTTATTCATACTACTAATTATTTTTTGAATTTTTAAAAGAAGCGAAGGATCAAAAGAAGATTCAGTATTATTACTATTTTCTTCTTTACTTTGATTGAAGGCATTTAATATTGAAGACAAATCAAATGAGCCATTATTTTCTTCTTTTTGACTGCTTTCATTACCATTCATTTTTTCTTGAATGCTATTAATAAGATTATTTAAAGCATCTTTATTATCATCATTCATATTATTTGTTCTTGTTATTTACCCCTAGCATTTTTGCAATATTGTTTAGATCTTCACTAGACATATTTTGAACCATTTTTGTTACTTGCTCTATTTTATCTTTATCTAAAGAGCCTAATACGTCCATTAATTTTTTGTTTATGTTGTTGTTATCATTCATACTATCATCTCCTATATATTAAATTATATGCATTGCTTTTTAGTTTGTGATAATTTAATATTGAAAATTTAAATTATAGTGTCGAAAGTTGCGATAAAAAATCAGTAAAAAAATATTGACGTTATAAGGAAATGATGGTATAAGTTTTAATTAAGAAATGGAGGGATAAATATAAAATATGCAGATGTAAATGAAATATTTAATCTTATAAATATTACAGATAAATATATATTAATAAAAGAAAAAGATTTCGTAAAAAAAGTATATATTTATGAAGTAGAGCCTGTTACTTTTTTAAATTTTTCAATAGATGTTCAATCAAATATTTTAAATCTATATGGTGAGTTTCTTCGTGAATTTAATTTAGAATTTCAAATTTTTATATCAAATAAAAAAATAAATATTGATAAGTATATATCAAATCTTAAGATATGTATAAATAAGAATGGAAGTAAGAGATATTTAAGTCATGTAAATAATTATATTTCAAGTATAAGTAAGCAATTAGAAAATGAGAAAATCTATACAACAAAATTTTATTTAGTAATATCTTTTAAAAGTGATTCTGACTATGATATTAATAATATAGATAATTTAATAAGAAGAATAGATAATATTGGATGTAATACAAAAAGAATAATGTCTAAGGAAAAACTACAATTTTTGATGTATGAGACAATTAATAAAGAGGTGATATTATAGACATAAATGAAGTTTTACCAGATTATATAGATAATACTAATTTAAGATATGTTGTAGTAGATAATAAATATATAGCTTCTTTACATATTACTTCTTTACCTGAATATATTTTTTTCTTAGATTTAATAAGTGCCATAGATAAAGCTGTGGATTATGACATGTCTTTATATATAAAAAAATTAGATGCATATAAGGTCTTAAATGACATTTCATATACCATTGGAAGGTCTGAGAGTGAAAAGCATACTATTAAAGAAAATCAAAGTAATATAGATATTATAGATAGGACATCTAAAGAGGCAAAAGAACTTAGAAGAAAAATTCAAATTGAAAATCAAGAAATATATAATTTAAATATAACTTTAACGTTTTATTCAGATAATATAGTAAATTTATTAAATATTTTGTCAAGTTTTAAATCTAAACTTTATTCTAAAAATTTTATTTCAGAGATTACTAATTTTAGACAATTAGATTATTATCTTTTGAATTTACCAATAAAAAAAGAAATTAACTATAACTTATTTGTTACAAGTAGCGTATTAACTAATTTATTTCCATATATTAGTAGTAATTTTGTAGATATAAATGGGGTTTTTATAGGATATACTAAATTAGATAATAAAATATGTATATTAGATATATTTTCTAATAAATATGAAAATTCAAATATGTGTATTTTTGGAAGTAGTGGCAGTGGAAAATCTTATTTTGTTAAGCTAAATATTATAAGAAATTTTTTTAAAAATATAAATCAGATTGTTTTAGATATTGAGAAAGAATATTTTTATCTTTGTAATCAACTTGAGGGGCAGATAATAACAGATGGTTGTTATTTTAATTTATTACAAATAACCAAAAATGATTTAAAAAATATAAATGATAAAAGCTTTTTAGATGAAAAAATAAAAAAAGTGATAAATTTTTTAGTAGAAATATGTGGTATTGAAAAGATATATATTGAATATTTAAAACTTAAAATAAAAGATATATATTTTAAATTTAATATAACTGAAGACATTAACACTATTTTAAAAACAGAAGAAGATGGCAAGATATGCTTAGATAGTACCATTATAAATTATGATAAATTTCCTACATTAAAAGATTTAGTTGAAACTGTTGAGGATAAATATTTAAAAAAATTATTGGATGATAAAATAAAGTCTAATATTAAATTCTTTTCAGATAAAACTAATATATCATTAGAAAAAAATTTATACATATTTGATGTTAATTATTTTAATAGTGATTCTACTATTATTTCATATGTCTTAAATAATATAGTAAATAGCTATTTAGACGGAAAGAATACTATTATATATATAGATGAAATGTGGAAATATGCTCAAAGTAAACAACTTTTATTAAGTATATCAAATATGTATAAAACAATTAGAAAAAGACGTGCTTCTATTATTACAATAACTCAAGATATAAATGATTTTTTTACATATGATAATGGAATTTTTGCAAAAAGTATATTAAATAATTCGTCGTTTAAACTTATTTTTAAAATGGTATATAAGGATGTAGAGAATTTAAGTAGTTTTATTGATTTATCAGAATTTAATATAAGTAATCTACAAAAAGGTGAAGCAATATTATCTATATCAAACAATAAAGCTCCTATAGTAATTAGTGCTAATGAATATGAAAGGATAATTTTAAATGAAAATGATAATAGCATTGAATAATAAATATTTAGAAGATAAAATAAAAAATATGTACATAAATAAGTATGAAATATTCATATTTTCAACTAAAGAACAGGTTTTAAAGAGTATCACTTATGAAGAAGAAATAATTGTAATAACAAGAGATAAAGTAAAAGGAAAAGTGGACTTTATAGAGTATTTATATACTATAAAAGATAAAAATAGTAAGAATAGAATAGTTGTAATATTAAGTGATTTAAATAAAGAAATGAAAGAAAAATTATTTGCTAAAGAAATTTTTAATATTATTGTAGGAAATTACATTTCTTTTGATGAAATATTAGAAAATATAAATAATCCTAAGATGATTATATATAAAAAGAGTCAAAATAAAAGTAATATTTTTATTGTTACAGGATTAAGAAAATCTGGTAAAACAATTCTTTGTAGAATTCTTTCGGAAGAAATAGTAAAAAATACAAATAAAAATGTTATAATATTAGATTTTGATTTTATATATCCATGCCTTGATTTATATGTTAGTAGTGATAAAAACTATGGCTTAAATAATTTAATAGAAGATATAAAAAAAGAAGATATAAAAGATTTGATAAGCTATCAGAGCAATAATATAAAAAGCAATAATATTAAGTATATTTTAAATTCTAAAAGTATTCCTATTATAAAAAATAAAAATATAATTGATTTATTAGTATATTTTAGTAATTATTATGACTATGTAATTGTAGATACTTCTACAGTTATGCTAAATAGTATGTATAATATTTTTGAAGAATTAAATGTAGAATATATTTTTTGCATACAATTTTTTAAAAGTATGATAAGAGAATTTGCTAGTGAAACAAGATTTATAGACGAAAGGCTATTAAGGAAAAGTAAATTTATAATAAATAAATTTAAAGGAAAAAAAGAACTAATAAAAGTAATTGAAAATAAATTAGATATAATCATATATGGTGTAATAAAAGATAGTTTTTTTATAGATAAATATATATTGACGGGCAAAAAAATTTATATAAGATATAATTTAAAAAAACTATTAAAATCAATTGGAGTTATTAAATTTGAAAAAGTAAGAAATGAAATAATATATAAATTAATTAATATAGAGGAGGAGTAAAAATGCAAAAAGAAGATTTAGAAGTAGAAAAGAATAAAGAAGAACTTATGAATATAATATTAAATATAATAGATAAAGGTGCAAATTATGTTATTAAAGGAATGCCAGTAAATGAACATATTAAAGAGGTTTTAATTGATGTAAAGAAAGTATTAAAACAGGGAGATTTTTTAAAAATATTGAATACTGCACTTACAAGTAGTATAAAAGAAGGCCTTGAAATAGCAGGAGTACCAGAAAAAAATATTAGTGAAATTAATAAAATGGTGGAAGCTGCATTTAAGGGAGGCTTATCTAATTGTATCAACATTGGAATAGATATAGTTAGTACAACAAAAAAATATGGAAATATATTTTATAATTATATAGATGATTTTTTTGGAGATTTAAAAAGCTTTATTTCAAGTACAGAATTTAAAAAGAAAATAGATTTGAATGTTGAAAAATGTATGAATAAAGTAGATGACTTTAAGGAATTGTGTAATGACTGGTATGATGCATATGATAATTTTGATTTAAGACAGATAAAAGAAATAGCTAATAAATTAAATAAGTTAAAATATAAGGTGAATTTTAATAATGATTGTATAAATGAGAATAATATAATTCAAAATATAACGGAGTTAGTAAATGTTAGAAAACAAAAGCTTACAAAAACACAATATGATATTTGTAGTAGTTTAGATGAAATTTAAATAAAGTGTTTAAAAAATAATCAAAATGTTATATAATATTATCCTAAAGAAAGGATGATATTAATGAATTTTCATGAAAATATTAATAAACTTGTTGAATCTTTTAAAGAAACTCAAGAGTATAAAGAATATTTAGATTTAAAAGAAAATTTAAAAAAGAATAATGAAGTATATAACATGTTAAAAGACTTTAAAGAGAAGCAAAATGAAGTACAAATTAGTTATTTAAATGGTAAAGATATTTCTAAAGAAAAACAACAAGAGATGGAAAATTTATATTCTATTGTAATTCAAAATGATGATTGTAGAAAAATTTTAGAATGTGAAATGAAAATAAATATAATATTAGCAGATTTACAAAAATCAATGGGTGAAGCAATAGAAGAATTGGTAAAGTTTTAGGTGATATTTATGTGGATTAAAGATATAAGATGTTATGATGTTGATATTTATCAGAATGAAGATATTATATATTCTGGCAATATAGATGATTCACCTGCAGAGCTTAAAGAAATAGAAATAGAAGATATGAAAATCGATCATAAAAGAATAAAAATAAAAATTAAATAGTTATGAAATTAATTTATGTAAAATATTATCTTTGTAGTATTGAAAAAAGTAATATTATATGGTATAATTATGTCCAGTAGAAATTATAAAAATTTCTATTGGATTTTTTTGAGGTGTTTTATGAATTATAGAGATGCTTTAAATAAATTTATAGATGATATGAATTATTTAAAAAATGAAGAAGTAGAAGGTATAATCTTTTATGGTAGCTATCATACTCAAACAGCAAATGAGTTTTCAGACATAGATTTAATGATATTGTATGATGATGATTCAGACACAAATCAAATAAAAGGATATAAAAATGTTAATGGAATACAAGTAGAGTATTTTGAAAGAACAATATCAAAAATTTATGAACGTGCAAATTCAGATTATATGAAATGTGAAGATTCATTATTATCAATGATTGGATATGGTGAAGTAATATTTGATAGAAATGGAAAAATTTCAGACTTAGTAGCATATATAAAAGAGAAATATTCCAGACCATTACCATGTTATACAAAACATGAGGCAATATATCAGATTGCAGGAATTCATAAAGCAGTTTTAGCTTTAAATGAATTAAGAATACAAAATGATCCTTATTTTGAAAATTATTATTTTTTAACAGTTGAAAGAATAAGAGATTTTTATCATAAATTAAATGGCTTTTCAAATTTGTCACAAACAAAAATATACAAATTGTATACAAATGAGAGATTACAATTAGCACAACATAAGAAAATTCCTGAAAAGAAATTTATACAACTATTTTTTAATGCAATAGAAGAAGGAACAACAAAAGAACAAAAACTGGAAAGAATAAATGAACTATATAAATATTCTACTAGAAAATATGATTTAAATTTTGATGATTTAAGAATAGATTTGGGTAAAAAAAGATATTAATTTTTTAAAGGAGAGGAAGTAAAATGTTACAATTGCCAAAAAATGAATATAGAATATCTATAACATCAGCATGTAATATGAAATGTGTTTATTGTCATAATGAGGGAAATAAGATAATTAATCAATTATCAAAAGATGATATAGAAAAATTAATAAAAAATTCATATGATTTGGGCTTAGAGCAAGTTAGACTTACTGGAGGAGAACCACTTATTCATAAAGAAATTTATGATATATGTCAGATGCTTGCAGAAAAGTATCATTTAAAAGTTGGAATAAATACTAATATAGTTGAAATAGACAAGTTAATGTATATGATTAAAAAGGGATGGATATATAGAGTTGTAGTTGGATTAGACTATTATGATGCTCCAATATCTAAACAATCACCTGTTGGTATTAGCTCTAAAAAAGCTTTAGAAAATATTTTAAAAGTAAAAGAAACAGGTGTTAATGTTACTATTTCTACTGTATATAATGGTGATTATAATAATTTATATAAATTAGTTGATTGGGCAAAGAAGAATAAAATAAGAATAAAAATTTTAGAAGAAGTGAAAAATGAAGTTGCTGACTCTACTGACATAGAATATTTAAAAATGAAAGATAGAATATTATCAGATTTCAACTTAACTTCTAAATTTGATGAATTATTTAAAGAATATCATGGAGTTGATAGTGATGATTTTATAGCTGTAACATTTTTTCACTCACATTGTAGGATAAGAGAATGTGACGTATGTAAAAAAATGCATTTAAGAGTAACAAGCTCAGGAAAATTAAAACAATGTATTCAATCAGATGAAAATGATATAAAATATTTAGATGGAGATATTAGAAAAAATATATTAACAGCTTTATCGCAGCCGGTTAATTTTGATATAAAACCAGCTAGATATGTAGATACAAAATCTATTTAGTGAGGGTATATGGATATTGAATTAGAAAAATATAATATCAGATTTAAATATAGGGTATCTGGTATAGCAATAAATAATAATAAATTACTATGTGTAAAAATAAATGATAATGATTTTTTTTGCTTACCTGGTGGACATGTTGAGCTAAATGAAGATAGCAAAGAAGCTATTATACGAGAGTTTAAGGAAGAAACAGACATGAATGTAAGTATAAAAAGATTATTATATGTAACAGAAAATTTTTTTTATAGTAAAAGAGTAAAATGTCATGAATTAGGATTATATTATTTATTAGAATTGAAGGATAAAGTAGATTTGAAAGACTATATTAAGAAAGAACAAGATGGTACTTTGCTAGAACTTAAATGGATCTCTATTAATCAATTAGATAAGTTTAAACCAGATTTTCTAAAGCAAGAAATAATAAAAGGATTAACAAATAATATTAAACATTTTGTAATAAAAAATGACAAAATAATACAAAAAGAGTCTTAAAAACTGTAATTTTTAAGATTTTTTTGTTTTTTGAAACAAATTTCATAAATTTTCCGTCTATTATAGTAGATGCAGTTAAAGAAATGGCAATATTGAGTTTGTACATTTTATATTTAGCTCAAATTTTATTAGGTGTAAGTTATTTAAAGAGGGGGAATGTTTATGAAAAAAAAGATTGTTGTTGTTGTGGCAAGTGTTATTGTTCTATTATATTTTACTGTTTTAGTAGGATATAAATTAAAAAATGACAATCTATATGGTGAGGTTAAAGAAAATTCAAATATTAAGGAGCAGACATATGAGATAACAAGTTATATTACAGATGAAATTAAAAATTCAACATATGATTGTGTTACACAGCTTTGCTTAGTAGAAGAATTTACACCAAATAAGTTAGGTGAAGATGCTGATTGTATTGCACTTGCAACTGTTATTTCATTAGATGGGGCTGATCCTGAAGGAAGTTTAATTGGAATGACAGATGGTAAAATGCTTATTAATACTGTTTTAAAAGGAGAATTAGAACAAGGACAAGTTATAGAGTATACAAAACCAGGTGGAATAATGAAAATGTCAGATTGGGAAGAAACTCAACCGGATGCAGCTAATTTAAAGCGTGAATACCTACGTTCTGAGAATAATACAAGTATTGATTTAGATAATACTTACATTAATGTATTGATATCTGGTGATATAGAAATAGAATCTGGAAAGAGCTATTTAGTATATTTAAAAGAAAATTCAGATGAGCAATACGAGGTAATAGGACTTGGAAATGGTTTGAGAGAACTAAATATACAACAAAATAAATCAAGGGTTGCTGTTCAGAATCTAGATATATCTTCATTGGAGATAAAAAATAATGAAACTGGAGAGTTCGAATCATTACAAGAGTATATAGATACTTATATCACTAATGAATAAATTTACTCTAAAATCATTATTGGGATTTAGGAATGAAATACCTAAATCCTATTTTTTATGATATAATTTTCGTGTGAATAAGAAGAGGGGAAAATATGGAAGAGAATTTAATTAAAAGATCAAAAGAAGGAGATAAGGACGCTTTTGCTAAATTAATTGAGTTGTATGAAAGAAAGCTATTTGTTATTGCAAAAAGTAGATTGGATCAAGATGAAGATATAAAAGATGCTGTTCAAGAGACAATATATCAAACATTTAGAAACATAAATACTTTAAGAAATGATGGCTCTTTTAATGGATGGATAACTAGGGTTTTAATAAATAATTGTAATAATATAATGAGAAATAATATGAGAAATTTTTATTCTTATGACGATTTAGAGTGTGATAATTACTTTGAAACTAATGATGAATATATTGAAGTAGATAGTAATATAGATTTATTTAATTTAATAGATTTTTTGTCTAAAGACGAAAAAACAATTGTTATTTTGTATTTTTCTCGTGGATATACTACTGCAGAAATAGGAACTATTTTAAATACTAATGAAAAGACTATTAGAACAAGAATAAGAAGGATAAAGATAAAAATAAAGAATAGATATGGAAAAGATGTATATAAAAGCTAATTAAGAAATATTAATTTTTGATGATACATTATTGTAATAAGTAATTTTAAAGTGAACCTAGTTGGGTTCACTTTCTTTTGCATACATCTATCCATTCAGTAAAATCAGAGTATTTTTCAAGTTCTTCAATAGTAAGTAATATAGCACTATTTGGAGTTCCACATGCAGGATATATTTTTTCAAATCTTTTTAAAGATAAATCTAAAAACACATGTATATTATTTTTTAGATTAAAAGGACAAACTCCTCCTACAGGATATCCAGTTTTTTCTTCGACTTCTTCTAACTTTAACATTTTAGGCTTTACATTGAATTTGTTTTTAAATTTAGCATTATCTATTTTCATATCTCCTGCTGTTACTATTAATATTGTATTATTGTTTACATCAAATGATAAAGTCTTTGCTATATTTTCTGGATTACAGTTTAAAGCTTTAGCAGCAAGTTCTACTGTTGCAGAAGAAGATGAAAAAGTTTTAATTCTAGATTCTAGATTATATTTCTTAAAATATTTTACTAATTCTTCCAATTCTATCACCGACAATATTATAGCATATTTATTGTATATTATCTATACAATAGTCCCACCATTTACGTGTAATATTTGCCCTGTTACATATCTTGATTCATCACTTGCAAGATACAAATATGCTGGTGCAAGCTCAAAGGGTTGACCTGCTCTTTTAAGAGGAGTTTCTGTACCAAATATTTCTACTTCTTCTATGCTAAAAGACGACGGAATAAGAGGTGTCCATATTGGACCAGGCGCAACAGCATTGACGCGAATTTTTTTGTCTGCAAGTGATAGTGCAAGAGATTTTGTAAATACAGTTATTGCTCCTTTTGTAGCTGAGTAGTCTATTAAATTCTTTTTTCCGTCGAAGGCTGTAATTGAAGTTGTATTAATAATACTACTGTTTTCTTTTAAATGTGGTAAAACAGCTTTCGTCAAATAAAAGAAGGTAAAGATATTAGTTTCAAATGTATCTTTTAATTGCTTGCTAGATATATCTAGAATACTGTCTTGAGGATATTGAACTCCACAATTATTTATTAGAATATCTATTTTTCCAAAAGTAGATATAGTTTTATTTACTATTTCTTGGGATAATTTTTCTTCTCTTAAATCTCCAGGAATAAGTAAACACTTTCTACCATGTTTTTCTACACTTTTTTTTGTAAAATTAGCATCTTCGTGTTCGTTTAAATAGTTAATAACAATATCTGCTCCCTCTTTTGCAAATAAAACGCTTATCGCTCTTCCTATTCCACTATCTCCACCAGAAATAATGACTGTTTTATTTTTTAGTTTATCACTTGGAGAATAATTTGGGTTTTCAAATATAGGTAATGGTTCCATTTTATATTCCATTCCAGGCTGAACTGATTGATGTTGGCCTTTGAAAGTAATAGGTATTTTTATGTTTTTATTTTTATATCCAACATATGGTATTGATGGATATGAATTATTCATATTATTCATATACATTCTCCTTTTTAAAATATATATTATAATATATGTTTTTAATTCGTTTTTATGATAATAATATAAATAGATAAAAGTTAAAATTAAATAATATTAATAAATATTTGTGTAAGATGATAATATAGAGTAGTAGAATATGTAATGTAATTAAAAAAATTGAATTAGAGTGAATAAATAAAAACCACCGATTTTACTCGGTGGAAATGATTGTCTAAGCATTCATTTTTTGTGGAATATTTCACCAAAGCAAGGTGAATTCCGTTTTAGAAGGGGGTGGAGAGTCAATTGACTCATACTGCCAGCCGTCACGACCAGTAACCCAAATTGTGTTAGATTTAGCACTTAATGCATATCCGAAAGTTCTTGACCACTGCTTTACCTCTTCTTCAAGAGGAACACCAAAATCAATCTCATACAGAAATCTCCCATTGTTAACACCTTCGTAGAGTGCTTTTTTAATGAGAAGCTTTTGATAGAGAATCAATGATCTTGCAGTGAGGTCTTTGCCCTCAAGAGCTTTCAAAGTGTCTTCTTCATCTTCCGAAAGAGAAAGATGTTTTTTTATTTTCTTTCCCTTTTCGAGGTAGCGATGATTATCTTCGGACATGAACCGTGCTTGTTGAAATTGAATGAGTTCTACGTTCATAATTGATAACATGACAATAACCTTCCTTTCTAATAAGATAAGAATAGCCAACTGCTACAGGACTTTAATATAACATAAAAAAGCTTAAAAATCAATAGAAATGTAAAAAAAAGTATCTAAAAAAGAATAAAAATAGCAAAAATGCAAATTATTTGCGTTTTGGTGTTGACATATAAATGTAATAGTGATAAAATTCTTTTTGTAATTAAACATATTTAAATGTGGTGTAATTACATCCACATGGTGTTTGATTACTTGTTGCAATTGGTTATGGTTTTTCGTAGTAAAGGAGGAAAAATTATGCTTACCACGAAACAGAAACACAAAATTCAGAAACTGATGGACAAGTATTTGTTAGTATCCACTGGATGCACAGAGCCTATTGCAATTGCATATGCAAGTGCTATTGCAAAAGAAGCACTGGGCGAAGAGCCTACCAGATTTGAAGTTGAACTTAGCCCTAATATGGCTAAGAATGCAATGGATGCTGGTGTACCTGGCTCCAACTACGTTGGCGCAGCATTCGTGACTGCAGAGGGTGGCCTGTTTGGAAAGTCTGAGGATGGTTTTGAACTTCTTGGCAATGTTGCAAAAGAGGATCAGGATTATGCCTATGAATTTTCCAAGGATAATGTGTCGGTGAAGATTACCGATTCGCCGAAATCTCTTTTTATCCAGGTCACTGCTTATGGCAAGGAAGATTCTTCGAAGAAGAGCTGTTGTTGCTGTTGTTGTTGCAACATGGCGAGGGTCGTAATCGAAGATGAGCACACAAATGTTGTTCTCATCGAACGGAACGGTGAAGTTATTCACTCTAAGATGAGTGAAGGCGAAGCTGACAGCACCACTGACAGCAAAGCTGAGTATGAAGAAATTACCATGAAGGAAATCTTTGAGTATGCAAATACCACTGATGACCTCTCTATCTTCAAAAAAGCTGTGGAACTCAATACTGCAATTAGTGAGCACGGTAAAGTTACAAACTACGGACTTAATGTAGGAAAGGCTCAGCCTTTCGGTGAAGATACAATCTTCTCCAGGGTTATCTCTACGACCACTTCTGCAATTGATGCAAGAATGGGTGGAGCACCGTTAGCTGTAATGGCGTGCACTGGAAGCGGAAATCAGGGCCTTACTACCACGTTGCCTGTTGTACAGGTGGCAAAAGAAATCGGAGCTTCTGAAGAAAAGATGCTTCGTGCTGTGGCAGTAGCTGACTTGACGGCAATGTACATTAAGAAAGAACTTAATGTTCTTTCTCATTTGTGCGGAGCTGTCATCGCAAGTACTGGAGCAACTACTGGTATCGTATATCTTCTTGGCGGTGATTATAAGCAGGCAGAATATGCGATTCAGAATATGCTTGGTACTGTGTCTGGTATGTTTTGCGATGGTGCAAAAAGCACCTGTGCAATGAAGGTGTGTGCGTGTGTCTCTGCCGGAATGTACGCGGCTGATCTTGCACTTAGTGGCAAGGGGTGCATTACAGACGACGTTGGCATCGTAAGTTCCGACATCAAACAGACTGTTCAGAATTACGCAAAAATTGAGAAAGACTCGGCTGTGGTCATGGACAAGAGCATCTTGGACATCATCGTAAGATGAGACCGTAATCAGTAAATCAAGTAGTCGGCTAGGGGAGAATTAATTCTCCCCTAGTTTTTATTGAATTTTATAATAACAATAAATAAAATATTGACTTTTTTTTTATTATATTATATAATAGTGCATAATATAGAAAAGGAGAGAATTTATATGAAAAAAAATATATTCGTAAACTGCTGTTGTTGTATGAAATAACGCTCGTATCTGAATGTAGGTATGAGTGTCTAATTTCGTGCCTACAGTAAAGAGAATATATTTTTTAATTAAATATATGAACTATGTAGGCAACTACATAGTTTTTTTGTAGTTATTTTTAGTAATGAAGGAGTAATAGTAATGGAAATTAATAAAGTGAGTTTTATAAAAGTATCTACTAATGAAAAAAAGGAATTAAAAATAAAAGAAAAAGGTTTCTTTTATGGAATAAAACAATTATATTTAGATGCTAAAAATATAAAAGAAAAAGATCCAGCAGTTAAAAGTTTATTAGAAGTTATTTTACTATATCAAGGATTTCATATATTAATATATTATAGAATAGGTAATTTTCTATATAGACATAATAGATTCTTTTTAGCTAGATTTGTTTCACAACTTGGAAGATTTTTTACAGGTATAGAAATTCATCCTGGTGCAAAAATTGGTAAAAGATTATTTATAGACCATGGTATGGGAGTTGTTATAGGTGAAACTGCTGTTGTAGGAGATGATTGTACCATTTATCATCAAGTTACTCTTGGAGGAACTGGTAAAGATAAGGTTAAAAGACATCCAACTGTTGGAAATAATGTTTTAATAGGTGCAGGTGCAAAGATTTTAGGACCAATAACAATAGGAAATAATGTAAAAATAGGAGCTGGTGCAGTGGTACTTAAAGATCTTGAAGATGATGTAACTGCTGTAGGTGTACCTACAGATAGAATAATAAAAAGATAGGAGGAATATATAATGAGAGTATATCAAAATTTAATTGAATTGGTTGGAAATACACCAATACTAAGACTTAATAATATGGAAAAAACAAATAATTTAACAGGAGAAATTTATGCAAAACTAGAAAAGTATAATCCTGCTGGAAGTGTAAAAGATAGAGCAGCACTTGAAATTATAGAAGATGCTGAAAGAAAAGGAATTTTAAAACCTGGAGCAACAATAATAGAACCTACAAGTGGTAATACAGGAATTGGTCTTGCTTTTATTGCAAGATTAAAGGGATATAAAGTTATTTTAACAATGCCTTCAAGTATGAGTGAAGAGAGAATTAAAGTATTAAAGGCATATGGCGCAGAGGTCGTTTTAACTGATGCAGCACTTGGAATGCAAGGTTCTTTAGATAAAGCGGACGAAATACTTAAACAAACTCCTGGAGCTATTATTGCTGGGCAATTTACAAATCCTGCAAACGTTAATGCTCATTATAAGACAACAGGACCTGAAATTTGGGAAGATATGGATGGAAATATAGATGTATTTATCGCATCTGTAGGAACTGGAGGTACTTTGACTGGAATTGCAAAATATTTAAAAGAAAAAAATAAAGATATAAAAATAGTGGCAGTAGAGCCTGCTGAATCTCCATTGATTTCTAAGGGTATAGCTGGACAACACGGAATACAAGGAATAGGAGCTAATTTTATACCAGAGATATTAGACAGAAATATAATAGATGAGGTATATACAGTTACAACTGACGAAGCTTACCAATCTTCACGAGAAGTGGCACAAAAAGAGGGATTATTAGTAGGAATTTCTTCTGGTTCTGTTATTGCTGCAGCTAAACATTATGCTAAAAATAATAAAAAAGTTGTAATTATATTGCCAGACTCTGGAGAAAGATATTTATCTACAGAGTTATATAAATAATAAAAATTTACATAAAACTGTTGAAATATGTAAACTATTATGATATAATTGTGACGTAGTTTTTAGTATGAGTCACTAAAAAATTTTGAAGTGATATTAAATTCAAAACTTTTTTTGACAAGTACTGATTTTGCAACTTTATTAAAGTAAAGGAGGAAAACCACAATGAAAATTTACAATTCAATGACTGGTAAGAAAGAGGAATTCATTCCTATCGAGCCAAACAAAGTCAAAATGTACGCTTGTGGTATCACAGTCTATGACTTGAGCCACATTGGTCACGCAAGGCAAGCAATTGCCTATGCAATGGTTGCGGATTATCTTCGTTACAGAGGATACGATGTAACTTATGTTCGTAACTATACAGACGTAGATGATAAAATCATCAACACTGCAAACAAGCTTGGCAAAGATGCGCTTGAATTTTCAAGAGAGCAAATTGCTGAAACTGAGCTTGACATGAGAAATCTGCATGTTACTGATGCAGACATTAAACCAAAAGCATCTGAAAACATTGATAACATCATCCGTCTCGTACAGGGACTCATTGAATTGGGGCATGCATATGCTACCGATAAAGGTGATGTGTATTTCAGTGTAAGAAGCTTTCCTGAGTACGGTAAACTTTCTAAACGTCGTATTGACGAACTGTTAAACGGTGTAAGAAAGGATGTCGAGGAAGGTAAACATGATCCGTTGGATTTCGCACTTTGGAAATCAGCAAAACCCGGCGAAATTTCATGGGAGTCACCTTGGGGACTTGGAAGACCTGGTTGGCACATTGAGTGCTCTGCTATGGTTCTTAACAACTTGGGCGAAACCATCGATATTCATGGCGGTGGAAAGGACTTAGTATTTCCTCATCATGAAAATGAGATCGCACAGAGCGAAGCCTATACTGGCAAGCAGTTTGCTAGATATTGGTCGCATTGCGGACTTATCAAAATCAATGGTGAGAAAATGAGTAAGTCGCTTGGTAATTCGCTTACAATCAGGGATGCTTTGAAGATGTATAACTACGAAGTTATCAAGTATGTTATGTTTTCTAAGCATTACACATCTGACATGGATCTGCTTGATAAAGACTTTTCACTTGCTGAAAAGCACATGTATTATTTTTACAATGTGATAAAAGCAATTGAGAACTTTGTCTCTCAGTATGGCGGTAGCGTTGACAGCGAATCTGTTGATGGCGACATTTCCGGAAACATCATTCCTAAATTTATTGAGGTTATGGATGATGATTTCAATACTTCTGCGGCGATTTCTGAGTTGTATGGTATTTTCAAATATGCTAACAATCTCATGAAAACAGCTAAGAAGGCAAATAGGGTTAAAGTTGCCAACACAGTCGCTAAAATCCTTGCTAATGTTAAGGAGGTATACGGTATCTTAGGTCTTTTCACACAGAATCCAGACGACTTCATTTCGCAGATGAAGGATAAGTACTTGCAAAAAACTTCTGTTGACGTTTCCTATATAGAAGAGCAGATTGCTTTAAGAGCAGAAGCTAAGAAAGAGAAAGACTTTCAGAAGGCTGATGCTATTAGGGCAGAGCTTGATAAAAAGGGAATTATTCTTAGTGATACCAGAGATGGTGTTGTTTGGGATTTTAAAGCGTTATATAACGCTTAAAAGTTAGCAGAAAGGCAGGCGGGAGAAATTTTGCTCCCGCCTGTTTTTTGTATATTAATTGTTATTTGATGTAATCAAAATAATAAAAAAGACATACATTATACTAGGTGATATTTTGAAAAAGTACAAATTAATTTTTTTCATTTTTTTAATAATTTTAATTATATTACTTAGTATAATATTTTTAAATAAAAGCTCAGAAACAATAGCTACAAATTCTACACCTATAACATCACATGTGGTAGTAATAGATGCAGGACATGGACTTCCAGATGAAGGTGCAGTTGGAGTTTATGGTACAACAGAGGAAGCAATAAATTTAAAAATTGCACTAAAACTACAAAAACTTATTGAGCAAAGTGGTGGAGTAGTATATCTTACTCGAAGCGATGAAAATGGAATATATTCTTCTGATGCTACAACTTTAAAAGAAAAAAAGGTAAGTGATATAAAAAATAGAGTATTGATAGGAAATGGTGAAGATGTAGATGCTTTTATCTCTATTCATCTTAATAAGTACCCATCAAATGTATATAGTGGTTGGCAGACTTTTTATCAAGAAGGAAATGAAGAAAGTATAAGACTTGCAAAAAATATACAAGATTCGTTAAACAATACTATTTCCACCCCTAATAATAGAGTACCATTGGTATTAAAAGGTATTTATATTATGGATCATGTAGAAAATGCAACTGTAACTGTAGAATGTGGCTTTTTATCTAATGAAGAAGAAGCAAAAAAACTAGAGCAAGAAGATTATCAAGAAAAGTTAGCTTGGGGGATATATATAGGATTACAAGAATTTTTTAAATAAAAAAGAGCTTGAAAAACAAGCTCAAAAATTTTTTAAATAATTATTCAGTAAATCATTAAGGTTATTAGAATATGCATAATCTAGTAAATTTTTAAATTCTGGATAATTAATATATTTTTCTACATCATAATTATAAAATACATCAGGAGCGGATTTAGCACCATTTTTTAATATGTTTTGTACTTTAGTGTTTTTAAAAATTGGACTTTTAGATTTTTGATCAAGTTTAATATATCCTTGATCTGCATATAATTTCATTTGCAAATCAAAATCTAATTTATCACATAAATAAGCAAATTTTGCTTCTTTAGTCTGTTTTAAATTAAATTCATCAGTAAGTTCAATATATTCTTGTTCTTTTTTTAAACCATCAAGAATGTCAAGTACAGCTTTTTTACCCATTTGAAGTTTTTCTTCATTGCTTATATTATCAAAGGGAGTGATATCTCCTATAATTATTTCTTCGAGTTCATGAATAACAAGCATTTCTACTACTTTTTTTATATCTATATCTAGTTTATATTCTGAATCGATAGCAATTGCTAATATACATGTATCATATACATGTTCTGCTATACTTTCTCTTCTTTTGGCAGTAACATTCCAATATATTGAGCCTTGACGTATTTTATTTTTTAATGTAGTTGCAAGTAAGTAAAATCTTAATATAGTATCACTTTTATTATTAATCATAATAAACACCTCTTTTCAAATTTTTTAAAAGAAAATTATTTAAATGTAGAGTAATTATAACACAGTATTTATGCATATTCAATATGACAATACGCATGATTTTGTTTATTTACTTTTAATAAAGTTATGATATAATATATATGTCGAAAAAAGATATAAATTGAGGTGAAATAGATATGAAAAAAACATTACATGTTGGTCTAGATGTTGGGTCAACAACAGTAAAAATTGTAGTAATGAACGATAAATTAGAGAATTTATATACAAGTTATACTAGACACCATTCAGATACTAAAAATACTATATATGAAGTACTAAAAAAACTAATAAAAGATTTTCCAAATAGTACCTATACTATGTCTTTGACAGGGTCTGGTGCACTTGAAATATCTAAAGTTTTAGGTATACCTTTTATTCAAGAGGTAATTGCTTGTAAAAGAGCAGTAGAAAAGTATATACCACAAACTGATGTAGTTATAGAGCTTGGTGGAGAAGATGCAAAAATAATTTATTTTGATAAATTTATAGAGCAAAGAATGAACGGAACATGTGCAGGAGGAACAGGTGCTTTTCTAGATCAAATGGCGTCTTTACTAAACACTGATACACAAGGATTAAATGAGTTATC
>ERZ1643249.1408-NODE-1408-length-24390-cov-5.396754_pt1 | contig 24390 bp, 20 predicted proteins | sample MGYA00579263_ERZ1643249 | MGnify/ENA primary metagenome ERZ1643249 (study PRJEB29033, sample SAMEA4952264) | chicken gut metagenome | biome: Broiler Chicken; feature: Gastrointestinal Tract; material: Caecum | place: Ireland | collected 2018 | study: Broiler... | reverse complement strand
AGGTTTTATCCGACCTGTTCAAAATACACCTACGAGGCAATTAAAAAATACGGTGTCATAAAAGGCTGCTATCTGGGTGCAAAAAGGATTTTGAAGTGCCACCCGTACCATCCGGGCGGATACGACCCGCTTCCCTAGCTTTACGGATTATTCAAGGATTTCCACTTCGCCGTTTTCAAGCGTAAAATAAGCTTTTACAATTTTTAAGGCGCCGCTTTGATAGGCTTCCTTTATAACGTGCGACTTGGCAAGAAGCCTGTGTTTTGCAAAATCACAGTAGTGTTTTGCAAGTTCGTTAAAGCAGGCGGAGCCCATCTGCATTTTAACACACTGCGCGTGGCATATAAGGTTTTCAAGTTCGTCATTATACAAAGGCGCATTCATTGCGTACTTCATAACCCCGCAGTCCTGATGTCCCAGAATCACAAGGAGCTTGATTTTAAGATGGGCAACCCCGTACTCAAGAGTTTCAAGAACATTAGGCCCTATAGTGCCGCCCGCCGTGCGCGCAACAAAAAGCTCACCAAGACCCGTGTCAAAGATAATCTCGGGGCAGGTTCTTGAATCCGAACACCCCAGAATCATTGCATAGGGCTTCTGCCCCTCCACAAGCGTGCGCTTCATTTCATCAAAGCAGTGGTTTTTAACCCGCGGAGTGTTGTTTTTAAAGCACCTGTTGCCCTCGAGAAGTATCTCCAAAAGCTCATCCGCGCTTAGTTTTTCGCTGTCGATTTTTTTCATTATATCCTGTCAAATCCTGTGTATTTTCTGAGTACCTCGGGAATAATTATATCGCCTTCTTCTGTCTGATAGTTTTCGACAATTGCCGCAAACGTTCTGCCTACGGCAAGACCCGAGCCGTTAATTGTGTGTACAAACTGCACCTTACCCGTTTCTTTGTCGCGATAGCGGATATTTGCACGGCGCGCCTGATAGTCGCCGTAGTTAGAACAGCTTGAAATTTCTTTATATGTACCGTATGAGGGCATCCAGACTTCTAAATCCCAGCATTTGTTGGCCGAAAAACCGATATCCGCGCTGCAAAGCGCTTCTCTTCTGTAGGGAAGCTCCAGCATTTGGAGCATTTTTTCAGCGTCTTTTGTAAGTTTATCGTGCTCTTCAGGGCTTGTTTGCGGGGTGCAGAGCTTTACAAGTTCAACTTTGTTAAACTGGTGTACACGGATAAGCCCCCTTGTGTCTTTACCGGCAGAACCTGCTTCACGCCTGAAACAGGGAGTATAAGCACACATATACACAGGAAGCATGTCTTCCGTCAGTATTTCACCCGCATAAATATTAGTAACGGGGACTTCCGCCGTAGGTATAAGATACAAGTCCTCATCCACACATTTGTACATGTCCTGCTCAAACTTGGGAAGCTGTCCTGTTCCGGTCATTGTAGCGGCATTTGCCATAAAGGGCGGGAGAATTTCCTCGTAACCCTGCTCCTGTGTGTGAATATCAAGGAAAAAGTTAATAATTGCTCGCTCAAGTTTTGCACCTTTGCCGCGATAAAGAGTAAATCTGCTTTGCGAAAGTTTTACACCGCGCTCAAAGTCAACGATATTTTTTGCTTCGCACAAATCCCAGTGAGGTTTAAATTCAAAATCAAACTTGCGAGGCTCACCCCATTTGTATACTTCCACATTGTCATCTTCAGATGTGCCTACAGGTGTAGTTTCATCGGGAATATTAGGGATATTTAAAAGCAGGTTTCTCTGTTTTTCATCCAGCTCGCTCTGCTTTTCTTCCAGTTCTTTTATCTCATCGCCGATTTTTTTCACATCAGCCTGAATTGCGTCGGTATTTTGACCGGCTTTTTTCATCTCGCCGATTTTTTGAGATTCCGATTTTCTCTTTGCGCGCAGTTCATCAAGTGTAAACTGCATTTTTCTTCTATCTTCATCAACAGCCAAAACCGCGTCGATAGAGAGTTCGGGGTTTCTTCTTTTTAAAAGTTCATTGATTTTATCGGGGTTTTCTCTGATTAATTTTATATCCAGCATTTAAATACCTTCTTTCTCCTTAATTTTATCCAAATATGCCTTTAATTCTTTTATCTGTTTGGGTTTTAGCGGCTTATACTGCCCCTTTTTAAGACCCGTTAAATCTATTGTCGCATGCCTGATACGCTTTAAGTGTACAACATTGTGCCCGAGATATTCAATCATTCTTCTTATCTGGCGGTTCATCCCCTGATAAAGGGTAATCTCAAGCAGGGTTTCATCTTTTTTACGCTCTATTATCTCGCAGTCACAGTAGGCAACTTTTCCTTTTTCAAGTTCAATGCCGCCTGCAAGTTTTTCAAGATCTTCAACTTTTAAAAACGCGTCAACTGTTACTCTGTATACCTTTGCAACTTTAATGGAGGGGTGAGTAAGTTCATACACAAGATTTCCGTCATTTGTCAAAATCAAAAGACCCGAAGAGTCCTTGTCCAGTCTTCCTACGGGGTTTAAATGCAACATTTCATCAGGCAGGATATCATAAATTGTTTTTCTGCCTTTTTCATCACTGCTTGTTGTTATATAGCCCGTCGGTTTATAAAAACGGTAATATTCAAGCTTCATTGTACGAAGCGGCTTATTGTCTATACTTACTTTGTCCTTTGTTCTTATTTCATACCCCAGAAGTCTTACCACTTCGCCGTTTACGCGCACACGCCCCGCTTCAATAAGCTCATCTGCCTTGCGGCGCGAGCATAATCCGCTTGAAGCTATGTATTTATTTATTCTCATAAATTACCTTAAAACGACATCCGGAAGTGCTTTTACAAGTCCTTCTCTTATTTTATTCATTTCTTTATCAATTACTTCATCCGTCAGAGTTTGGTTTTCATCTTGAAGAGTAATTCTGTATGCCATGGACTTTTTGCCCTCTTCAATGTGTTCGCCCTGATAAATGTCGAAAACTTTTGCACCTTTAAAGATATTTTTATCCGCAATCTTTTTAATTGCCTTCAAGACCGCTTCGTTTGTCACATCCGCATTTGTCGCAAAAGCGATATCTCTTGTAACAGGCAGAAAAACGGGAAGTTTTTTATATTTAACAAGAGAAGGCGAAACAGCCGCAAGAATTGCTTCCAGGTCAATCTCAAAAACATATAAATCCTGATTAAACTTCAGTTTATCCTTTAAAATAGGATGGATTTTTCCGACATAACCTATATTTTGGAAATTTTTTCCCATAAGGGAAATTTTTGCACTCTGCGCTGGGTGCATAAATTCATATTTTTTGGAATCGTTTTCATCAAATGCACCGTACACTATCCTTTTAGTGAGGTTTAGCTCTGCAAAAAGACTTTCCAGAACACCTTTTAAAGTATAAAAGTCGACAGGTTTTTTATCATTCCACATCTGATTGTTTATACTGCCGAAAATTGCACCCGAAAGCCTTCTTTGTTCACTGACACCGGAGTTATTTTCATCAGCCTGTGCTTCAACAAAATAGACTTTTCCTGATTCGTAGAATCTGAAATTCTTTTGTCCGTTGTCAAAATTTCCCTTTACAACACTTAAAAGATTTGGCATAAGCGACTGCCTGAGTGTTGTACACTCTTCGCTCTGCGGATTTTTAACCCTGAGGGAAGTTTTCCCGTCCAATTTTTGGAAAAATTCTCCGTAGAGATTATCGCCCACAAGAGAAGGCGTTACAATCTCATCAAAACCGCAGCCCAGAAGGGTTTGGTTGATTTTTTTAAGCGTTCTGTTTTCAAAGCTTATATTTGCGCCTTCTTCAATTTGAGGAAGCGCAGGAGTTATTTTATCGTACCCGTCAATCCTTGAAACTTCCTCTATGAGGTCAATTTCGCGATAAACATCGTTAACCCTGTGACCGGGCACTTTAAATTTTGCGGCAGCCTCATTTTTACCGAGGAGTTTAAACCCGAGGTTTTCAAGTATTTCTATAGAGCGCTCCTGAGGAATGTCTATGCCTAAAATTCTTTTAATTTCGCTGTTTCTGAGTGTAATTTCAATATCAGGCGCACAGGAAGAGCCGACTTCCGCCATGGAGTCTATTTTGGCATCTGCATATTTTTCCATTAACTCTGCCGCACGCAAAAGCCCGCAGCGCACAAGTTCCGCATCCACTCCGCGCTCAAATCTAGCACTTGCTTCCGAGCGGTAGCCTACCGAGCGGGCAGATTTTCTGTTTGTATGGGATGTGAAATTAGCCGCCTCAAGTGCAATATTTCTGGTATTGTCATCAATCTCGGAATTTAGCCCGCCAAATACGCCTGCGATACAGACGGGCGTATCTTTTGTTGAAATAACAACACTTTTATCCGTAAGCTTTCTCTCGGTTTCATCAATTGTTACAATACTCTCGCCTTCACGGGCATATCTGACACAAAGATAGTTATCGAGTTTGTCAAAATCAAAAGCATGCAGCGGTGTGCCGTATTCAAGAAGCACGTAGTTTGTAATATCTACAACGTTATTAATGGCTCTCATGCCGCAGGCTTCAATTCTTCTTTGCATAAAAGCAGGCGAGGGCTTGATTTTAATATCTTTTACAAGTGCAATAGAGTAATATTTACAGGTTTCATCGTCTTTTATCTCAATTTTAAAATCATCTGTTTTCTTCGGTTCCCTGCAATCTTTAGGGTTAAAATTCAGCTTCCTGTTGAAAAGAGCGCTCAGCTCACGCGCAATTCCGACAACAGACATCTGATCTCCCCTGTTTGCGGTGGGTGCGACATGGAAAATTATCTCTTCACTCAGGTTCATAATTTTCTCCAGAGGCTCACCCAGAGGGATGGTATCGTATACACGATTAAGTATAAAAATGCCGTCCTCTTCCTGCATACCATCCAGCCCGAGCTCATCGCAGGAGCATAACATACCCTGCGACTCTACACCGCGGATAACGGCAGGAGTAAGTTCAAAAAGCTCGCCTGTTTTTCTTGAAAAAACTTTTGAGCCGACACTTGCATAAGGGATTATCTGCCCTTCTTCAATATTTTGGGCGCCGCAGACAACCTGCTTAACAGCTGAACCTGTATCAACCGTTACAAGATGAAGCTTGTCCGCATTGGGGTGGTTATCTATCTTCTGGATTTTTGCAGTGATTATATTTGTAAATTTAGGTTTTTTGTATTCAATCTCTTCAACCTCAAGACCGCTCATGGTAAGTTTATGAGCAATTTGTTCGGGCTCAATTCCCGTCAAATCTACAAATTCGTTTAACCACTCGTATGAAACCTGCATTTTTAATCCTCGTTTTTACATTTTTACAGATTTATTTTAGTAAAAAAAAAGTTAAAAATAAAGGATTTTTTGCTTTATGTCTAAATAACTATTTCTTTTTCGTTTTTGTATGTAACATACCCCGGGACTCCTCCGGGAGGCTTTTTCAGATTTTTTCTTTTTGTATAGATAATTGAGACTTTGCCCGAATTTTTCATCGGAGAATTTTCTTTAACAAGTTTTGCCGCAAATTCAAGAACCGAAGGCGGAGGAGGTGAAGAATCGTTTTTAACTTTTATAAGCACATGGGAAGACGGGCAATTATACGCATGAAGCCAGATATCCTCTGCTGATGATGCTTTTGAGATAAGGTAATCATTTTGTCTGTTGTTTTTACCGAGAAGTATCTCATATCCGCCGAAAGTTAATTTAGTAAGGGTAATTTTTTTCTCCTGTTTTTTTGTTTCATCTTTTTTAACAAGCGAACACATTATAAGCTCAGAGGTTATTTCATCCAGTTCCTGATAACTTGAAGCATTTTGCAGACTGAAAAGTATCTCTTCAAAATATTCTTTTTTCTCTTTAGCTTCAAGATATTTTTGGCTGCTGTATTCATACGCACCTTTTGCCTTTGAATAGAGTTTGTAATAGTTTTTTGCATTTTGCGCGGGTGTAAGCGTTTTATCAAGAGAAATTTCCAGTCCCTCGGGGGTTGTAAAGCTCTCAGTGCCCTCTTTTATCAGATAAATATACTGAAAAATCCCGTCGCCGTATTGTTTGTACACAAGCGCTTTGTCTTTTTCCGGAGGGTTTTTAAGGATATTTAAAAGTTTTTTTATCTCGTTTTCAAGGATTCTCTCAAGTGCCGACTTTTTGTTTTTGAAAATATCTTCGTACATAATATTTGCAAAATATTTATCAAGAGCACTGTTAAAATCATCCCCGCCCCATAATTCCAAAAGTGCGGAAGTGTCTTTAAGACTCAGAGTATTTTGCAGATTTTCAAAAAGCTCCTCTTCGCTGCCGCTTTTATTTAAAATAATCCCGCACAACGGCGCACTTAAAAGGTAATAATGTGTACACAGAGCCCCTTTAATGTCGGGGGAATTTTTTATAACATCACAAAACGCGCCGTAACTTGTTTTTAAAATATCTGTTTTATATTGTACGGGAGGATAGATATAAGGAATCCCGCCGCGAATTTCTCTCACCGAGCTTTTTTGTGCGGAAATATTATGTGCGCTGCCAAGAATTATCTTTGAGCGAAAATCGTATAAAATAATATTTGAATGCCTGCCCATAATTTCAATTGCAAGACAAAGCTTTGCAAGAATACCTGTTTCATCATACACTTCAAAATGCAGTTCCAAAATCCTTTCATAATCGGGAATGGTAATTTGTTTTATCCTTGAGCCCTCAAGATATTTTCTAAGCTGCATGCAGAACATAGGCGGACTTTTCGGGATTTCAAGCGCGCGCATTTGAAAAGTTTTTTCATTAATAAAGCAAATATGGGGATACTTCGGGTTTATATTAATATACAGCTTGCGGCTCTCGCCGTTTGCACGCAGATTCAAAATTATTTCACGCCTTGAAGGCTGTTGAATCTTTTGGATTGAAGCATTGACCAAAAAACCGGCATTAATGCGCAAGAAATTTTTTAAACTCAAAGAATCAAAATTATACATAACAGGAAATATTGTAATATAATTAAGAAGATTATGAAATGCTATTTTTTCGGAACATTTAACCCCATACACTCGGCTCACCTTGAAATTGCCCGCAAAGTACGCGAACAGTTTAATTTTGAGGATGTAATTTTTGTGGTTGCCTACGCTCCGCCGCACAAAATCCCCGATGTCACACCTTATGACAGACTAAAAATGGCGCAGCTTGCGGCAGGAAGAAAAAATGTTTCGGATATAGAATTCTTCCTGCCCGTCCCGAGTTACAGCTATAACACCGTTTTAGAATTAAAAAAAAGAGATAAAACCGAACGGATAAACTTTATAATGGGATATGATGCTTTCTTTAAGATAGAGAGCTGGAAAAACCCGCAGATACTAAAAGACAACGTAAATTTTATAATTATCCCGAGACGCTGCAGCGACAACTGCGAAAAGTCACTCAGTCATTTAAAGGAACGCGGGTGGAAATTTGAAATTGCAAACATTGACTTTATGAACATATCATCAAATATGATAAGAGAAAGACTCTATGAAAATAAAGACATAGAGGGGCTCGTCGAGAAAAAAACACGGGAGTATATTTATGAACATGGATTGTATAGAAAACAAACTCAAAGAATGCCTGAGCGAAGAGAGGTATAAACATACATTAGGCTGCGCGCACTGCGCCATAGAACTTGCCAAAAAATATAATCTTGATGAGCAAAAAGCCTTCCTTGCGGGACTTTTGCACGATTGCGCCAAGTGCAAACCCAATGATGAGCTTTTAAAAATAATTAAAGAAAAATTAAAAGATGTGGATGAAGGCGAACTTCAAAACTATAAAACACTGCACGCGCCTGTGGGAGCTTATTTTGCAAGAACAATATACGGAATAGAAGATGAGGAAATCCTTGATGCAATACGCTGCCATACAATAGGCAAAGTCAATATGAGCCTTTTTGAAAAGATTATTTTCCTTGCGGATAAAATCGAAAGCTATACAAGAGATAAAAAATACAGCGAAGAGATATGGGAAATACTTAATGAAAATAACGGAGAAAAAGGGCTTGATTTAGCACTTTTAAGGTGTTTTAAAGAAACAATAAAAAGCCTTGTCAACCGCGAGCTTAAAATCTGCAAAACCACAATTGACGTATATAATGAACTTCTTGATAAGGTAAAGAATATATAAAGGGCTTAAAATTTAAAATTTTTGTATTACAATTGTAATCAGGCAATTTTTAACTTAACGTCGGAGAGAATATTTGAAAAATTCAAGGCTTACAACCTTTATATTTTCAGCCCTTTTTGCAGGGATACTTTTTGGCTGGCTTGCACCCGAATGGGCTTCTAAAATGCAGCCTCTGGCCGATGTTTTCTTAAAAATGATTAAAATGATAATTGCACCGCTGATTTTTGCGACGCTTGTTGTGGGTATCGCAGGCCACGGGGATGTAAAAAACCTCGGCAAAATAGGTCTTAAAACAATAATTTATTTTGAAATAGCAACAACTCTGGCGCTTGTTATAGGTCTTGTTATGGCAAACGTATTAAAACCGGGAGCCGGTTTTAATATTGATTTAAGTACAATTGCCATGGAAGCGGTCAACGAAATGCAGGCGGTAAAGGTTGATCATTCTTTTTCACATATGCTTTTAGACCTTGTTCCGACAAGTATTTTTAAAGCGCTTGCCGAAGGCAGTCTTTTACAGATTGTTGTTTTTGCAATTTTCTTTTCGCTTGCAATATGCGCCGTGGGTCAAAAAGCCCGTCCCGTACTGGATTTTATGCAAAGTACCTGTGATATTATGTTTAAATTCACCGAATATGTTATGTACTTTGCGCCTATGGGAATCTTTGGCGCTATTTCAGCCACAATAGGAAAAAACGGCATTGGAATACTTATTAATTACGCAAAACTAATAGGTGTCACGTATCTTTCTCTGGCTGTTTTTGTAATTATAACCCTTGTTATAGTCTGTAAAATCATAAGAATACCCTTCAGGGGTATTTTACGCGCCATAAAAGAGCCTGCGCTTCTTGCGTTTTCAACTGCAAGCTCGGAAGCTGCTCTGCCAAAGGCAATGGATGCGATGGAAAAATTCGGTGTACCTAAAAATATCGTAAGTTTTGTAATGCCCACGGGATACACTTTTAACCTTGACGGCTCAACACTCTACCTTACACTTACAACACTTTTTTGCGCGCAGGTTGCGGGAATTGACCTTAGCTTCAACCAGCAGATTTTAATAATGCTTACCCTTATGCTGACATCTAAGGGAGTTGCCGGAGTACCGAGAGTTGCCCTTGTTGTACTAACAGGCACCCTGCATACTTTCGGACTGCCGGTTGAGGGAGTGGCAATACTTTTAGGTATAGACCAGATTCTGGATATGGGAAGAACAACCGTAAATCTTGTGGGCAACTGTGTTGCAACAACTGTCGTAGCAAGATGGGAAGATGAATTCGACTATGAAAGAATGAACAGGTTTCTTGACTCAACGGATTCAAAAAAGAAAAAGCCCTCTCTTGTGTCAACAAAAAATATTTTAGCCGACAAGACTGCACCCCCGGGGAATTATTAAACATCTAAAAAAGCTTAAACTGCCTTTATGAAAGCAGTATTTTTTGATACACAACCATACGAAAAAGATTTTCTTTTAAAAAATATCCCCGAAGGTTATACCTATGCCCTTATAAAAGAACCTCTCAACGGGGATTACCCCTTAAATAATGAAATATCGGATACAGAACTGATAAGCGTTTTTATAACCTCAAACCTTGACAAAGAAGTGCTTGAAAGGTTTAAAAACTTAAAATTTATCCTGACACGAAGTGTCGGTTTTAGCCACATAGACCTTGAATGGTGCAAGGAAAAGGGTATTTTTGTATTTAATACCCCGCATTACGGCGATTACACCGTTGCAGAGTATACTTTCGGACTTTTAATTTACACAATAAGGAATATGGGACGCGGCGCTGCGGGGGTAAAGACCGATGAGATAAATATGAACAGCTACACGGGCGTAGAGCTTTTCTCAAAGACTCTGGGCGTCATAGGTGCAGGCTCCATAGGCAGAAATGTGCTTGATATAGCACACGGGTTTAAAATGGAAACCCTTGCTTACGACCCGAATCCGCAAGATGAAAAATACAATTATACAAGCCTTGACAATCTATTTGAAAAATCCGACGTTATCTCAATAAATTCTCCTCTCACGGATGAAACCTATCATTTGATAAATAAAAATACCATAGAAAAAATGAAAGACGGTGTAATAATCGTAAACGCCGCAAGAGGGGAAATAATTGACACGGAAGCGCTTTATGAGGCATTGCTAAGCAAAAAAATTGCCTACGCCGCGCTTGATGTAATAGAATGTGAAGAAATATTATGCACAGACAGTAAAAATTGTACAAAAGTAGAAAATATAAAAGAAGAATGTCTTGAAAAATTTTATCTTAATCAAAAGCTGCTTAAACTGCCAAATGTAACAATAACACCACATATGGCATACAACACAAAAGAAGCGGTAGAGAGAATCCTTGAAATGACGAAAGAAAATCTTATCAGCTGTTTAAATTTTAACTCGGACTCTGGCGCAAAAAACCTTGTTTTGCTATAATTTCATTTATGATGGAACTGGCAAAATATATAGAACATACTCTTCTTAAACCGACGGCAACCGAGCAGCAGATAACAAAACTTGTTCAGGAAGGCCTCAAGTACAAGTTTTTCGGAGTTTGCATAAATCCCGTATATGTAAAACATGCAAAAAATGTTGCGGCAGGAGAAGATTTAAAAATAGTAACGGTTGTAAACTTTCCGCTCGGAGCAAATGCCATAGACACCACGCTTGTTCAAACCCATCAGGCTTTATCTGACGGAGCCGATGAAATAGACACGGTTATAAATTTAGGCGCACTTAAAGAAGGTGACTACAAAAGAGTGACAGACGATATAAGGGCGACAAAAAATATCTGTCAGGAGCATAATTTAAAAGTAATACTTGAAACAGACCTGCTTACAAACGATGAAATAAAAAAAGCCTGCCTTGCCTGTATCAGCGCAGGTGCCGACTTTGTAAAAACATCAACGGGTTTTGTTAAAAACGGTCTTGGTGCAAGACCCGACTTTGTAAGACTTATGGCGCAAACCGTCGAAAGACGGGGTATGGGCGTCAAAGCAAGCGGAGGCATAACAACGAGATTTCAGGCAAAAGAACTAATAGAAGCAGGGGCAACGCGCCTTGGCACCTCGAGCGGAGTTGCCATAGTCGACCCTCAACAATAAAAGGAAAGGTTATAAAAATGGAAAAAATCACTATTCGCTCGGACAGAGATACCGATTACTCTTTTTTATACAAAGGGGAAGAAACCATACTCAAGGCGGGTAGCGTTATAAGCATAGCAGACGGGCTGGAACATGTTGTCCTGCCCACAGTTGCAATGAAAATTATGAATAATCTGATTGTTATTAAGGAAGATGTAAAATGAGCAAAGACAAAATATTAATCACCATATCGGGACTGGATAAAGTCGGCATTGTTGCCGGGATATCAGCCTCTCTTGCAAAACTTGGCGTAAATATTGAGGATATAAAACAAACAATCATGCAGGATCACTTCGTTATGATGATGTTGTGCGATATTTCAAACTCGCAAAATTCTTTTAAAACCATAAAAGAAGAACTTATCAAATCCGGAGAAGAACTCGCTATGGAAGTCTGGGTACAGAGAAAAGAAATATTTGATAAAATGCACACAATATAAACAGGTACAAAATGGCTGATTTTAATGAAAAAGATATTATAGAAACAATCGAGATGATTAAGGTGCACCACCTTGACATCAGAACAACAACTCTTGCGCTCTCGCTTCGCGACTGCATAAGCGAAGATATTAAAGCGGCGGGAGAAAAAATTTATAACAAAATTACAAAATATGCAAAAAATTTAAAAAAATACGCGGACGACCTTGAAAACGAGTTCTCGATTCCTATTATAAACAAAAGAATAGCAATCACCCCCATCTCCATAATCGGCGAGGCGGCAAAAAATCCCGATTATGTGTATCTTGCAAAAATTCTTGACAAGGCGGCTGATGAAGTGGGGGTAGACTTCATAGGCGGCTACTCGGCACTGGTTGAAAAGGGCTGTACAAGAGGGGATGAAATATTTCTCGAATCAATTCCCGAGGCTCTTAAATGCACTTCAAAACTATGCTCCAGTGTCAATCTTGCAACCTCAAAAGCGGGAATTAATATGAAAGGCGTGCTGAAAGTTGCAAATATAATCAAAAAAACAGCAGAATTAACAGCTGACGCTGACGGTCTCGGGGCGGCAAAGTTTGTATGCTTCTGCAATTCCGTATCCGACAACCCGTTTATGGCAGGAGCATACTGCGGAATAAACGAACCGGAGTGCGCGCTGAATATAGGTGTCAGCGGCCCCGGTGTTGTAAGGTGGGCAATAGAAAATATGCCAAAAGATGCGCCTTTAGGTGACGTTGCAAATATGATTAAAAAAACCGCCTTTAAAATAACTACAACAGGCGAACTTATCGGCAGAGAACTGGCTTCAAGGCTTAATATACCTTTTGGCGTTATCGACCTTTCTTTAGCGCCCACACCTGCCAGAGGCGACTCTGTTGCAGGAATTTTTCAAGCCATGGGCTTGGAGCAGGCCGGCGCTCACGGCACAACGGCAGCTCTTGCAATGCTTAACGATGCGGTTAAAAAAGGCGGCATTATGGCTTCAAGCTATGTAGGCGGCTTATCGGGCGCATTTATTCCCGTATCGGAAGATGCAGGCATGATAGAAGCCGCAAAACAGGGTGTGCTTACAATAGACAAGCTTGAAGCAATGACCTCCGTATGCTCTGTCGGGCTTGATATGATTGCAATCCCCGGAGATACCCCCGCGACAACTATTGCAGGCATGATAGCGGATGAAATGGCAATAGGCATGATAAACAAAAAAACAACAGCCGTGCGCGTTATACCTGTTCCGAACAAAAAAGAGGGCGAGTGGGTAAAATTCGGCGGGCTTCTGGGTGAAGCGCCCATTATGCCTGTGAGCAAACTGGATTCATCAGTTTTTGTAAACCGGAGCGGAAAAATTCCCGCCCCCATTCACAGTCTTAATAACTAAAATAAAAAAAACCCGCTTTAAGCGGGTTTTAAATTATTTAATAATCACCTTAAGGTTTTCTTTGTCTTTTGCGCTTTTATCAGCCACCGCAGCATTGTTTAAAACTTCTATCGCCTTACTTAGCTGCGGGTCGCGCTCTTTTTTAACATCCTCTTCGGTTAAATCCACCTCATAATCTGGCTCTATGCCTTTTTTGTTTATGTCCGTACCGCTCGGAGTTAAATATTTCTGGATAGTGATATGCATGGCAGAGCCGCCCGGGAGCCTGTTTATTTCCTGCACAAGACCCTTGCCGAAAGACTTCTTGCCTACAATTATCGCTCTTTCGTTATCTTTGAGCGCACCGCTTAAGATTTCGCTTGCCGAAGCCGAGCCGCCGTTTATAATAACAACTATGGGCTGATCGGTAATAAGCCTTTGTGTTGCCCTTGTGGTGTCTTTATACCCGTCCCTGTCTACCGTTGAAACAATTACCTTTGAATCAAGCAGCATATCGGCGATATATATGGCATTTGTCAAAAGTCCGCCGGGGTTTGAGCGAAGGTCGATAATAAGCCCGTCTTTGTTACAGTGCTCAACAAGCGCCTGTTCAAATTCAGCCGTAGCATTTCTGCTTATAAATGAGCTCAGTCTTATATAGCCCAGATTATCGGGAATCTTTACGAACTCCGGCGCTTTTGTGGATACAGACTTAATTTCTATTTTTTCTCTTGTAATTTTATATTCCTTCGCAGGCTCTTTGCCTCTTTTTACAAGCAGTGTAACCTGTGTGCCCTCGGGACCTCTTATTTGATCCGCGGCAGCATCCACGGTTATGCCTTTTGTGCTTTTACCGTTAATTTCAAGGATTTCATCCTCAGCCTTAAGCCCTGCACGCTCGCCCGGGGTATCCTCGATTGGTGCTATGACAAGCAATTTGCCGTCGCGGACACCGATTTGAACACCTATACCCTGAAGCTCGCCCTGAATAGACTCATTCTCTTCCTTAAAATCTTTCGGATTTAAAAATTTAGTATAGACATCATTCAGGCTTGTAACCATAGAATCGATTGCAACATAGGCATCTTCATCATCTTTTATATAATTATCGTAACGATGGCGCCATCTTGACCAGTCCTGTTCGTTATTTGTCTGGTCAACAAATTTGGCGTTTATAAGTTTCCAGGCTCTGTCATAAAGCGACTGGGGCGTCTGCGCCAGTACGGGATTTATAAATGCACTTGCATAAAAAAGCCCGAACATAAGAACAAAAATTGACGCTTTCTTAAGTAAATCTTTCATATTCTCTCCTCTTTACCTGATATTATAACAAACTATTTTTTAATTTCCATAAATTTATTCATAATCCCATATTAATTATGTATTTCATTTTTAAACCATATAAAGTAGAATAAGGAAATGATGATTTCACAGAAAAAATCCTTGTTCCTGCTGACTTTTGCATCGGCACTTATATTTTTCATTGTCTACATAATAGGTGTTTCGATTTTTGAGTTAAAATCGTACAACTTTCTTGTCAAGATGACTACGCAAAACGCAAAAGCGTCTGATGACATTATGCTTATTGTAATAGATGACAAATCACTGCATGAACTGGGACGCTGGCCCTGGAAGCGCTCGCGTTACGAGCAGATTTTTGAGTACATAACAAACCACACAAAAGCAAAACAAATAGGCTATGACGCTATAATAGTCGCACCTGACACGGAACATCCCGAAGCGGACAGGGAATTTTTTCAAAACATAAAAAAATACGATAATTTAAGCGCGGGGGTAGGCTTTACAAATGCGCCTTTTGAAAAGAATGTATCCGAAGATATAATAAAATGGTACGAGAATGAACTTTTTAAAAAAAATGACATTATAATTGAAGACAAAAGAAGCGAAAAATACAAACATCAAAGCCCTTATAAGAGTTTCAGCGCCTTTCAAAAAGATTATTTAAAAAACATAAAAGCACTCGGCGCAGTCAATACAAACCTTGACAACGACGGCTACATAAGAAAAGTAGATCAGGTAATTAACTATAAAGGCAGGCTTTATCCTTCGCTCGGGCTTTTAATGTATTCAAAACATACAGGCATAAAGCACTTTGTGCTTACCGATAAATATCTGCTTGCAAAGAACAATACATACTCTCTTAAAATGCCCGTGACAAATAAATTCGGCATAGCTTATTCAAATATCTATTTTTACAAGACAAACGACGGTTTATATTCTCATCAAAAAATCTCCGCATCGGATGTGATTAATTCGCTTGAAGCAATCAAAAGGGGTGAAAAACCCGTACTTGACGCGGATATTTTTAAAGACAAAATTGTCTTTGTGGGTGCAAATGCACAGGCGCAGGCACTGCAGGATGTAAAAAGAACCCCCGTGTCGGACGCTTTTTCTGGTGTGGACATTCAGGCAACAAACCTTGACAATATAATAAATAACGAATTTTATAAATCCACAAGCGAAATTTACAATCTTTTAAATGTTGCGCTGGTTTTTATTCTCGCATTTGTAATTGTCTGCGCCCTGCCTATTCCGACAGCCATTCTCTCCTGCGCATGCCTGATGTTTATGTATTTAATATTTTCATTCTTTATGTTTACAAACAAAGTTGCCGTAAACCTTGTAATGCCTGAAGTATTTATACTTTTTGCAATAGGATGTGCGTATTCATACAGATATTTAATTGAAGGCAGAAAAAAAGAAAAAATCCAGTCCGCAATGGGCAAATACCTCTCTAAAGACGTTATGAAAAACGTCGTAAATAATATCGACTCGGTGAAACTCGGCGGCAAAAGGGCAAATGTTACCGTGCTTTTTGCGGACATAAGGGGTTTTACTTCGATAAGCGAAAAACTCAGTGCCGAAGAAGTTACAAAGATTTTAAACGAATATTTTACCGCCATTGTTCCTATTATTGAAAAGCATAACGGCATATTAAATAAATTTATGGGGGATGCCGTACTTGCGGTATTCGGCGAACCCATTAAAAACGACCACCATGCGCTTGATGCCATTAAATGTGCCGACTGTATGCTTAAAAAAGTAAAACTTTTGCAGGAAAAATGGCTTGAAGAAGGCAAGCCGAAAATTGAAATAGGAATAGGAATCTCGACAGGAGAAGCGTTTGTCGGCAATATAGGCTCCGAAGAACGTCTTGAATATACCGTTATAGGCGACACCGTAAACACTGCTTCCAGAATTGAGAACTACAATAAAGTCTACAGGACAAAATTTTTAATAAGCCAGGAAACCTTTGAGCAGGTGCAAAAGCACGTGGATGTCATTAAAATCCGCGAAGTATCAATCAGGGGTAAAGCAAAGAAAATTAACATTTATGAGGTTTTACGACTCCTTAATGTATAATTTTTAATATGGATAAGTACACAAGCTTTGATGAAGTGCACAAAAAGATTATTGCATCCTGCAAAATCGAAATGGAGCACAAATACATTGATACAACAGGCAGAAAAACTACTTTTTCAAAGTTTATCCTGAGTACATTATACACCGTGCTAAAAAAAATAAATAAAACGGAACGCCACAGGGTAGAAAAACTTATCAGCCACTTTGAACAGTACCACATTGACTCGCCTCCGGCACGCGCGCACAGTGTAGAGCTTTTGATAGATACTTTTGCTTATTTTAAAAAACTCATAAAGCCGCACCCAAGAATAAAAAAGAAAGAAGATACGCCCGAAAACAAAAAACCCTACAGCGACGACATATCCCAAATCGAAGTGCAATTTGTAAAAGGCGTGGGGCCAAAAACCGCACTTTTGTTTAATAAGCTTGGAATATATACGGTAAAAGACCTGCTTGAATACTACCCGAAGCGCTATGTCGATTATCAGGGCAGGGTAAAAATTGCCAGTTTGCAAATAGGCGAGCAGGTAACGGTCTTTGCAACCGTAAAAAAAGTCAGCGCCTATATGACACTCAAAAAACTTACCGTTTTAAATCTTTTAATCTCTGACGGAACGGGCGAAATTACTCTCAGTTTCTTTTACAAACTTAAAAACAGAAGAATGCTCGAACACTACAAAGCCCAATACCCGCAGGGTTCAAGCGTTATAGTATTCGGTACGGTAAAAAGAGATTCTTACACAAATCAAATAACAATAGACAAACCAGAAGTACAGGTTATGACCTGTGATTTCTGTTATGAAGATGATGAACTCATAAGCTCGGGCAGGATTGTTCCAGTTTATCCGCTCACCGAAAACTTAAACTCAAAAACTCTGAGCGGCGCAATCAAAAGTGCAATAGATAAATACTGCCCCAAAATGCATGATCCCATGCCTCAGTTTATAAAAGAAAAATATTCTCTTATGGAAAAAAGCGAAGCCGTAAGAAAAATTCACCTGCCAAAAAACAGGCAGGAAGTGGAAGAAGCCAGATACAGGATAGTTTTTGAAGAACTTTTTACCCTGCAGTTAAACCTGGCGCTCATAAGAGAGTCAAACAGGAAAAACACTTCAATACAATTAAAAATAAAACAGGACGGCCTTGTAAGGAAATTTATTGAAAACCTGCCCTTTGAACTTACGGGAGCGCAAAAAAACGCGGTAGATGAAATTATAAATGACCTTAATTCAAAAGAACCCATGCAGCGGCTTTTACAGGGAGATGTCGGCAGCGGAAAAACAGTTGTAGCCTGCATTATGCTTTTGTGCGCCATTGAAAACGGATATCAGGGGGCAATTATGGCACCGACAGAAATACTTGCAAGCCAGCACTATAAAAACTTTGTACAATGGCTTACACCGCTAAATCTAAGTGTAGGACTGTTTTTAGGCAAGCACGGTTCAAAAATCAGAAATGAAATGCTGACCTCGCTTAAAAACGGGCAGACACATATTGCCGTTGGCACACACGCACTTATCCAGGATGGAGTTGAATTTAGTAATCTGGGTGCGGTTGTAATCGATGAACAGCACCGCTTCGGGGTAAAACAGCGCTCCAAACTCCTTACCAAGGGCGAGTATCCGCAAATGCTTACCATGACCGCCACCCCTATACCCAGAACACTTGCGCTCACCATGCATGGTGACCTTGATATTACAACAATAGATGAACTTCCAAAGGGCAGACTGCCTGTTATCACAACCCTTGTAAGCGCCGCAGGCAGAAAGGACGCGTATAAATTAATAAAAGAGCAGATAAATGCGGGTCATCAGGCTTATATCGTTTATCCGCTGATTGATGAAAGCGAAACCATAAGCGCCAAAAACGCAACACAGGAAGCACAAAAACTGCAAAACGGCGAGTTTAAGGAATACAAAATAGGTCTTTTGCACGGAAAACTCAACGCAAAAGAAAAAGAACAGGTCATGATTGACTTTAAAGACAAAAAATATGACATTCTGGTGTCCACAACCGTTGTTGAAGTAGGTGTGGATGTTCCCAATGCAACGGTTATGATAATTGAAAATGCCGAGCGCTTCGGACTTTCGCAGCTTCACCAGCTGAGGGGGCGCGTGGGGCGTTCTGATAAACAGTCGTACTGCATTCTTGTAAACACTTCCGCTTCAAAACAGGTCAGAAACAGACTTAAAATAATGACACAAACAAACAACGGTTTTATCGTGGCACAAAAGGATTTAGAGCTGAGAGGCCCCGGGGAATTTCTCGGCACAAGGCAAAGCGGCATACCCGACTTTGGTCTTGCCGATATTGTTAACGATATTGAAATACTCGAAAAAGCCCGCGAATGCGCGCTGGACTTTGTAAAAAACCATGATATCGAAGACTTTAAAGGACTTCGCGAAGAAGTGCTGAAACACAATCTTTTTAGAGGTTAATTACAAGAGTTACATCCACAGGTCTTGATATAAGTCCGTGTGAAGGAGGCTTCATATACAAAAGAGTTTCAGACACGCTTTTTTTGATTATATTATCAATAGGCTCAGAGCCTGAGCTTTGAAGCATTTTCATACCTATAACATCCCCGTTGCTTGCGATTCTTATACTCAGCTTAATTACATTATTTTTAGCAAAATCGCTTGAGAGCAAAAGGTCGTTTTGCAGGTTTAATTTTACATTTTTACCGACAAGCTGTAAAAATCTTGTGTAATTTGCCTTGTTTGCAAGATTCTCCGGAACTTCCCATGAGATTTTATTTATAGTCGCAACAAGCGGCTCGCCTGTTGTCTGGCTTGCAATTGAGTAATCGCTTCCGCTGGCAACACCGTACACTTCCTGCGGCAGATTATGATCGGAAGCAAAATCAGCCTGTATTTGCATATCTACATCAGAGTCCTGTGAGTAGGTGCTATCCACATCAGATATTGAGGATACATCGGAATTTGAGTTTTTATAAGCAATAAATGTTGAAACAGCCAGAAATGCAGCTATAACAAAAAATGTAAGAATAATTTTTTTCTTTCTGCCGCCTATTATTGACCCCATACGCGAAGGCTCTATTTTTGCGGCTTTATCAAAAATACCATCTATTATATTCCTGTATTTTTCATCAGGCATTAAATACGTATTATCAGACATATTTTCCGAAACATTTGTTTTGTCCGGAAGAAACCGCTCTCTGCCCGGTCTTGAAAGCACAATGGTGTCATCCCCCGCCTGCAGCGAAGAGGAGGCGTATTTGCGCATAATATCGCCTACATTTTTAATACCTTTTATTGTCCTATTAAATTCAAGCACATCAGATAATTTTCGGCTGCACGCAGGGCAGCATACAAGATGTTGAATGAGAAGTTTCTTATTGCTTGAAGCAAGCTCCTTATCAATAAATCTCAAAAACAGTGCAACGCAGTCAAGATGTTTGCCGGGGATGGGTTTCGGACATGCCGGTTTTTTAAGTTCCGCAAGAAGGGTGCTTAAACTTTTTAAATATATATCATCAACCGTTATGTATTCCCCGCCCGCACCTAAAAAAGCGGCGTCCGAACCCTTAAAGTACCCTGTCACTCTCGCGTCCTTAAGCCTGTCGCCAAGTTTTACGACAACGTAAAAATCAGGCATACAGCCGTATTCTTTATGCAATGACGGAATTTTAACCGTATCATCCCTGAATTGCGAAATTACATCTATCCGGTAATTATTTATATAGATATCACTTATTTTAAACTCTTCAAAAACTTCAGGGATAGCATGAAGGCTTCTTTTTGTATTTACTTTAAAACCCTGATTTTTAAAATACTCGACCGCACAAACAATACCCAAAATATCAATCAGCCCTTTTTTGCGCGTTAAAGGAAGCGACATACGCGCACTTATTTTTCTCGCGTAATTTGCCTGATTATCGTTAATCTGTATAGCGGTACCACTGTATTGCGACATCAAAACACTATCCTCTTCCACTAATAAGATGACACATAATTGTCATTATTTCAACATTTATACATAACATAAACAAAACTTAATATTTCTTAAAGTTGTTTTCTCCCTTGCTTTTAATACTCTTTTTGTAATAAAATATAAGCCATGAGTGATTTTTTATTAGAAATATTGGTACAGGAACTTCCTTACAAGTTCATTCCCGACGCGCAAAAACAACTGAAAGACGCGTTTGAAAAGCTTTTTGGGGAATACGGAATAGAATATTCAAAACTTGATGTACAGGCTACACCAAGACGCCTTGCACTGAGTGTCTTTGGACTTACCGACAAACAAAAAGATATTGTAAAAGAGGCAAAGGGCCCTATATTATCTATAGCGCTTGATGAAAATAAAAAATTCACTCCCGCAGCTCTTGGCTTTGCCAAAAAAAACGGTGCAGATGAAAAAGACCTTTATGAAAAAGACAACTACATCTGGGCAAAAGTTGAAATAAAAGGCAAAAGCACAAAAGAAATTTTAAGCGAGAATATTGAGAATATAATTTTTAAAATGCAGGGGCCTCATTTTATGCGATGGGGAAATCATGAACAAAAATTCTCACGACCTATCGAAAATATTTTAGCTCTTTACAATGAAGAAGTCCTGCCCGTTAAAGTTCTCGATAAAACATCAACAAATACAACTTTAGGCCACAGATTTTCAAAAAACAAACAGGTTAAAGTTACAAGCGCAAAAACATATGCCGATGACTTAAAAAAAGCAAATGTCATAGTAAATGTCGAAGAGAGAAAAAAACTTATTGTTGACTCGGCAGAAAAATGCGCCGCTCAAATCAACACAGTGATAAATTTTGACAACCTTGATGATTTGCTTGAAGAAGTTACATATATCACGGAATACCCCGTGCCCGTTTTATGTGATTTTGACAAAAAATATCTTGAAATACCCGATATTGTGACAACAACCGTTATGTCAAAACACCAGAGATATTTCCCGCTCTGGCAAAAAGACGGTAAATTATCCAACCACTTTATCACAATGGCAAACTTTGTCGGCACGGATAAAGAATCCATGGACAACATAAAAGCCGGCAACCAGAGAGTTGTAAGCGCAAGGCTTGAAGACGGCATATTCTTTTACAAGGAAGACACAAAAACCCCGCTGGCAGATAAAGTTGAAGCACTTAAGGGCATGACGTTTCAAAAAGGCCTGGGGACTCTTTTTGACAAAACACAACGTATAATTGAACTTTCAAAACAAATCTGCGCACAGTTAAAAATCAAAGACAATGACATTGTCCGCTCCGCTCTGCTCTCAAAGGCGGATTTAAGCACGCAGCTTGTGTTTGAGTTTACCGAACTTCAGGGTTTTATAGGTGAAAATTATGCACTCAAGTCAGGCGAAAAAGAAAATGTTGCACTTGCGATAAAAGAGCATTATTTTCCGCTGAATGCAAACAGCGAAACCCCCTCGCAAATAGAGGGGCAGATTGTATCCGTTGCAGATAAAATCGACACTATCTGTGCGCTTTTCATATCCACACAGGGTAAATTAAAGAAAAAACGCCCCACCGGCTCAAATGACCCTCTGGGCGCAAGACGTGCCGCCATAGGTATTTTAAGAACGGTTATTAACAATTCGCTGAATCTTAACCTGAAAGCACTTTTTGACAGCTCTTTAAACACTCTCTCAAAAGAGTTCAATATAGAACTAGACTCTCAGACGGCAGACGAGGTTTATGATTTTGTGCTCAACAGGCTGAACATAATGTATGAAAAAGAATATTCACAGGAACTTATGAATGCTTGTGCGGTCAAAAATCCGCTTGAGAATCTTGATGAATATTTAAGCAGGCTTAAATTTGTAAAAGAAGAGTCGCAAAAGGAAAGCTTTAAAAAGCTTGCAGAGGCGGCAAAACGTGTGCTGAGAATTACAAAAGACACGGATTTTACTTGTATAAATGAAGCACTTTTTGTTCTTGATGAAGAAAAAGAGCTCTACCGCGCCGTCAATGCACAAAATGCCGATTCCGCCGACCTTAGGGCGTATGTAAAATCGCTTGAAAATCTAGCTGAACCTATAGATAAGTTTTTTGATAAAGTTCTTGTTATGGACAAAGATGAAAAAATTAAAAACAACAGAATTGCGCTTTTAAATACATTAAAAGAAAAATTCTCTAAAGTTTGTAATTTTCAATATTTGTAGATGAACATACTCCTTGTTACAGATTTATATCCGCTAAATGACACCCACAGGGGTATACCCAAAACCATTGAAAACTTTGCGCTGTCTTTTTGTGAACTCGGGCATAAAGTTACGGTTCTAAGGGCGGATTTAGTTTTAAACACTCTTCTTCGCGGCAGAAGAATATATCCTGAAAAAACTTACTTCCGTAACGGCATTAAAATATACAATAAAAACTTTCTTTTGCCGTTTTACTTCGGGTTGGATTTTCTAAAAAACGAAGATTTTGATGTCATAATTTCGCATATGCCCTCAGGCAGCCTTTGCGGGGCAAAAATTAAGAAAAAATTCAAAAAACCGCACGCGGCAATTGTACACTCAAGCGATATAGAAGTTCTTGAAAAATATAAGTTTTTCTTTTCAGGCGCGCTTAAATCAGCCCTTAAAAATGCCGATATCACAGGCGCGCGCTCAATATGGCTCAGAGAAAGGCTCGGACTTAAAAATACTTTTCTTGCCCCGTCGGGAATTAAAAAAGAAGAGATAATACCACGAAATGAAGCGCTTGAAAAATTTGACAACATAAAAACCCTAAAAATCATCACCGCCGCCTCTTTTATAAAAAGAAAAAACATAAACCTTTTAATTGACGCCATAAAAGAACTTGATATGCCTGACATTACCTTAAAAATCTTTGGAGGCGGCAGAGAAGAAAGAGCATTAAAAAAAGAGGCAAAGGGACTGAATATAGAATTTGCGGGTCAAAGACCGAGAAGCGAAGTTCTTGAAGAAATGAGGCTCTCGCATGTTTTTATCCTGCCCTCCGCAAAAGAAACTTTCGGCTTGAGTTATCTTGAGGCACTTGCCTCTGGCTGCATTACCGTGTGCAGTGAAAAAAGCGGCATGGACGGCTGGATTTGTAATTTAAAAAACGGTTTTACAATTAAACCCGAAACAAACGACATAAAAAGAGTTATTAAAACGATTCGCAAAATGAGCACGGAACAGATGAAGGGGATGTCCAAAAATGCGCTTAAAACAGCGGATGAACTTGAATATTACAAATGCGCAGAAAATTATCTTGAGAATATTAAAAAAATTCTGTAAATTAAAAAATTTTTCAACTATAATTAACTTAAAAGACTAAAGAAGGAAACAAATATGCAGGCAAGACGAGCTTCAAGAGAGCTGGCACTTATATTATTTTCACAACTTGAAAAAAATCTCGACAAATATCAGGAAAGCGACTTTGAAAAAATTGTTTTAAAATCGGTAAGAACGCTTATAAGTTCTTCAAAAGAAGAACTCGGTCTTGCCACAAGCGGGCTTTTAGAGATAAGCGAGTTTATTGAGGACTACGAAAACAACCACCCCGACAACCTTAAGCGCCCGATTGATGCAAATAACATACCTGTGCAAATTCCGCTTACAAGTGATATGGCAGGCAGGATAAAAACCGTTTTAAGCGTGTGCGACAAAGCAATAAACGCGCTTGAGACGGCCGAGCTCAGCACACTTTCTCAAAAAGAAGATGTAAAAAATTACATAAATAAAATTGCACTTACTTTTAAAGAGAAAAAACAGGATGTAGACAACATCATTAAAGAACTGGCTTTCGGCTGGGATATTGACAGATTATTTAAAATAGACAAAGACATCTTAAGAATATCCATCATAGAGCTTGTATTTATGAAAGACGCTCCGCACAAGGTTGTAATTGACGAAGCGCTTGAACTTGCAAAGAAATATTCAACAGATGATTCGCCGTCTTTTATAAACGGTATTCTTGCAAAAGTGGTTGAAAGATATGTTTAATTTCTTTAAAAAAGATGATAAAAACATAATTTCAAGCGGCTTTGAAGCACTCAAAAACGCGCTCTCAAAAACCTCTAAAACC
>ERZ1643249.1407-NODE-1407-length-24392-cov-26.405596_pt1 | contig 24392 bp, 22 predicted proteins | sample MGYA00579263_ERZ1643249 | MGnify/ENA primary metagenome ERZ1643249 (study PRJEB29033, sample SAMEA4952264) | chicken gut metagenome | biome: Broiler Chicken; feature: Gastrointestinal Tract; material: Caecum | place: Ireland | collected 2018 | study: Broiler... | reverse complement strand
ACAATCACAACGAATCAAAATTGAGTCTGCATTTAATAATCGTTTGGTGTTATTGAGGCAAGATATTTTAAATGCAGATCAACAACATCGTGATAGTGAGAATTCTATCGAGCAATTGAAAACTTTGAATAATCAATTACAAACTATGTTATTAGCGAAAGAAGATTCACCGAAAACGCATCATTTGAGTTCATTTTCAAATAGACAGCATCCGTGATTTTGAAATAAAATTTATATAGAGAGAAGGAAATACGATGAATGAAGAACAAAAGGACATTCAAAAAGATTTTTTTGTTTCATATAGTGAAATGAATGGTCAAAAAATTTTTGCTCATAATAGTTTGGTTTCAGAAGATTATTTGTCTTTTGATGAATTTAAGGAAAAGTGTTGGAAACAGTTTTTGATTAGTGGAGTATCTTATCAACCGCTTGACCAATCACAGCATATATTGGAGTTAAATATAGGCTCAAAGCATCTTCGAGTCAACTCTAATGATTATCCAGAAATTCATAATTTTTTTCAAAATGCCAGTAGAATTTATTCTTGTTATTGTAGTAAAGATTCATTACCTGACGATGTTCCATTAGAAGAAAGAGAGTGTTTTTTGAATGCTTTAGAAGCGAATGGTTTTGATATCGTTAAAGCCCTTTCTTTACATGACACGTATACGCCGTCCTTGATTGGGTATTCTAATCGGAGCATTAGAGAGAGCATCCAAAATATAATAGTGATAGGTTTATCAGCGGGAGTCTCTGCAGCTTGTTGTTTTGGAGTATTAACTGCTGCCGGATTCTTTCCGGCTTTGGGAACTATTATGTTTACCATTGCTGCTTTCATTTTACCTAATGGAATTTCTCATATTAAGTTTTTGCGTTGCTTTCAGAAGAATCAAAAAAATTTTAATCAATTGTTAAGTCGTTATCAAAATGCGATGGGAGAAAAACAACTAGATATGGAACATGAATTATCAACAGAAAAGATTGAAGATGCTAGTGTTGAACAGAAAGAAGAAGAGATATTCAAGGTACCTATGTCTCCAGTAGTTTCTTCTTTTCAAGAAATTTGTACATCTTTAGAGAAGTTGCCAGATTCACTACAAAGAAGAAAATTGGTGAAGGAGACAAAAGGTCTTTTGAGTCGTTATCAAAATGCGATTGGTGATATTTCAAAGTTGGAACAAGAAAGTGAAAGACAATCTCAACGAATCAAAATTGAGTCTGCATTTAATAATCGTTTGGTGTTATTGCGACAGGATATTTTAAATGCAGATCAGCAGCAACGTGATGATATCGATTCTATTCAACAATTGCAAACTTTGAATGAGCAGTTAACTGCTATGTTATTAGAAAGTGATGATACGGATGTAACTAGAAAGGGAACTAATCAATCCAAAGTGCTTCGTAAGAGTGCAAGTGCTGGTCAACATCATTAATTTTTGAAAGGAAATGTATATGGAACTAGATGATTTACAAGATTATTTTGATACTGATAAGATAACGGAAGAAAATTTTAAGAATGTTATGTGGAACTTGTTTTTTGAACATGGGTTTGGTTACGAAATAAGAGAAGATAAAAAGACGAATATTTTGTGGATTGATGATTATTCTTGTAAAGTTTCTCCTAAGAAGTTTCCAAGCGTGCATCAATTTCTTCAAGATGCCTCTGATATTTGGGAAAGTTTTCGTTTTTCTAATGATTTTCCAACCGGATTAAATGTAGAAGAGGTTTCTATATTTTTTCAAACTTATCATGAATATCTTGCTAAAAAAGCGAAGCATGATGCGGTGCAGAAATTTTATCATTTAGATGACAAATACAGTAAAAAAGATGTAGAAGAAAAATATGTTACTTTGAAACGGTGTCTCATTTTTATACCTATTAATGGGATTCTTTTAACTACGTTATTATTGTTTCAAATTGATTTACCGCTTTTGGTAAATTCTGCCATCTGTTTTGCTACTACATTTTTATCTCCGTATTATCTCGATAAACCTGTGATTCATATTTTGTCAAATCGTCTTTTAAAAAAATCTGAGGCGCAACTCAATCAAAGAAGACAACAATTTGAAAAATATCAACAAACTTTGGCTCTGCAACAGTCTTCCTCTTATGATGAAGAACATCAAGAACAAATACAATCTAATATTATGAATCCGTGTCTAATTCAGTTTGATGAATTGACAAGAAGAATTCAGAATCTTCCAGATGGTGTTCAATCATCATATGCCAATTCTTTAAAACAATTATTACTTCAATATCGTTTAGAGTGTCAGAAAGTTAGACCTAAAGATTCTTCGATGGTACAACAATTAGAATTGAATCGAATTGAATCTGAGTACAATACCCGTTTGTCTATGTTTGGAACTGTTCTTACAAGCGTTGAATCTGGTTTGCAAGAACAAGTTCAAAGAGAACAGAAATTGTCTGATATTCAGTCGACGTTAGAGGAAATAATAGGAGAATCAGAACAGACTTTAGATACTGGTACCGCTTATCAAAAAAAGAAAAATTAGAAGAGTGGAAGTTCTTTGATTTGATGCAAAATTATTTTTGAATTTTCGACCATTTTAGATGTTTCTGGTAGACAGTTCATTAAGAGGATGACACCACTTTCTGCAACTTCTTCGAAATAATCGATTATTAGAATGTTTTTGTACATTCTTTTTTTCTTACACAATTTTACATAAAGAAGAGATGAATGATTTTAGAGATTTATGCTATAATGTTTAATGGGAGTTGATTAGATGCAAAAATTCTTCAAAAGATTAGCAGCATACGTCGTTGATATTTTTATTATCAATATTTTAGCAACACTCGTTGCAAGTATTTCATTTATTAATCCACAATACGCTGATTATACAGCAGATTACGAAATGTATTTGGAACTTTATAGTCAGAGAATAGAGGTCATGGATGATATCGATTCAGCATATGAAGACCAAGCAATTTCTGCTGAAGAGTTAGATAATTTAAAGAATGATTATACGTATTTTGGAACTGAATTCGATGTTTTAAATGACAAGACAGAAGTGGCACAAGAAGATATCGATGGTTTAAAAGAATCGATTGCAAATTCTTATAACGATCAGTTCTATGATATCAATTATAGTCTTGAAAAGAACATGATGATTTATAATGTCATCTACATCGTTATGATTATTATCTATTTTGGATTATTACCAATATTTACCAATGGACAGACAATTGGAAAACGTCTGTTACGTTTAAAAGTTGTTACTAAGGATGGTAAGGATGCTGGATTTGTTCGTTATACCGTTCGTAGTTTGATTTTATATCAATCTGTATTTACGATCATTCAAATGATTTTAGTAGGAACGTTAAGTGTCGACAATTACTATACCGCAATCGATTTTGTCACGATTGCAAGAGATTTGGTATACTATGTCATCTTATTCATGGTTATGGTTCGTGTCGATGGACGTGGATTACACGACTTTATTGCAGGAACCAAAGTTGTCATGTTAGACCGTGAAGGAAATGTTTTACCAGATGAGACTTATGCTCCAGTTGAAAAGACAGAAGAAGTAAAGAAAGACGAAAAGAAAGAAACCAAATCCGAAAAAGATGCTAAGAAAAAATATCAAAAAGATGATGTACAAGATGCTTTAGTAGAAGAAGTAAAACCAAAGAAATCTAGAAAGAATTCTAGTAAAACTAAGAAGAGTAGTGGCGGAAGGAAGAGTCAAAATGATGAATAAAATTCGTCTTGCACTCTACCGTTTCTTTATAGGGCGAAATGGGGCGGATGACTTGTATCGTGCGTCCTTTCTTTTCTATTTAATTCTCTTTGTTATCAGTTTGTTTGTACGCTCGACCGTTCTAAATGTCATTTTATTAGTCCTAGCCATTTGGATTGTATTTCGAGCATTATCTAAAAATATTCCTGCTAGAAGAAGAGAGAACAAGACCTATTTAAAAGTAAAAAATCGAATTTCTAGGTTTTTCGATATGGTGGGAAGAAGATTTCGTGACCGGGATTCTCATTTTTATAAAAGATGTCCACATTGTCATGAGATGTTACGATTACCATTAAAAAAGGGCACTCATACTTGTAAGTGTCCTCGCTGTAAAACTAGATTTACTGTAAAATGTAGAAGAAACGCAAAAGCGGTTTTAGTCCGTTAGAAAGGGAGTTGTTATAGCTCCCTTTCTTTGTTTTCTAAATCTTTATCGACTAGTAATTCGTGAATTTCTTCTTCTTCGTTGTTTAGGTAAACTTCTTCGATACGATCGACACGACAACGTTCAGAAAGAAGAATGGCATTGACTTTGTTTGCAGCATCTTCTAAATCATCGTTTGTTACGACGTAGTTGTATTTGGTAACTTCGTTGATTTCTTGATAAGCACGACGGAATCGTTTTAAGATTTTATCCCTATCTTCTGTTTTTCTGTTGACTAATCGTTTTCTTAGTTCTGCCATGCTAGGTGGCAAGATAAATATGAAGATGGCATCTGGCACCAGTTCTTTTACTTTTAGTGCACCCTGAATTTCGATTACCAAAATGACATCGATACCAGCATCTAGTTTTTCATTAATTTTATCTTTTGGAGTACCATAGTAGTGGTCATTATATTTTGCATATTCTAGGAATACATCATCTTTGATTCGTCTTTTGAATTCAGCTTCAGTGATAAAGAAGTAGTCACGACCTTCTTCTTCTCCTTTTCTGATGGCACGACTCGTCATGGAGATGGATATCCAGATATTTTTATTTTTCTTTAATACTTCTCTTACAATCGTATCTTTGCCAGCTCCAGATGGGCCACTGATTACGATTAAATTTCCTTTTTCACGGGTTTTAATAATTTTACTCATACGTCCTCCTTTATATTTTCTAGTATTATAGCACATTTTGGGACTTTAACAAAGAATTATTTTGTGGTATAATAAATGGGCTAGTGAGGGGATATAAGGTTACGAGCTATCCCGGGTGATTACTTACACGTCTTTTGGCGGAGTCACTTGCAGATAAAATAGAATAGGAGCGAAAAATAAAAAAATGAAATTATTATCATCTGATGTTGTAGAACTTGAGCATGAGTATAAGCATTTATCTGAAGTAGTGAAAAGTGTAAAGGAAAATAGTGAAGATATTTTAGATTATTTAAATTCTAGTGAACCAAGTAGTACATTCTTTAGTTTCTTTGATACAGGAAGTAGAGAAGAAAATAATTCCAATTTTGGCCAACTAGTTTATTGGTATCAAAAAACTTTAAGAGATGTTGTAAAAAACTTGGGAAATGATACTTTTACAGGCCGAGAAAAGATGTTTAATTTTTTGGAGTATTTAAGACTTACTTGTTGTAATGAAAATTATCAAATTAACGAAAATGATTTTGCTGATGTCAGTTTGATTCCGGAACTTAGTTACAGTCGAATGAATGCGGCACTTTTAGGAAAAGGTGTTTGTAGTGCACAATCTAAATTTTTGAAGGATTTAATTACGTATTCGAAGGCTTTGCCATATGGCCGGGTTACCACTCAAACAATTTTTGTACCGAAGGGATTACATGATATTGTTGTGTTAAATAGTGAAGATGAAAATCGTGCGATTACGTTAGATCCACAGAATTATGTTGGAAGTGTAAGTAGTGTCAAACGTGGTTTTGATTGTAAAAAAATGTTGTTAGACGATTCTTTTGAAGGAAAAGGATTTCGGACTACTAAGAAAGATTTGTTAAAAGCAAGAGAGACTGTTTTGGATTACTGTGTACGAAAGTACGGTATCGATAAACTTGCTCATCGGGATTTCCAAGGTGCTAGTCCAGAGGAACAAATCGAAAAAATCGAACGATTTATTTCATCTTATACGACGAATTGCAAACATCCATTGAATTTTGATACCATTTCTGTACAAGGACATGAATTTGAAGTTGGTAAGTTCTTTGAAATGGCTTGTCATGCTTGTGGCATTCCTTATGAGTTAGAAGTTCCATCTAAGGAAGATCGTGCTCATACAGTCATTGTTCTTCCTACTATGAATCGTAAAATTGACTTTACGCAAAAGCCAAAATTAGCTACTTCTACAAAAGAAAACGGACCAATTTATGTAAAAACTCCAGTTCAAGATTAAAAAGTATATTTGAAATATACTTTTTTTGTGCATTCTAATAAGGAAAGTTGTTTGATAGTTCGCAATTTATGATATAATTTTGATAGATAATAGGATGTGATTATTATGGCTATTGATATTCAAGCAATTTTAAGAAAAGTTGTTGCAGAGAGAAACGATGCAGATCGTCAAATTGAGATTAAAGATGTGCCAAAAGAGGAACCTGTTCAAGTAGAGGTTCCTGTTGAAGTGCAACAAGCGAAGGTCGATAACCAAAAACCGAAAGATGAGGTTGGAGTTGTCCCGATTATTGAACCTGAAAAAGCGGATACGATTCCAGCGGTTCCGTTTCCTCCAGATCCGGAACCTGAGCCAGGAAAGTTCAGTATGTTGCGTAGCTTTGGTGAAAACTATTGTCAAAAGACATATATTACGAATCCAGCTATTGGTAGAGATGAAGAATTGCAAAAATTGATTTTGGTTTTGTTGACACCAGAAAAATCTGCCATTTTAACTGGTAAACCTGGTATTGGTAAAACGGCTATTATCGAAGGATTGGCTTACCGTATTGAACAGGGAAATGTTCCAGATGCTTTAAAAGGATTCAGTGTCATTAATGTTAAGACAGCATCTTTACTAGGAAGTTTACCAAATGGAGAATCACGGTTACAACTTTTGATTGACGAGTTAAAAGAACGTGAAAAGACGATTTTGTTTATCGATGAAATTCATATGTTGATTGGTGCTACAGCGGAGTCTTCCGTTGACTTTGCCAATATCTTCAAGGAAGGGTTAGGTCGTGGTACGATTAAAGTAGTTGGTGCAACGACGACAGAAGAGTACGAGCGTTACATCTTACGAGATAAAGCGTTCACAAGACGTTTTCAAAGAATCGAAGTAGCAGAACCTACTAGATTACAGACGATTCGAATTATGATGGGAACGTTACCAAAGATTGAGAAGCAGACTGGTGCTAAATTAAAGTACTCTTATTACATGCAGACGGCGATTATGACGTTCTACGTCGATTTGACAAGTGAATACCGTCGTGTGTATGAGCTGGGTTCTAGATATCCGGATTGTAGTTTGACGATTTTAAAACAGGCATTTTCTTATGCGGTGTTCGATAACCGCAAAGAAGTCAATATTTTGGATGTGCGGAAGTCGATTGAAAATTCGAAAGGTGTTTATCCTGACGTTATCAGAAAAGAATTACCGAGATTCGATAAGACGTTTGCATCTCTAATAGCAGAAGAGGGAGGTCTCCATTAGACTCCCTCTTCTTTGTATATATCACATAATTCTTTAAATCTAGCAAAGTGGACGATTTCTCTTTGTCGTAAGAACAGTAATGGCTCTATGACATCTTGATCTGTCGTCAAATCGATTAGGTTTTCGTAGACTGCACGTGCTTTTTGTTCTGCCGCCATGTCTTCTGTTAGGTTGGCTAACCAGTCACCAGTATCGGCAAAATAAGTAGAAGTATGGACGTATCCGTTGGCATCGGTTGGAAATAGACTTAGGCCATGTTCAGTGTAGTTTCCTTCTAGACCTGCTGCTTTGATTTCTTCTATCGTAGCACCTTGCATCAGTTGCGTGACCATCGCTTGAATCATTTCGATGTGACCAAGTTCTTCTGTAGCGATATCAGTTAGTAATGCAACACCGCGGTTGTCTGGCATGTTGAATCTTTGATTTAAATAGCGAATGGCAGCACTTAACTCACCGTTTGGGCCACCGTACTGAGTAATCAAGTACTTTGCCATTTGTAAATCTTTGCTTTTAATATTTACGGGATATTGTAATCTCTTTTGATAACTAAACATTTTTATCCTCCCATGGAAAATTAATTGATGTCCATGCCCAAGGGACCACTTTGAGGATGTCACTCGTGATGGTGATCGGACCATACCTTCTTTCATATTCCATTAAAGCTTTGTTAGACTCTTCTCGGTATTCGTTAAATAGGCGAATCATCGCTTCGTCTTCTGGATGAACATCTAAGTAAAGATTTAATTCATGTGCAGCAAATTGAAGTTGGGCTAGGTTTAGTAAGTACTGTTCTTGTTCTGTTTTAGGTTCTAGATTTTTCGGTACGTAATTTTTGTACGGGTCATATAAACCTCTAAATAGATTTCCTTTATTAAATCCTTCATACGGACTAAATAAATTTTGATTCATAAATCCTCCTTCATTTTACTTTATGTCAAAATTGCTAGTTGGAATAGGCGAACGTGTAGAAAACGCAAAAAAGTCTTGCAAAATGTGCAATTTATTGATAGAATATTAATGTATTTTGAAATGGCGGTATTGGTGAAGTGGTTAACACGCCGGATTGTGGCTCCGGTATGCAAGGGTTCGATCCCCTTATTCCGCCCCATTAAGGAAATTACTAGGACGTTGGTTCTAGTTTTTTTGTGCTTTGGCAAAAATTGGTAAAATTTGGTAATTAGTAAAAAGAATAAATAATTTAAGAAAATATAATACATATGAATTTTATACTTGATGTTCAGTAAATTAAAAGAATATGGTACAATAGTATAGAAATGTTGGGTGTGATAATATGAGTGAAATAAAATTAGGGAAATTAGAAAAAATATCAGATTTAAGAACAATATGGAGAAATGAAGAGTATGATTTTACACCGTGGCTTGCTAAAGACGTAAATATAAAGCTATTAAGTGATGAAATTGGAATTCCAATTAAAGTAAAGAAAACAGAAGCTCCAGTAGGAAAATACTCGTTGGATATTTTGGCTGAAAATGAAGATACCAATGAAAACATTATTATTGAAAATCAACTAGAGATTACTAATCACGATCATTTAGGAAAGATTTTAGTATATGGAGCCGGGTATGATGCAAAGACAATTATTTGGATTGTTAAAGATGCAAATGAAGAGCATAAGCAAGCGATTGAGTGGTTAAATGAACATTCTGATGATAGTATAAATTTATTTTTGGTGAAAATTGAACTATTTAGAATTGGTGACTCGGATATTGCTCCTCATTTTGAAATAGTTAGTCAACCGAACGATTGGACAAAGACTATTAGAACAACGCAAGATAATACAGAACTTACAGGAATGAAATTAACAGATTTAAATTTTTGGCAAGGTTTCAATGAATATTGTGCAGAACATAAAAATAGTTTTTCCACAAGAAAAGCATTACCACAACACTGGTACACTTTTGCTATTGGATCAAGTGAATGCCATATTGATTTAACGGTTATCAAAAGTGGAGAAATAGCTTGTGCTTTATGGATAGACGATAATAAAGAATTGTATAATAAATTGTATTCTAATAAAGAAAGTATTGAAAGTGAATTAGGATATAAATTAATTTGGGATTATAAAGAAAATAGTAAAGCTAGTAGTGTAAGTATCGTTTGTGGATCTAAAGTTGATTTCAAATCTGAGGATTTAAGCCATGGGTATGAATGGCTTTTACAAAAAGCAGAGGATTTTAAAAGAGTATTTAAAAAATATTTATAATGTTTGAAAAATAACTTGCAATCTCCTCAAAATAGAGCTAACATACAACACAAGGAATCGATTTTTATCAAATATTTTTAAAAGATAATGCCCATCGCCCTGAAAGTTAGAAGTCGAAAATCTTATTAATTATGCATCATATGTAAATTGTTGAGAACATAATAAAGTTCTCTTTTTTTTGAATTCCAGAAATATAACTGGTAAATTTTGGTAATTAAATACTAATTGATAAAACTTGGCAATTATTGATTAAGTTTTATCTTATGCTACAATAACGATGATGAAGAGTTTTATATGAGGAAAGATGCTAGTTTAACAGATGATGAATTAGTTGATTTGATTTTGCATGGTTTTCAAGAAAATGGTATTTCTCTTCGATTAGTTCACCACTTTCCAATTTATTGTACAATTCAGAAATATAGACAGTTATCTACATTGGTAGAGAAAGAGTATGATAGAAAATTAACTACATTTCAATATGCCTCATGTCTTTTAATTGCTTTATCTGAAAGTAAAATTATAAGAAATAGAGAAATAAATGCATCATTTGCATTCGATATGGCAATTAAGATGTGTGAAAAACCTTATGACCATTCTGATTATGGGGTTAGGTGTTTGCTTCCTTTAGATCAAATTGACTTTAAGAAAACTTTTCAAAATCATTCGAAGTCTTACTTGATATTCAAGAATGAAATAATAGAAAATTTACTTTCTATGAAGCATCAACCTTTAGATTATGCTCTTAGTTTTAAGATGTTTTATCAAATGTCTTTACATTGTTTAGAAAGAGATAGCAATAAATTGGAAAATTTTGGTAATTGTCGAAGCAAAGATAAAACTCTTTCTTTTGAAAATATATAAAGGTCTGTTAAAATTAAAGAAAGAGTTTTGAGCTTATTTTGAGATTAGGAGTGTTTGAAATGTTAAGATATGATACATTGATTGATTTTGATGGCGTTATTTATGATACAGAAGAGAGAATTGTAAAAATGAAAAGTGAACGTCCTGATATTAGTTGGAATGAATTCTTTGATCAGTTAGATTGGTATCAATTGTTAGAAGAATCCAAAGTGATTAATCATTCTATTGAATATATTTTAGAGGCACAAGAACGTCAAAAGTGTATCGCAATTTTAACAAAAATACATACATTGCTTGAGATGCAAGCTAAGGTTGATATTTTACGAAGTCAGAATGTTACGATTCCAATTTTATTTGTTCCACCTAAGATTCAGAAAAGCTCTATTTATTTACCAAAAAATGGCGAAGTATTGATTGATGATAGTATTCAAAATTTAAGAGATTGGCAACAACATGGTGGTAGGTCTTTATATTTTAATTTGGATTCTAATTCTAATGGTGAGTTCGAAGTCGTAAAAACATTAAAGAAAATTTTATGATATTGATTCTGTCGTTTCTAGTTGATTAATTGATTACTAGATGTTAATATAGAAGCGACAAAGAAATTAGTTCGGTTCACTTTGATTTAGGAGATGAGATTTTGATGAGAAAACACGATGAAATAAATGGCTATCGTAAAGAATTTGTATATGAACAATATTCTAGAATTGTGAGCGATTGTAAGGATTATGATAAAATTACAAAAACGAAAATGCTCGATGCAATTTACGATGTTTACCGTAATTGTGATAATATTTTTGATTTGTGTACGACGCGGGAATTGAAATATTTGAAATTGATTATAAATGCTTCTTCTAAGCATGACTGCTTTGAAGAAAAATATGCTTGGGAAAGATCTGTTTTACATGATAAAATGCTAATTTGTTATGCAAAAGACAATCGAGTTCTTATCCCTGAAGAAATTTTGCCTATATTGAAAAAAGGGTTCTCTACATTGGATTGGAAATTAAAAGAAAATGTAGATCAATTTATTGAACTTTTAATCGGTTATTGTAAAATACAAGGGGAGTCGCTTTTGAATGCTGTAGTGTCCTTTGGTTCTGAACTCACTGAATTTACAGAAAGCGATGTCTTAAATTTTATATTGGGTAATCGTTTGTTTTATTATTATGTTCTACCAATTTATAGAGATATCAAAGGAGTTGGAAAAGATATCGAAGTTGCTATCTATCGTGATTTTTATGATATTATAGATGATTTAGAAAAACAAAGACATGTACATGGTTTAGCAGGTACTATGGAAATTGATATAAAAAAGTATCAGACGATATTTTATTATGATTTTGATATTGATAACCCTAAAATAAAGAAATTTTTGGATGAATTGAATGACTTGCTTCATTTTCCTTATTTTGTTTTAGATGCGATTAAAGATTGTGTCATGTTAAATGCAGATAGGAAGCATTTAAAGCAAAGCTTAAAGAACATGCCTTTGTTACAGGATAAGGATTTGACTCAGCTATTTGAAGATATGGATGTGGCAATGGATGAAATGCCATCTGGAGCTTTAAATGGATTTACACGTAATGAAGCCAAAAAAATAAGAAAAGAACAACATCAATTTGAAGTTAAAAAAGAAAAAGGATATCATAAACAAAAGAATGCTTGCCTTTCTAAGCAAGATGCTAAATTGTTTTACAAATTGTATTTTGCGTTATTAGATTTTACCAATCAAAAATATAAAATTAACGCAAGCCTTAAAATTTATCAACAACAGCATATTGATCCGAATGAGCTTGGTGACGTTGTTGATCAATTTTGGCAAAATAAAGATGCGATAATTTTAGAATTTTGTTTGGCAAATCCACTTCATCTAAATCAAAAAGAGTTAAAACTTGTAAATGGTTTTAAAAAGGGAATTCGTAATTTCTTTATTTTAGCTAAATTTGAATTGGAATATACTGCCTTTATGACTGCTGATAGTGTTTATATGGTAAAAGGAGTAAACGATAATATTGACAATATTATATCTTATAAGCAACTTCCTCATCCAGTTAGGACTTCTATTGTACCTTTTAAAGATGTTTTGGTTTATGATGGGATGCTTTTTGGACTCGACATTGACTTTGGTGGTACTGATTTTAATAAAATTGTGGAAAAAGAGTATAAGCGGTTTCCAAAATATTATCATTTGTAGATTGTGAGTGAAAGTATGAAATGTAAATTGAGTAGTATTCTTGACGGAATGGAACGTGCAAATATTGATGAAATATTTTATTTAAATGAGAAAAATGGTCGTGTATGGGAATCGTTTGATTCAGAACAATTTTATATAGATAATGGCGAAACAGTAGAAGATGATATGATAGACGATAGTATTCCTCTGCCGACTTCTTATGAGATAAACGATTATAATATCATGGTAGAATTTATTAATACGATATCAGATGTTCAACTTCAAAAGCAATTGCAAATTGTGATTCAAGGAAAGGGTGCATTCAGAAGATTTAAAGATAGTTGTATTAATTATGGCTTGATTCAGGAATGGTATCGGTTTAAAAATCTAGCTTATTATGATTTTGCAAAAGAATGGTGCGAGTGGAATTGTATCGATTTTGAAGATGATGTGAATTTGGAAATATAGTATTTTTGGGGGCGAAGTGTTATGAATTTTGATGTATCTAATTTTGTATCTAAACGAGATATCGAAAAGGGACAAGAATTTCCTAGTCGTAAGGTTCATTATATAGGTACTAATTTAGTCCCTTTTGGACAAGTGCATAATTTTGTCGTAAATTCTGAACATACTACTAGGAGATATATTGTAAAAGTGACAATTGAAAACAATCAAATTTCGGATGTTGATTGTACTTGTCCGCAATTTTTAGCTACTGATTCTTGTAAGCATGTCGCAGCAGTATTTTATAAATTTCAAGATCAGTTTTTATTGAGTGAAGATTCTACAGAAGAAATTTCTAAAAATTTATTGAAACAAATTAAAAACATCGCTCGACATACAAATCCTGCAGTAAAACAAGAGGTTCATATTGTTCCATATCTAAAATATGAGGAATATCGCTCTTATTATCGTAATGATATCGTACGTTATTCTTATGAATTGAGATTTAAAATTGGCTGTGATAAGCTTTATATGTTAGGAAGTAAAACAAAAACGTTTTTAGAACGCTATCATTATGGTGGTACTATCTCGTTTGGTAAAAATTTTTCCTACTCAAAAGAAAATTATTACTTTGACGCAGAGGGAAAAAAGTTAATTTCTTTTTTGGATTTTCAATATTCTAGATTGTATGGTAATGATGCTTATTTAATTCCGATTGCTTCTAATATGGAAGAATTATTTTCTATTGTTGATCACATCTATGTCGAAAAGATTGGAATTAATCGTGAACTTCCGGTTGTAAAAGGAATGCCTTTTCAATTTAAAATGATTAAGAAAGATGATACATATATCTTGAATTTGGAAAATGCATCTGATTTTATTCAGACAATTGTTTCTGATTATCACTTTTTAATTGATAACCAAGCAGTATATCAATTGACAGATGCGGAGGCGTTAATCGCAAAATCAATTTTGGAAGATGAGAATCGTACTTTCTCGTTTTCTCAGAAATCTTTAAAGGAAGTAAAAGATTATCTAATTCCTAACATCAAAAATAATGTTGAATTAGATTCATCAATAGATGATATTATTATTACGAAAACACCGTCTGTAAAATTGTATTTTGATATTTTAGAGAATTATATTGAATGTAAAATTGTGTTTGATTATGATGGCATTGAAATTACATACTTAAAAACAAAAAATAGTAATGTGGTACGAGATTCTAATTTTGAAATGCAAGTTTATCAAGATATATTATCGTATGGTTTTGATGACGCATTAAGACTTTATGATGTGGATTTAATTGGTGACTTTTTAGATAACAAAATTGATGAGTTATCAACTCAATATGAGATATTTACTAGTCAGAAGTTAAAAGAAACCAATTTGATTAAAAAAGTAAAGGGAACGACTAGTTTTGGAATTGGTCAAAATAATGTTTTAAATTATGAATTTCAGTTAGAGAATGTGAACCCGGATGAGTTGGATGATATTTTTTCTAGTCTACAAGCTAGAAAAAAATACTTTCGTCTTAAAAATGGGAATATTTTGAATTTAACGGATCCTTCTGTTCAAGAAATTGTTGATTTAAAGCAAGAACTCGATTTGGATGGTGAAAGTGGTGAAATTCCTAAATTTAAGGCCTTGTATTTGGATAGTTTAAAGAGTCGTAACCGTTTTATCCGCACAGATTCTATTTTTGATCAATTTGTACATACGTTTCAAGAATACCAAAATGTAGCAGTTTCTTTTACGGCTGATGAAGAAAAACTTTTAAGACCATATCAAAAAGAAGGAGTTAAGTGGCTTTATAATTTATATAAATGTGGTTTAGGTGGAATTCTTGCTGATGAGATGGGCTTAGGAAAAAGTTTGCAAACGATTATTTTTTTGAAGCGTGTTTTAGAAGAAGATCCAAAAGCAAAGATTTTGATTGTTTGTCCAACGGCTTTAGTATATAACTGGGATAATGAATTTCATAAGTTTTGTGATTCTATGAGTCGCTCCGTATTTACAGGAATGAAAAAGGAAAGAAGAAAGAAACTTTCTTGGTATGAAGGTAACGTTTATATCACTAGTTATGGATTAGTTCGTGAAGATTTAGAAATTTATCAACAGATGAATTTTAAAGTAATGGTAATTGATGAGGCTCAAAATATTAAAAATCCAACTGTACAACTAACAAAAGCTGTTAAAAGTGTTCATAGCGAGTTAAAATTAGCATTAACTGGAACTCCAGTTGAAAATTCTATTATTGAATTGTGGAGTATTTTTGACTATATTATGCCGGGATTTTTAGGCAATCATTCTAAATTTACGGAGAAATATAAAATAAGTGATGAGTTTGATGATTCAACTAATTTAACACTGGAAAAATTACGTAGTCAAGTAAGACCATTCATTTTAAGAAGAAAGAAAAATGAGGTTTTAAAAGATTTGCCGGATAAAATTGAAAATAATATTTATATTGAACTTAGCGATGAAGAAAAGAAAATATATGCTGCGTTAATTAAACAGACGCAGGATGAAATGGAAGAATTGCTAAAGGGTGGATTTGCGAAAAATAAAATATTAATTTTATCTTTGTTAACAAGATTGAGACAAGTTTGTATTGACCCTAAAATTGTTTTTGAAAATTATAAAGGTAGTTCTTCTAAAATTGAAAATTTAATGAATGTTGTAAAAGAATTAATTTCCAATGGGCATAAAATATTACTCTTTACAAGTTTTAAGACAGCTTTGTATCTTGTAAAAGATGCATTTTCTAAAAACAATATTTCTAGCTATGTAATTGATGGTTCCGTTCCCAGTAAGCAAAGACAAAATTTAGTGAATCGGTTTAATCAAGATGATACCAATGTTTTCTTAATTATGTTGAAAAGCGGTGGAACTGGACTAAATTTGACAAGCGCAGATGTAGTCATTCATTTGGATTTGTGGTGGAATCCACAAGCTGAGAATCAAGCAACAGATCGTGCACACCGCATTGGACAGAAGAAGACTGTTGAGGTAATTAAATTAATTACCAAAGGAACGATTGAAGAAAAAATTTTGAAACTACAGGAAAAGAAGAAAATATTAAGTGATAAATTAATTGAAAATGATGGGGATGAGTATCGTAGTTTTCAAAATTTATCAGTTGAGGATATTAAGGAATTATTGCGATATAACAATGAGTAAGAAACACTCAAGATGTTTCTTACTTTTTTAAAATGAGATTATATGTTGCAGCGGAATTGGTAAAATATGATAATTATTTGATATTCCTTTGTTTTATATAGTAAGTTTTTTTAAACTGTGTTATAATCAGATTAGAAGATATGGAAAGTAAAGGGCTAGTACAGACTTTATTGTGATGTGAAGTTTTTGTGCTGGCCTTTTTAGTATTTTGATTTGATAAAACATGCTAGTATAGGTGTTTTATATATAATTTGAAGTAAAGGAGGTGCCAATGTATGTATAAAAAAACATTATTTGTTTTGGTGGGAGTATTATGTCTATTTGCATTTACAGGCTGTGGAAGTAGTTCTGGTTCTTTATCTTGTGAAAAAGTCACTACTGATGAAGACGGATATAAAGTTACTGATACTATTAATGTTACTTACAAAAATAACAAGGTTACGAATGTGGAAAATATCAATCTAACTGAAATGGATCCTTCAACAGTTGATATGACAATTTCTTTTGCAAACTTATTTACTAGTGCTTTAAATGAAGTTAGTGGTATGAATATTCAATACTCAAAAGAAAATGATACAACTGTAAAGTATATTATGACTGTTGACTATAATGAATTAGATATAGATGCTTTAAAGGAAACATTTGGAGATGACTTTGATGAAGAGTCATTTTACTCATCAAAAGATATTACAATTGATGAGTTTAAAGAAAAGAATTTAACAGATTATACTTGTCAATAATGTATAATGAAGAAACGCAGAAATGAAAACTATTTCTGTGTTTTTAAATTATTATAATTTTTAAAATATAAGTTCTTTTAATTTAAGTGATTGAAAAAATTATTTGTGTGCTATAATTATTTTACTGAAACCTTATAAAGAGTAGTGGAGGGACTGGCCCTGTGAAACTACAGCAACCTATTGAGTTAGGTGCTAAAGCCGTACGATGAGGAGCTTTGAGCAAGTTCCTATGAACTTGTTTTTTCTTTATTTCGTTTCAGTAATATGAAAGGAGATAAGAAAGATGAGATTATATTCAAATGAAATTGTATTTCGTGGACATCCAGATAAAGTCTGCGATCAAATTAGTGATGCATTATTAGATGCATATTTAAAACAAGATGAAAATGCAAGATGTGGAATTGAAGTAATGGGAGGTAAAGGAAAGATTTTTGTTACTGGTGAAGTTACCTCAGTTGCCAAAGTTGATGTAGAATGTGTTGTAAGAAGAGTTCTACGTGATATTGGTTATTCAAGTGATTATGAAATTATCAATAATTTAGGATGTCAGAGTCCTGATATTGCGTTAGGTACTAATGATGAGGTCGGTGGAGCAGGAGATCAAGGAATGATGTTTGGTTATGCGTGCGATGATACCGAAGAACTATTACCTACTGCTATGGTAATTTTACAAAAACTTAGTAAATGGTACGATGAAAAAAGAAAAGAATGCCCTTACTTAGGCTCTGATGGTAAAGCACAAATCACTGGTGAGTATGATGAGAATTGGAAATTAAAAAAGATTCGTTATTTTACCATTTCTTACCAAAATGATGAGTGTCATCGAGAAGAGTTAGATCAGATGATTCGAGATGAATGTTTAAAAATTTGTAATTATTACCAAATTTTGGTAGAAAAGTTTTTAATTAATCCGACCGGAAGGTTTCTAATCGGTGGATTTGAAGGGGATGCTGGTCTTACGGGGAGAAAGATTGTAGTAGATAGTTATCAATCCTTTGCAAAAGTTGGTGGCGGTGCTTTTAGTGGAAAAGATCCAACTAAAGTAGATAGAAGTGGTGCTTATAAAGCAAGAGAGATTGCCAAACGATACTTAAAAAAATATCGTTTGCATTGGTGTAGTGTACAATTAAGCTACGCGATTGGCATTTCAAAGCCTCTTGCTATTTATATTGATAGTGATAAAGGTAATATTGAAGTAGATGAATCTTTGTATTTAGAATGTACTCCTCAAAATATAATTGAAGATCTAGATTTGCATCACGTTAGTTATGAAGAATTGGCAAAATTTGGTAATTTTTTTAATTAATTATACTTAAATTGCTTTTGGCTTAAATTTGTGTAAAATATAGTGCTTATGGCAATAAAAATTCCTGTTTTCTTAATTGTTTTGTTCAGTTTTGCTTAAAAATACTATATAATATTCTTGTTAATGTTTTAGGAGGAGTATTTATGTTGAAAGGAAAACCATTTGTAAAGTGGGCTGGTGGAAAGAGATCTATTATTCATGAATTGATTCAATTGTCTCCAAAAATTTTTGATACTTATTATGAACCTTTTGTTGGTGGTGGTGCTTTATTGTTTGAACTTTCTCCACGTAAGGCTATTATTAATGATTATAATAAAGAATTAATGAATGTTTATTCTTGCATTAAGGATGAAGAAAAACTCGTGTTAATGTGTAATGAATTAAATAAACATGAAACGAATCATTCAGAAACATATTATTATAAAATTCGTGATCTAGATAAGGATAAGAAAAAATTTAATAAAATTCCTGATTATAAGAGAGCTGCTAGAACAATATATTTAAATAAAGCTTGTTTTAATGGTTTATATAGAGTAAATAGCAATAACGAATTTAATGTTCCGTCTGGAAAACGGAGTAAAGTAAATACTCATAGTGAAAACTTAGGAATTATTCATTGTTTCTTAAATATGAATGATATTCAGTTATTGTCTACTGACTTTGTTGATGCTGTAAAAACTGCAAAGCAAGGGGATTTTATCTATTTTGATCCTCCATACGATTCAGATACTTCTACTTTTAATAGTTATACTGAAAATGGATTTGGAAAAGAAGATCAAATTCGCTTAGCAGAGTTATTTAAAGAATTGGATTCAAGAGGTTGTTATGTCATGCTATCTAATTATAATACATCTTTAATTCGAGAATTATATCAAGGTTATCATTTTCATTATGTGGAAGCTCAACGAAATATTGGCGCTAATGCTAAAGATCGTAGAATCGTAGAAGAAGTTATTATTACAAATTATAATCCAGATGATACAACTGATATGTAAAACTCGCAGCAATTGTTGTATAGTTATATTGGTGGTGAGAAAAGTTGAGTAACAGTGTTTATTATAAAACATCAGATTTTGAATTGCATTTGGGTGATTCATTCCAAATTTTACAAGAATTGCCTTCCAAAAGTATCGATATGATTTTTGCGGATCCACCTTATTTTTTATCTGGTGATGGTATTACTTGCAGTGGTGGAAAAATGGTTTCTGTTAATAAAGGTGAATGGGATAAAAAGAAGACTATAGATGAAAAGCATAAGTTTAATCGAGAATGGATTCGGTTGTGTTATCGAGTATTAAAAGATAATGGGACTATTTGGATTAGTGGAACAATGCATAATATATATTCGATAGGTATGGCTTTGGAAGAAGAAGGCTTTAAAATTATTAATAACATTACTTGGAAAAAATTGAATCCTCCACCTAATATCAGTTGTAGATGCTTTGTTCATTCTACAGAAACAATTTTATGGGCACAAAAAGATTTAAAAAATGTTAAACATAAGTTTAATTATACAGTGATGAAAGAATTGAATGGTGGAAAACAAATGAAAGATGTTTGGGAATCATCTTTAACAAAGCCTAGTGAAAAAAAGTATGGTAAGCATCCCACTCAGAAACCTATGGCAATTTTAGAAAGAATAATACTTGCTTCAACTGATGAAGGAGATTTAATTTTAGATCCTTTTAATGGAAGTGGAACAACAGGAATTGTTGCTAATAAACTAAAAAGAAAATATATTGGAATCGATACCGAAAAAGAATATTTGGATTTAACAATAAAGAGAAGGGAAAATATGTATGAAGATAATTAAAGGTACAAAACATAACAAGATTAATGGTAAGGATCTAACATCAATTATAGATATTCTATTCGATAATAAATATACTATATATGTTTTTCAAGGAAGCATTAGTCAAAATGATATCATTGTAAAATATCAAGAAAAAGGAAAAAGAATGCGAACTCCCAAGCATATTCATTGGGCTGTAGATTTACTTCTAAAACTACAAGCAGAAAGGGAGTTAACTCGAAGTTTTATTAAAGAAATAAAAAACGAGTGGGAAAATTCTCAACCTTTAAAAAACAATGATGAGAAATCTTTAACAACGTTAGTGGATAATTATATAGAAATAACTGATGCATCGAAATATAAAGAATTAGATGGGTATGGTGAATATGATATAGAATTTTTAATAGTTTTGATGGTTTTATTAATGACTCAAGAAAAAACGAATAGGACGGATGCCTATATGTTTGGAAAGGTTTTGGATTCACTGTTAGAAGATGAATTAGATATTTTCTCAATTATGTCCGCATCAGGATTTGGAGGTAGGTTTTGATTGAAAAGAAATTTTAATGAATGGTTAAGTAAATTTAAATATAGTATTTCTGATTACACATATTATGTTGATTTTCAAAAAGTGTACACTAACGTTGATAAAATTAAAATTGAGTTGAATATTTTGAACTCTTTAATTGGAAGTAAAAAAATTGAAGAAGATTTTGAAAATATTATTTTGAAATATCCCGATACATTAGAATGTATTCCAATATTATTAGCTGTTCGTGCACATGAGATATATGTTCAGGATGAATTGAATGAGTACTTATTTCAATTTGACAAAATGGCTTATTCTATATCTAATTACAAAAAGTTCATGAGGAAAACAGGTCTTTTTGATTTGTTGCAAAATCATATTATTAATAACTTATATGATTATGTTTTAGGTGTAGAAGTTGGCTTGGATTCTAATGGAAGAAAAAATCGTGGTGGACATTTGATGGAAAATTTAGTGGAATCTTATATCAAGAAAGCCGGATATGTTAAAGGAGTTAATTATTTTAAAGAAATGTATTTAGACCAAATTGAAGAACGCTGGGACGTGGATCTTTCTGCAATGTCTGCCGATCATATATCTTCGAAAAGATTTGATTTTGTGATTAAAACTGCTAATCAGATATATGTTATTGAAACCAATTTTTATGGCGGAAAAGGTGGCGGTTCCAAATTAAATGAGACTGCAAGGAGTTATAAAATGTTAGCTCAAGAGGCAGAAAATGTTGATGGTGTAACTTTTATGTGGATTACGGATGGAACTGCTTGGAAAAGTGCACGACGTAATTTAGAAGAAACTTTTAATACTTTGGATACTATTTATAATTTAGATGATCTTGAACATGGTGTTTTAAAAAATTTATCATAATTGGTATAGAAAATAATGATTTGGTAATAACAATGCTTTTTACATTTTGTAAAAATTGGGAGTGATATAAATTGGAAAAAAATGGTAAAAGAGCCGAAGCTAAAACATGTACTATTTTAATTATGATTCTCTTTTTTGGAATTTATTTGATTTATAAAATAATTCAATGGATTATCCGATTTATGGTAAAATTTACCAAATAAAAAGCACATTTTTGTGCTTTTTTTGGTGTTAACAACCGCAGTTGCCTCTGTTATTTCCTGTGCAGAAGAAGATTAGGAAAATAACGATGATAATTGCCCAAACCCAGCCTGAGCCGAATCCGGAATTATCGTTACTATTTGGCATGCAAACTGGATAACCACATCCGTACATCATAGCTAACACTCCTTTCATTATATTATATTGTTGTCGCTAAATTTGGTCCATAATAATGATTGGGGAAAATAGCAATCTGTGGTATACTTATCCTATAATAGGTGGTGGTATCCATGTTTGTGTTAGATGGGGAAGAGTGTGTTTTAGAATTCAGACAGTTGTTAAGACAAAATCGTTATATTCCGTTTCGTGAGTATCAAGAGTTTTTAAATCGATATGATGATTTGTTTCGTAGAACAGACATAACAAACGAAAAGGAAGAATTGCGTACGATTGCCAATTCTGGGTACAAACTGATTCAAAAGCACAATCAAGCAGTTATCGATCATCAATTGGTTTTGTACCGGGATTACTTTGATCACATGTTTGATGAAATCGATCCATCCATTCATTTGGATGAAGAACAACGACGGGCTATTTTAGACCAAGAAGATTATTCTTTGATTATCGCTGGAGCAGGTGCAGGAAAGACGACTACCATGGCTGCTAAAGTGAAGTTCTTAGTGGAACAACGTAACGTTTCACCATCTAAGATTGCTGTTATCTCTTATACTAATCAGGCGACGGAAGAGTTAGAAGAGCGAATTCGTTATGAATTTCATTTACCTGTTCACGTCATGACATTTCACTCTTTGGGAATGCAAGTCGTACGTCATATGTTCAATACACCACTGAAACCGGTTGTAGAAGGAGAACAAAAACAGATTATTATCGATTTTGTAAAGCAGGAACTGTTTCCTAATCCTTCTTTGCTAGATGATTATGTCGAAACATTCAATGCTTATAAAGTGGGGGAGTATCCTTTATTTTCCAAAGGATTCGTTGCAAATTATAAGAAGTTTCGTACGTTTGACGAATATTTTGCTGATTATAAAAAACGAAAACTTGCGGAAAACAAGGACCAACTTTTAAAGATTGTGACGTACCGTATGGAAAATTATTTAAAAGATTTTCGAACGTTAAAGAATGAGCGAGTTAAGTCGGAAGCAGAGGCTAGAATTGCCGATTTCTTGTTTTATAACGGAATTCCTTATGAGTATGAACAACCGTATCCAGAACGAATTGATCAAGAACGAGCATATTTACCAGATTTTACCATTTATGTCGATGATATTCCTATCTACATCGAGTATTATGGTTTATCTACGTCTACTCATCATGGCACAAACACATTATCTAAACGCACCTTTGAAAAGTATCAAGAAATTCGTCATAAGAAACGAGTCTTTCATAAAAATCATCACAATCGTTATATTGAATTGGATTATGAACTTGAAATTGATGGTAAAAAACTTTCTTATTTAGATATTCTAAAAATCGAATTGGCAAAATATCATGTGCCAATGAAACCACGTTCTTTAGAAGAAATTTATGATCAGATTTTGGATAACAACGTAGAAGCAGAGTTTTTTAACTTCGTCAATTTGATGTTAGATATCATTGCGAAAATTAAAGCCAATGTGAACCGAAATCGTTACTTGGATAAAATCAGAGAGTTCGTCATTTCTCAAGATGTACCCGATTCTTTAAAATCTACTTGGATTCATGAAGCAAAACTGTTGAGTCGTCTATATTCTTATTATGAAAGCCAAATTTTACCAAAAAGTCGTGTCGATTTTGCTGATATGATTTATTATGCTAACAAATACATGACTTCGATGCGTGATAATTTAAGTGGTTTGGAATATGACTATATCATTATCGATGAGTATCAGGATATTTCATTGGACCGTTATCAGTTTGCTAAAAACTTGTCTGTTTTAAGTAATGCTAAAGTAATATCTGTAGGAGACGACTGGCAGACAATTTTCTCTTTTGCAGGTTCTAGAATCGATTTGTTCTATCGTTACAGCCAACTCTTTGCTGGATCAAAACAACTGTTCATCAATCACACGTATCGTAACAGTCAGCAATTAATCAATCAAGTTGGCCAGTTTATTATGAAAAACCCGTTACAAATCAAAAAGGACTTAATTTCTTCCAAACGACAAGATCATCCAATTCGAGTTCGTTATTATATGGACGATGAATTTGCAGTTTTGGAAACTGTCATCGGTGAAATTTATGAGCAAAACCCAAATCAACACATTTTAATATTGGCAAGACGTAATAAGCGCTTGCGTGACATGTTCGAATCCGGTCAATTTATCAAAGGAATCGGAACGCGAGCAGTCTCTAAAAAATATCCGAATGCTTACATCGATGCTATGAGTGTTCACAGTGCCAAAGGTCTTGGTGCTGATCAAGTTATTTTACTGCATGTGACGGATACGGATTTTCCTTGTATTGAACCAGAACGCATGTGGCTTGTGAAATTATTTACTCCGACTGCTTTCGAAGAGGAATTTCCAGATGCCGAAGAAAGACGTGTTTTCTATGTCGCATTGACTAGAACTAAAAATCAAGTTTACTTATTAACACCTTCTAATATCGATAAACAATCTAGGTTTTTAAAAGAGTTATTTTAAAACATTTCTAAATTAAAAAGTCAAGTGCAACTTTTGTGAATCTGTAAATACTTAAGTC
>ERZ1643249.1406-NODE-1406-length-24395-cov-9.254971_pt1 | contig 24395 bp, 24 predicted proteins | sample MGYA00579263_ERZ1643249 | MGnify/ENA primary metagenome ERZ1643249 (study PRJEB29033, sample SAMEA4952264) | chicken gut metagenome | biome: Broiler Chicken; feature: Gastrointestinal Tract; material: Caecum | place: Ireland | collected 2018 | study: Broiler... | reverse complement strand
CGGTGGTGTGAGAGGGAATAAATAAAATAATTATTTATTCTCTACTCAATTTTATAATAAAAAAGGAGTGTTGTAAAATGAAGAAAATAGTAGTAGCAATTGCAGTTTTAGTTTTTAATAATAAAACAAATAATGAAACAAATGAAGTAAGTAATACTACTCAAAATGGAGAAAATATACCTGATGAAGAAAATACGTCTAATGAAGAAGAACTAATAACTCAAGTAGCTGAACCAGAGCCAGAAGAGATTTTTGAATGGCAATATGATACACTAGAAAATCACAACATATAAAGAAGGATATGACCAAACAAGTTTATTTACATTACAATCAACCTCAAAAAGCATTACATCAACAATATTAGGAATAGCTATAGACAAAGGTTATATTGAAGGAGTAGATGTACCAATATCTACATATTTTCCACAAATATTAGAATCTGATAGTGAATATAAAAAACAAATTACTATTTGGAATTTACTTACACATACAACAGGATTAAATGCTAGTGATACAGCCAATTGGAATGAATGGCTAGCATCTGAAAATTGGGTTGATTATGTATTAAATAGACCAGCTACATCAAGGCCAGGAACAGTATTTAGTTATTTTACAGGAAATACACATCTATTATCAGCAATAATTTAACAAGCAACTGGAAAAACAACTTATGAATTTGGAAAAGAATATTTATTTGATCCACTTAATATAACAAGTGTAGAATGTAGTACAGATCCTCAAGGAATTTCAGAAGGAAGTTCAAGTATTTATTGGAGATTGATGAATGATATAGTTAATGCATGTCAAAGTTAAATAAGATACTTTACATATAAAAAAAAGTGTGATAAAATAAATAAGAATTTTTTGTTAAAATAAAAACTGAACAAAGTAAGTTTTATAAGGCGGAAGTAACCATAAATAAAAGAAAAAATTAAAAGGAGGAGAGAGAAAATGTCAGGACACAGCAAGTGGCATAATATACAAGCAAAGAAAGGAAAAGCAGATGCAGCAAGAGGAAAAATATTTACAAAATTAGGAAGAGAACTATTAATAGCAGTAAAGCAAGGAGGACCAGACCCAGCAGGAAACTCAAAATTAAAAGATGTAATAGCAAAATGTAAAGCAGCAAACATGCCAAATGACACAATAAACAACGCAATAAAAAAAGCATCAGGAGAAGGAAACACAGCTACATATGAAGAAATAACATATGAAGGATATGGACCATGTGGAGTTGCTGTAATAGTAAATGCAAACACAGATAACAGAAACAGAACAGCTTCTGATGTAAGACACATATTTGACAAATCAGGAGGAAACTTAGGAACATCAGGATGTGTATCTTACATGTTCAATAAAAAAGGAGTAATTGTCATTGAAAAAGCATCTACAAACATGGATGAAGAAGAATTAATGATGTTAGCATTAGATGCAGGAGCAGAAGATTTCAATTCATCAGATGAAGTATATGAAATAACAACTGAACCATCTAATTTCTCTGAAGTAAGAGAAAAATTAGAAGAAGCAGGTTTAACATTTTTAGAAGCAGATGTACAAATGGTTCCAACAACAACAGTTTCACTAGATGAAGAAGGAGCTGCAAAAATGGAAAGACTAATCGAAAAACTAGAAGAACTTGATGATGTAATGGATGTATATCACAATTGGGAAGAATAATTTTAGAAAATAGTTCTAAATTTATAATTAAGAGCATATATATATAATATATGTTCTTTTTTTATATTGTGTAAACATTTTTCAAAAAAGGAGTACAAAATGAATGAATTAGAAATAGTATTAGCATATTTACCAGTAAGTTTAAGAAAAGTAATCAATTTAAATATAGACAACAATCAAAACGAGATAGAAGAAATAAGAATAAGAAGCAGTAAACCTTTATGCATAAAAATAGGACAAGAAACAAAAACGTTAAATCATACAGTAACTCAGCAAGAACTATTACAAGCATTTGACAAAATTTGCGAAAATTCCATATATTCATATAAAAGACAAATATGTGAAGGATACATAACAATAAAAGGAGGAAACAGAGTAGGAATAGTAGGAAGTGGAGTAATAGAAAACGGACAAGTTACAAATGTAAACTACATATCAAGCCTAAACTTCAGAATTGCAAGGCAAAAAATAGGATGCAGTAATACTATTATAAAAAACATAATAGATTTAGAAAAAAATATAATATATAACACATTAATAATTTCACCACCTCGGAGGAGGCAAAACAACATTATTAAGAGATATAATAAGAAATTTAAGCAATGGAATTGAAGCATTCAAAGGGCAAACAATTGGACTTGTCGATGAAAGAGGAGAAATTGCAGCAATGTATAAAGGAATTCCACAAAATGATGTTGGAATTAGAACAGATGTTATAGATAATATGCCAAAACCAGAAGCAATGAGAATTTTAGTTCGTTCAATGGCTCCTAATATTATAGCATGTGATGAAATTGGAGGAAGGCAAGACATTGAAGCTATAAATTATGCACTATGTTCAGGAGTTAAAGGAATATTTACTGCACATGGTAAAGACTTAGAAGAAGTGTGCAAAAATCCATATCTTGCACAATTAATCAATAATCATATTTTTGAAAGAATAATTGTATTAAATCTGAAACAAAAAGGAGATTCGAAATGTATTATTGTATAAAAACCATACTGTTAATTGCAATATTTTCAATGTCAACAGCAATAGGAATACAAATTTCAAAGATGTATGAAAATAGAGTTAAAGAATTAAAACAATTCAAAAACATACTAAATATATTAAAAACAAAAATTAAATTTACATATGAACCATTAAAAGATATTTTCAAACAAATCTCTCAAGAAAAATCTAACAAAATAGAAGAAATATTTGAAAATATGACATATAAACTAGCTTTTGAAGATGTAAAAAGTTCATGGAGAAACTCAATTCAAGAAGCAGATATAAGTTTAAACCAAGAGGACAAAGATGTTCTAAAAGAACTTGGAAAAGTACTTGGACAAACTGATGCAGATAGTCAAGTTAGTGAAATAGAAGTTACAGAAAATTTCTTAGATATGCAAATCGAAAAAGCAGAAGAATCCAGAAAGAAAAATCAAAAAATTTATAAAACATTAGGAATTTTAATAGGACTCTTTTTTGTAATAGTATTGATATAGAATGGGGGATTTTATGGATATAAATTTATTGTTTAAAATTGCAGCAGTTGGAATACTAGTTGCAGTATTACATCAAGTTTTAGTAAGAGCTGGAAGAGAAGACCAAGCAATGATGACAACACTAGCAGGTCTTGTTATAGTATTATCAATGGTTATTCAACAAATAAGTTCATTATTTAATACAGTAAGAACATTATTTGATTTATAAAATTGAAAGGGTAAATAATGGCAGATATAAGTAAAATAATTGGAATAGGTTTAGTAGGCTTAATAATAATTGTAATTTTAAAACAATATAAACCAGAACTTGCAATTTATGTATCTATGGCAGCAGGAGTAATAATACTAGTATATGCAATAGAAGAATTAACTGGTGTAATTAATTTATTACAATCAATATCAAATAAAACTTATATAAACAGTAGCTTTTTGAAAATTTTATTGAAAATTACTGGAATTACATTTATAACAGAATTTGCTGTAAGTATTTGTTCAGATGCCGGAGAAAAAGCAATTGCAAGTAAAATAGAAATAGGCAGTAAAGTTGTAATTATTACCATGTCAATTCCAATAATTACGAGTTTGCTTGAACTTGTTGTTGAAATTTTACCATAAAATAAGGTTTAGGGGAATATGATAAACAAAAAAATATTAACATTTAGATGTTATAGAAAAAAATACAATTTCAAAAAAATCATAAAATACATATCTATATTAATAATACTTATATTGCTTTTATTTCTTCCTAATAAAGTTTTTGCAGATACAGAAGAAGAAATAATGGATAGTACACAAGAGGAATTTAATATAAATGGTTTTATAAAAGAAGCACAAAAATATACAGGGGAATTCTTTGAAGATATCGACTTAAATAACTTGTTAAGCGAAGCTATAAAAGGAAATGTAAATAATAAAACTATTTTTCAAAAAATTTTACAAATGCTTGGAAAAGAAGTAAGTACAAGTTTAAAAACACTTGTTAGTGTTTTAGTTATAATTGTAATTCATGGAATATTAAAATCAATAACAGATAGCTTAGAAAATAAAAATATATCTCAAATAATTTATTTTGTTCAATACATATTAATTGTCACACTAATAATGTCAAATTTCACAGAAATAATAAATCTAGTAAAAAATACAGCAAATGACTTAGTAGGATTTATAAATGTTCTTATGCCATTATTACTTACTTTAATGGTGTATACAGGAAGTATTACAACAAGTTCTTTGTTAGAACCAATTATATTATTTGCAATTAATTTAATAGGCAATTTAATAAAAAATATACTAATACCTGTAGTTCTAATAATTGTAGTATTTTCCATTATTTCAAAAATATCTGAAAGAATTCAAGTTGAAAAAATATCAAAATTTTTAAGATCAAGTATAGTTTGGGGATTAGGTGTATTACTTACAGTATTTGTTGGAGTAGTATCATTAGAAGGAACGTTAAGTAGTAGTGTTGATGGAATAACAGCCAAAACAGCCAAAACCGCAGTTTCAACAGTTATACCAGTTGTTGGAAAAATATTAGGAGATGTAGTAGATAGTGTACTTGGCTGTGGAATTATATTAAAAAATGCTATAGGCTTAGTTGGAGTTATTGTTGTTATTGGAATATGTATTGCACCAATAATTAAAATTGCAACATTATGTATAATGTACAGTCTAGCATCAGCAATAGTTCAACCAATAGCAGATAACAAGATTGTAAAGGTTTTAGATGAAATGAGTGGAGTATTTAAACTTTTACTAGGTATTTTATGTGCATTATCAGTAATGTTAATAGTTGGAATTACTCTTGTAGTCAAAATTTCAAATAGTGGGATGATGTATAGATGATAAATTATTTAAGTTCATGGGCAGAACAAATAGTGTTAGCAGTAATAATTGCAACAATTATAGAATTAATTTTGCCTAATAGTAAAAACAAAAAATATGTACAAATGGTAATTGGAATATATATATTATTCAATATAATTTCACCAGTTATAAAAAATAAAGATATTTTAACATTTGAAGAAATCAATTTAGAAAAATATGCAAGTAATTCATATGAAGAAGTAGATCAAACATCAATGGATAAAAGACTGGAAAAAATCTATTTAGAAGAACTAGAGCAAAATATTAAAGCAAAATTTGAAGACAATGAAATAACTATAATAAAATGTACAATTGATGCAGAATTAGATACAAGTAAGAAAAATGTAGGAATCCATTTAATAAAGATAAAAATTAAAGATCCAAAAAATGATGAATTAATTAATAAAATTAAGCAAGAAATTTTAGAAGAATATGAAATTAGTGAAGAAAAATTAAATATTATTTTAAGTTAAAAAAATTAGCTTAAGTGGAGGTTTATATGTTTAAAGATTTATTTAAGAAAAAAGATGAACAACCTGACCAAAAAAGAAAAATTGAGAATATTGTTGCATTCATAATAATATTAATTATAACAGTACTAATAATAAATAGCATGTGGTCTAATGATGAAAACAATAGCAATAATAATGATACAAATAAAGTGCTAGCCAAAACAGAAATATCCAATACCAACAATACAGAAGACTTAGAAAAAAATTTGGAAGAAATTTTAGAAACTATAAATGGAGTAGGAAAAGTAAAAGTGTTAATAAAATATTCTGAAAGTAGTCAAGTTGTAGCAATGTACAATGAAACTAGTTCAGAAAATAAAACAGAAGAAAGTGATGGAGAAGGAGGAACAAAAAACAGCACAGAAACTGAAACAAAAAAAGAAATAGCATATACTGATGAAGATGGAACAAGTAAACCTATTACAGAAAAAGTTGTAATGCCTGTAATTGAAGGCGCAATAATAACTGCACAAGGAGCTTCAAATGCAAATATAAAATCTTCAATAGTAAGTGCAGTTGAAGCAGTTACTGGACTTGCTGTACATAAAATACAAGTGTTTGAAATGAAAAATTAATACATATTTGTTGCTTTTATCATATAATAATAGGAGGAAAATTTTATGAATAGTTCAAAAATAAAAACAAAAACTGGAATAATAGCAGTATATGTCATGGCTTTAATGCTAGTAGGACTTGGATATTGGAATTATATTTCAGTAGAATCTAAAAATATCCAAACAGTTGCAGAAACTCAAGAAGAGAAAAATGCTGAAGATGAAAATTTAGGAGATGCTCAACTTGTAAGTAGTAATGATGTAACTATAAGCACCCAGAACTCATCTGAAGATACATCAAAAACTCAATCAACTTCTGAAATTCCAAATGAAAATGAAGATAATACCTATTTTGAAGAATCAAAACTTCAACGAGATACAATGTATTCCCAGACATTAGAAACATATAAAGAAATGCTAAATAATTCTAATGTTTCAGAAGAACAAAAAGCAGTAATTACTCAAGAAATAACAAACTTAAGTAAAGAAAAAAATTCAATTATGGTGTGTGAAAATCTAATAACAACAAAAGGCTTTTCAAATTGTGTTATATTTGTAAATACAGATAGTATTAGTGTTGTAATTGAAAGTGATGAACTTAAAACTGATGAAATAGCCCAAATTCAAAATATAATTTCCAGAGAAATGAATGCTAAAGTTGAAGATATACACATAATGACCAAAAATTAATAAATAATATAACAAGGTATAAAGATTGTTTTCTTAATACCTTGATTTTTTATATTTCATATAGTAAAATAAAAACAAATTTATACATAGAGGGATAAAATGGTAGATTTAAATAAAGATGTAAAATATGTAAAAGGAGTAGGTCCAAATAGAATACAATTATTAAATAAACTAAAAATATATACATTAAAAGATTTAATAACATATTACCCAAGAGATTATGAAGATAGAAGTAAGCCGAAAAATATCTGCGACTGTGAAGATGGAGAAGAAGTTTTAATAGAAGCAATACCAACAGGAAAAATAACAGAATTTAGAAAAGGTAAAATGGTAATAAGTAAGTTGACTGTAAGAGATCAGACTGGAACATGTTATATAACATGGTATAATCAAGGATATTTAAGAAATAAATTTTTTCCAACAAAATTATATAGATTCTTTGGAAAAGTAAGCAAAAAAGGAACTAGGCTTGAAATGAATTCTCCTGTTTTTGATGAAATAGAACAAACAAAAAATACAGGAAAAATAGTTCCAATTTATCCATTAACTTATGAACTAAAACAAAGCACATTAAGAAGAATAATAGAAAATGGGTTAGCTGAAGTACAAGGAAAACTTGAAGAAACTTTACCAGAATATATTTTAAAAGAAAATAATTTATTAGACATAAACACATGTATTGAAAGAATTCATTTTCCGGAAGACTTCTCAGATTATAACAAATCACGTGAAAGACTAGTTTTTGAAGAATTATTAACAACACAATTAGCTTTATTAAAATTAAAAAACAATTATGAAAGAGAAAAAAATGGTATTGCATTTAGTAAGGATGCAAAAATGTCTGATGTAATAAATGTATTACCATTTAAATTAACAAAAGCACAACTTAGAGTTTTAGAAGAAATAGATAATGACATGGAAAGTGGCAAATCAATGAATAGGTTATTACAAGGCGATGTTGGGTCAGGAAAAACAGTTGTTGCAATGATTGCTGCATATAAAGCAGTAAAATCTGGATATCAAGCAGCAATTATGGCACCAACAGCAATACTTGCAAGCCAGCATTTTGAAAGTTTTGGGTCAATATTAAATCAATTTGGGATAAAATGTGAACTATTAATTTCAAGTATAAGTAAAAAGAAAAAAACAGAAATATTAGAAAAATTACAAAATGGAGAAATTGATATATTAATAGGAACACATGCAATGTTAGAAGAAAATGTTAGTTTTAAAAATTTAGGACTTGTTGTAACAGATGAGCAACATAGATTTGGAGTTAAACAGCGTGCAACAATTGCAAGTAAAGGTAAAAATCCAGACACAATAGCAATGTCTGCAACACCTATTCCACGTACACTTGCACTAATACTTTATGGAGACTTAGACATTTCAATAATTGATGAATTACCACCAAACAGAAAAAAAATAGAAACATATGCAGTTAGAAAAGGAATGTCTGAAAGAGTGAATGAATTTGTCAGAAAACAAATTGATTCTGGTAGACAAGCATATATAGTTTGCCCACTAGTAGAAGAAAATGAAGAGTTAGGGTTAAATTCTGTTATAGAACTTGAAGAAAAATATAAAAATGAAACATTTAGTAATTATAAAGTAGCATATTTACATGGAAAAATGAAAGCAAAAGAAAAAGATGAAATAATGGAACAATTTAAAAATGGAGAAATACAAATATTAATTGCTACAACAGTAATTGAAGTAGGTGTAAATGTTCCCAATGCAAGTATTATGGTGGTAGAAAATGCAGAAAGATTTGGATTAGCACAATTACATCAATTACGTGGAAGAGTAGGAAGAGGAGAATATCAATCTTATTGTATTTTAAAATTTGAAGGAAACAGTGAAACAACAAGACAACGTATGAAAGTTATGTGTGATACAAATGATGGTTTTATAATATCAGAAAAAGATTTAGAATTGAGAGGTTCTGGAGACTTTTTTGGAACAGAACAACATGGAATTCCAGAATTCAAAATTGCAAATTTATTTGAAGATATGGGAACTTTAAAAAAGGTACAAAAGATTGCAATGCAAATAATGGTAGATGATCCATTACTTGCAAAAAAAGAAAATGAAAAATTAAACAAAATAATTAAAGCAAAGTTTAGTTCAAGAATTGAAATATAGAAAAGACTTTGTGAAAGTAAAAAGGATGTAGATAAAAATGTTACAAATTATATTAAAACTAATTGGAGCAATTATTGTACTTGTTGGAGTAGTAATGATTTATGATGCACGTTTAATTACAAAAAAATTCTTTGGATTCGGAGATAAAAATGAAGCAACAACAGGTTTGAAAATGCTTGGAACAATTATTTCTGTTATAGGTGGAATAATTATAATTTTTGCAATTTAATTGCTATTATATATATAAGTAAAATGCTGGTAGTTTTTTCTACCAGCATTTTCCCCATTAGTATCGAGGCATAAAATTTATTATTTCAACTAAAAAATCTTGCCCATCCTCAATTTTAAGTGTAAAATATTGGTTGGTTTTGAACAGTAAAACGATTTTCTGCGATTTATTTTTTTGATGTTCAACTTTTTTAAAAATCCTTTTAGTATATGAATTATAAATGGTTATTTGGCAAAGACCCTTAACCTTGATTACTGCAAGGCCGTGCAGTAATTTTCCTGTCCGAAAACTGTAGACATATGTCTGCCCTTTGTCGAAAAGTACGGCATAATGGGCATCTTTTTTTAAAAGTTCCCAACACCACAAAATAAGAAAAACAATACCAATAAAGAGTATAACCATCATTTCCCAAGTAAACATATAAACCTCCTGCATCCATACAATTGTGTGTTGATAGTTGAGCTAAATGGGGATAGCTCGAAAACAAGATATTAACATAATATCACAAAATACTTGAAAAGTCAAATTAAATAAAAGTATTGACAAAAACATCAAAAATGATATAGGATTATATTAGAAGAATAACAAAAGAAATAGGAAATGGTTGAAAGAGTTTTAACAATTTTTCAACTGCATTTATTCCTTAGAAATGGAATGTGATAAAAAATGAATTGTTTTCATAATATACTTAAAATTTTTAAAAAAACAAATGGTGAAATAACTATATCACTTGTAACAATAATAGTAACAATAGTAATTATTCTTTTTATATCAGTTGCAGCAATTTCAATGATAAAAACAGAAGATGGTACTGGGATATTAGACAAAGCGCAAGAATCAAAGTTAAAAAATGCTATTGCAGCAGAAAAAGAAAAAATAGAAACAGCCATGCAAAGTATTATTGGAGTAGATTATTCTGGAATAATAAATGGTACTGCATTGGAAGAAGAATTAAAAAATAATATGAAAGAAAATATTGAATTTGTTACAATAGGAACTAATAACTATATAACCTTTAATGATAGTAAAAGAAGCTATTTAGTTACAGAAAAAGGAGAAATAATAGAATTAGATAATATAAACTTTGAAGTTGGAAAAATAATGGCAGAAAATACTCCTTATACAGACCTTGATGGAAATATAGCTATAATTCCTGCAGGATTTTGTTTAGTAAAAGGCTCTGCGAAAGTTTCTGATGGATTGGTAATATCAGATGTAGCATATGATGATATAAACAATTCAAAAGGAGGAAATCAATTTGTTTGGATACCAGTTGACGGTGAAATACTAAAATATGAAAAAGATACATCAACTTGGAGAGAAAAATCTGATAAATACAATGTTTATACAGATTGGAATGATGAAGGAATAAATCCAACAAGTGTATCACAATATAAAGGTTTTTATGTAAGTAGATTTGAAGCAGGAATACCAGATGGTACTTTATTTTCAAATAATGAAGATAACAATTCATATTTAACCACAGGTAAAAACATAGGAAGTTATATACCAGTAAGTAAGAAAAACGCAAGATCTTGGAACCTTATAAATCAAACAAATGCAAAATCTGCATCAAAAAGAATGTATGAAAACAGTAATTCAGTAACAAGTGGACTTATAGATAGTTATGCATGGGATACAATTACAAAATGGTTATCAAATTCAGGAAAAGATGTAAACAATAGTAAAGATTGGGGGAATTACATAGATTCTGAATATACATACTCAGGATTATCTGCTAAACATATTTATAAAGATAGTGGATGGAAAATTGCGTCTTTGTGGGAAAATATAACATTAAAAAAAGCAGGAGATGGAATAGAAATTCCAACAGGTTCATCAGGAAGAAATTTTGCAAATAATATTTATGATTTTGCCGGAAACATGATGGAATGGACAACAGAAGAAGGGAAACATGCTGGTACAACAAGCACATTTGCTGTATTACGTGGAGGAAGTTTTTATGACGAAGGAAGTATAAATCCAGCTAGTTACCGTGATGGCTCTAATAGAGAGATTTATAGTGCTGTTGATGTTGGTTTCCGTATTGTACTTTATATTAAGTAAGTAGAAAAAGTCATAAAAGTTTTAAGTTTTGAAGGGAAAAAAATGATAAGATTAAAAAACATAAAAATACATGAAGATTTAACAGATGAACAAGTATTAGTAAAAGCATTACATAAAAATGGTCTAAAAATCGATGAAATAGAAAATTGGCATATTTATAAAAAATCAATTGATGCAAGGAAAAAAGCTGATATATTTTATAACTATAGTATTGATATCGAATTAAAAAATAAAAGTAGAGAAAATAAATTTGAAAAAGTAGAATTAAATAAAATTCCTCAAATTAATGTTAAAAGAAAGAGTTCAAAAAATCCAATAATTATTGGTGCTGGACCAGCAGGACTATTTTCTGCACTAACATTAATAGATAATGGTATTAAACCAATTATAATAGAAAGAGGAAAAAAAGTAGAAGATAGAATTAAAGATGTAAATAAATTTATTGAAACAAGAGAATTTAATGAAAAATCTAATGTTCAATTTGGAGAAGGTGGTGCAGGAACTTTTTCTGATGGAAAATTGAATACTGGAAATTCAAACATATTTTCAAGAAAAGTTTTAGAAGAATTTATTAAATTTGGAGCACCAAAAGAAATTCTATATGTGGCAAAACCACATCTTGGCACAGATAATCTAGTAAATATTTTAAAAAATATTAGAAAATATATAATAAAAAATGGTGGAAAATTTATATTTCAAGAAAAAGCAACTGATTTTGAAATTGAAAATGGAAAAATAAAAGCAGTTATCTGTGAAAATAATCTAAATGAAACGAAAAAATTTTACACAGATTGTGTAATACTTGCAATAGGGCATAGTGCAAGAGATACATTTAAAAAACTTTATGAATTGGGAATACAAATATTACCAAAAAACTTTGCTGTTGGAGTTAGAATTGAGCATTTACAAAAAGATATAAATTTTGCCCAATATGGAAATCAATCAAAATTAAATTTAGGAGCAGCAGACTACAAATTAGTATATCATGCTAAAAATGGTAGAACATGTTATACTTTTTGTATGTGTCCAGGAGGTAAAGTAATAGCATCTAATTCAGAAAATAATTCGATAGTAACAAATGGAATGAGTAATTTTGCACGTGAAGGTGAAAACTCCAATAGTGCAATACTTGTAAATATTTCTATTCAAGATTTTTATAAAAGTTCCCCACTTGATGGAATGTATTTTCAAGAAGATTTAGAAAGAAAAGCATTTGTATTGGGTGGAAGCAATTATAATGCCCCTATCCAAAGAGTTGAAGATTTTATATTAGATAGAAATACAACATATATTGGTAAAGTAAAGCCTACTTATATGCCTGGAATAACAATGGCAAACCTAAATAAAATTTTACCGCAATTTATTTCAGATACAATAAAAGAAGGTCTAATTGAATTAGATAAAAAGTTGAGTGGCTTTGCAGATAAAGATGCAATCTTAACAGGTGTTGAAACAAGAAGTTCATCACCTATACAGATTACTAGAGACAAAGATACTCTAAATTCTATAAATGTTGATGGATTATATCCATGTGGTGAAGGAGCAGGATATGCAGGTGGAATTATGACAGCAGCAATAGATGGAATTAGATGTGCTATAAAAGTTTTGGAAAAAGAATAAAAAAATTTGTATTAGAGAGTATAATTATGATAAAATGAGAAAAACTAATTTTATAATATAAATTTTTTTAAATTTCAGTTTTAAAATAGTTGCAATTAGTTAGTTTATATGTTAAAATAATTATAACAAAAAGGTAGATGCCCTGCGTAGTACGTGTAGGCAGAATTTTTAGAACCTACAAGTTAAAAGAGGGACCAATTCTTTGGGTATGGCGTGCAAGCTTACACTTTGGCAAATATAAATTTCGCACTAAGTAGTAAGAAGCCCAGGAGTACTCAAGTAGGAACCCACCTGTCGAAGACAGGTCCTTAAAAATTCAATAAACTTACGGCTAATGTGGGGGAATCATTAAAATATAAATGGTAAAGGAAGAAGTGAAATTTTTTCACTTCTTCCTTTTGACCTAGGTAGTATAAATTTATAAAGAATTTCTTAAAATACTTTATTTTTTTATAAAAATATAATATAATGTATTCGCAATTAATTATAAAAAAGATTGTTTATTTCTTACGAAAGGAACGAAAAAATATGGAGGAAAAAAAGAAGAAAAATATAAAGCAAAAGGAAAAGAAAGAAAAAAAACAAAAAAATAAAGACACAAAAGCTATTTCAAAAGATAATAAAATGAAATTTAAGTATAAGCACCCTAAATTATGTCTTGCCTTAAAAATAGCTCTTGTTATATTTTTACTATTATGTGTAATTGGTACAGGTGTTGTAGTAGGATTAGTATTTGGTTTATGGGGTGATGATTTAAAAATAGATATTTCAGAATTAACAATGGATGAAAATACAATAATTGTTGATGCAAATGAAAATGTTTTAGCAGAATTAAATGGTGGCGAAAACAGAAAAAGCATAACATTAGAAGAAATGTCACCATATTTGCCAAAAGCATTTATAGCAATTGAAGATGAAAGATTTTATGAACACCATGGAGTAGATTTTAAAAGAACAGCAGTAGCAATATTTTCATTTGTAACACACTTTGGAAAATCAACAGCAGGTGGAGGAAGTACAATAACGCAGCAATTAGTTAAAAACATCACACAAGACAAAGACTCTAGTGGAATAAGTGGAGTAATTAGAAAAATAAAAGAATGGGTAAAAGCATATCAAATAGAAAACGAATTATCAAAAGACCAAATTCTAGAATTATATTTAAATTTAATTCTTATGGGAAAAAGAAACTATGGAGTTGAATCTGGTGCAGAATACTATTTTAGCAAAAGTGCCAAAGACTTAAGTATAGCACAATGTGCATTTTTGGCAGGAATTAATAATGCTCCAAATTCATATGATCCATATTCAGAAACAAAAGATAATACAGAAAAAATTAAAAATAGAACAAAAACAGTTTTAAACCAAATGAAGAAACTTGGATATATCAATCAAGAAGAATATGATTCAGCAGTTGCAGAGGTTGAAGCAGGATTTAACTTCCAAAACGGAATAAAAGGAAATGTTTATTCTTCTCATACAGATGCATTAATTGATCAATTAATAGAACAAATTATGGAAGAGAAGAATATATCACAAGAAGCTGCAGAAACATATTTAAATACAAGTGGACTAAAAATATATTCTACACAAGATGCAAACATTCAGAATATAATGGAAACAGAGATGAAAGATTCTAGATATGAATTAACATTAAAAGATGCAAATAAAAATATCGTATATGATGAAAACGGAAACCCTATATATGCACAAGCAGCAGCAGTTGTAATAGATCCAAAAACTGGATATGTAGTAGGAGCTGTAGGACAATTAGGAGAAAAAACAACATCTCGAGGACTAAATAGAATATTTGCAGTAAGGCAAACAGGTTCTGCAATAAAACCAATAGCAGATGTATTACCAGCACTTGAAGAAGGAATAATTACACCAGCAACAATATATTTAGATAAATATACAATATTTGGTGGAGGATATGACCCAAAGAATTATAATTATTATACAACATATAGAACAGTTAGATCGGCATTAACAACATCACAAAATGTCCCATTTGTAAAAATAATGGCTGAATTAACACCAAAGAAATCTATGGAATATATGAAAAAAATGGGAATTTCAACATTGGATGATGAAAGAGATAATAACTTAGCTTTAGCAATTGGAGGTTTAACATATGGAATAAGCCCATTAGAAATGGCTGGTGCATATGCAACAATTTCAAATGATGGTGTTTATATAGAACCTACATTTTATACAAAAGCTGTAGATTCTGAAGGAAATACAGTAATGCAACCAAATCAAACTACTGAAAAAGTATGTTCAGTTGAAACTGCATATGTTTTAAAAAACATGCTAACATCTGTAGTAAATGGTGCAGAAGGTTATGGTGGAACAGCATCATATTGTAAAATAAGTGGAATGGACCTTGCTGCAAAAACTGGAACAACAAATGGAGATAAAGATAGATGGCTATGTGGATTTACAAATTATTATGCATGTGCAGTATATTATGGATTTGATGAACCACAAACAGTTACACTTGCAAGTAATAGATCTTCAGGACGTATATTTGCAAATATCATGAAAAATATTCATGCAAATTTAGAAGACTCAAAATTTACTAAACCAGAAGGTGTAGTAACTGCAACAGTTTGTAATGTAAGTGGAAGATTAGCATCAGATAAATGTACATCAACACATTCTGAAATATTTATAAAAGGAAAATTACCAGAAACTTGTGATGCACATTCAACAACATATACAATATGTAAAGATTCAGGATTACTTGCAAATGAATATTGTCCTGCATCCTCAAAAGAAACAAAAGATTCAGGATATATACCTGAAAAAGAAAGACTAGGACTATGGAATACTACAGAACTTAAATCAGGTAATAATCCACCAACAGAATATTGTACAATACACAAAAAACCAGAAGAAGTTAAACCAACAGAGCCTACAAAACCAACAACAAGCCCAACACAGCCAACAACAGGCTCAACAAATCCAGATAAACCATCAACTGGTAGCACAACTGGAGATAGCAACAAAACAGATAGCACTCAAAAACCATCAACAGGATCAACAAATAAACCATCAACAGGAAGTACAACTGGTGGAAGTACATCTAGTACAAACAAAACAGAATCAACAGGATCAAATTAAAATAAATTAGTAAGCATTGCTTAGATGGAGGGGTTATGGATATATATTTCTATAATACATTAACAAAACAAAAAGAATTATTTAAATCTATAAAAGAAAAAGAGGCCACAATTTATTCTTGTGGCCCAACAGTTTATAAAGATGCTACAATTGGAAACATGAGAACATATTTATTAAATGATACATTAAGAAGAATTTTAAAATACAATGGATATCATTTAAAACATGTAATGAATATTACAGACGTAGGACATTTAGTTTCTGATGGAGATGAGGGAGAAGACAAAATGATTAAATCAGCACGAGAAGAACATAAAAGTCCATTAGAAATTGCAAATTATTATACAAATTTATTTCTTAGAGATTTAGAAAGACTAAATATTGAAACTCCTGAAGTTATATGTAGAGCAACTGACCATATAAAAGAAATGTTAGAAATGGTCAAAAAAATAATGGAAAATGGATATGCATATGAAACTTCAACAGCTATCTATTTTGATGTATCAAAACTAGATAAATATGGTATACTTTCAGGAATTGATTTAAACAATCAAAAAGCAGGGGCAAGAGTTGAAGTAGATCCAGAAAAAAGAAATCCATATGACTTTGCACTTTGGATAAAAGCTCCAGAAAATCATTTAATGAAATGGGATAGTCCATGGGGACCAAGTTATCCAGGATGGCATATAGAATGTTCAGCAATGAGCACAAAATATCTTGGAGAAGAATTTGATATACATACAGGTGGAATAGATTTAGTACCAACACATCATGAAAATGAAATCGCTCAAAATAAAGGAGCATGTGGTAAAATTCCGGCACACTACTGGATACATGGAGAATATTTACTTGTTGATGGTGGTAAAATGTCAAAAAGCTTAGGAAATGTTTATTTAGTAGATGATATAATGAAAAAAGGATATTCACCTCTTGCATATAGATTGTTCAATTTTTCATGCCACTATAGAGGAAAATTAAACTTTACTTGGGATGGAATTGAATCTGCATCAGCATCTCTTTCTCGTTTAAAAGAAGGATATGAAAAACATTTAAATGGTACTGAAGAAGTATCTGATGAAATTATTAATGATTTAGAAGATAGATTCCATAAAGCTATAAATGATGATATGAATATGCCTCTTGCACTAAGTATTGTTTGGGAAGCTGTTAGATATAAAACAAAGTCAAAGAAAATAGCAGATTTATTAAAGAAATTTGATACAGTTTTAGGAATAAAAATAGATGAAACTGAATTAAAAGAAGAAATACCACAAGAAATTTTAGATTTAGCAGAAAAACGTAAAGAAGCAAGAAACAATAAAAATTGGAGTGAATCAGATAAACTAAGAGATATGATTTTTGAAAAAGGATATATAGTAAAAGACACTAAAGAAGGAACTGAAATTGTAAAAAAATAAACATAAACGTACGAAAGGAAGAAATTCATGATAAATTTTAAAAAAATAATAGCAGATGAAATTTCTAAAATAACAAATATAGAAAGTAATGAAATAGAAGGATATATAGAAGTTCCAAAAGAGCCAGAAAATGGTGATTATGCTTTTCCATGTTTTAAATTAGCAAAAACATTAAAGAAATCTCCAAATGTTATAGCAGATGAAATAAAATCAAATATTCAAATTTCTGAAAATTTTATAGAAAAGCTAGAAGTTGTAGGAGGATATTTAAATTTCTTTGTAAATAAAGAAACTCTTGCTTTAGAAATATTAAATGAGGTAACAAAAAACAAAGAATATGGAAAATCAAATATAGGAGAAGGAAAGAATATTGTAATAGATTATTCTTCTCCTAATATAGCTAAAACATTTCATATTGGTCATCTTCGTACAACAGTTATTGGAGCAGCATTATATAATATTTATAAATACTTGGGATATAATGTTACAGGAATTAACCATTTAGGAGATTATGGAACACAATTTGGAAAATTAATTGAAGGATATAAAAAATGGGGCTCAGAGTACAATTTGGAAGAAAATCCAATTGAAAAATTAACAGAAATATATGTTAGAATATCAAATGAATGTAAAGAAGATGAAAGTGTTTTAGAAGCATGTAGAAATAATTTCAAAAAATTAGAAGATGGAGACAAAGAATGTGTAGAACTTTGGTCAAAATTTAAAGATTTAAGTTTAAAAGAGTTTCAAAAAGTTTATGATATACTTGGAACAAAATTTGATTCATGGAATGGAGAATCATTTTATACAGATAAAATTGGTGAAGTAATTGATTTACTAAAAAAATCAGGAAAATTAATTGAATCACAAGGAGCAATGATTGTAGATTTAGAAGAATATGGAATGCCACCATGTTTAATCCAAAAATCAAATGGTTCTTCAACATATGCAACAAGAGATTTAGCTGCAATACTTTATAGAGCTCGTACATATGATTTTGATAAAGCATTATATGTAACATCTTATGAGCAAATTTTACACTTTAAGCAAATATTCCAAGTAGCAAAACTACTAGGATTAGATAAAAAATATACAGATGGATTAGAACATGTATCATATGGTATGGTATTATTAGAAACAGGTAAAATGTCAACAAGAGATGGTAATGTAGTAAAACTTGAAGATTTACTTAAAGAAGCTATTGAAAGAGCAAAAGAAATTATTAATGAGAAAAATCCAGGACTAGAAAATAAAGATGAAATTGCAAAAAAAGTTGGAGTTGGAGCTGTTATATTTAATGATTTAGCAAATAGTAGAATTAAGGATGAAATATTTAATTGGGATAGAGTACTTAATTTCCAAGGAGAAACAGGCCCATATTTGCAATATACTTATGTTAGAACAAAAAGTATAATTGAAAAAGCTGGAGGAATTTCATCTTTTGAAAATATTGATGCAAAATATTTATTAGAAGAATCTTCGAGCAAAATATTAAAATTAATTTACAATTTTGAAAACATTCTAATTCAAGTAACAGAAAAAAATGAACCATCAATTTTATCTAGATATTTAATTGATTTAGCAAAAGCATATAGCAATTTTTACAATGAAAATAAAATTATAACAGATGATAAAAAAATCCAAAATACAAGAGTATTTTTAACATATGCTACTGGAAACATTTTAAAAATAGGTGCTGGGTTACTTGGAATTGAAATGCCAGATAAAATGTAAGTTAAGAAAGGATTTAAAATGGCCAAACCTAAGAAAACATTTGAACTAAATTTTGTAACAGTATTAATTTTTATAATAATAGTTGGAATAATTGTATTTGTAGTAGGACGTTTTTCTGGAAATGCGAAAACAGGAGAAAAACAAGATGAAGAAATATCAAACACAGAGCAAAGTGCAGAACAAGTACAATCTAAAATATATTCTAATAATGTAGTAATTCTAGATTTAGTTAATTTATCTGATAAATGGCAAATTGTAGAAAAACAAAATGGATCAATAATTTTCTATATTCAAGGCCCTTCAATACAAAACGAAGATGGAACTACAGATGATATTAGAATAAATGTATATGTAGAAAAAAGTGATATGACAAATGAAGAAATGAGAACTCAACTATTAGAACATTCAATATATTCAACTATTGAATATACAAAAACCCAATTAATTGATGATGTTCAGTGGAGAGAATTTGAGGCTGAAAATAAGGGTGTAAAAGCTAAAATATTGGCAGTTATGCTAGATGGGTATATGTATGCAATTGAAATTGTAGGACAAGAAAATTTGTATACACAATATTATAATGAAGCTATGAGAACGGCCATGACAATTAGAATTGCTAATAGAATTCCAGAAGATACAGCATCTACTGTAATTTATAATTATACTAATTTATATGATATAAAAACAGGTGGTACACAATATTTACTTAATAGTTTAAATTTAAATCAAACAGTAGAAAATACTAATGAAATATTACCAGAGGAATATTCTGATTATAAATTCACAGGAATTAAATACTCAGATTTTAAAGATGCAATGACTAAATATATGACAGAAGATGTGCTTAAAAAAGAATTTAGTGAATTTATAGACTATAATGGAACATTATATATGAAAGATATAACTGGTAGTCAATCAGATTACATGATAGAAGAAATTACTGTAAAAAGCATAAAGGGAGTAGAAACAACCTATGAGGTTAGAAAACAAAATATGAATAATTATATGACACTAGTACAAAATATTACTTTAAAGTATGAAAACGGAACATGTGTAGTTTCAAATGTGGAGGCATAAATGAGAGATTTATTTGATGAAACAAAAACTATTATGAAAAAATATGGAATAAAGGCAAATAAAGATTTAGGACAAAATTTTTTAATAAATAATGAAGTTGTAGAAAATATTATAAAAAGTAGTGATGTTTCAAAAGAAGACCTTATAATTGAGATTGGACCTGGACTTGGAACATTAACAAAAAGGTTGTTAGAAAATGCAGGAAAAGTAATCTGTATTGAATTAGATAAGAAAATGATAAAAATATTAAATGACAGATTTGGAGATTACTCAAACTTTGAAATTATTAATGATGATGTATTAAAAGTCGATTTAAACAAAATTATTAAAGAAAATTTAAACAATAATATAAAAAAAGCAAAAATTGTTGCTAATTTACCATATTATATTACAACACCAATTATAATGAAATTACTAGAAGACAAATTAGATATAGATAGTATAGTTGTAATGATACAAAAAGAAGTTGCTGAAAGATTAATAGAAACACCTGGAGGAAAAAATACTGGAGCAATAACACATACAATATTTTATTATTGTGAATCAGAAAAAGTTATGGAAGTTCCAAACAGTTCATTTATTCCTGAACCAGAGGTAACATCTGAAGTAATAAAAATGAAATTAAGAAAAAAACCAGCTGTTGAACTTGATAATCCTAAAGTAATGTTTATGATTATAAAAAGTGCATTTATGCAGAGAAGAAAAACTCTATTAAATTCATTAACAAATGCTCAAGTTTTTACAAATAAACAAGAAGGATTAGAAATTCTAAAAAAACTTAATTTAGAAGAAAATGTGAGAGCTGAAAATTTAAAGTTAGAAGATTATGCTAATATTGCAAGAGAAATTGAAAAATAGGAAGTGATTTATAAATGAAAATAGTTTTTATGGGTACACCAGATTTTGCTAGAGATTCTTTAGAAGCTTTATATAATAAAGGATATGATATTTTAGGTGTAGTTACAAATATAGATAAACCAAGAGGAAGAGGAATGAAACTAATTCCCACACCTGTAAAAGAATTTGCATTAGAAAAAAACTTAAAAATTTATCAACCTGAAAAAGTTAAAAACAATCAAGAATTTATACAAGAAATTAAAAATTTAGAACCAGATATTATATGTGTAGTAGCATATGGAAAAATACTACCAAAAGAAATTTTAGATATACCTAAATATGGTTGCATAAATGTTCATGGATCACTTTTACCTAAATATAGAGGAGCTGCTCCAATTCAATGGGCAGTTTTAAATGGAGACAAAACAACAGGAATTACAACAATGTATATGGATGTTGGGATGGACACAGGTGATATGATTTTAAAAGAAGAAGTTCAAATAGGAGAAGATGAAACAACAGGTGAACTTTGGGATAGACTTTCAAAAATTGGAGCAAAACTTTTAGTAGAAACTATAGAACAAATAAATAAAGGAACAGCACCAAGGATACCCCAAGGAGAAGATTTTACTTTAGCTCCAATGCTTAATAAAGAAATGGCAAAAATAAATTGGAATGAAAAAACAGCTAAGGAAATAAAAAATTTAGTTAGAGGATTAAATCCTATAATAGGAGCATATACATTTTTAGATAATAAAAAATATAAGTTTTGGAAAGTAAGTGTTTTACCATTTGAAAGTAAGTTTGAGAACATAGAAAATGGAACAATTGTAAAATCTAATAGTAAAGAAGGCCTATATATAAAGGCAAATGAAGGCATAATAAAAGTAGACGAAATTCAAGCAGAAAATGCAAAAAAAATGCCAATTTGTGATTTCTTAAGAGGAAATAATTTAGAAGAAGGAAATAAATTTGAATAGTAGATATATTTTCTGTTCATAATATTAATAATTTTGGAAAGGAATGTGATATATTATGGAAGAAAATATTATTAATTTAAATAAGTTTTTGAGTGAACTTGAAATAATGTCTGTAAAATTACAAAACTATCATTGGAATGTACAAGGAAGCAATTTCTTTACAATTCATAGTAAATTAGAAGAATACTATGATGAAATTAGAGAACAAATTGATGAAATTGCAGAACATATTTTAGCAAAGGGACATGAACCACTTGGAACAATGAAAGATTTTATTGGCAACTCTGAAATTGCTGAAGCTAAAAATGAAAAAATAAAAAGTGAAGAACTTCTAAAAAACATTACTCAAGATTACATGATACTTTATAAAAAAGCTTTAGAAATAAAAAAATGTGCAGAAAAAGAATCTGATTATGAAACATCTTCTTTAATAGATGATTATTTAAAAGAATATTCTAAAAAATTATGGATGTTAAATGAAGTTACAAAAAATTAAAATTAAAATTGAGAAAGAATACTAAAAAAGTTTCTTTCTCAATTTTTTTATATGTCAAAATTAAAAAATATAAAGTTTTTTAAAAACAAAAATGTATAAAAAGCAGAAAAACAGGCATGAAGTAATTTTCCTAAAATATATGGTTTTATAGATAAATCTGTTTTAGAAATTGTACTCCAAACTTGAAGTAAAACAGAAATACCACCTAAGCCTAATAAAAAAGATGCCATAATAATATTTATAGATATTTTTTTCTCTGGTATGGTACATATAATATTTAATCCATTGGTTAATTCAATAATTCCAGAAATAAAACCTGCAATAAATTCTGATGGAATATTTAAAAATTTAAAGATTGGTTCAATACAAGTACAAATTATATTAAGTAGGTTACTTGTTTTCAAAATTGATAAAATAACAGAAAATAGAACAACAAATCCACCTATTAAAAGAATAGTATTAATTGAATTTGTAATACTACTACCAATTATTCCACCTAAATTAGAAAAAGTAATTTCATTTGTAGGTTTAGAACTATAACTATTAAAATTCATTTCTTTTTTAGACCTATATTTCCAAAATCTAAATAAAAAGCCAACAGTAAGTGAAGCAAGTATATGAGTAATTAATAGTAAAAAACCTATACTTGAATTGCCAAACATAACAATTCCAACACTTCCAATTATAAACAAAGGACCAGAATTATTAGTAAAGCTTAATAATCGTTCACATTCTTCTTTTGTACAAACATTATTTTTTCTAAAATTAGCAGCAATTTTAGCTCCCATAGGGTAACCACTTATAATTCCCATAATTAACGCAAAACTACCTTCTCCTCTAACATTAAAAATAGGTTTCATAAATCTATTCAAAATTCTACCTAAATAATATATAAAATTCGTATGAGAAAGTAATTCTGTTGCAACAAAAAATGGAAACAAAGAAGGAACAATAGAATTTGCCCATAAAATAAGTCCATTTTTAGCAGCTACAAGATTAGTATTAGAAAAAACAACAAGACACATTGTAAAAGCAATTAAAATAAAAGGCAATATAAAATGTTTTAATTTTACAATATAGAAATTACATTTCTTCATATAAATCCCTTTCTTTTTTAATAAAATTAAATTTTCCACTTAAGTTGCATAATAAAAAATATGCTTTTATACAAAAAATATGATATTTGCTAGTATAAAAAGCAGTAAAAATAGGGTATTAAAAATAAACAAAAAAATGTTCGAAAAAATTTGCAAAAACTATTGACAATTTATAAAATAAGATATAAAATAGGTTTATCAAAAGCGAACAAGAGTTCAAAAAACAATAAGGAGGAAAAAAAGATGAGTATATTTGGAAAGAAAAACAATATTATAACATATACAGTAAATAAAGCAGTAAACAAAGAAATGTATATAACAATACAAAACGGAGAAGTAGTAGTTAATGCACCATGGTATTTTAGTTCAAGTAAAATTCAATCAGCAGTTGAAGAAAAGAAAAACTGGATATTAAGTAAAATAAATGAATATGAAAAACAAAACAACCCAAATATACAATCTGTAAAAATATTTGGAAAGAACTATGACATAAAAGTTTTATACCAAAACATAGATACTCCAGAATTAAATTTAGAAGAAAATTATGAAATAAAAATAACATTGCCAATAAAATATAAAAAAATAGGAAATGAACAAATCCTAAAAATATCTATTGAAAAAATGTATCAACAAATAGCATATACCCAAATAGAAAACATAATGGAAAAAATAAGATTAATGCTTGGAATAGCACCAGAAGAATATTCAATAGAAAAATTAGAGGGAGAACTTGCAAAATGTGTTGGAGGAAATAAAATAATCATTAATCCAGAACTAAT
>ERZ1643249.1405-NODE-1405-length-24396-cov-9.398751_pt1 | contig 24396 bp, 24 predicted proteins | sample MGYA00579263_ERZ1643249 | MGnify/ENA primary metagenome ERZ1643249 (study PRJEB29033, sample SAMEA4952264) | chicken gut metagenome | biome: Broiler Chicken; feature: Gastrointestinal Tract; material: Caecum | place: Ireland | collected 2018 | study: Broiler... | reverse complement strand
GAAAAGTCTCATATACTTTCTTCCCCTTTATTCAATAATATTGATATACGATACAATTTCTCATATAAAGTCCATACTGTGTCAAAATCTTTATATTCCATATCAATATAATTGATTTTTAAGTCAGTTTTTTCTTCTATTTGTACCAGTATATTATAATAATCTGAAGCAGAAAAAAAACTATGCAAATTTTTTTCTTTAGACAAACCTTCTTTATATTCTTCTAGCGCATCGCATATTTGTTTAAACAGCTCATCTGAATAATTTTGATTCGGATGACTTGTTACATTGTATACTTTTCTCTTTTGAATCTCATTATTTGACCATTTTTCTTTATATCTGTTATTTAGCAAAAATTCTTCCGGTTTTAGTGATGAACTTGCTATATTTCCGCACACCTGCGCCGCTGCTTTACTATTTCCACCAAACATGATCCATTGCTTTCCATCTCTTGTAGGCACCATAATAGGCAAAACATTAGCAATAACCTGAATATCTCGTTCTGGTATATACCAAAATTCATCTGGATTTTCAAAAACAACTCCTTCAACACCAATAACATTATCAAATTCTGCTGGATAGCTTTTCTTTCCAGAATTTGCCTTTGATGAAACTAATATTTTCCCTTGCCTCTTCAATTTTTGACATAAAGAATACATTTTTACAATTTCATAATCTAAATGTGTAGAAAAACTCATACAGACATAATCAACCGAAAGGCCCAATAAATATTCTAAAGCTTGGATAATTATTGTAATTTTACTTTCAGCATTATCGTCTAAAACTTTTATTATAGTGTACTCTGCATTTGGCTGCACTCTGCCTACTATTTCTAATATTGCTGTTCCGTGTCCATTGTCATCTAAGCAAGATTCATCGCTAGAAATAAAGTTTTTTAATCTAACAATATTATATTTATCTATCTGAAAAGTACTGTAACCAGAGTCCAATATGGCAATTTTACATTTATTCATATTTAATCTTCCATTCATATAAAGAATGGGGGACAAAATCCCCCATTTTACAATAACAGTAAGTAGAATTCATGATTAATTTGTTACCATAATGTTGTGATATTTGGTGTGAATTGTACTAAACATCCATTCGTACTTGGATTTGCAGTAATCCATTCAGCACAATCATCTAAGCATCCCTGTCCCTTTACTTCTGTTACATCGACTTTGTCACTAATTTTTTTAATTTCTAACTTTTCATTTTTTCTTGACATAATATACATCTCTCCTTAACTTTTTTAATCCTACTTACTGCTATTTACCCAAAATTTTTGTTTTACATGTTCTATTGCACAGATTACAGGAACTGGTTCAAAATAATCTCCTTGCAATACTTTATTGAATATTTTACATCTACTGCTAATACATGCTGCGTAAGCTTTACATCCTTGACATTTATGTACTGGTGAAATATTTATTTGCCCTAATTTCTGGATTTTACTCTCTAGAATAAAGCCTTTCAATACATTTCCAATTAGTAGTTCTGTTTCTCCAACACCGTAACTACAAGGATAAATATCTCCATTTGGCAATACATGGAAATTTGTTTTTCCTCCTTGACAGATTCCTTTTGTTTTAAATCGATCCTCCAGAAGAGAAATCCTTATAGGGTTTTCTTGAAGGATTCTTTTTTTATAATAATTTTTTACCTTCATCATTTGTTTTAACAAAATATCCATCTTCTCCATAGACCAATTTGAGGAAAAATAGTCTGGTGCTGAAACAATATTAGTAAATCCGCAATTAATTAAGTGGATTATATTATCAGCTAAACTTTCTACTGTTTCAGGTGTATAGGTCATCCTTGCTCTTATATCACCTCTATACATTAATAACTCTGGAATTATTTCTCTGATTTTTTCATAAGTTCCATTTCCATAGCAATCAACCCTATTTTGATCGTTGGTTTCTCTGTCACCGTCTATGCTTAAAGAAAATCCATAGTTCATTTTATCAGAAAGATACTGAATTTTTTCTCTAGTTAAACAAAGACCATTCGTAGTAATTCCAAAAAGAGCTCTTGGGAAAATCTTTTCTATCTTCAAAATCAAATATTGAATAATTGAATAATTTAGTAGAGGTTCTCCACCATGGAATTCAACTACTAACGGATTATGCTCATTTTCATTATACATTGTTTGAATAAATTTTACTGTTTTGTCAGCAACCTCCGTATTCATGTTTTCAAGCTTCTTTTCTGTTCCTTCGTAACAGTATTTACATCTTAAATTACATCCTGTTGTTACCCATATTCCTATAAGCATTTTACGACTCTTCTTCCCATATAATCGTCTGAAGCTGCTTTTTTCTAGTCTCACAATTCGGATATTTACTAATTAATCCCTTCTGTAGCATATCAATATGGTGTAAACAGCTCCAGCAAAATAAATTAACATCACATTCTTTACATTCAGGGCAATTTTGAGGATATAGTTCAAGAAAATTATTATAATTGGATTTTTTCTCTATTTCTTTTTCTGAAAAAAATCGTAACAAATCTTCCTGTTCCAATATATTTCCCATGGAATATTTCTCATCAAATAAAGCTGGACAGGGAAACATATTGCCATAATAATCAATATACATCATTTTCTTGAACGCTCCACAAGAAAAAATTTTCATATCACTATCATTTATCTCATTTCCATTTATTTTCTTCTGACTTTGATTTATCTCTAATTCACTTCTATTTTCTTCTCCTCTACCTATAGGACTAAACGCCCTAAGCATAGGCTTAGTACCTAATTGCTGGTTTAATTCATAAAATTTCTGTGTATACGATTGATTCTCTTTCGTAACTACCATTGAAAGCGAAATATTCTTAAACCCTTCTTTTTGGATTGATTGAACAGCTTCAATAACTTTTGTAAAAACACCTTTCCCCCGGATTCGAGTACATGTATCCTCATCAATCCCATCCAAGCTTATATCTATTGAATCAACCAATGGAATTATTTTAGGAATATTCTCATTTGAAAATAGTGTACCATTTGTCATAATTCCAATATTTCCCTTGAATTGCTTTCTAGTATATACTAGTAATTCAAGAATCCCTTGTTTTAGTAATGGCTCACCTCCGGTGAAAACAATCTGCAATGGATCTAACGTTATTATTTTTTTAATCACTTTTTTGCATTCATCCAAATTCAAAACCTCTGGAGCATTACTTGCCATTACACTACAATGTCTACACCTTAAATTGCATCTTCCTGTAACTGCAAAAGTTATGTATTTCGGAACATCCCCTTTTATATGACTGTTTTGTGTTATAACACCCAATATAAGTAGCTTCTGAAATAAATCGCACATATATCGTTTATCATCTTCCGTCTGTAATGCATCGATAAACTCTTGAATGCTATATTGCTGCTCTATTATTATCTGAAGAAGCTGATAACATTCCTGACTTATTTTTATCCATTCACCGGAACTTGTATTTCCCAGTATGACTCTCTGGTCATGTATAAGAACTCCTATACTTTCGGTCCATGAAAAAGACAAATCTTTCTTCATATGTATCCCCCCTCAAACTTCATTATTCAGCTCTCAGCCGTTCAATAATACTTTCTTTAGCTAAATATTTACATAAAAAATATGGCACTGCTATGGAAATCAAAATAAATATTGGGCCAATAATAACTATTGGTAATAACGTAAAATTAAACGTAAAGAACCATATATTATGTGATACTATTTTTATTGCTGTAAGAGACACAAAAACACTAACAATAACAGAAAGAATAATTGTAATACATGCGTATACTAGACCTTCCAAAGCCAGCATAGATTTTAGCTGTTTATTCGTCATTCCAACACTTTGCAACATAGCAAATTCTCCTCTTCTTGCAAATACACTAGTAACCATAGCATTAAAGAAGTTCACAATACCAATAAACGCAATAATAGTCCCTAAAGCTCCTCCTATAATAACAAAAGTACTCTTTATCTCTGAAAAAGCATCCAAATATGTCTGTTTAGAGTCAAAGCTCATTGTATTGTTAGTAGAAACATAAATTTCCAACTTTTCCTGCATTTTTTCTATATTTACATTATCATTTTTACAGTCAAAAATATAAGAAATCGTTGCTGGATTATTTACACTTTCAAGAAAAACATCAGATGGAATATAAAAATTCACACTTCCTGTAGTTCTGGCAGTATAGGTATTTTCCTTAATTAAGACCTTCGCAACCACCTCAAATTCACGAACATCTGTTTCACTAAGATTTATCTCATCTTCTACCTTGTTAAAATGGAATCTTATTTTTTCTCCAATCTGAACAGGAACATCATTTTCTGCTATACCTGTTCCATTGTCGATTAGTCCAACAACAATACCAGTCCCATTCTCTAACTTTGCTAAATCCAAAAATCCTTCTATAACTTTCATTGATTGAAGCAGAAAATCATCGGCTCCGTACAGACTAATAAGAGGAAATCCGTTTGTATCTCTGTTCGCTGAGGATAACGATGTGTTTTCTGCAAAAATTTGTTCCTGAAGTGCTTTGACCCCTAATAGCTTTCCGCCATCTTCAAATTCTGGCTGGTTCTTTACATAATCTATAAAATCTTCTGAAACCACCTGATTAGATTTATTAAATCCGTAGTTAAAATAATCTGTTGTTGAAATCACAAAATCTTTATCCAAAAAGTTGTTTACATATTTCTCCTCATCAAAACCGTTAACCAAAGTGAATACCGAGTTGAATAAAACTGCTCCAAGGGTTAGTGAACAAATTACCAATAACGTTCTTTTCGTATTTCTTCCTAAGTTTGCTAGGGCCATACGATATATTTTTCCACCGTGTTTGGATGTCTTTTCTTTCCTTTTAGATATTTTCTCGTTATCTACAAATTTCAATGCCTCTAATGGCGATACTTTTGAGGCATATTTCCTTGGTTTGCTAATACTTATATGAACTGTTATAAAAGAAAATAGTGCTGCACTAATAAAAATAATCGGTATCACTGTTAAATTAATACTGTCTGCAGTATTATTATATTCTGTTGATTTCATTAACGCAGGAACTAATATAACACCTAAAACATAGCCCAAAATAAGACCAATTGGAATGCCTATTGCAGCTAATCTATATACTTGTTTTTGTACAATTTTTTTTATTTGCTTTTCTGTAGTACCTAATGTTTTAAGTTGACCATAAAAACGAATGTCTTGTATTACAGATATTTGAAATATGTTATAAATAATCAAATAACCCGTAATAAAAATCAGTAATACAACGCCAAATAAAGCTCCAATTACTCTTGGATCGCTTAAATTTAATGTTGATAAATATGCCGGAGAAATTCGAGCAGTTACATAGTTTTCTGCACTTGCATCATATCCCATACCATCCCACACATATCCCGCATTCTGAAGCATAGTTGTAATTTGATTCTCTAAATTTTTTTCGTTCTTGAAATTGATATAGAGAGTTACTATGCCCGAATAATTCAAATCCGAATCGTAAGTATATGGAATATCAATACTATTTTTTTCTAAATATTTTTCCGAAACTATGATTCTTTCTACATTAGAAAATTCTTCTGACTCCCAGAAACCAGCTAAAATAAATTCCTCTTCTTTTATATTCTCTTTCACACGATACTTTAGCTTAATAGGTATACCAATTTTCTTTTCAATTCCCAGTTTTTCTAGTATTTTTGTAGAAACGATAATTTCATTTTCTTTTTCTGGAATGTGCCCCTCTTCGAGAGTATATCTAGCAAACTCTATTGCAGTATTATCCATATACCACATCTCAACCTTAAGACCATTTAGTTTTTCTTCTAGAATTTCATCAGCAACATATTTCGTATATGCTATTCTATCAATCGAAGAATCATCTTTTACATCTTCATAGATTGTATCTGTAATGTTGCTCAGAACAACCTGTCCATCTCCTCCTGCTTTACGAATATTTTCTTCTTTTACTGTATTTACTAGTCCGAATCCCATAGTAAAAATTGTCGTAAATAGTACTGTAGTTAAAACAATTGCTACCACAGCAACAATATTTCTATTCTGATTTGCTTTAAATGTTTTTTTTGCAATTTGTTTAATCACAGGCCTATTGCTGTTACTAATCACCGCTGTTCCTCCTTACTGTTCAACAATTTTTCCATCTTCTATACAAATAATACGATCTGCTAACTGTGCTATCTGCATATTATGCGTTATCATGATTAGGGTTTGATTCAATATATGAACCGATTCCACCATAAGCCCCAAGACTTCCTGGCTAGTAGTACTATCTAAATTTCCAGTTGGCTCGTCTGCTAAAATTATAGACGGATTGCTCGCTAGCGCCCTTGCAATCGCAACACGTTGCTGCTGTCCTCCTGATAATTGCGATGGTAGAAAATATTTTTTTTCAGACAGATGTAGAATATCTAATATACGTTTTATGTGTTTTTGATCCGGGATTCTTCCATCTAATTCTAATGGTAATATAATATTCTCATAGGTGTTTAAAACTGGAACCAAATTATAATTTTGAAAAATAAAGCCAATCTGTCTTCTTCTAAAAACTGTCAAATCATCTTTATTTAAATTTCCAATTTCGATTCCTTCCACAATCACCTTTCCGCTAGTAGGATTATCTAATCCCCCAAGCATATGCAACAAAGTGGATTTTCCGCTTCCAGAAGCACCAACTATTGCAACAAACTCACCCTTTTTTACTTCTAAATCTATACCATCTAAGGCTTTTGTAAGAGTATTTCCTTCGCCATAATATTTTTTCAAATCATGTGCCACTAATATATTCTCCATGTCCTTTTTCCTTTCTTTTTAATACATATATTATAACTAAAAAATATCACTCAAATCTCTCTAAAATATATCATTTCTGTGAGATTTGAGTGATATTTAGTTGTTTGATAAGTTTATTAAAAATTTGCTTCCTTTGCCATATTTAGATTCTACACTTATAAACCCTTTTTCCATACTAAGAATTTCCCTTACTAAATATAGTCCTATACCTACCCCAGGTTTATTTCTCACATTAGTCCCTCTATAAAATCGTTGAAAAATCTTAGGTATTTCATTTTGCGGAATTCCAATTCCTGTATCTGCAATTTCAATACTTGTATAAAATTCATTACGTCTTACTGAAACCGTAATATTTCCATGCTCTGGTGTATACTTAATCGCATTATCTAGTATATTTTCCAATGCTTCAACTGTCCACTTTCTATCATGTAAAGCCATTAGGTCTTCCTCGCACTTCACACTAATAGAAATATCTTTTTCTTCTGCTTTAATTGCAATACTACCTAATACCTCTGCTAAGGTATGCTGAATAGATAAAATCTTAGGCTCCAGTAAAAAGATTCCCACTTCAAGCCTAGACATTTTCAAAAGATTATCCATAAGAAAATCTAATTTTATAATCTGCTCCGATAAAATCTTCAGATATTGATTTTTTCTCTGCGTAGGCAGATTCTCTTTACGAAGCGCTGTAATATAAAGCACAGCATTAGCAATTGGAGTTTTTACCTGATGAGCTATGTCAGATACTAGACTTAGTATCATTTCTTTATCCTGTTTACTTTCGTTTACTATCTTTCCTATACATTCGCATAATCTTGATAGTTGCATTTGGCTCTTACTCAATAAAGAATCCTCGTAGCGAGAGAATTCTTGCATTTTTCCATTATAAATAATTTGTGAAATGTTCTTTTCCAAAATATTTGAATATTCCTCAACTTCTTTAAGTATACGTTTAGTAATTATACAATTCATCATAATAATCAACATACATAACAATAACAATATTAAAATCAACTTATTATATAGAATAATGCCAATATATATACCAACTGCTGCAAACACAATATTACTATAATTTCTTATTTTAATTAATTTATTAGTTGTAATTCTATCTTTCATCCAATTCTTCTCCCACCCAGGTATATCCCATACCATATATGGTCTTTATATATTTGTGATTCTGATTTTCAATTTTTCCTCTTAGCCTGTTTATACTTACTGTTAACGCATGTTCATCCACATAATTTTCCTTTTCATTATCCCATAATTTTTCTAAAAACATTCGTCTTGTCAAAACCGTATTTTTATTACTAATTAGTAATTTCAAAAGCTTATATTCAAATGAGGTCACTACAATTTTTTCTTCTCCTTTTATAATATATAGCTGTTCAAAATCAATAGTAATATAACCGTCTGTCCATACATCCCTTTTACTTCTCTTTCCGTACCTTTCCAATATAGTGGCCATACGGCATTGTAAAACAGAAACACTAAAAGGCTTTTTTATATAATCATCCGCCCCTACAGCAAATCCTCTCACTTCATCCACCTCTAAATCTCTTGCTGTTAAAAATAAAATCGGAATATTACTTGCACTTTTAATTTTTTGGCATACTTCAAATCCATTAATATCTGGCAAATTTATATCTAATAATACTAAATCTATTTTTATCCGTTTTGCAATTTTAATAGCCTCTGTCCCAGATGAAACACATTCTATTTCATAGCCACAATGTTCCAAATTTGCTTCAAGACCACCTGCTAATGCAGGATCATCTTCTACAATTAAAATTTTACTCATTTATGAATCTCTCTTCCTTTTATTCTATGACAAAATTATACCAAATTTTCTTTTTTACGGGTAGTAAAAAAATATTAATGAAAGAAGGACTGCTTTTAACAGTCCTTCACTTTGATTGAAAACATCATTCATTACCATAAATTGGTAGTCTGCGGTGTAAACTGAACATAGCAGCCAGATCCACCAGCTTTGTTGTTGTACCAAACCTCACAGTCATCCAAACAACCGTTTCCTTTTACTTCGACTTTCAGTTCTGTACCAATTTCAGGTTTTACAGTTAATTGATTTTTTTCTTTCATACCATTTCCCTCCTTTCCTACTAAATATTGATGTATATAATATTATACTACATCTCATCGCTTATTCGGATAATATCATCACAAACAGATAATATTTCCTGTCTATGAGAAATTATCAGCACCGTCTTGTTGTCTAGATATTCTTTTACGATACTACAAAAGGCTTTCTCACTTTCTAAATCCATTGCCGAAGTTGGTTCATCTAAAATATATATTTTTTTATTCTGCAGTAATCCACGAATTAGCGAAAGTTTCTGGATTTCCCCACCTGATAAATTACCCATATTTTCAGAAATTTCCGTATCCAGACCTTTGGGAAATTTTTCTAGAGATAGCCCCAATCTTCTCATTAGTCTATACATCTCTTCTTCCTTTTCTCCCGAACTAATTCCCATAATATTTTTGAGACTTCCGTAGGGTAAAAAATTATCTTGTGGAATGACTGCTATATATTTTTTTAAACTTTCATAAGTAATTTTTTCTATTGGAATTCCATCTAAATAAATGGCACCTGACTGCGGTGCACATAATTTTGACAATAGCTTAATAAGCGTAGATTTTCCACTTCCATTTTCGCCTATAATACCTGTAATTGTATTTTCAGATACCTCCATAGTAAAATTGTGCAATATCCACTTATCTTTATATTTGAAATATACGTTTACAAAATTTATTTTCCCTTTTACATCAGACCAATCTATTACACCTCCCAAAATCGAATCCCTATTCTCTAGAATTTTTTGCACCTTATCAATCATTGGTTTAGTATTTTTTATATTGATATATTCCGTCCCTAAAGTTACAATTGGTCCATAAAGCCGCTGCACATAAATTGTCATTGAAAATAGTACACCTACGCTTAGCCGGCCTTTTAATACTTCGTTTGCTCCTACACACAATACTATGAATATCCCCAAAACGTTAAATGTCATACCAATCAATTGTGTAACTGTTATTTTTTTCATTTGAGAAATATATTTTTGTATAACATTAATATTTTTTTTATCAAATCGTTTTTTTTCAAGTTCTTTTAAATCAGCCATCTGAATAGATGTAATATTATTAAGCATCTCATTTGTTACGCTTGATAAGTCAGCCATTTCGGATCTTAATGCTGTCATTCCGTCTTGTATTTTATCTCCACATCTTTTTTGTATGTGTGCAAACAGGAATGCCATAAGCAAAACAGTTATTCCTATTAATGGACTAATAAATACGAGTACTAGAGTAATCCCTATTGTTACAAAGAAGTTTATAATTATGTTGCTTATTGTCGAAGTCAACAAATTTTGAATACTGTCAATGTCACTTTCTAATACTCTTAGTACGTCACCGACTTGATTGTATGCCCAGAATTTTAAATTCCTTTCAGATAATTTTTCAAATACTGTGTGTTTTATGTTGTACACTATTTCTTGTGCTAATTTATAAAAACTCACTTTTTGTAAGTACTGAAAAAAAATCATTAATCCTCCACAAGCCAGCATCAAACTACAATAAAACAATATTTTTTCTATATTATTGCTTTTTACACCTTCGTCTATAATTACACTAATAAATCCTGGGAAGGCAAGCGAAAATGCCGTATACATTACCATATATAATAGACATTTAATCTGTTTAAATATGTATTTCTTTACTGGCATTTGAAGCATAAGATTTATTTTATTTATATATTCTTTCATGTCTATCCTTTATTCCAAATCAGTTTTTCATAACATGATTTTATAGCCTTGCATCTCTTCATTCTAATTTCCTCGTTTCTATAAATTGCCGCATTGACAGCCCGGCAAATGCCACTACAAAAATATCTCACAGAACATTTTCGGCAAGTCACATTATAATCAACTTCGCATAATTTCTTTTTTCCAACCAATTTTCCAGTAATCAGCTCTTCTACAGTTCCTATGACGCAACCAGTATCTAACGCAACACATTCCCTTACCATTCCCTTAGAATCTATTGCCATAGTATTCTGTCCGGCATTACATTCTGCACGTATGTTTAAAGAATCTTCTGTCACATTTCCCTGGACCCCAATCCCATTTAATATATCAATATTTTCAAGAGCTCTTCCAGTTGGTGTTATTGTACGTAAAGCAGGTTTTAGTCGAAGAACTTTACACAGCTCTTCAAACTCATTTATATGTTCATAGTTCTCATCAGACAATACCATTGTACCGCTCACCATTCTGAAGCTATGTGATTTTAACAACTCTAGCTTTTTGCATATATTTTTATATGTACCCTCTCCTCGAATATAATCAATGCTTTCTTCATTATATCCATCTAGGCTTATACTGACATGGTCTACAGTGTTTGAGAGTATCGATGCCATTTTTTCTGTAAGCGAAGTCAAATTTGTTATAATTTGAACAGTACCAGAAAAATGGTTTCTCAAATATAATAATATTTCTATAAGGTCTGGATATAATAAAGGTTCTCCACCTGTAAGCGTAATTTCCTTAATTTTATTCTTCTCGGCCCAGTCTATTATTTTAAAGCAAATTTCGTTTTTTATATTAGCTATAGGCAAATCTCCAGCTGCTATACAGCAATGTTTGCATCGTAAGTTGCAATTTGTGGTCAATTCAATAGATATAGATTCTAATTTAATTTCATCTTCTGAGTATACCAAAACTTTTATATCAAATAATTTCTGTATTAAGTCTTTATAAAAAATTTGCTCAGTTTTTTCAAAGGAATTTATATGTTTAAGCATATCTGGCATAAAAATCAGTTCTTTTATATATTCAAATACATTTTTAGGTAACCGAATCCATCTACCATCTGAACGAATATTTCCTACAATGACAGTATCCCTATATTCCATTACACCGACATCTTCTGAAAGCTTTAATTGATCTTTAGACATAATATTGTTCCTCTACTAATCTATATTCCATTTTCTGATATGCACAGAAAAAACCATTTGGTCTATAAAAATCCCCTGTCATTTTGTAATTCAAATAAATGCACCTTCCGCTGTAACATACCTTGAAATATTTACATCCCCTGCACAGTTTTCTCAGAGATGTATCTATCGGGTAAATCCCCCACTTAACTTTTTCACAATCGTAAATCGTTCCTATCTTAAATTTCTTTATTCCCACAACATAAGTACAAGGATAAATATCTCCTATTGCCGAAATACTAAATGTATTTTCTCCACCCCCACATTTACTACACTCCTTATTTATCGTATCTTTATAATTTCCAGTTGAAATTTTAATCCCCGGTAATTGTTGTTTTAATCTGTAAATTTCTTCAATCTTTTGACGCAATATTGAAAAACTTTTTACATCCCAATTCTCCGAAAAATAATCGGGACATAAATGAATTGATTTTACTCCTAATTTTGATATTTGATTAATACTATCCGTCAATAAGCAAACCGTTTCCGGAGTATATGTCATTCTAACACTAATATTTTCACTCTTTTTTAAAGCTTTAAGAAGGTTATCCTTAACAATTTCCCAACTTCCCACACCATTTTTTAGCTTTCTATGCTTGTTGTGAATTTCTTTTCCACCATCTACGCTAACAAAGATTTCAATATTGTTCTCCACTAAAAAGTCCAGTCTTTCTCCTGTTAATAAAAGTCCATTTGTCGTTAAAGAATAAATGACATTATCCTCATTAAAATTTTCAACAAAATATTTCAAAAATTCAAAGTTTAATAATGGTTCTCCTCCAAAAAATTTTATGTAAATACTACCATCTTTATTTTGCTCTTGCGCTTTATATATAAACTTTTTTATATACTCAAAATCCTGCAAAGAAAGATTGGAAATTCCCTTTTTACCTTCATAGCAGTAGTCACATTGCATATTACACTTGTTTGTAATCCATATACTTACTACCATAATTTCCTCCTACACTTATGTTTTACATTAACACACGATTATCACTGAATCCTCTCCAAAATATAACTTTTTTGTGACAATGAGTTTGTATTCACTTATTTTACTCAACCAGTATTCTTTCTACGCAAAAAGATTCTAAAAAGAGCCGTTTCTTATCAGTGGAACAACAAAAAAACCGTCACATAATCCCTACTTAAAAAAATATAAAGAGAACCTCCCGGCAGGTGGTTCTCTTTACATTCATATCATTTATTTCGTTGTGTCTGGCTCAGCAAGCATGACCCTGCATCTTTTCTTATAGCATGCAACCCCGTATTTTAAGATATGCTCCATGCCTTCTTCACGAAGCGCTTCTTCATACCGGTTTGCTTCTATCTGCTGCAGTGCTTTTTTACAACCGTCCTCCAGATTTCCGTTCTCTGCGTATTTTACCTCAATCACAATGCCCGTCTCTTCATCGTCCAGCGCCAGCAGGATGTCGCTATACCCGTCCCCTGCTTCCCGGTTGGAAGATACAATCCATGCATTGTAACAGCTAAGAATCCCTAACAAGACGCCATGATAGAAATTTTCTTTCAGCCTTTTCTTTACGAAAGTATCCCGGATGCTGATTGTCTTTTTCAGGAATTCCGTCAAACATCTCTCTGCTGTTTCTGCCTCCCCGTTTTTTAAGGCCTCCCCGAAACGCTCTGCCATCCTCTTATTCTTCCGCACATCTTCTTTGAAAAAATCCATAATCTGTTCCGTAAAAATCTCCCTGATTTCTATGTTTGGAATCGCAAGGCTAAAACTCCTGCCCTCCGGTTTTCCCCTCTGTGTCAGATAACCGGTAGTAAAAAGGACACTCCACAGATTGTCAATCGATCCGTACATATCCTGGTATGTCATTTCCTGATGGATTTCTTTACGGATGGTCTCTCCGGCAATCAGTCTTTCAATTTCCAGTTTCGTAGAACCTGTGTCCGCACCTTGTATAAATCTCCTTACTGCATCGTTGCTGCTGGTATTAGACCAATAGTTTTGCGGCTGCGCCTCCCGGTCTGCCCGGACAGCATCACAATAATTGAGCACATCCCAAGGGCAATATACTTCCACATCTCCAAACCGGTAGCCATCATACCACTCCTTTACCTCAGCATAGTAGTCCGATAACCCATAGTATTTCAGCAGTTCTCTCACTTCGCAGTCTGTAAACCCAAAATATTCATCAAATCGTACATCTGCAATAGACAGAACCCGCAGATTATTGAGCCCTGTAAAGATGCTCTCTTTTGAAATACGCATGCACCCAGTCAGAACAGCCATCTGCATGTTATCGTTTGTTTTCAGCGTCTGTTCAAACAAGTTTCGGATAAATGAGACCATTTTTTCATAATACCCTTGCTCATACGCTTTCGCCAATGGCACGTCATATTCATCAATCAAGATTACGGCTTTACTCCCATGATGTTTATACAGAAGGGCAGACAACGCCTTAAAACTGTAGCACATCCTTCCTTCGTCTACATGATATTCCAACAGCCCCCTGTATACTTCTTTATCATGCGTAGTCAGTTCTTTGCTCTCTAAAAGATATTGGAACTTTCCAAGCTCATACTGGAACATAGGTGCTGCCATTTCAAGCGCCTTCTCATAAGACATTGCGTTAATGCCCTTTAATGAGATTGATATTACTGGAAATTTCCCCATATATGTTTCACAAAGAGCCGTCTCTTTTGAAATCTTCAAGCCATCAAAAAGCCTTTTGTCCGTATTGACATCAAAAAAATATTTCAGCATACTCATATTCAGGGATTTTCCAAATCTCCGAGGTCTAGTAAAAAGATTTACTTCTCCCCAATTTTCAAGCAATTCCTGAATCAATCCAGTTTTATCCACATAATAAAAATCTTCTGTCCTTATTTTTTCAAAATTTTCTATTCCTATAGGAAGCCTCTTTTCCCTTGTTTTCATTCGGCTGTCACGCTCCTATCCTCTTCCATACATATATGAAAGCACTCTTCTTTTTTGGTACATTTATTATAGCAGATATTAAAGCTAAAGCCTACTCCATTTTCTCTTTCCTCCCACTTAGATCCATTCTATTTCTTTCCCACCAGCGCCGGTTCATCAAAAGTTCCAGCCATACCAAATGCCGTCTTTTTTGAAGAAACGCTCATGCATCTGATAATAATAAGAAAAAGCCCTGCCAGTATCTTCCTTTTTCCATTGTTCCAATAATTTTAAGATTTCCTGGTCTGCATAAGGAATAAAAAATTCATAATCAGAAATCACTTCTGAACCTGTATATTCCTTATACTCTGCAGGCTCATCACCCCGGATACTTCCAAGATACACCCTGCCATATTTTTCTTTATATATGCGAATAAGCCTTTCTATATGCTCTTCATAAATATGCCTTTCCTTCAGTTGTAACAGACCATGGACGCTTCGGATATGGGAAACCAGCTTTCTCAAAACATCTTGAATCCGACTGTCTCCGAAAGGACGTTCTTGCACATAGCTGCCGTTTCCCACAAGAATCTGTTTCGCATCCCTTTCCATGCTCTTTACAAATGCTTTATAGGGTGCCTTTACTGCATGCGGCATTATATACTCAAACTCCTCGATAACGTTGTCGGACGCATCAGGCAGCATCGAATCCAGGCCTAAAAGATAGCAATATTCATATTGTAACCATTTCAGCAATTCTTTTGCCATCTGTTCCGGTTCATTTGCAAGATGTGATTTCCAGATATTCCCCTGCTGTGTGTCAAGGTACTGCATGCTGTAACCAAGCTCTGTAGAAAATCTAATATCTGCGGTTCCAAGTATTGTAAACGCTGGTTTGAATATTTCAAATAGTTTTTCTATTTTTTCATCCCTTTCCCTGCGTCCCAGTAAAACCGTTTCCTTCCGTTCTGCATTCCCCGTAAGGAGTATTTGAAAAGTAGCAAAATGAGGAATCCGTTTTTCTGTTTTTATATATACCGCAGATTTCTTCACGTTTATTTCAATCTGGATGTCCCCGTCAATACAATACCCCTGTTTGCTTAGGGCTTTTTGAAATAATTTTTCTGCACAGGCACATCCCCATTGTTTCAAATGCTCCACAGTTTTTTCCTTCAGAGCCACCCACGCTTGCTCAGTTTTGAAGAATACAGGCTCCAAAAGTGTGACCTGACAATCTTTTTCATCGTAATAGACTAGCAGATACATCATACTGCCTCCAATCTTTATAACTTCTGTATAGTAAAAGCCGGAAAGAAGGAATTCTTAGACGTTTCTTTCCGGCTTAATTCTAAAAGAATTCTTTTCAAGTATGGACACTATCATATGCCATGTCCATGCAAGATAACACCGCCTACAATCTCCAGGTTATTGTGGATTTCAGCCATGCACCTTTGCTAAAACTTTGCTTTTGTTATGTAGTTACTTCGCTATACCATTTCGTAGGCCAGCGTCTCTATCGCTTCCCTTTTTCACAGTTCTTAAAACTGGTAATTACCTTTTCTTTCTTTTTATTCTTCCTCCAATCAAAATTATTGTAAATGAAATGGTCCAAAGCAAACTAGGAATCCAAATAGGCGAAAGCACCCATACCCATGACCAGTCAATTAATTCTGTTAATTTCAAAACAACAAATACAAGAGTTAATACAGATGCAATTCCTATTCCTTCACTTTTCTTCATGAAATCTCTCCTTAAATATGTTTAATCATTGGTAAGTCTTTAAATTCTAAAAGATTATTTTCAGGTATGGATACTATAATGTGCGGTATCCATACATTCCTGTCCATGCAGGATAACGCCGCCCATAAGCCCCGGACTCGTCGGTCTGTCCACACGGTATTCCCGAAAATAAAAGCTATATGGAACAAAATCGTCATACAATACCACCTTGACGCTGCCTGGCCAAAGAAAATGCTGGGATAAAAATTTCCCCAGTTTTTTCTTCAGTTTCGGGTGTTTCACAACCTCCTTAAGATTTTTTTCACTCTTAAAGATTATCTTTGGCAGTTTCGATTCCTGCAAATCCAGACATTTTACCAAAGTGTCTTTTCCCTGAAATGCCTCCTGAAATTTCTCATATGGGATGCAGATAGTCTCTCTTTTCCCTTGATAAGTATCTTCTCCTACAGCTTTAGACCAGAAGATTTGCATCCGTACCTTTTTCTGTCCGTCCGGTCCCTCCTGTATCCGTATATCCGCAAAGGAAAACAGATCCCGTATAATCTGTTTCTCCTCTGTCGTCACTTTTTCAGCTTCTTCCCGCAGAATGTAAAATTTTCCGGGAGAAGGACCATTATGAGATACCGTCCAGATTTGGCACCCTTGTTCATTGCTTGCCATTTTAATCAGTTTACGCTTTTTCATCTTTTCCCCCTTTTAAGCCGCATCTTCGTTTTTTGACAGTGCAATTCGATAACCAGGTTCCCCATTTTCTGCAGTGCCCTCTGACAATAACTGCTTTCCTGTCAAGATAGACAGCAGATTTTTGAAAACGCCTTTTAAGATTACATCTTCTTCATATTCACCTACTCTTGGAATATGGTATTTCTTCTCAATTTTCTCATATATAGTTTCTGATGTAAGATATTCTCCAGGCATTGCCTTTTCGCAAATTTTCAGGACATCTTCCACCATTTCTTCCTGCTGAGACCTCAGTTTCAAAAGGTACTGCGGACCAGACATTTCCTCCGCATGAGCAATCACCTCAATTTTCTGATATTGAAATCCTTTTGCTTGCAAAAGAATTTTCCCAATACCTTTCGCACTGTCCTGCGCAATGATGCCATGCAGGTATTGTGGAGTAAGTTCCAGACATTCCTTTCCTCTGAGAAGAATCGGATATATTTTTTCAGCCCGGAAAGGAAGAACCTCCCACTGAACACTTGCTAATAAATCCTTTAGTTCCTGATAATATGTGTATTCAGTTTCTTTGTCCGGCCAGCCATGCGTTTCATCATAAGCGGACGCAATCCAAAATATTGTTTCTATGTAATTCATCAAATACCCCTTTCCAAATCCTCTAATTCTTTTCCCTATCCATTAAGAAATTCCATGCAGTTTTCTGTAGTCTTCTATGCCTTCCCGGTCAAACTCTGCCAATCTTTCCAGATTAAAAGCAACTTTTGCATATTTAACGAATCCGGAATGGCCAACTTCCGGCAGGATTTTCCCAAGCTCATGCTTTTTGATAAACTCCAGATGCTCTTCTGATAAAAAATCGCTGATATAGGCTTCATTTACCTTTGCCGGCTCAAATGGAAGATTTACCGTCAAATCTGAAAAATTTTCCAAACTCTCTTCTTCCATACGGAAAAGTCCGATATATAACCGATTGCCAGCCATATAAGAATCTACTTTTATGATCAATTCCTCATGCCCATATTCCCAGTCATAGCCCAATGTCTTCATTTCTTCCATATATCCTGTTCCTTTCTAAAAACCGTCAGGCTCATGTTTTCGCCATACAGAAGGACGCCGGATTCCAGCGTCCTTCTTTTCATAGTGCTTCTATGCAGCAAGCATCATGGCACAATTCTCTGCCATCTGGTACTCAAAGCAGTACTGGTAATGTTTTGTTTCAAAGGTCACGTGATCCGCTTCATCTTCTACGACTTTCTGTACATTTTCTGTTTTTTTCCAAAAACCGTCTTCTAAGTACCATGCCGGCCAACCCACCTTCAAAGGTGTCTGCACCCGTCCATATTTCCATATGGTATGTTTCTTTCTTCCCATTCGTGTTCCTCCTTTCTGGTCATATTGCTCCTGTGATATTACATCCTCCTTCCTGTGCCCTATAAAAAAAGCACCTATTATTCTCAAAATAATACATGCCATTGACACCCTCACACTTCTATAATGAAGAAATTTTCTGTAAAAATTCTTCTTCTGATAAAATTGGGATTCCTATCTGCTTCGCCTTTGCCAGTTTACTTCCTGCCTTTTCTCCACAGATTAGGTAATTTGTCTTTCTGGTAACAGAATTTCCCGGAATCCCACCAAGCTCCAGAATTTTATTATGAATCCCATCTCTGGTAAAATTCTGCAATTTTCCGGTTGCTACAATAACACAGCTGCTAAATGGATTATCTTTTCTTTCTGCCATATGTATGTCCTCCTCATGAAAAATCATTTCAATCTGTAAGTCCCGCCACTGGTTCCGATTATCTTCATCGGCAAACCATGTATGGATATTACGGTTAAGGGTTTCGCCAAAATCCTCCAGCTTTGAAAAATCATAATCGCCGCTGGCAGCCTCCTCAAACGCATCCAGATTGTTATGAAAAATTTTGCTTAATTCCCTGCTTTTCGTGCGTCCTATCATCGGAATATCCATTGCCGTCAGATAGTGCGCAAAGTCTGTATTTCTGCTGTCTTCAATGGCTTTTATCAGCTTTTCATAGGATTTTTCGCCAAAGCCTTCCATATGGATTATTTTCTTCCTGTACTGACGAAGATAATAAAGGTCCTGAAAACAGGAAATCCATCCCAGACTTAAAAAACGTCCCAGAATGGCTTCTGACAATCCCTCAATATCCATTGCTTTTTTCTCCGCAAAATGGACAAACTTTCGCAAAATCTGGCTCTCGCATTCCGGATTATCGCAATGGAGTGTTTCAATCTTTTTCCCTTTTTCGGTCTCCCGCACATAGACCCTCGTAGGGCTTTTGCAGCATGGACAAAGTTTTGGGTAGGTATCTTCGTAATTACCCCGATCCAGATTTCCTTCTACGTGCGGAATAATCATATTCCGTTTCGACACTTGAATCCTGCATCCCGGCATAAGCTCCAGTTCCTTGATAAACGTCAGGTTATGGAGGGTTGCTCTTGACACTGCACATCCATCTATTTCAATCGTGTCAAATAATGCTACGGGCGCCAATTCGCCGGAACGGGAAGGTGTCCAGCTAATCTCCCTCAAAACCGTTTCATAAGATTCATCTTCAAACTTAAATGCCAGACCATTCCGGTAAAATCTCTCCGTCCGGCCAAGGCTTTCTGAATACCGATAACTATCATAAATAGCCACGATTCCGTCAATTGGAATGTTTTTTCTTTCCGCAGCCGTCTTCAGGTGCTGCACCCAAAGTTCTGTTTCCTCATTGCTCCTTTCGGGTTCCAGATAGATATACGGGCAAACTGAAAACCCCATATGTTCCAATACAGATAAGCACTTTCCTCTGCCTTCCTCCCGTATCTCTTCCAGTCCTTCCAGCACATTGAACGGCATAAACCTTACACATCGCCCCTGACAATGTTTGGGATTGCTGCTCTGAACAGAACCAGATGCCAGATTTCTTCCATTCTTCGGAGCTTCCCCATTTTCGTCCCTCAGCACTTCCTGCAGCCGTTTAAAATCATCCTGACGGATAAATGCCTCTCCAGACAAAACAAGCCTCTTTTGATATGGAATTGTTACGGGAATACCCTTTATAAACGGAACATTCCGCAGAACATTCTCTCCCGTTTCTCCATCTCCTCTGGTAGCTGCTTCTAAAAGTCGTCCTTTTTCATAAGTCAGCTTTATGGTCAGCCCGTCCAGTTTCAACATCAATAAGACCATGTTTTTCTTTGCGAACTTCTTCAGTTCTTGGATTTCTTTCGTCTTATCCAAAGATAGTAGCGGAACCGGGTGCCTGATTTTCTCCAGCTTTCCTTCTGGGTAATATCCTACATGCTGTGTAGGGGAATCTGCATAGACAATTCCGGTCTCCCTCTCCATTTTCTCCAGTTCCTCAAACATAGCGTCATATTCCGCATTTGACACCAATGACTGATTCCTGTTGTAGTAGGCTCTCCGGTAACGGTTGAGTTCCAGAATCTTAGAACGCATTTCTTGGATCTTATCCATCGTTTCCTCCTTTCATTGTTTTTCAATCCTCCTTTCCGGCACATTTTTAGCTTCCTTATAGAGTTTTCTGCACAAAAAAAGCACTGATTATTCTCTTTATAAAAAATAATCAGTGCCATTCTATTTCACTTATATAAGCGCAGAAAAACTGCAAAATTTAGCTCCCGGTTTCATTACCCGGATAAAATTTCCATAACCACTACAGCTTAGAGGTTATAAAATGTACCATCTATATTCTAATAAAATTCCCATTTTCTGTCAACCGGTTTTCACCCTCTAATCATGGATGTCGATATTTTCTTCATTATCTGGGATGTCTAGTGAAAGCATCATGTCCATTGGCCAATCTGGCTTGCTAACCTTTTTCATACTATCCGATTTTTCATCATATGCATAAATATTTACTCCCTGTTCCGAAAGCACTTCCAAAAGTTCTTTCATCTCTTTATATGTGCCTGCCAATCTTTTAGGGTCTGTAACATAAATCGAACCAAACTCACTTTTTCCTGCTCTCTCGATTAACTTCAAAAAATCAGGTCTTTCTTCATCTAAAACCGAATAGCCATTATCGCAGAAGACTTCCATCGATTTGTCTGTGTAACCAGCTTTTCTTGCCATGCGCATGAGCAGATCTGCTTGTGCCTGCGTTCCTAAGTCATTTTTAATACTGCTCCTATAATATACTGCTACTTTTTTCTCCATGTATAACCTCCTACAAATCATAGTCTACACACTTACTCCTATATTACCCATGCTGTCTCATCATCGACTGAATCCGTGTCATACCATTATGGACATCTTGAAACGATGGGTGCTGGGGATATTCCTGTCTAAGAGCAATATTTCTGCTCCTTCCCTGCTCTGCACTTCCTTCTGTTCCTACGTAGATATAATAGCTGTCACATTTTCCCACATTACATTTTTTGTGGTTCTTAATCTCTTTTTTTGCCTGATGTTGTTCAATCATATACATTCTAAGTTCGTCCTGGGACATCCTGTATTTTAACTGCATATAATAGAAATCTGCCATATCTTTCTTCAGGAATTCCACTGAATTGTCCAAAATATGATTTTCCAGCATCACGAAACTATGATGTACCGGATATGTCCCTTCCCCCGCAAATATCCAGCCAACATACTGCTCGGCCGGATATCCGGCATCTCTTAGTGCCCGTGTAAGTTTTTCTGCATTTGAGAAGCATTCTCCAAGCCTGACTTCTAAGGTATCAAAAATTTCTATTACTTTCGGATCAGTAATCGGTTCGGTATTATCCGGAGTCACAATCCGATAATTCTCCTTCTCCAACGGATATAGCCTTGAGGGAATGATTACTTTTGTCTCTTGATTGATATAGACGACTACTTTTTTCTCTTTCTCCTCATATTCAAACATAAAATATTAGTAAAACCTCCTACAAATTTGTATAAGCCACTCTATGATATATTTACTATAGTATAAAATCTGTTTCAAAACAATAATGTTAGCCTATAAAATTGGATTATTTTACTTCCATTCACCTCTCTTCCTATCAATTCTGACATTTTCCCTGACAACTTTTATTTTGAAAATAGAAAAGACCCTGGCTGTCCATATAGAACACTTCGTGTATTCCCTAATTTCTAAATCTCAGTCATTGGACTGGCAAACTCTTTTATCATAGTTAAACATTTCTTTGCTCTCCCATAGATTATCTGGTTCTTCTCCTGGTTTACAATACACCAAATCCGTATGCTGATAAATATGAGAAATATCACAAAACCTTCTGGATAATCCCATATAGTCTCCTGATTCCTCATCCATCAAAAGTTCTTCTTCCTGCTCCCTCGCACATTCCTCTAAATCAGCCCGAATAATCTTCTGCGTTTCTTCGGGAAGCTGACAGATAAAGATTGTGCTGTAAGGGATTGCTAAAACTCTTCTTTTTACCATACAATCCGTCTCCTTTTCCTATAGCAAAAAGGTACTGATTATCCTTATCGAAATAATCAATACCTTTTAATTCTTCACATACTTCCATATGCCGGAAACTCGCCGGTACTATTTTCCTATCAATACCTGCTTTCCATGAAAGGCAAAACCATATTTCCTGATTTTATTCTCAGGGATTCCTTTTTCTAACAATACCGTGTCATATTGCTTACAGTTTATCTGATATAATGCCGCTTTGACCGTATCCGATAAAGTTTTTTCATCGTTCGTATCCTGGACTTTAAATTCCAATATGACTGCGTCGTCCTTCTTATTTTTAGGCTCTAAAATTACATCATATCTTCCAAATCCGCTTTCACGATTTGATGTCACGCTATAACGCTCCCCTAAATCGACAAGCAGCCCCAGGACAAAACCATGATAGAATCTCTCTGGCTCACTCTCTGCTGATGCTTTTGTTCCACTGTCAAAGAAGCTAAAGGTTACTAGAGCAACCCGGTTCATATATACGTTCATAGCTTTTATATCGTCCTGCAGCAATGCCTTTATAAAATCGTTATACCCACTGTCATAATCAGAAAACCAATCATGTATCATCGTTTCAAACATGATCCGGACTTCTTTATTCGTCAATTCCAGCTGATAGTGTATTCTTCCGCTCCTTTCATTTAATCTTGTTTCCGCTACTTTTAAATATCCGCTTGCCAGCAGAAGGCTCCAAATAGAACTTTCTTTCACAGACAACTGATTATACACAATCTGTTCGTCAATAAGCACATCTATAGACTGTCCATTCAGCAGGCTCTCAAACTTCTGTTTTATGTCTTTGCTTCCTTCCTGTATCAGCTTATTGACCAGACTGTTAGAGCTGGTGTTCGCCCAGTACAAAGAAAATTTCTGCGTGGATAAATAATTAAGGATTGACCATGGATTATAAATATCCTGCATGTCCCCAAAAGTAAAGCCGTCATACCAACTGCGAATATCTTCCAGCCTGTCTGACAGATGATATTCTTCTAAAGAAGCACACACCTCAGCTTCCGTAAACCCAAAATATTCCGCATATTCATTGGAAGTGGTTGTCACCACTTTAAGGTTATTCAAATCAGAGAAAATAGATTCCTTGCTGATTCTGGTAATCCCCGTCATGATTGCCCGTTCTAAATACGGGTTTGTTTTAAACGCAGCATTGAGCATGCTTCGTAAAAACGAGGATAGTTCATCCCAATATCCATTGATATAGGCTTCCTGCATAGGTGTATCATACTCATCCAATAAAATAATAACCTTTTTCCCATAATACCGGCTGAGAAAATCTGACATTTTGTGGATAGCCAGTGTTGCAACCGTATCATCCATATCCATCGTAACACTTCTAAAAAACTTTTTCTCCTCTTCGGTTAATAAGGCTCCATCCAACAGAAAAATATGCTTATTGTACAGGTCCGTCAAAATCTGGTTCATACGCTGTTTCGTTGCCTGGAACGTACATTCCTTTACATTTGCGAAAGTGAGGCTAATCACAGGATAGCTCCCCTGCAGCTTACGGTAAGACACATCCTTCCATATACTTAAATGCTGAAATAGTTCTGCACTTTTTACATGCGTCACGGAAAAGAAATTTTCCACCATGCTCATCGTCAATGTTTTACCAAAACGTCTAGGCTTTGTAATCAGGGTGACACGATCCCGTCTCTCCCACCATTCTTTTATAAATGCTGTTTTGTCTATATAAAACAAATCGTTTCTAATAATATCTTCAAATTCCTGGTATCCGATTGACACTCTTCTTGACATAAGAACCTCCTTTTACTATTATAATCTCTCGGAATCTTAATCCCTTGATTTATAAGGGCTTTGGATTCCTTTTT
>ERZ1643249.1404-NODE-1404-length-24397-cov-5.969518_pt1 | contig 24397 bp, 24 predicted proteins | sample MGYA00579263_ERZ1643249 | MGnify/ENA primary metagenome ERZ1643249 (study PRJEB29033, sample SAMEA4952264) | chicken gut metagenome | biome: Broiler Chicken; feature: Gastrointestinal Tract; material: Caecum | place: Ireland | collected 2018 | study: Broiler... | reverse complement strand
CGTCCTTTACATAGACGGTGTCGCCACGCTGTACCGCGGAAATCGGCACGGCAATTACATCAGTTGCTTCATCAACTACAATAACTGCATCCACGTTCATGCCGGGCAGCAGATCCTCAGGCGGGTTATCGATCTGTACTGTCACCGGGTAGGTGGTCACACCGTTCGACGTCGTGCCCGCGACCGAAACCTTGGTGACAACGCCCTCGATTGTCCCGACGTCCTCGAGCGAATCGCAGGTGACCTCGACCGTCTGGCCGACCTCGACCTGGTTGACGTCCAGTTCGTCAAGCGACATGTCAAACGTCAGATAGGACAGGTCGTAAATGACCGCAAGCGTGGTCTGGCCGTTGGTGGTGTCCAGCGTATCGCCCACCTTGGTGTTCTTGGTGATGACCGTGCCGTCGATCGGCGCGGTAATGGTATAGTCATCCAGCTGCTCCACCGTATTTTCATAGGACAGCTGCGACTGCTGGAGCGACAGGCGGCTGCTCTCCACCTGCTCCTCTACCGAGGACGAGGACAATGTCGCGATAACCGACCCCACGGAAACCTGAGAGCCTTCACTCACATTCAGGCTGACTACAGTGCCCGCAGCGTCCGAAGTAATTGTCGATTCACTCAGATATTCGAAGGTTGCGCCCTGGTTGCAGGCAATGCCGTTGATTGTCGCGGTGGCTGTGGACGAAGTAGACAGTCCGCCCGGATTACTCACCTGGATTGTGACGTATCGGACGATCTGATACCCATCGAGCACAGTATCCGCCGCGTCGATCGCAGTGACAGTGCCGGTCAGTGTCTCAAACGAGCTGTCCATGGTCACAGTTGCCGAAGAGCCAACGCTGAAAGAGGATACATCTGACGAATTAAACGGTACCGTAAGTTCCATAATTGAGGAATCGCGGACGTCTGCGATAGTAGCGCCCGACTGCACCTCATCACCGACTTCAACATACAACTCGGTGATCATGCCTGACTTTTTCGAGGTCACGCTTAAGTCATCCAGGCTTTCCAGCGTCTGGTTATAGCTGTTCTGGCTCTGCTGAAGCGAAAGCTGCGCTTGTTCTACCGAGCTTTCCGCATCCGAGCTGTCGATTTCATACAGCACATCGCCCTTTTTGACCTCATCGCCTTCTTCGAATGTGCAGGAGAGCACCTCGCCCTGAACCGAGCTGGTCACTTCATACTGGTTGGCTGGTTCGATCGTACCTGTTGCGGACAACGTCAGCTGGATATCCTGCCTGCTTGCTTCACTTTCGGTATAGGTCTGCATAGAGTCGCCGTCTCCTCTGTTGAAGAAATACTGCACACCGACTGCACCGCCAGCTACCACAACCACCGCCAGCGGGATAACAACTTTCTTTTTTAGTCTGCGCTTCTTTTTCCGCTTGCTGTGCGCTCCTGGCGGCTCTGTATCAGTGGACTGCGCCGCTTTCTTTTTGCTTTTCCCGGAAAACAGCTTTTTCCCTTTGAACGGATTGATCTTCCGTATTTTATCGATCGGTAATTTCAATCGCGGTCCCTCCTGCCTATGGATTTTGAATATGCGCTCTATCATAATTCCCATGCGTTGAAAAAAAACTTTAGAAATGCGATCTTTAACACTTTTTTCACCATGCCTACACAAAAACTCCACACAGGTATCCCAGAATAGTGTCATCCCAACCGGAAGAGGAGAACCCCTATGCGCGTATTACTGCTTGGAACCATCGAAAACGAAAAAATACCGCAGTCTTTGCGAAAAGAGCATATCCTATATGATCATATCGCAAATCCAGAGGTCGATCCGATCATAATCCCGGAGGGTGTCTATGATGTATTCATCCTGTTTGCCGGCCGCAGCAGCAAAAATGTTGTTGAACCTCTCTCCCGGCTGTTGACTTCGCTGCGTGAAGACGGCATCTCCATCCCCATCCTCGTAATCGCGGCCCATCTCCCGGCGCGCGACCGGATCCTTACGCTTGACGCCGGAGCTGACGATGTGCTGACCGCTCCATTTCTTATGGGCGAACTGCTCGCGCGGGTTCGTGCGCTCAGCCGCCGAGGCCCTTTGCTTCAGCCCCGCCTGCTCACCGCCGGAGACCTGACGCTTGACCGCGGGCACTGCATGCTGCGCACCCAGACAGGTGAGGTTCGCCTGTCCGGCAAGGAAATGCAGATCCTCGAATTATTCCTGCTGCATCCAGGCCAGGTGCTGCCGCGCGCTACCCTGCAGCAGAAAGTATGGGGGCCCGATAATGAATTTGCATACAACAATATCGAAGTATACTTATCCCTGGTACGCCGCAAACTGCGCGCAATCGGTTCTACTGTACAGATCCATGCAGAGCGTGGCATGGGATATTATATGGACGCATGAAAAAGCTTTGTAATTCCGAACTGATCCCCGTAAAACAACCAGCAAGGCATCAAAAAACCTCCTGTTGCAGAACATCTGCAACAGGAGGTTTTCCGATACGCATGGATGCTTCCGGACAGGCCCGGCACATCCCCTGCATCCGGCAGGTGGAACACTTTTGCCGGATTTGAAGCAGCGCGCATTCCCACCAGAAAACAAAACCGGCGCCGGCAGAGCGACTGGCTGCTCCCCGTGTTGGATCAATAATTCTCCGCCTTGATTTCAAAGTATGCCTGCGGATGTGCACAGACCGGGCAAACCTCAGGCGCCTGCTTGCCTACTACGATATGGCCGCAGTTCGAGCACTGCCAGATGCAGTCGCCCTCACGAGAGAATACAAGCTTATTCTCCACATTCGAGAGCAGCTTACGGTAGCGTGCCTCGTGCTCCTTCTCGATAGCTCCAACCTTCTCGAACAGGAATGCGATATCGTCAAAACCTTCCTCGCGTGCTTCCTTGGCAAAGGTTGCATACATATCGGTCCACTCATAGTTCTCGCCCTCAGCTGCCGCCTTCAGATTTTCTGTCGTCGGGCCGATGCCGTCGTTGAGCAGCTTGAACCAGATCTTTGCATGCTCCTTCTCGTTTCCTGCAGTCTCTTCAAATATCTTCGCGATCTGAACATAACCATCTTTCTTTGCCTTGGATGCAAAATAAAGGTACTTGGTATGTGCCATGGATTCGCCCGCAAATGCGGTCTGGAGATTTGCCTCCGTCTTACTGCCCTTTAAATTTGCCATAATAACATACACCTCGCTTTTTTATTTTTCAGCCAGCAGAATTCGCCGGCCAAAATTCAGATTGCTCCTCCCTGCAGTCGCGGCACACGCCCTCGAACAGGATGTCATACCGCTGCACTTCAACGCCCGAAGAGCTTTCCACCCGGTCGATCAGGTTTTCAATCTGCGGCATACATACGTCATATACCCTGCCGCATCTGGAACAGCGCACATGGTAATGCTCCTCCAGATTAAAGTCATACCGGTCCGCCCCGTTAGGAACTGCCACCCGGCGGATCTCCCCCTGGCTGGCCAGCTGGTTCAGGTTGCGGTAAACCGTCGCTTTGCTGATGGAAGGATGGTCGGCTGCTACTGCAGCATACACAGTATCCGCAGTGGGATGATCGTGCATCCGCAGCACTGCTTGCAGCACGATCTGCCGCTGCACTGTATTTCTCGTCTGCATAATCTCACCCCGCTTTCTAATTAGTATTTATTCTTAATTAGATTATATGATTATTTTCTTTTCCTGTCAAGCTTTTTCTCCTGTTTCCCGATGCTCTTTCAACGGATCCGCGTTCCCTGTCATAGCACATACCAGAAAACCATTAAATAATGGCACAAACTTCCGGCTATCACAAACAGGTGGAACAACTCGTGGAACCCCAGCACCGCCCCTATGTTTGGTTTTTTTGTAATGTAGACGATACCTCCTACCGTGTAGGAAAGCCCTCCTGCCGCCAAAAGAAAGATTGCCGGGGCCGGCATGGACAGCACAACCCCAAAATCCAGTGCAATCGCCCAGCCGAGCGCCAGATACAGCGCAGTGCCAAGCAGCCGGGGCGCATCAATCCAGAGCAGTTTGATTGCAATGCCGCTCAGGGCGATCAGCCAGATCGCGCCGAGGAAAAGATAGCTGCGCGGAGCCGGCATGTACCGCAATACGATCGGCGTATAGCTTCCCGCAATCAACACATAAATCATGCTGTGATCAAGCTTTTTCAGCCGCCGCAGTACCGCTTCGCCCCGTCCGGAAAAATGATAAATGCTGCTTGCAGAATACAGCGCAATCAATGACAGGCAGAATACTACTGCTGCAACCGCCAGCTGCCCGCTGACCGTGTCATCCAGCATCAGCCGCAGCAGCATGGCAAATAGCCCGATCCCACTGAGCACAGCCCCTACAAAATGCGAATAACTGGAAAACGGTTCCCTGGCACGCAGAAATACACGCGGCATAAAAATCCTCCTCTATATATTATATAGTTTTAATAACCACTTTTCATTTTATATAATACATTATTACTGAGAAAATGCAAGTACTATTTTATGAAATTATTGTATCCGGAAAATAAAAAAATACACCTGCAGGTACTTTTTCCTGCAGGTGTATTGACTTCTGTCCGTATTCAGGCGGTCACCTCGACCACCTGCTCCGCTTCATCCCATGCAACTTGGAAACCACACAGCTCACCCAAGCTGCGCAGCTTGTAATAAGTATAGCCATCCACCTGGTAGGACGCAACCATCCGTGCGGTTCCATCCGCAACTGTCGGCTCTGTGAACGACTGCACCGTGCGCGTTTCCTTGGGAAGCGGTTTATTTTCCGTTCCGATCGGTTCATACGCAGCCTGTGAGGTCAGTTCAACGCAGTTCCGTGCGCTGTTCCACTGCACATCAAAGCCGTTCTCGGTATCCATAAGCAGCACCGCAACATCCCGCACACGCACATAGTTGTTGCCGCCAATGTTGTAAGCCGGCAGTTTGCTCTGTTTGCCGTTGACCGATACCGTAGCCAGTGCCGGCAGCGCTGTATCTGTCTGCTGCAGCAGCTGCGCCACGGATTTTTCCATTTTTATGCCATAGCGCGGCAGATTGCGCAGCCCGTCCGCAATATCTGCTGACTTGCCGTTATTGCTCCAAACACTGACTGCCACACCGGCCTTATCCAGCAGCTGATCCATCCAGCTGTCGTATGCACCAAACGGGTAGGCGAAATAATTGACCTGTGCCTGCCCCGTGTTCTCTACAATCAGCGCAATGCTCTGCTCCAGATCGTCGCCCATGCGTTCACTGTATTGCGCAAACGTCTCATTTTTCCGGCGCATCACGCCGTTGATCCCATCCGGCGCGCCATTTCCGCCATACTGCGGGTTGTGGGAATTGTAGGTATGCGAACCGATCTCTACCAGCCCGCTTGCAACCATCTCCCGCATCTCGCTCCAGGACAGATGGCTGCGCGAAAGATCTTCCGGATTCTCGATGCTGACGCCCTCCATCGGTTCTGCCGGCTCCTGCAGCGCAGCGTCTTCCGTATTATCATCCGCAGAAGGCGTTTCTTCCTCTGCAGATTCCATATTATATGCGACTACAGAGATGACCGCCTTCATTCCTGTCTGCTGCAGAATCGGGTAGGCGATTGCATAGTTGGACTGGTAGCCGTCGTCAAACGTTACCATGACAGGCTTGTCCGGCATCTCCATATTCCCCTGCTGGATCGCAACCAGATCCTTTGGCAAAAGCGGCGTGTACCCGAACTCCTGTAAAAACTCCATGTCCAGCCTGAAACGTTCGTCCGTGATGGTCATGCTGTCTGTGTTCTCCGGATCCCGCGTCAGGTCATGATAGGTTAAAATCGGGATCCTGGTATCCGGCCCTGCCGCCGCCGCTCTTGGTAGTGCTGCACCTCCTGCCAGCAATACAGCAGCCAGTGCAGCCAGTGCAGTCAGCGCAGCGCTTTTCCGCAATTTTCTCTTCATCGTCTTGCCCCCCTGTCCTTTTCGGCTAACAGTATACCATATCCGTCCAAACATGTCTACTTTTCTTCCCCTTGCACAGCTCTGCACCATGGATTATAATGAAGAATAGGAAATGAGGTGAGCCTACCATGCATTCACTCAACGATGCAATCGCGGAAGTCTTTTCCGACCACGATATCCTGCCGTCTGACGTACCTCAGCTCGATTTGTACATGGATCAGATCCTGTCTTTGTTCGAACAAGGTTTGCGGGACAGTAAACGTGACCCGTCGGACAAGCTGCTGACCAAAACCATGGTCAACAACTATGTTAAAGAAGGATTGGTAACCCCGGTGCGCGGGAAAAAATATACCCGGCAGCAGATCATGCAGCTATTGTGCATCTACCATCTCAAGCAAACGCTTCGTCTCAGTGATATCAAAGCGCTGACAGGGCGGGCGGACGTCGATTTTGAGGCCTGCTACTCTCGTCTGCTGGCAGACAAAGAGCGAATGCGCACCGCTATCCCCCCGCTGCTGCGCGAACAACTGCCCACGAATGCAGACGACCCCAATGAACGGCTTACCCTTTGCCTTGCGCTCAGTGAGATCGCCTGCTATATGCGGCGTCTATGCGAAAGCCTGATCGACGCAATTCCAGAACAAACCGGAGGAAAATAGACCATGTCAATCGAAAAAGCAAAGAATTACCTAAAACAGTTCGGCGCAGACAGCCGCGTATTGGAATTTGATGTCTCCTCGGCAACCGTCGAGTTGGCGGCCCAGGCAGTCGGCTGCGAACCTGCCCGCATTGCTAAGACCCTGTCCTTCCGCACCAATGACGGCGTGATCCTGATCGTTGCAGCGGGAGACGCCAAGGTGGATAACCCCAAATACAAAGCGCGTTTTGGCTGCAAGGCCAAGATGCTGGCTTTTGAAGAGGTCGAGCCTGAGATCGGCCATGCAGTCGGCGGCGTATGCCCATTCGGGGTAAATGAAAATGTAACTGTTTTCCTGGATGAATCCCTTCGCCGGTTTGAGACCGTATTCCCTGCCTGCGGTTCGAGCAACTCGGCTATCGAGCTGAGCATCCCCGAGCTGGAGAAGTTCTCCGGCTATAAAGCCTGGGTAGACGTGTGCAAGGGCTGGCGGGAATGACACTCGCAGTGGCGCAGTTCGGTTCTGGAACAGACAAAGGCAAAAACCTTGATGCGATCCGCAGTTTTGCACAGCAAGCTGCGAAATCCGGCGCATCCATGCTGTTTCTTCCGGAATACAGCATGTATTATGCAAAAACGAACAGGCGGTCTCTAAATATGCAAGCCGCTGAACCGCTGGACGGAACGTTTGTTTCCGCGCTTGGCCGTATGGCCTGTCACTATGGGCTGTGGCTCGCCGCAGGCATGTATGAACAAACAGACGGCCTGCCATACAACACGGTCGTCGTGTTGGATGATACCGGCATGCTGCGCGGCTGCCACCGCAAAAACAAGCTGTATGACGCGTTCGGCTACCGGGAATCTGATGAATGCCGGGCAGGCAGCACGCCGTTCTCTCCCATTCCCACGCCGGCCGGCATACTCGGTCTGATCACCTGTTTCGAGCTTCGCTTTCCTGCACTTGCCGCAGCCCAGCGCGCTGCAGGCGCAGAACTTCTTTATGTCCCCGCAGGATGGGCGGCCGGGCCAAATAAAACACTGCACTGGCGCACCCTGCTGTGCGCCCGCGCGATTGAAAACAGCATGACTGTGCTCGGCGCGGACCAATATGCTCCGGGCTGCTTTATCGGTCAGAGTGCCGCCTTTGCTCCGGATGGTACGCTGCTCGGCGCTTTAGGCGGGGACGATGCCCTGCTCACCATTACAATTTGAAAGAGGAACCCTGTATGCAATTCGATCCCACCCTTTATGTTATCACGGACAGCACCTACCACACCGCAGAGACCCTGCTTCACGCCGTTGACGAGGCGTGCGCAGGCGGCGCAACGCTTATTCAGCTGCGTGAGAAAGACACGGGCGGCCGCGATTACCTTACGCTTGCGCAGCAGGTCAAGGCTGTAACCGACCGCTATAATGTACCGCTCATCATCGATGACCGCGTAGATGTGGCGATTGCATGCGACGCAGCCGGCGTCCATGTCGGAGCCAGTGACCTTCCGGTTTCCGTGTGCCGCAGGCTGCTTGGTCCGGACAAAATCGTCGGGGCAACCGCCAAATCAGTCGAAGCCGCCAAGGCCGCATACACGGACGGTGCGGACTACCTCGGTACCGGGGCGATCTACCCGACTACCACGCACGTCACCACCAAGATCACGCCGGTGTCCACGTTAAATGAGATTTGCCGGGCAGTGCCGATCCCGGTTGTGGCTATCGGCGGACTAAATGCGGACAACATGGATGTATTGGCGGACAGTCCGATCGCGGGTGTGGCAATTGTCTCCGCTGTCATGAAAGCGGACGATCCACGCTCTGCAGCCACTCACATCAAGGAAAAAGTTCTTGCCATGCGCAAATAATCCAGATCAGCAACAAGAAGGCTGCAGCGTTCATCTGCCGCCTTCTTTTATTTTCCGGATTGGACATTTTCCGCGGCTCCTTCTGCACGATTGCCAGCCCTTCACAGATATGATAGAATGGACGCAGGAAACCAGCAAGCAAACACATCTTCTGTTGAAATCCGCATAACAGGTATATCCTGCGGCAAAGGAGGGATATGATGAGCCAGCGCACCCGGTTGTTTTGCCTGAAAGATCCCTATGACCTGCCTGCCAGCGATGCGCAGTTTATCCGGGCCGTCCGCGAAAACTGTTCCTTCCACTATACGCATTGTCTGGAATACCGCAGGCTGCTGGACAGCTTTGCCTTCCGTCCAAATATGTTGAACGATTGCGCGGATCTGGCGCGTCTCCCTTTCCTGCCCACGGTTACCTTTAAGCATCACCGGCTGTTCTCTTTGCCCCGGCGGCGTATGGCGGCCCTGTCCACATCTTCGGGCACTTCAGGACAGTTCAGCGAGATCGGCTTTGATTATCCCGCCCTGTGGTGTGACTGGAATATGTTATGGAAAATCGGCCGCCGCCGGGGATTCTTCTCTCCCGTGCCGTCGCATTATATTGTATTGGGTTACAAGCTTCGGCGGGGCAACCGCACCGCAGTGGCCCGCACGGCTTTTGGAGCAACGCTTTTAACACCGGCGCTGACCCGGACTTACGCCCTGCAATATCAAAACGGCCGGTATGTCCCGGATCTGGACGGAGTAGCGGATGCGCTGATTCGACATGGGAAATCCCATTTCCCCACCCGTCTGGTAGGATTCCCTTCGTATACCTTTTTTCTGCTCCGTCTGCTGGAGCACCGGGGCATCCAGCTGCAGCTGCCCGCCGGTTCCAAGCTGATGCTGGGCGGCGGATGGAAACAGTTCTACACGCAGCAGGTGGAAAAAACCGTGCTTTATGATCTGGCCAACCGGATTCTCGGCATTCCAGAAGATCACATTATTGAGGTGTTCAGCGCAGTGGAGCATCCCATTCTCTATGCCGACTGCGTGCAGCACCACTTCCACGTCCCCGTTTACAGCCGTATCATCATCCGGGATCCCGACACACTGTCTCCGCTGCCTTACGGGCAGCCGGGACTGGTGGAATTCATCAGCCCCCTGCTTACCGCTACGCCGACTCTTGCAGTGATGACCGATGATCTGGGCATTCTCCATCCTCCCGGATCCTGTCCCTGCGGCAATCCGTCCCCCTGGCTGGAGATCCTGGGGCGGGTCGGATTGAAAGATATCAAAACCTGCGCCGCCGGAGCTGAAAACCTGCTGACAGGAGATGATATGCCATGATCCTTGCCAACGGTAAACTGTATGACTCCCGCCAGCAGGAGAGCATCCTCTCCGGGCTGGAAAGGCGTGTGCTCCAAACTTTAGCCGGTCCGCCCCTTTCTTCAGAAGCGGTCATCGCCGCCATTGACCGCTTGGGGCGGCGGCTGGACCGCGGTGCGTTTGCCCCGCTCCTGGCTCAGATTGAGCAGGCCGACCGCTATCTGTCCCAAATCCGCCCCTTGATAACCCGCGAGGCCCTCGAGTACAAAATCCAGGCAGAGCTGGGCTCAGATGCCGTTCCCTGCTGCACCGCTCCGCCCGACGGGCTGCCGGCTCTCACAGTCCACCCCGCTCCTTTGGGCGTATTGCTGCATATTGCAGCGGGCAACGTGGACGGTCTGCCCGCCTACAGCGTGGTGGAAGGCTTATTGACCGGTAATATCAACATCCTCAAGCTGCCGCAGGCCGATAAAGGGCTGTCTGTGGAAATCCTCCGGCACCTGATACAGGAGGAACCCGCTCTTACAGACTATATCTATGTCTTCGACACCCCTTCCGAGGATGCGGACGCGCTGCTGCGCATGGCCCAGCTCAGCGACGGCATCGTGGTATGGGGCGGCGATGCAGCAGTATCCGCTGTGCGGAAGTTCGCCCCGGCCGGCGCAAAGCTGATCGAGTGGGGACATCGCCTCAGCTTTGCCTATCTTTCCGGCCCCCAGGACCGGCAGCAGGACTGGCCCGCTCTGGCCCGGCATATCGTTGACTCACGCCAGCTGCTGTGTTCCTCCTGCCAGGTCATCTATCTTGATACAGACTCCATGGAGGATGTCCATGCGTTCTGCCGGCAATTTCTGCCTGTACTGGAACATGCTGCCGCCCAGGGACCGGCACAGAGCCTGGGTGCGGCAGCGGAACTGACCCTGCGCCGGTATCAGGCCCGGGTCGAACGGGCAATCACCGGAAGTGTCTCGGACAGCAGCCGGACGGTCTACGACGGCAGGCACTGCTCGCTGACCGCCTGCACGGATCGCGAACTGGAACTATCCGATCTGTTTGGCAATCCCTTGGTAAAGGCCCTGCCCCGGCGCAGTTTACTGCCTGTTTTACGGCGCCAGAAAGGGCGGCTGCAGACTGCCGGGCTGCTGTGTCCGGAAGAGGACCGCGCAGCTTTGACCGGTTTATTGGTCCGCGCCGGGCTCAACCGGGTACTCCGCGCCGGCGAGATGTCGGACAGCTTTTGCGGAGAGGCGCATGATGGGGAATATCCCCTGCGCCGCTACACCCGGATGGTCAATCTGCGGTAGGCCGCGTTTTATGATATCTTCTTCCGGGAACGCATCCTGCGATATCGAGATCGTATCTCACAATAAGGCCGCAGCAGAGCATGCTCTGCTGCGGCCTTTCGGATTGCTGCGTCAGTTTGTTGCCTGAAGCGGATAATCGTATATCTCATGCCCGCTCTCCAGCGGCGCTCCATCTACCGTAATGATGACGCTGTCCACTCCGCGTGCCTGCACAAAGGTGTTAACCAGCGAGTAAATCAGCATGTTTTCTCCGGTCGTACCGGATGACCGCACGGCGTCACCGTATGCCGCGTTCATATCCAGCGTCAGCACACCGTCCGTTGTGGAGGAGGAATTGACCGCTACGCCCTCCGGCAGCGATCCCGCCGTGATCAACGCGTCGACCAATGCCTGATCCGAGTCATCCTCCGCGTCCGTTCCGACCGGGGTCAGGGTCTCTCCCTGTTCATCCGGCACATATACAACCACAGATTCCCCACCCGACGGGTTGGGATTTTCCGGCTGCACCGCGGGCTCCTCTGTATCATCCGGGTTCTCCGGATCTTCGGTCTCCGCAGGATTTCCATCCGGTTCCACTGTTGCCGGAGGCTCAGGCTCCTGCTCTTTTTGTCCGGATACATAACCAAAAATACAGGCAACTGCAACCGCTGCAATGATAACGATAACCGCTATTGCAATCCAAATGCGTCTTTTCATAAAAACGCCTCCTATCCTGCCACCCCGCGGGTGTTCGTTGTGTGCTCATTATATCACAGCGTACCGCATCAGCACAAGCGTTGTTCCCATCTTGACATCATAAGGCCCACAGGATAAGATAGAAACAGAGGTTTTATCCATCCTGACAGTAAAAGGAGGACTCACATGAAATACGAAATCAAGGGCGGGGCCTTCCCGGTCGTGGTCTGCGAACTGACCGACGGCGAGCAGATGATTACAGAAAAAGGCTCCATGGTCTGGATGACCCCGAACATGGAAATGGAAACCACAGGCGGCGGCATCGGCAAAATGTTTTCCAAGGCGTTTTCCGGCGAGAGTATGTTCCAGAACATCTATACTGCACGCGGTGCGGGCATGATAACCTTTGGTTCGAGCTTCCCCGGCAAGATCCTGCCGCTGCAGATCGCACCGGGTCGCGAAATGATCGTGCAGAAGAACGCTTTTCTGGCGTCTGAAGCCGGTGTAGAGCTTTCCATCCACTTCAACAAAAAGCTGGGCGCGGGCTTTTTCGGTGGTGAAGGCTTCATCATGCAGCGCCTGTCCGGCTCGGGCATGGCCTTTATCGAAATTGACGGCGAGCTGGTCGAATACGACCTGGCGCCCGGGCAGAAAATGGTGATCGACACCGGCAATGTAGCCGGTTTTGAGCCGACGGTTTCCATTGAGATCCAGCAGGTACCCGGCCTGAAGAACAAGTTCCTCGGCGGCGAAGGGCTGTTCAACACCACCTTGACCGGCCCGGGCAAGATCTGGCTGCAAACCATGCCGATTTCCAATGTGGCAATGGCGATCCGCCCGTTCATCCCGACCGGTAACGGCTGACCGCTCGGTCATTATTCGATAAAAAGTGGAGGAAACGATGTTTTCCTCCACTTTTCGCGTCTTTTATGCGTTATGAACGGCTTGCGTCATTTCCCGCACATATGCTGCGACATGAGGCACGCAGTCCGCGCCGTACTGCGCACACAGCTTCACAATCGCCGAGCCAACGATCGCGCCGTCGGATTTCGCGGCCATTTCTGCCGCCTGCGCGGGCGTCGAGATGCCGAACCCGACCGCGCACGGGATATCACGTTCCGCCTTGACCAGCTGCACCATCGCGCCGATGTCGGTCGTGATGCTCGACCGCACGCCGGTCACACCAAGCGAGGACACGCAGTAGACAAAGCCCTCGGCCTCACGAGCGATCATGCGGATACGGTCGTGCGAGGTCGGCGCAATGAGGGAAACCAGATCCAGCCCGTACTGTTTGCAGAGCGGGTCGAACTCTCCCTTCTCCTCATACGGCAGGTCGGGCAGGATCAGCCCGTCCATGCCGGTTTCCGCTGCGGTTTGGATAAACTTTTCTGCGCCGTAGGAAAATACCACGTTGGCATAGGTCATAAACACCATCGGGATATCGGTTTTCTGCCGGATGCGGCGCACCATGTCGAAAATTTTGTCCGTCGTCACACCGCCGGACAGCGCGCGCATATTTGCCGCCTGGATGACCGGGCCCTCCGCTGTCGGGTCGGAAAACGGGATGCCCAGCTCGATGATATCCGTACCTGCGTCCGCCATCGCATACACAAGCTGTTCGGTCACCTCGAGCGACGGGTCACCGCAGGTGACAAACGGGATAAACGCCTTGCCGCGGGCAAATGCCTGCCTGATCTTACTCATGGATATCCTCCCCTCTGTACCGTGCGATCGCCGCGCAGTCCTTGTCGCCGCGGCCGGAAATGTTGATGACGATGATCTGGGCTTTGTCCATCTGCGGCGCAAGCTTGATCGCATGCGCGACCGCGTGCGCGGACTCGATGGCCGGGATGACGCCCTCGGTGCGGGACAGGTATTCAAACGCATCCACCGCTTCGTCGTCCGTTATAGCGACGTATTCCGCGCGGCCGATGTCGTGCAGATACGCGTGCTCCGGGCCGATGCCCGGGTAGTCCAGGCCTGCGGAGATCGAATACACCGGCGCGATCTGCCCGTATTCGTCCTGGCAGAAATAGCTCTTCATACCATGGAAGATGCCCAGCCGCCCGGTGGCGATGGTCGCAGCGGTCTCCGCCGTATCCACGCCGCGGCCCGCGGCTTCGCACCCGATCAGGCGCACGCCCTCGTCCTCGATAAAGTGATAGAACGCGCCGATCGCGTTCGAGCCGCCGCCCACGCAGGCCAGCACCGCGTCCGGCAGTCGCCCCTCCTTTTCCAGCATCTGCTCCTTGATCTCCTTCGAGATGACCGCCTGAAAATCGCGCACAATGGTCGGGAACGGGTGCGGCCCCATGCATGAGCCGAGGACGTAATGCGTGTCCTCGATGCGGCTGGTCCACTCGCGCATGGTCTCGCTGACCGCGTCCTTGAGCGTGCCCGTGCCGCTGTCCACCGGGTGCACCTTCGCGCCCAGCAGCCGCATGCGGTAGACGTTGAGCGCCTGCCGCTCGGTGTCCTCACGCCCCATGAACACCTCGCACTCCATGCCCATGAGCGCGGCGACGGTTGCGGTGGCCACACCGTGCTGTCCCGCGCCGGTTTCCGCGATCACGCGGGTCTTGCCCATCTTTTTCGCCAGCAGCACCTGCCCCAGCACGTTGTTGATCTTGTGCGCACCCGTATGGTTGAGGTCCTCGCGCTTGAGGTATATCTTCGCGCCGCCGAGGTCGCGCGTCATGTGCTCCGCGTAGTACAGACGGCTCGGGCGGCCCGCATAGCTGTTGAGTAAATCCTTCAGTTCCGCCTGAAAGGCGGGGTCATTTTTATAATGGTCATACGCCTGCTCCAGCTCGATGACCGCGTTCATCAGCGTTTCCGGCATATACTGCCCGCCGTGCACGCCAAATCGTCCTTTACTCATGGTTATCCTCCCTTGACAAGCGCCGCCACACGGCGCATTTTTTCAGCGTCCTTGACGCCGTCCGTTTCGATCCCGCTCGACAGGTCGAGCGCATAGGCGCCCGTCCGCATCGCGTGGGGGATATTGCTTTCGTTTAAGCCCCCGGCAAGGAAATGCGGCTTGCCGACCTCGCCGATCAGCGACCAGTCGAATGTCCTTCCGCTCCCACCATAGGCATCTTTCGTGTATGTATCCAGCAGCAGAAAATCCACCAGATTGCTTTCCGCCTGTTTGATATCCGTTTGCTTCCCCACCCGCAGCGCACAGATAATGGGCGCGGCGGTCATGGTGCGCAGGCGCTGGATGTATGCGGCGCTCTCGCTGCCATGCAGCTGGATGAGATCGATCACGCCGCGGTTCGCGAGCAAAGCAATGTGCGTCGGGTCGTCATTGACGAACACGCCCACCGCCTGTATGCCCGGCGAAAGCAGTGCGCGCAGCCGCGCCGCCTGTTCATCGGTTACACGACGGCGGCTCTCCGCGAACACGAAACCGATGTAGTCCGGCCGGGTCTCGTTCGCCGCGCGGATATCCGCTTCCCGGGTCAGGCCGCAGAATTTGAGTTTCATTTCGCCGCCTCCCGCAGGGCCTGCAACGCGCGCTTCTTATCGAGCGAGCGCATCAGGAACTCGCCCACCAGAATCGCGTCCGCACCCGCCTGCCGCAGTTTGGCCGCGTCTTCCGGACAGGAAACGCCGCTCTCCGCGACGAAAATTGTCCCCTCCGGCGCGCCCGCGCGCAGCCGCGCCGCATTTCCCAGATCGACCGAAAAGTCCCTGAGATTGCGGTTGTTCACGCCGATCAGCCGCGCGCCCGCTGCAACCGCGGACTGCATCTCCGTCTCGTCATGCGTCTCCACGAGCGCGGACAGGCCAAGTTTGTCACAAATGGCAAGGTATTCTCGTAGTTTGTCCGTGTCCAGCAGCGCGCAAATCAGCAGCACCGCATCCGCGCCCATCACCTTGGCTTCGTAGATCTGGTATTCGTCTACCGTAAAATCCTTGCGAAGCATGGGTACATCAACCGTCAGCCGGATAGCGCGGAAGATTTCATCCGAACCGAGAAACCACTTCGGCTCAGTCAGCACCGAGATACAGTCTGCTCCCGCTTCCTCATACTGTCCCGCAATGCCGAAATAGTCGAACTGCGGGTCGATCACACCTTTGGAAGGGCTTGCCTTTTTGACCTCGCAGATAAACGCAGTCCCTTTGCCCGAAAGCGCCTTTTCAAACCGGAAATCCCCGCGCAGCAGGGCTTCGGCCTGCGCTCTGATATCTTCCAGCGGGACGCGCGTCTTTGCCGCCGCGACCCGCTCACGTGCATGGGCGGCGAGTTCGTCCAGGATCATACGAACACCTCCTGCGTCGCCCGGATAAACTGCATGAGCTTTTCATATGCCGCACCGCTGTCAATCAATTCCGCGGCCTTTTGGATACCGTCCACAAGCTGGATACCGTCAATGCCAAGGTAGAGCGCGATACCTGCATTGAGCAGGATCTCATCACGTTTGGCGCCCCTCTCCTTGCCTGAAAGCACGTCACGCGTGATCTGCGCGTTCTCCTTCGGCGATCCGCCGCTCAGGTCGGCCACCTTACAGGACGACAGGCCAAGGTCGGACGGTGTAAACGAATACGGCGTCAACTCACTGAAACGGATCTCGCACACCCTGTTTTCGCCCAGCAGGCTGGCCTCGTCCATGCCCCCGCCGCAGACCACCATGCCGCGCGTCACGCCAAGGTTGGAGAGCACCTGCGCCATCGGCATAACCAGCTTTTCGTCGTACACGCCGAGCAGCTGCATGGTAGCGCGCGCCGGGTTAGACAGCGGGCCGAGCACGTTGAACAGCGTGCGCTCGCGCATGCCCTTGCGCACGGGGGCAACATTTTTCATCGACTTGTGGTAGCCCTGCGCAAACAGGAAGCAGATGCCCGTGTCCGCGAGCACCTTCTCGTTCTGCTCCGGGGAGAGGTCGAGCGCCGCGCCCAGCGCCTCGAGCACATCCGCCGCGCCCGACTTGGACGACACCGACCGGTTGCCGTGCTTGGCGATCGGCACGCCGCCCGCCGCCGCGACAAAGGCCGCGGTCGTCGAGATATTGAACGAGCCGACCTCGTCGCCTCCCGTGCCGACGATATCCATTACCGCGCCCTTCGGCTCGATGTGCGCGCCCTTTTCGCGCATGACCTCGGCGCACGCTGTAATTTCCGTGATGGTCTCGCCCTTCATGCGCAGCGCGGTGAGCAGCGTCGCCATTTCAATATCGGTCGCCGTGCCGTCCATCATTTCCTGCATGGTGGCGCGTGCGGTATCATAGTCCAGATCCCTGCCATTGATGACTGTGTGGATTGCCTGCTGTATCATTTATGATTTGCCTCCTCAAAATTCAGCGGATGGATAAAAAGTTCTGCATGATTAAATCGCCCTGCGGGGTCAAAATCGACTCCGGATGGAACTGTACGCCATAGACCGGCTTTCCCCTGTGCCGCACGGCCATGATCTCGCCGTTTTCATCCCGCGCGGTGACCGCAAGGCAGTCCGGCAGGCTGTCCGGCTCTGCCACCAGCGAGTGGTACCGCGCGACCAGCACCTTATGCGCCAGCCCCCGGAACAGCGGTTCGGCCGTATCGATCTCGACCATGCTCTGTTTGCCGTGCATCAGCCGTTTTGCGTGCACGATCTGTCCGCCAAATGCCTCGCAGACCGCTTGGTGCCCCAGGCAAACGCCCAAAACCGGGATGCGGCCGCCGAGCTGCAAAATCACGTCCTCGCAGACGCCCGCGTCCTTCGGGTAACCCGGGCCGGGCGACAAAATGATGTGCGAGGGATTCAGCCCCTCGATCTCCCCCACCGTAACCGCGTCGTTCCGCACGACCCGGATGTCCGGCTGGATCGCTGCGGCCTGCTGGTACAGGTTGTAGGAAAAGGAATCATAATTGTCGATCAGGAGTATCATCAGCCGTCCACCTCCGCTGCGCGCTCGATCGCGTTTATCACCGCACGCGCCTTGTTTGCGCTTTCCAGATATTCGTTCTCCGGTACGGAGTCCGCCACAATGCCGCCGCCCGCCTGCACCGTGACCACTCCGTTTTTCCTGGCCGCCATGCGGATCGCGATGCAGGTGTCCATGTTGCCCGCAAAGTCCAGATATCCGAGCGCGCCGCCGTACACGCCGCGCGGCTCGTGCTCCAGCTCCTCGATGATCTCGCAGGCGCGGATCTTGGGCGCGCCGGACAGCGTGCCCGCAGGCAGTACAGACGCGAGCGCGTCGAGCGCATCGCAGCCGTCCGCAAGGTCGCCCTCGACCTGCGAGCAGATGTGCATGATCTTGGAGTACCGGTGGATCATCATATACTCGGTCACCTCGACCGAGCCGATTTCAGACACCCGCCCGAGATCGTTCCGCCCGAGGTCGACCAGCATGTTGTGCTCGGAAAGCTCCTTCTCGTCCGCGAGCAGCTCGCGCTCGAGCGCCTTGTCCTCGGCCGGTGTCGTGCCGCGCGGGCGGGAGCCTGCGACCGGGAAGGTGGTCAGGCGGCCGTCCTGCAGCCGCACCAGCGTTTCGGGGGAGGAGCACATGATCTCATCCCCGTCAATGGAGAGAAACACCATGTAGGGCGACGGGTTGGTGGTACGCAGCACGCGGTAGGCCGGGAGCAGGCTGCCCGCATAGGGGCTTACAAACCGCCGCGACTGCACCGCCTGAAAGATATCGCCGTCAAAGATGTACTCCCGCGTTTTGTTCACGATCTCCGTGTACTGCGCCTCGGTCACGTTACAGGTAAACTGCGGCTGCTCTGTGACCTGCTGCGGCGGGAGCGGGCTCTGGTCGTTCACCAGCGCTGCCATACTTTCCAGCTCGGCGCAGGCCCTGCCGTAGTTTTCCATCACGCTGTCCGTACGCATGTTGACGATCAGCACGATTTTCTGTCGGAAGTGATCGTAAGCAATCACCTTATCGAACAGCAGCAGATCGAAATCATCCCAATCCCCGCGCTTGATGCGCAGGCGCGGCTCGGCGTAACCCAGCATCGCATAAGCGAAGTATCCGACGAACCCGCCGGTAAACGGCGGCAGTCCCTCGATGCGCGGCGCGCGGTATCCGGCCAGCACCTCGCGCAGTACGTCAAGCGGTTTATCCGTCTGTACGGTGCGGTTTTGCACGCCCTCGAATTTGACCGTACCGTTTTTGCAGGTTGCGCGCAAGATCGGGTCATAGCCTAGAAAGGAATACCGCGCCCACTTCTCGCCGCCCTCCACGCTTTCGAGCAGGAAGAACCGTTTCGACCGCGCCTGCAGCCGCCGCAGCAGGGCGATCGGCGTGGTCATATCCGCGTAAATCTCGCGGCACACCGGAATGGTCGAATATTCCGACGCGAGTTTTACAATTTCATCACAGCCTGGGGTTATCATGTTATTGCCCTCCGTTTTCGTCTGGTTTTGTGCATCGGGGCAACAAAAAAAGCCTTTGTCCTCACGATGCAGCCATGCATCATGGGACAAAAGCCAAAGCTTCTGCGGTGCCACCCAAATTGGCGCAGATATGCGCCCGCTCAGCAGCGCGCCAACACGCGCCCTCCCCTGGTAACGGCGGGATACCCGTCAGCCATACTCTCCGGAATGCCGGATTTCAGGCCGCCCTCACAAGTCCATTCAGAAACGTCCTTCGCTGCCGCCCTCGCACCATTGGGCAGCTCTCTGGGAGCGCGGTTTCGCTCTTACTTACTCTTGCTCTGCGGTTTGTTTTATTCTGTTACACAGTATATGCCCAGTATGATAATTTGTCAAGTTATTTCTTTCCGTTTTTTCTTATCTCAATAAAATATCAAGGAAGGCGGCTCTGCCGCTCCCCCCTTTATTCTTCCCCCTTTTTACCCTTGCGGCGTTTGCGCACCGCCTCGGTCAGCAGGTATTCGATCTGCCCGTTGACTGAGCGGAACTCATCCTCCGCCCAGCGCGCCAACTCCTCATACAGGGAGGCGGACAGCCGCAGCGGCACCTGTTTTTTCGCTTTTTCCTTGTCCGCCACGGTATTTCCTCCTTTTGATCCTGATATCCGGCAAAACGGCAACTTGTACCGCCTTGCCCCATCCGGATTCTTTTATCCCATGTAACCGGCCGTCAGATCACGCCAGCCAAATGGCTGATCCCCACCAGCGCAAGCACCGGCGGGATCAGCTGCGCGGCGCACACGGCGAGCCGTTGTAAACGCTTTCGCATATTCTTCCCTCTATTTTAATAGATCGAGCCGCTGTTGACAACCGGCTGTGCATCCTTTCCGGCGCAAAGTACGACCATCAGGTTGGAAACCATCTGCGCCTTGCGCTCGTCGTCCAGTTCAACGACCTCCTTGCGGCTCAACTCGTCGAGCGCCAGCTCGACCATACCCACCGCGCCCTCGACGATCATCTTGCGCGCGTCCACGACCGCGCTCGCCTGCTGGCGCTGGAGCATGGCCGCCGCGATCTCAGGGGCGTAGGCCAGCGTGGTAATGCGCGCTTCCTCAATCTTGAGTCCTGCGCAGTCCACGCGCTTCTGGATCTCCTCCGCGAGCACGGCTGCGATCTCCTGCGACGAGCCGCGCAGGCTCTTTTCGTCCCCGCCGTCGGATACGTCATACGGATACAGGCGCACGGTGTTGCGCAGCGCCGCATCCGACTGGATGGACAGGAACTCCTGATAATTGTCTACCGCGAACACCGCCTTGGCAGTATCTTCAATGTGCCAGATGACCGCGATTCCAATGATGATCGGGTTGCCGAGCTGGTCGTTGATCTTCTGCTTGTCATTGTTGAGCGTCATGGTCTTGAGAGACAGGCGCTTGCCGTGCGGCTGGCCGGTCGTGATGCGGCCGGAGGACAGCTTGCCTGCCTTAAGCGCTTCGTTCGCTTCCTCCGCTGCCTTGGCGATCGCGGATTCCGCCGCGGGGTTGACCGCCGTGCAGAACGGATTGACAAAGAAGATACCCTCGCCCTTGAGCGTGCCGACGTACTTGCCGAACAGCGTCAGCACGAGCGCCTCGTTCGGGCGCAGCACCTTGATCCCCGCGAACAGCAGCCAGCACGGCAGGCACCAGTAGAGGATGCACACCGCAAGCAGCGCGATCATACCGGCGCTACTGCCGTGCGCGGCGAGCTGCATGGCGCTGTATACGATACCTGCTACCGTTGCAAACATCAGCACAATATTGATCAGCAGCACAGCCAGCCCGTTCGGGGCATGCAGTGTTTTCTCCTGATACTCCACTTGCTTTTCATCCATGTAAGTTCCCTCACAATCATATCAATTTGATATCACAATAATACACCCGGCCGCCTGCCCTGTCAACAGGGATTTGCCGCAAAGGGCAAAAGAAAAGCGCCCCGGAGGGGGCGCTGCGCGCGGCGGGCCATCCGCCGTTCATATCCAGTAGAAGCGCGCAATGCGCGGCCGCTTGCCCGCTGGACGCGGGTTTCACAAATGCTTGTGCTTAACTGCATATTCACGGCTATGCGCCGCAGGCACACAAGAGGAGGGGGAACCAAGGTTCCCCCTGCCTCTTGCGAATCACCACCCCCTCCTTCAGGGCGCGCTGCACGCGCAAAAGTAAGTCCCTCTTTCCACCTGCCGCCCGGCTGCCCCAAAGGGTAAGCGAAACGGGTGCCACCCCAAGGGAGCGGGCGCAATGCGCGCCCCTACAAGACAGGGTGGCAACCGCCCTTCTTGTTACTTAGGGACAAACGGGCGGCGAGAAGTCTGCCGTTACGCACCTTGCGCGCGAAGCGCGCCCTAAAGGGAAAGTGGGTGATTGACAAGAGGGAGGAAACCGATTTGGTTTCCTCCCTCTTGCCCGCAGTGCGGCCGCGCAGGCCGCGAATACACAGTTAAGAATCAGCATTTGTTAACCCCGCGTCAGCGCTCCTTCCGGAACACATCGGGCAAAAACAGGTCGTGCCGCGGGATCCTGTCCCACGCAAAGCCGGACACCAGTTCACGCGCTGCAAGCGGCTCCGGGCGGTCAAGCAGCCCCGCGGCGCAGGCCAACGCGCCGATCACCTGTTCGGGGGTGAACCGCTGCCGCAGCAGGCCGAGGTCGAGGTCCTCATCCCGCTTGGACAGGCGGCGGCCGTCGTGGTCGCACAGCAGCGGGATATGCACGAACGCGGGCGGTTCAAAGCCGAACAGCCGGTGCAGCCAGATCTGCCGGGGCGTGGAGGAGATCAGGTCCGCGCCGCGCACCACCTCGGTCACGCCGGAGAGCGCGTCGTCCACCACGACCGCAAGCTGATAGGCGAACACCCCGTCCGACCGGCGGATGATGAAATCCCCGCACTCGCGCGCGAGGTTTTCGCTGTACGCGCCGAACACCCCGTCCGTGAAGCAGACCTCCTCATCCGGCACGCGCACGCGCGTCGCCGGGGAGCGCGTTTTGCGCTTCTCCGCGACCTGCTCGGGCGTCAAATCGCGGCAGGTGCCCGCGTAGACCACGCGGCCGTCCGACAGGTGCGGCGCGGAAGCCGCGTGCAGCGCCGCACGCGAGCAGAAGCAGGGATACAGCAGCCCCTTTTCCTGCAGGATGGCTTCATATTTCTCGTAAACCGCCGTGCGCTCGGACTGATACAAGATCTCCCCGTCCCAGTCCAACCCCAGCCAGCGCAGGTCTTCCTGAATCAGCTCCGCATAGCTGCGCGGACAGCGCATGGTATCCAGATCCTCGATCCGCAGCAGGTACTCCCCGCCCTGATGCCGCGCACTCAGCCACGCCAGCAGCGCGCACAGCACGTTGCCGAGGTGCATCCGCCCGCTCGGGCTGGGAGCAAAGCGTCCGATGGTCTGCATGTTTCTTCCTCCTTTTCGTCCCTCTATCTTACCATAAGCGGACAGGGCTATGCAACCGCCCCTTTTTCCTGTATAATGGTTTCAATCTATCATGAGGTGAGACAGAGATGAAAAAACGGATCACAGCACTGCTCCTGATGCTGCTCTGCCTGTGCGGTACTGCTGCCTGCGGTCAGGATAGTGCCAGCGAAATGGAAAGCGTCTCCGCCCCGGCCGAGCAGCAGGACGGCAATTCCTCCTCCGAGGAAGCGTCCGAGCCTGTCGAGGAGGACAACACGGCTGCAGCCGAATTGTATGTCAACAACCTGCCGCTCGAGGCGCAGGTTGCACAGATGTTCTTTGCGCGCTGCCCGGAGGTGGATGCGGCAGCGCTCGCCGGGGAATACAGCATCGGCGGCTACATCCTGTTCGGCCGCGACTTTGAAGGCCAGACCCCGGACAGTGTCACCGCGACCATCCAGTCCTATCAGGACGCGGCCGCGACCCCCATGCTGATCGGCGTGGACGAGGAAGGCGGCACGGTCGTGCGCATCAGTTCCAACCCGAATTTCCGCGCCGTTCCCTTCCACTCGCCGCAGTCACTGTATAATGAGGGCGGGTTTGACCTGATCACCAGTGACACGAAGGAGAAGGACGAGTTGCTCGCGTCCATTGGTGTGAACGTCAACTTTGCACCTGTGTGCGACGTATCCACCGACCCGAACGACTTTATCAACGCCCGTGCCTTTGGCAAAGACGCGTCCCAGACCAGCGAATACGTGCGCACGGTCGTCGAGCAGATGCTGTCGGACAACACCGGTATGGTACTCAAGCACTTCCCAGGCTACGGCAGCAATGTGGACACCCACACCGGCATCGCCATCGACGAGCGCCCGATCGAGACGTTCCGCGAAAGCGACTTCCTGCCGTTTGAAGCGGGTATCGATGCAGGCGCGCAGGCCGTTCTGGTCAGCCACAACATCGTCCAGTGCATGGACGGTGCGCTTCCCGCGTCGCTCTCCCCTGCAGTGCACGACATTCTGCGGGACGAACTAGGCTTTGACGGCGTCATCATGACCGACGACCTGATTATGGAAGCCATCACCGACTACACCGGCGGCGAAAACGCAGCCGTGCTCGCGGTGCAGGCGGGCAACGACATGCTGGTATCCTCGGACTTTGTGACCCAGTACAATGCTGTGCTTACTGCCGTGCAGGACGGCACGATCAGCGAAGACCGCATCCGCGAGTCTGCGATCCGCGTCATCCGCTGGAAGATGGATCTCGGGCTGATGGAAGCGGCAAGATAAAGGCAATACCGCATGATTTGACAAGAGCGATTTGCGAGAATATTTTGCGTTCGGATGCGGCGCGTTTTCGCAGCAATACTGGATGTATTGCAAGAAAGCGTAACAAAATCCGGGGGCAAAATTTCCGCAAAGCGCCGCAGGCACAATTGTGCGGTATTGCCTGAAGAAAAATCTCCCGCAAGGGGGATTTTTTTGTAGCACCATGCAACCAAACCGGGATATCCGCCGTATCTGATAGTGAAAGGGAACATCCGGTGCTGCATTTGCGGAACAGATGGAAGGGGGCGGCACAGCATGAATGATGGTAAACTGATCCGTGCGCTGAAGCGCGGCCAACGCGGCGCGCTCGACCGGGTGATCGCGGGGTACAGCGGCTATGCCGCGTCTGTCGCCCGCAGCGTACTGGGCAGCGCCGCTTCGCGGGAGGATCTGGAGGAAATCGTATCCGACGTATTCGTTGCGCTGTGGCGCACCGCGGACCGGCTGGACGAAACCCGTCCGCTCAAAAGCTATCTGGCGGCGATCGCGCGCAATGCGGCCATTGACCGCCTGCGCAGGCAGCGGCCGGAGGAGCCGCTGCCCGCAGATGATCTTCTGGCTGCCGACGACGCCGAGGGGCCGGAAGCACAGACGCTCCGCCGCGAGCAGGCCGAGACCCTGCGCCGCCTGCTGCTCGGGATGGCGGCGGACGACCGTGAAATCTTCGTGCGGTTTTATTATT